>Ga0209373_10002533_pt1 | contig 18143 bp, 21 predicted proteins | sample Higcelweek5metaG_FD_187173 | JGI IMG/M metagenome (GOLD analysis project Ga0209373, IMG submission 187173) | Freshwater pond sediment microbial communities from the University of Edinburgh, under environmental carbon perturbations - High... | ecosystem: Environmental > Aquatic > Freshwater >... | reverse complement strand
GGGCTTAAGTCGTCAACACGCGGAAAAGATAACCTGAAGCAGGCAGAAGGGGTGTTTGCATGAAGACCAAATTTATTTTCATCACCGGCGGCGTGCTGTCCTCGCTAGGCAAAGGCCTTTCCGGGGCTTCCATCGGTGCGCTTTTGCAGGCGCGCGGCCTCAAGGTCACCATCCAAAAACTCGACCCCTACATCAACGTGGACCCCGGAACCATGAACCCCTTCCAGCATGGCGAAGTCTACGTCACCGAAGACGGAGCCGAAACCGACCTGGATTTGGGCCACTACGAGCGCTACCTGGGCATCCACATGGGCCAGGAGAACAACTTCACCTCCGGCCGCATCTATAACAACGTCATCAACAAGGAACGCCGGGGCGACTACCTTGGCGGCACCGTGCAGGTCATCCCGCACATTACCGACGAGATCAAGGCCGCGGTGCTGAACGCCCCTCAGAACGACGAGGACGTGGCGCTCATCGAGATCGGCGGCACCGTGGGCGACATCGAAGGCCTGCCGTTCCTGGAGGCCATCCGCCAGCTCAAGAACGACCTGGGCAAGGAAAACGTCCTGTACATCCACCTGACGCTGGTGCCCTACATGCGCGCGGCGGGCGAGCTCAAGACCAAGCCCACCCAGCACAGCGTCAAGGAGCTGCGCGCCATCGGCATTCAGCCCGACATCATCCTGTGCCGCTCGGAAGTGCCCCTGCCCGACGAGCTCAAGGCCAAGATCGCGCTGTTCTGCGACGTGGACCGCGACGCCGTGTTCTCCGCCATCGACGTGAAAAGCATCTACGAGGTTCCGCTGGAGTACTACCGCGAGGGCGTGGACCAGAAGATCGCCATCCTGCTCAAGCTGCCGGCCAAGAACGCGGAGTTGGACGCCTGGAAGGAATTGAACCGCCGCATCGCCAATCCCAAGAGCCGCGTCAAGGTCGGCATTGTCGGCAAGTACGTGGATTTGAAAGAAGCCTACAAGAGCCTGCACGAGGCCCTTGTGCACGGCGGCGTGGCCAATGAGGTCGCCCTTGACCTCGAATACGTGAACTCCGAGGAGATCACGGCCAAAAACGTGGAGAAGCGCCTCAAGGGGCTCGACGCCATCCTGGTGCCCGGCGGCTTCGGCTCGCGCGGCATTGAGGGCAAGATTCTCTCCATCAAATACGCGCGTGAGAAGCAGGTGCCGTTCTTCGGCATTTGTCTGGGTATGCAGTGCGCGGTCATCGAGTACTCGCGTAACGTGCTGGGGCTTGAAAAAGCCAACTCCCAGGAGTTCGACGAGTTCACGCCAGATCCGGTCATCTACCTCATGACCGAGTGGTACGACTTCCGTAAAAAGAAGGTCGAGAAGCGCAACGAGGCGTCCGACAAGGGCGGCACCATGCGCCTGGGCTCCTATCCCTGCAAGCTGGTGAAGGACACCAAGGCCTTTGAGGCCTACGGCGAGCCCCGCATCGAGGAACGCCACCGCCACCGCTATGAGTTCAACAAGAAATACGCCGAGGCGCTGCAGCAGAAGGGGCTTGTGCTTTCCGGCCTTTCTCCGGACGAGGCCCTGGTGGAGATTGTGGAACTGCCCGGGCATCCCTGGTTTTTGGGCTGCCAGTTCCATCCGGAATTCAAGTCCGGCCCCATGAAGCCGCATCCGCTGTTCCGCGAATTCATCACCGCGGCCGTGAAATACGCCCAGAGCAAGTAAGATGGCCCAGGACTCCTCCGCCCTTTATGCCAAAAGCCTGACAGGGCCGTTCATCCTGGCCGGGCCGTGCGTGCTGGAAAGCCGTCAGCTGGCCCTTGATGTGGCGCGCGAGCTCGCGGCCATATCCAAGCGCCTGGACCTGCCCATCGTGTTCAAGAGCTCCTACGACAAGGCCAACCGGACCTCGGTGACGAGCTTCCGGGGGCCGGGCATGGACATGGGCCTTTCCTGGCTGGCCGAGGTGCGCGAGACCACCGGCCTGCCCATCGTGACCGACATACACCTGCCGGAACAGGCCGAGCCTGTTTCGCAAGTGGCGGATGTTCTCCAGATCCCGGCTTTTTTGTGCCGCCAGACGGATTTGCTGGTGGCCGCGGCCGAGACTGGGCGCATCGTCAACGTGAAGAAGGGGCAGTTCGTAGCCCCCTGGGACATGAAGAACGTGACCGAAAAACTGCGCAGCACCGGCAACGGCCGCGTGTGGCTCACGGAGCGCGGCGCGAGCTTTGGCTACAACAACCTCGTGGTCGACATGCGCAGCATTCCGCTTATGCGCGGCTTCGGCGCTCCGGTGGTGTTCGACGCCACGCATTCCGTGCAGTTGCCGGGAGGGCAGGGCTGCACCTCGGGCGGCCAGCGCGAGTTCATCATCCCCCTGGCCAGCGCCGCAGTGGCCGCCGGGGCCAACGGCGTGTTCCTCGAGGTCCACCCGGACCCGGACCACGCCCTGTGCGATGGTCCGAACAGCCTGCCCCTGGCGCAGCTCGAAGGGCTGCTCAAACGTCTGCTGGCCATTTGGAGCGTTCCCCGTGTCGGATAAGACGCCGGAAAAACTGGGCGCAGCGGTCAAGCTGCTCATTTTGGACGTTGACGGCGTGTTGACGGACGGCGGGCTGTACTATGACCATGAAGGCAACGTAACCAAGCGCTTCCACGTGCAGGACGGCCTTGGAATCAAACTTGCACAATCCTGTGGGCTCGACGTCGCTGTCATCACCGGCCTCAAACATGGCGCGGTGGAAAAGCGGGTGCGCGAGCTTGGAATTACTGAGTACCATGCGGGGCATGTCGACAAGGTGCCCTTGATGGATGCGATACGGGGAAGGCTGGGCCTGGCGCGGCCGGAAGTCGCCTACCTGGGCGATGACTGGGTCGACGCGGGCGTTATGCAGGCCGTGGGCTTGCCCATGGCCGTGGCCAATGCCCAGCCCGAAATCCTCGCCTTGGCCAAGTGGGTCTCCCGGCTCTCTGGCGGGCAGGGGGCGGTCCGAGAGGCCGTCATGTTCCTCCTGCGCTGCCGCGGTCAGTTCGAAGCAGCCTGGGAGAAGTGGAGCGGATGAATGCGCAAGCCTTTTGTCACTGTGGTTGTCATCTTTTTGCTGGGGCTGGCCATTGGGCTTGTCGTCAATCAGCAGAAAGGCACCCGCAGCACCCCTGCTGAGAAAGCGCAAACCAAGGCCGAGCCGCAAGTGCAGGCCGAGGATTTGGAGCTGGTGCAGGGCAGCGATGGCAAGGAGCTGTGGCGCGTACGGGCCAAAAGCGCCGAGTACAGCCTCGACCAGCGCATCGTGCAGGTCATCCGGCCGCAGCTTTCGGCCTACATTGGCCCGGAGCGCGAGGAAGTGTTCATCAAGTCCGACACGGGCGAGATCAACCAGATGGGCAACACACTGACCTTGCGTGACAACATCGCCGGCCGGTTTGGCGCTTTCGCCCTCACCTCGGATGTGTTCGATTACATTGGGGCCATGAAGAAGGCGTATTTCAAGGGACGCGTCGTGGTCACCCGCCCGGATTTCACGGTCAACGCCACCACGGTGGAGATTAATTTGGAAACCAAGGAATTGACCGCCGCTGGCGGGGTTGCCGCGGAATTGACGCCGGCCAGCTTGAACGCCCTCAAGAAGGAGAAGAAATAGTGCGGCAGCGCAGGAATCGCCTTCTCTTCACGGCATGTGCGGCCGTGTTCCTGCTCTTGTTTTCTGTGCAGGGATTTGCGCAGACCCTCGCCTGGGGCGATGTGCGCGTTGTGGAGCATCCCGTGAGCGTCCACCACAAGCCGGACAGCGCGTCTGCCTTGGTGCGCACCCTCAAGGTCGGCGACAAGGTCCGCGTGGACTTTGTGCAGCCCAATGGCTGGGGCGCCCTGTTCGACATGACCGAGACCCATCGTGATCTCACCAAGGCCATCGGCTACGCCGAAGTGCGGCTTTTGACGCCGCTGGCCCAGGCGAAGATTCCGGCTGCGCAGCCTCAGCCCGCGCAGCGCAAGGCCGAGGCCAAGTCCTCGAATTCTCCCGAGGTGAAGAGCGAAGTCAAGGACCATCCGAGCCTGCTCTCGGGCCAGGCGCCCAGCGGCGGCGCGCAGGACCCCGTGCGCATCACTTCGGACAAGATGGTCTACAGCCAGAACGACAACGCTGTGGTGTTCATTGGCAATGTCCACGGCACGCAGAAGGACATGGCCATCTGGGCCGCCAAGGTCACGGCGTACTTCGCCGACAAGAAAAAGGACCAGAAGGGCGGGGCGGACAAGGCCCCCGGCGACTTCGGCGACAAGATCGAACGCATCGTGGCCGAGGGCAGCGTGCGGCTTGTGGCGGGCAAGAACGAGGGCGCGTGCAGCACGCTCATCTACTACGTCGCGGACGGCGTCATGCGCATGGAGGGCAACCCCATCCTGCGCGAGGGGCAGAACACCGTGCGCGGCGACGTGATCAAGTTCTACATCCGCGAGAACCGCAGCGAGGTTCTGAGCGGTGCGCAACGCAGGGTCGAGGCCATATTCTTCTCACCCAAGGACAAGAAATAGCATGTCCGAGCTCATCGCCACCAATCTTTCCAAGCGCTATGGCGAACGCGAGGTCGTGCGCCACATCAACTTGTCCATCCGCGACCGCGAAGTGGTTGGGCTGCTTGGCCCCAATGGCGCGGGCAAAACCACCACGTTCTACATGCTGGTGGGCGTTGTGAACCCGACGACGGGCAATGTCGTGCTCGACGGCCAGGACGTGACCGAGAGGCCCCTGCACGAGCGCGCGCGGCTCGGGCTTTCGTACCTGCCGCAGGAGAGCTCCATCTTCAAGAAGCTCTCCGTGCGCAAGAATCTGGACGTGATTCTGGAGCAGATGCCCATGACGCGCGCCCAGCGCGAGGCGCGGGCCGTTGAGCTGCTGGAGATGTTCAACATCACCAAGCTGGCCAACCAGCCGGCCATGTTTCTCTCCGGCGGCGAGCGACGGCGCCTTGAAATAGCCCGGGCGCTCATCTTGAACCCCAAGTTCATCCTGCTCGACGAGCCCTTTGCCGGCATCGACCCCATCGCGGTCATCGACATTCAGGAGATCATCTCCGTGCTCAAGAAGATGGGCATCGGCATCCTTATCTCCGATCACAATGTCCGAGAAACCTTGAATATTTGCGACCGCGCCTATCTGGTTTACGAGGGCATGGTCATTCTCGACGGCAGCCCCACCGAAATCGTGCAGAGCAGCAAAGCCCGCAAACTGTACCTGGGCGAGTCCTTCAGCCTCTGATCGTAAGAAAATCCGTTTAAACCATGCTGGTTATAGTGGGCTTGCCCCATCCTGCCGTGCCGAACTTCAGTTTTGTGGATTTACACAAGAGCAGAAGGTTGGTACACTTTTTTCATGTCTTTCCCCCGCTCTGGAATTGTGCGTATATTTGCAGGGTTATCAGAAAAATCTTGCACAGGTCTTCTGCCTGTGGCACCCTGAACACGCAAAAGCCCGCATGGGGTAAGTAAAATTTCGGCGTCCTGTACGCCTGTTCCGATGGAGGCAGCAGTTATCGACTATGGGTCTTGAGCTTCGCCAACAACTCAAGCTGACGCAGCAGCTGGTCATGACGCCACAGCTGCAGCAGGCCATCAAGCTTTTGCAGCTCTCCCGGCTGGAGCTTGTGGAGACCATTCAGCAAGAGCTGATGGAGAATCCCTTTCTGGAGGAGCTTGACCCGGATGTGGTTGATACCGCGCCCTCCACAGATACTCTAGACGATTACGAGCACGCCCACACCGATTCCGAAAGCCGCGCCGAGGAAGACCTCATGCGCACGGCGGACTGGGAAAACTACCTGGGCGAATTTTCGAGCGTCACCAAGCAGGCCATGGGCCGCGACCTCGAAGTGCCGGAGGAGGGCCTCTCCTTCGAAGCCCGCCTGACCTCAAAGCCCAATCTGGACGGCCACCTCTCGTGGCAGATGCGCTTGTCGAACTTTTCCGAGCGCGACCTCTCCATCGGCGAAATCATCATCGGCAACCTCGATTCGCGCGGGTATCTTCAGGCCACGGCCGAGGAAATCTGCGAGCAGCTGCCCGGCGTGCAGCCCTCCGAGGTCGAAACGGTCATCCGCCGCATCCAGCGGCTTGATCCTGTGGGCGTGGCCGCGCGCAGCGTGCAGGAATGCCTGCTGGTGCAGATGGAAGTGCTGAAGTACGACCGCGACCCCATCCTGGTTTCCCTGGTGCGCGACCACCTGGAGGACTTGGAGAAGCACCGCTACAAGCCGCTCACCAAGAAGTTTCGCATCAGCATGGAGGACCTGAAGGAGTATCTGGACGTCATCCAGACCCTTGAGCCCATGCCCGGCGCGCATTTCTCCTCCAACGACCCGCAGTTCGTGAGCCCGGACGTCTTCGTCTACAAGCATGGGCAGGACTTCGTCATCGTGCTCAACGAGGATGGCTTCCCCCGGTTGCAGCTCAACAGCTTTTATGTGGAGAACGCCAAGGCCAAGACACCGACGGAAAAGGATTATTTTCAAGACAAGGTGCGCAGCGCGGAGTGGCTGATGAAGAGCCTTTACCAGCGGCAGCGGACCTTGTACAAGGTGATGGAGAGCATCGTTCGGTTTCAGCGCGACTTTTTCGAGGTTGGCGTCACCAAGCTCAAGCCGCTGATTCTGAAAGAGGTTGCGGAGGACATCGGCATGCACGAGTCCACGGTGAGCCGCATCACCACCAGCAAGTATGTCGCCACGCCGCACGGCATTTTTGAGCTGAAGTTCTTTTTCAACAGCGCCCTCGACCTCGACGACGGCACCCAGGTCGGTTCCGAATCCGTCAAGGCTCTCATTAAACAACTGATAAACGAGGAGAACCCCAAAAAACCACTCAGCGATGAACAGATAGGCGAGATCCTCAAGCAAAAATTGGAGGTGAACATCGCGCGGCGCACGGTAGCCAAATACCGCACTGCAATGAACATCGAATCCTCCTCCAAGCGCAAGCAGGTCTTCTAAACAGGCGTCGCCCGCCATCAAGCATCACGGAGGTATTGCATGAACATTTCTTTCGCCTTCAAGAATTTCGAGCCCTCTGACCACTTGAAGGAATATGCCTCTTCCCGCTTTGAGAAGATGGGCAAGTTCATCGGCGATACCGTTGAAACGGAGCTGCAGATCAGCCTTTCCGTGGAGAAGTTCCGCCACAAGGCCGATGTTGTCCTGCTCTCGGACAACCTGCACATCTCCGCCTACGAAGAATCCGAGGACATGTACTCCACCATCGACCAGGTGCTGGACAAGCTTGAGGCGCAGCTGAAGCGCATGCGCGAGCGCCACAAGGAGCGCCGCCGCGGCGGCACTCCCCGGGCAGCCCGCATGGACGTCATCAGTTTTAGTGAAGAGCCCGGCGGCCGCACTCCGACCATTAAGGAGACGGACAACTTCGAGCCCAAGCCCATGAGCGTCGATGAAGCGGCCATGCAGCTTGAGAGCCGGAAGTTTGAGTTTCTCGTGTTCCGCAATGCGGACACCTCGCGCGTCAACGTGCTTTACCGCACCAAGAACGGAGACTTCGGTCTCATCGACCCTGGAAACTAACGATGCGCCTTGACGAGTATCTTGACCGGGATCTGGTGCTGCCCGAGCTTGCCTCGACCACCAAGCCCACTGTGTTGCGGGAGATGACGGGCGCCATCGCGGCACGCCATCCCCATTTGGACGCCGAGCTTGCCCTCTCGGTCCTTTTGGACCGGGAGGGTCTCGGCACCACGGGCATTGGCGACGGCGTGGCCATTCCCCACGGCAAACTGCCCGCCCTTGAGAACATCATCGTGCTCGTGGCGCGCAGCAAAATGGGCGTGGACTTTGAAGCGCTGGACTTCAAGCCCTGCAACATCTTTTTTCTCGTGCTCGCCCCGGAGCAGATGACCGGAATACACCTGCGCATTCTGGCGCACATTTCGCGCCTCATCAAAGACGAATCCTTCCGCAAGGACTTCTTCGACGCGCCTGACCGCGACGCGCTGTTCAAGCTCCTGCAATCCTATTAAAGGACAGGCTCGTGGCGCAGGCTCCCCAGGAATCGCTCTCCGTCGTGGTCGTCACCGGGCTCTCGGGCTCCGGGAAGAGCACCGCGCTCAATGTCTTTGAAGACTTGGGCTACTTCTGCGTCGACGGTTTGCCGGCCTCCATGCTGCCCAAGCTGGCCTCACTGTTCTTGGGCAAGGATTCCAAACACCGTGGATTGGCCCTGGGCATGGACCTGCGCCAGCATGATTTCTTGGAGCAGTGGAACGACGCCGTTCAGGAGCTTTCGGCTAAGGGCGTATTTGTGCGCGTGCTTTTCGTGGAAGCCAAATCGGCAGTCATCATGCGCCGCTACGCCACCACGCGCAGGCCGCATCCGCTGGAAAGCGGCGAGCTTGGCCTTGAGCAGGCTTTGGTGAAGGAGCGGGCCATGCTTGCGCCCCTGCGCAAGGATGCCGAACTTGTGCTCGACACCAGCGAATGCTCCATCCACGACCTGCGCCGCCTGATCCAGGAGCGCTTCATGGCCAAGGATCAGGCCTGCCACGGCATGCGCGTGCACGTCATTTCCTTTGGCTTCAAATACGGCGTCCCGGCGGAAGCGGACCTTGTCTTCGACCTGCGCTTCTTGCCCAACCCGTATTTCGTGCCGGAACTCAGGCCGTTGTCTGGCAAGGACGCCGCCGTTGCCGACTATGTGCTGAAGGGCGAGCCGGGCCTGACCTTCAAACAAAAGCTTCTTGATTTTCTGCAGTACATTCTGCCTCTTTATGCGGCCGAGGGACGATACCGCATTGCCGTGGCCATTGGCTGCACCGGTGGTCGTCACCGGTCCGTAGCCATGAGCGAGCTGCTGTTCGCCACCTTGCGCGACACCGGCTATTCCGTGACCCTGGAGCACCGGCACTTCGATCTGGGCTAACCGGTTCGTGCCAGAACATGTGCGCGTTTTGACGCGCATGCAGGCGAGACAATGGCTGAGACAAACGAAACGCAGGCGGATGTGAAGCAGATCGGCGTCCTTGTGGTCACCCACGGGGCTTTTGGCGCCGCGTTGCTCGATGCCGGAAAGATGATCGTCGGCCCCCAGGACGGCACGGATTCCGTGAGCGTCCTCGTGTCACGCGGTGTGGACGAGATCGTTGCCGAGCTCAAGGCAGCGCTGACGCGGCTGGAGCGCGGCATGGGCGTCCTTGTGCTCACGGATCTTTTCGGCGGCACGCCCACAACCTTGAGCCTTTCCCTGCGCAAGCTCGGCAACATCGAAGTGGTGGCCGGCGTGAACCTGCCCATGCTGCTCAAAGTGCTGCAGGGGCGCAACACGACGCTCTCCGAACTGGCCGCGCAGGCCAAGGCCGCCGGGCTGCAGGGCATCGTGGTGCCTGGCGAAATGCTTCGCAAAAAATCTTAGGAGCCGAACGCAAGTGTTTTGGGTGCGGGTGGACAACAGACTCATCCACGGACAGGTGGTGGAAGCTTGGGTGCCTTACATCGGGGCGCACAACATACTTGTGGGCAACGACGACCTGGCCCAAGACGAGCTGCAGCAGGAGATCATGTCCCTGGCGATTCCGCGCGCCGTCGAAAGCGCCTTTCTGACCATCGACGAACTGCCGGGCGATCCGCGTCTTTCCGTTGCCGGTCGCGAGAACACGCTGCTTCTGTTCTCCACCTGCCTTGATGTGCGCCGCGCCGTTGAAAAGGGCCTGCGGCTACCGGTGCTGAACGTGGGCAATCTGCATTACTCCACGGGCAAGCGCCAGCTTTCGCCCAGCGTCTCCCTTGGGCCGGAGGACGAAGCCTGCCTGCATTTTCTGCTGGAGCAGGGCGTTGAACTGGATTTCCGCTGTGTGCCAAACGATCCCGTCACCGTGAGGTTCGCATGATGGAAGTGAGCATGACCGGCCCCGTGTGGTTCGCCACGGTCGGTTTTTTTTTGCCCTGTTTTCTCTTTTTCGGTTCTCCGTCAGCCTGGGGCTGATTGAACGCCCGCTGGTGATCGGCCTCTTCTGGGGGCTGTTTGTCGGCAATCTCGAATCCAGCCTGTTCATCGCCATCTTCTACGAGCTGCTCTGGCTCGACTTCATTCCGGTCGGCACTTTCATTCCGCCCCACATGACCGCGGCCTGTTTTACCGCGCTGGCCATCAGCAGCTATTGCGGGCTCGATTCCCTGCCGCTCATCGTGCTGCCGCTTGTGCTTGGCCTGCCCATGGCCTGGCTTGGCGCCAAGCTGGAGCGGACCATGCGTGACAGGCTGAACCGCTCGTATGGCGGGGTGCTGCAATGGGTGCGCAAGCCGCTGGACATCAACGTGCCGGGCAAGCTGCTTATGGGCAGTCTTGTGAGCAAGATCTTGTCGAATTGGTTGTTCTTTTTGGTCGGCGCCGGGGTCTTGACCTTGTTCACGCGTTTTGCGCTCAGCCATTACGGACCGCTTCTGGCTTCCATCAAAATTTCCTGGACACATTTGCTCATTGCCGCCAGCGTGGGCGGAATGCTGGCCCTGCGCCTGCGCAGCCTGTATGTATCCGTTGCGGCCGGGGCGGTTGTCCTCGGTATTTTACGCTTCATTGGCATCTTCTGACTTGGCAAAGCCCATGTCTTGTGATAAATGGAACAATCGTCCGTGACGAATGGACCTTTCCTGGCATACACATAATTTTGAGGAGGACTTACATGGCTATTATCGTTTGTGGTCACAAAAATCCCGATTGCGACTCCATCACCGCTGCCATCGCCGTTGCCGACCTGCTGAGCAAGCGCGGCATGGAAGCCATCCCTGTCGCTCAGGGTCCCGCCACCCCGGACGCCGCCTTCGTGCTGAGCAAGTTCGGCCTGGCCGCTCCCGCCATCGAGACCGACGCCACCGGCAAGGACATTGCCCTTGTCGACCACTCCGATCTCGCTCAGGCTCTGAGCAACCTCGACAAGGGCAAGGTCGTCTGCATCGTTGACCACCACAAGCTGGGCGACGTGACCACCCCGAACCCGCTTGAAATCTGGGTCATGCCCGTCGGCTGCTCCGGCACGGTCATCAAGGCCATGTACGACTTCTACAGCATCGCCATCCCCAAGGGCATCGCCGGCGCGCTGCTGTGCGCCATCCTGAACGACACCGTTCTGTTCAAGTCCCCCACCTGCACCGACGCTGACAAGGCCGCTTGCGAAGCCCTTGCCAAGATCGCCGGCGTGGCCGACTACAAGGCCCTGGGCATGGAAATGCTGAAGATCAAGGGCTCCGTCGAGGGCATCCCCGCGGTTGACCTGATGAATCGCGACTACAAGGACTTCAACATGGGCGGTAAGAAGGTCGGCATCGGCCAGGTCGAGGTTCTGGACCTCACCCTGCTCGACAAGATCAAGCCCGCTCTGGTTGAAGAGTGCAAGAAGCTGAAGTCCGACGGCCGCCACACCGTCCTTCTGCTCCTCACCGACATCATGAAGGAAGGCTCCGAGATCCTCGTGGTCTCCGACGATGCCTCCATGATCGAGAAGGCTTTCGGCGGCAAGGTCGGCGGCGCGCTCAACTCCATGTGGGTTGACGGCTGCATGAGCCGCAAGAAGCAGGTCGTGCCTCCCATGGAAAAGGCTTTCGCCTAATCCAGGCCATCGCTTCGCTTATTCAGGCGGGTTCCTTCGGGGGCCCGCCTTTTTTATGCGCTTGCGTCTCAGGGTTTGTTGACACAATGCGTCCGCAGACAATAGGAATGTGGATATGCGCTTCCTTCCAGCAAAATACGCTTGCGCCGCAGTCCCCCTTGTGGTCTCCGGCTGCATGACCTGCCTTGTTTCGGCCATCGCCACTGTGCGGGCCGTGCCAATGGCCTCGTTTTGGAGCACCTGGCCTCTGTCGTGGCTGATCTCCTGGGCCGTGGCCTATCCAGTGATGCTCGCCATGCTTCCCTTGGCGCGCCGTCTTATCGCCGTCATCACGCTGCCCCCCGCGGACCAATAAAAAACGCCCCGGTCTTGCGGCCAGGGCGTTCTTGATACTTGTTAGAAGAGCTTTAGATGACTGCGGCGGCCTTCAAAGCCTGCTGCAACTGCTCCGCGTGGGCCGCTTCCAGGGGAACCAGCGGCAGACGGAACTCCAGGGGCATCTTGCCCATCAGGTGCAGGGCGGTCTTCACCGGAATGGGGTTGGTCTCCAGGAACATGGCCCTGTTCAGGGGCATGAGCTCCAGGTTCAGCGCCTGGGCGCGGGTGTTGTCACCCTTGAAGAACGCCTGGCACATGCCGGACATTTTTGCGGGCACGATGTTCGAGGTGACCGAGATGACGCCCGAGCCGCCCACTGCAAGCAGCGGCAGCACGGTGTAGTCGTCACCGGAGAGAACCATGAAGTCCTTGCCCAGCGCCTCGATGACTTCGATTCCCTGCTTCAGGTCGCCAGTGGCTTCCTTGCAGCCGATGACTTCGGGCACGGCCTTGGCGATGCGCGCCAGGGTCTTGGGCAGCAAATTGAGCCCGGTGCGTCCCGGCACGTTGTACACCACGTACGGCATGGAAGCCTCGGCGGCGATGGCCTTGAAATGCGCCACAAGGCCGTCCGGCGTCGGTTTATTGTAATACGGAGTGATGAGCAGGGCGGCGTCGGCCCCGGCCTCTTTGGCCATGGCCACCAGCTCGATGGCCTCGCGGGTGTTGTTGGACCCGGCCCCGGCGATGACAGGCACACGGCCTTTGACCTGGTCCACGCAGATTTTGATGACCTGGCCCTGCTCCGCATGGGAGAGGGTGGCCGCTTCGCCGGTGGTGCCGCAGGGCACAACGCCGTCGATGCCTTGTTCAATCTGCCATTCGATGAAGGCCCTGTAAGCCTCCTCGTCCACGGCGCCGTTCTTGAACGGCGTCACCAGTGCGGTAAACGCGCCGCGAAAGCTCATTCAATCCTCCTTCTAATCGGTGCCCATGTGCTGCATGAGCGTCAGCATCTGCGGGTCTTCCTGATACTGATCAGTGAGCCCGAAGAGGCTCATACGAATATTTTTCTCTTCCGTCCATTTAAAAGTGGAATTGTGCTCCGGCCAAGCCAAAACCTCCACGCGCAGGACGGACTTGCCCTCTGCAAATGAACGAATCCATGCTGTTTTTCCATCGCCCGCCAGGGTGCCCACAAGACCCATGCCAGGACCGGAGCCGAGGAGAACATCCGGCAGGGCGCGTTTGTCGGCCCGGGTGAGCAGCTCGGACTCCTTGTTGTAGCCCCAGGGGCTCATGACCACCACGATTTTGACCGAGGCGCGCAGCTTGCGCACGGCGTTCTCCATCTGGTGGATGAGGCTTTCCGGAACGGCAGGGGCGCTGTAGGCCACCGGCGGCAGCAGAATCACCCCAATCTTAGGGCCGCCTTCGCTGTGCAGGATGTGCTGCTCGAGCTTTTCGCCGCCTTTCCAGTATGCCCGTGGCTGTACACCGGCCTTGGCCAGGGAGGCTCGCTCCGCCGGGGTGACAAAGACCAAGTCATGGTGCAGCTGGTCAAAGGCCTTGGCCATCAACTCCAGGCGCTTTTTCGAGGGCGGTTTGGCGGGCAGGTCGCGGGTAAACTCATAGCCCCCGGCCAAAAAGTAGGCCGGCGCTTCTCTGGTTGCCTCATGCTTGAGGGCTTTCTGCGCGCTGACCCGCCGGGCCAGTCCTCCGACCAGTTTCCCCCCTCAAGAAGGGCAGGGGCGGACTTCGCCTTCGGTATTGGCGCAAAAAAGCAGGGTGAGCCGAGGCCCACCCGCTATGGCTTGCGTGGCAAGCCCCAGATTCAATGTCAGGATCAGGAGAAGGATGCGGACCATTAATCGTTGATGAATTCCTTGAGTTCCTTGCCAGGGCGGAAGAAGGGAAGGCGCTTGGGGTGCACTTCGACCACGGTACCCGTCTTGGGGTTGCGGCCGGTGTATCCCTCGTAATCCTTCACCTTAAAGCTACCGAAGCCACGAATCTCGACCCTGTCGCCAGCGACCAGGGCGTCTTTGATGGAATCGAAAAAGGCACTGACGACTTTGGTGGCATCGTCGATGTGCAGCTTCTTGTCATCCGCCAGCGCTTTGATCAGTTCACTCTTGTTCATTGACCGCTCCGTTAAGTTGGGCAGTTCGTGTCATCACGCTGCCGTACAGATGGGGGGTACGTGCCAGCATCTAATCAACCTATGCCGAAAAAGCAGCTATTCCGTCAAGGGTTTCGTTAGGTTGGGGGAGAAAGAATTTGCTTCAGCGCCTTGCGCCCGGCAATGGCCTCCAGATTCTCCTCGCGGTAACGGGCAACACGGTTCGCCAGCGAGGCAATATCCTTGATGGCCGGGCATTGCGGGGCATAGCGGGCCAGGGGCGTTTGGTTGATGACCGCCTGCGTCATGGTGCGGTCCAGGCGCACATGCCCCAGGTTCACGAGCTCGAAACCGAGAAAATTTTTGCACGCCAGATTAAGGCGTTCAAAGGTTTCCTTGGCCTCTTTGGCTGTGGCCTGGTTCACCACGATAAGAAAGTCGCGCACGCCGAAGCGGGCGTTCAGCACCTTGATGATGGCATAGCCGTCGGTGAGGGAGGTAGGCTCCGGGGTTACCAGCACCACGCGCATTTGCGCCATGCGCGCCAGGGAAAGCACCGTGCCGCTGATGCCCGCGCCCAGATCCAGCACGAGGAATTCATAGCCCGACACAAGGTCGTTCAGCTTGTCGAAAAGCGCTCCCTGCTGATTCTGGTCCATCTCGACCATCTCGGGCACGCCGCTGGCCGCGGGAAGTATGTCCAGCCCCGGCTCAACGGTCTGCACGACCTCTGACGCATGCGCCGTGCCAGCAAGCATGTCCTGCATGTTCTTTTCCGGCGCAAGGCCCAGCAGCACATCCAGGTTGGCCAAGCCTAAGTCGCAGTCCATGAGCAGCAGCTTGTGCCCCATGTCGCGCAGGGCGAAGCCCAGGTTCAGCGAAAGATTGGTTTTGCCCACGCCGCCCTTGCCGCTCATGATGCAGAGGCTGACGGTCTTGCCGGGGTTAATGGCGTTCATATATGTCCCTGTTACTCTGGCAATTTCTTGCCGGTGAAAAGGAAATGTTTTTCGCTGGCGCGCACAAGGGTCTCGCGCGAGGCCAGAACAGCATCCGCGCTGGGCGCAACTTCAAGCCTGTTGCCGCCCATGCGCCGGGCCTCGGCAAGGGCTTCTTCGGCGCGTTCGACAAGGGCGTTGGTCTTGAGCTCGACCAGACCACCATAGCCCACAAGCCCGGCGGAGCACACCAGGCCTGGATCGCTGACTTGCCGGATGCGTCGCAGCATGGCGCCGAGCAGGCGCTCCGCCGCAGCCAGCGGCGTGCCGGAGAGCACAACGGCCACGGACCCAGTGCTGAACCTTGTGACGTGGTCGAAGCGGCGCAGCTGCGCGCGCGTAAGGTCAAAGACCTGGTCCAGGCTATCGCCGTCTTCCGGTTCGATGAGCGCCAAGGCGAGCGGCTGCTGGCAGAGCCGGGCGCGCTCCATCTCACACACGAGAAAATGGTGGAGTAGTGCGTCCGCCGCTTCGCGGACGATGTCGCCCATGTCTTGGGCCAGTTCGGAGACCGAGGCCGCGCGCCATTTGTTCAGGTCGAGCTCGGAACGGATGATGCGCCAGGACTTCGCGTCCAAGCCCTTGAAGACCCGGATGAGGCAGTAGGAACCGCAGCCGTCGTCTGCCGCTGCATTGGCAGCCTGGCAGGCGGCCTCAATGTCGGCCAGCCGGCGGCGCAGGGTGTTCTCAGCCATTGCCGGATTTCCTCTCGCCGTGGACATGCAGCAGCGTGGCGCGCAGGAACTCGTCCAGGCGGCCGTCGAGCACTGCGTCCACGCCGCTGTCCTCGAAGCTGCTGCGATGATCCTTCACCAGCCGGTAGGGCTGCAAGGTATAGGTGCGGATCTGGCTGCCGAAGGCGATGGCGTCCTTGGTGGAATAGTCAGCTTTTTTGCTGGCTTCCAGTTCCTTGAGTTCGCGTTCATAAAGTCGTGCTTTAAGAACCTTCATGGCGAAGGTCTTGTTCTTCAACTGCGACTTTTCGTTCTGGCACTGCACCACGATGTTCGTGGGCAAGTGGGTGATGCGCACCGCGGAGTTGGTGCGGTTCACGTGCTGGCCGCCAGGGCCGCTGGCGCGGAACACGTCGATGCGCAGATCCTCGTCCTTCACGTCGATCTCGATGTTCGTGTCGATGTCCGGGTACACGTCCACAGAGGCAAAGGCCGTGTGCCTGCGGCCAGAGGCGTCGAAGGGGGAAATGCGGATGAGCCGGTGGATGCCCGCCTCGCCTTTAAGCAGCCCGTAAGCGTAGGGGCCGGTTATCTGCAGGGTGACGCTCTTGATGCCCGCCTCGTCGCCGTACAAGCGGTCCAACTCCGCAACCTGGAAGCCGCGCGACTCCGCCCAGCGCAAATACATGCGCAGAAGCATCTCCGCCCAGTCCTGGGCGTCCACGCCGCCAGCGCCGGGGTGAATCTCCAGAATGGCCGGACTGTTGTCGTCAGGGCCGCTCAGCAGGGTGGCGAGTTCGGTCTCGTCGAGCCGCTTCTGCAGCTCGTTCAGGTTCTCCGCCAGGGCCTCGAAGGCGTCCTGGCCCTGGTCCTCCTGCGCGAGTTCCAGCCATTCGTCCACGTTGCTTTTGGCTTGCGAAAGGGCGTCGTACATGCCCAGGCGGAATTCCAGAGCGCTTTTCTCGCGCAGGACAGGCGTCAATTCCTCAGGCTTGTCCCAAGCGCCGGGCTTGGACAGCTGGGCTTCAATTTCCTTCAGGCGCTCCTGTGACTCGGCCGAGTCAAAGCCGCCCCCAAAGGGTTTGGAACTGTTCGAGCAAGGCCTGGCCCTGCGTTTTGAGATCGGCGAATTGCAGCATGTTTGTATCTGTACCGCCAGACTAAATCTGGCCAAGGTTTGAGGTGGAGTCGCGTCCACCGATGATGAGCAGGAACGTGAAGAGCGCCAGCAGCCCGGCAAGGCCAATGAGCAGGTAATTGTAGAACTGGTGGAAAACCGTGAACTCAGGGTGCGCATGCACCATGCCCGCGGCTGCCAGCTCCTGGAACTGCGGACCGGCGATCTTGATGCGCCCAAGGGGATCAATGAAGGCCGATATGCCGGTATTGGTGCTGCGCACGATGTAACGGCCCTGTTCAATGGCCCGAAGCGCGGTCAATTGCAAGTGCTGATGCGGGGCGCTCGTGTTTCCGAACCAGGCGTCGTTGCTGATGTTGATGAGCAGATTCGCGCCCTGGCTCACGCGGTCTTGCGCCAGTCCGGCAAAGATGGCCTCGTAGCAGACCAGCACGCCAAGGGAAAGGTCGCCGGATTTGAGCGCGCGCTCATTCTTGCCTGGCACAAAGTCGCCCACGCCGGAAACCAGCTTTTGTATGGGGAGGACGCTTGCGAGCGGCGTGTATTCGCCAAAGGGAACCAAGTGCTCTTTGTCGTACCAAGAAGGCGCCTGGTTGCGGTTATCAAGCAAAAACGCCCTGTTGAACAGGATGAAGGATCCTGGGCCGTCGATTTGCTGATAGGCTGGGGAGCCCAGCACCAGGGCGGCCTTGCCCTTGCGCACAAAGTCGAGCACAGGGGTTCGCAGAGGCGAGTTATCCTGGAAGTAGAATGGCATGGCTGTTTCCGGCCAGACAATGAGCTCCGGCTCGGACGAGTCCGCAATCTGCTGGCTCAGGCGCAGGTATTTTTGCACCGTAGCCTGCTGGTACACCGGGTCCCACTTGATGCTTTGGTCGATGTTGCCCTGCACCACGGCAATGCTGTGCGCCGGGGCGGTCTCCGCATAGTTTGCCAGGCGCTGCCAGCCGATGCCGAGCACGCTGACCGTCGCCAGCAGCGAAAGCAGCAGGCAGGCTTTGTTCCGTCCGCTCAAAACCACGCCGGCAATGCTCAGCACGATGAGGCCGGACAGGCCGTATGCGCCCATATAGGCCGCCGCCTGCACCACAATGGGCCAGGCCACGAAGGCCGAGGAAAGCGTGAGCCAGGAAAAGCCCGAGAGCAGCGAGGCCTGGGCCAGCTCCATGGTCGTCCAGGCGATGCCGATGAAGAGCGTGGCCAGCAGGGGATGGAGCCGGTTGGACAGATGGGCCGCAATGCCGAACAAGCCGTAGTAGCAGCCCATGGCAATGGACAGCAGCACCGGCACCGGCAGGGCCAGGGCCCAGTGGATGTC
>Ga0209373_10002532_pt1 | contig 18154 bp, 9 predicted proteins | sample Higcelweek5metaG_FD_187173 | JGI IMG/M metagenome (GOLD analysis project Ga0209373, IMG submission 187173) | Freshwater pond sediment microbial communities from the University of Edinburgh, under environmental carbon perturbations - High... | ecosystem: Environmental > Aquatic > Freshwater >... | reverse complement strand
ACGGGGCCTGGGCTCTACGGCTCATGTGCCTGACAGGATGCTTATCAACTGGCGGGGTAAACCATTTACATATAAATATATAAGTTTTGCCGATGTGTATAGCGATATGAGAATTGAAAAATCGGTACGGTCCTGGAATGAATTTACAGGCAAGATAGTGATAATCGGCTCCACAGCTCCAGGCCTTTTTGATATAAAGGTGACTGCTCCGGACAGGCAGTTTCCAGGTGTCGAGATACTCGCGACTGCAATTGACAATTTGCGAAGCGGTGACTGGCTTCGTGTACCTGATATTCCTTACGTCTATCTGCTTGTTACACTTGCAATTCTCTGGATTACGGCCGCAGCTTTTTACCGCCGGGGAAGCGGCGGGCAGCTTGATCAGTTCTATGGCGTTTCCCAGTTCATTTTAATTGCCATTGCGTATACTGCGATCAATATGTTCTGTGTGTATATAAATCTGACCGGGCCTGTGATGTTCGGGTTTGTCTATTATTCAACAGCGCGTCTGTATTCAATCGCCACTGCCCGTGTACTTGACAAAAGTGTCGTGATGAAAGAAGCTCTCACCTCTGATACACGGGGATTTGTATTGATGCTGCGATTCTGCATGCCTTTACGTGAAGATGTTCTTATCACAAGACTTTCAAAGATACTGATTGCAAAGTGTACCTGTAAGCCAAGTGCGGAAATAATCTGCGGACATCAGAAGGGAATGTGGCGTTTTTTTGAAAATACAATGCTTTTATGCTGGAGTGCAGATGAAAATAATCATGAACTGGTTGAGAAAATCAGAAATGAGATAGTAAAGATTAAAAGCATAATTCCTGATATGCTTAAAAGTAAACCACTTGACGGGACGCTGCCGCATGATGGTCTTATTGTAAATAATACTGAAGGCTTGATTGGCAGAGGAAAACAGTGTGACTGGATGATTCTTCTGGCAAAAACAATTATGCCTGAAAACTATGGAGATAATGCATGAAAAAATATCTGTTGCTGATTACGTGTTTTTCCGTGATTACTGTATCTGTTTCGTCTGATCAGGCAAAGGTCAGCAAAAATGATTTTGTCCGTGAGAAGCCATTTGCCGACAGTAAAGTAGTTGTATCTCTGAAAACCGGCCAGACAGTTGATATTCAGAAACGTCAGGGTTCATGGTATCTGGTCGCAATCGGCAAAAAGACAGGCTGGGCACCGATGCTTTCAGTACGGCGGACAATGCCGTCAAAAACAGCTTCCACCGGAAGCCTTTCAACAGCATCCACTGGCCGTTCATCATCCACTGGTGTAGTCTCTACAACAGGCATACGCGGTCTTAATGAGGAAAATCTGAAAACTGCGGAATTTGATTCAAATGCAGTTGTCACCGTAGAAAAAAATCGTGTATCGCCAACGGAATCAGTCACTTTTGCGCAGGCTGGAGGAGTTGAGCCGCATGATATTCCAGCATTGTCGTCAGGAGGTAAAAAATGAAAGCATTAAACTTTAGAATATTACATTTGGCTCTGCTATGCATTATAATGATAATTGCATTGCCGGGGGCGCAAGTTTCGCTGAAAAAAGATATTTTGAAAAAACTGAACTCTATTCAGGTTGATTCGCAGATTACAAAATCTGCTGGAGAGGCCAAGAAGTCTGTTGAAAAAAAAGCTGCTGAGGCAGTGGACTCTGATGGACAGATATCTCTTGTCAATGACTTGTCAGATGATGATGAATATGCGCTGGGACGCCAGATTGCAGGAAGGATTCTTGCTGTATCGCCGCCTGCTGCAAATGATTCGCTTCAAAGATATGTCAATTTAGTCGGACGTTTTGTAGCGCAGCAGTGCAGACGGCCGAATCTTAACTGGACATTTGCAGTAATGGAGTCTGTTGATATAAACGCCTTTTCCACACCCGGCGGTTATGTGCTTATAACCAGCGGGTTATACGCTACTCTTGACAATGAAGCAGAACTTGCCGCAATTCTGGGACATGAAATAGCCCATGTTGACAGACGTGACCATGTCCGTCTGATGCAGAAAGACAGGCTTATTGCCAAAGGGCAAAAAACCTTGACAGGACTTACAAAGCAGGATGTTTTAAAGGAACTTGCAGGTTCAGGGGCACAGATCGCTGCCCGTACGTTTGATAAAAAGGCAGAGTTTGAATGTGACCTTATGGGCATTGAATATGCTGCAAAGGCGGGTTATGATCCTTTTGCATATATAGATGCAATTGACAGGATGGGAGCAAATACGCAGACTGACCGGCTGAGTCTTCTTTTCAAAACGCATCCGACCCCAAGGGACAGGATTAACGCGCTTGAAAAAAACATAGGCACAAAATGGAACAATATAGGCGGAGCGGCTCCGCAGCGATTAGTCGTATCAGGACAATGAAGTAAAGTGATATTTAATAAAAAATCATTGCCTTATGTAATAATTCCCTGTATGTATTAATTGTAAATCAGTCCCAGATCTCCTGAAATCGCGGTATTCAGCCGCGCTCAGCACATCTTTGTATAATATCCTGAAAAATAATTACAAAATTGTAGCAGATTATATCCGCATACGTAAAAAACCTGATTTAATTGATCAAAATCGAGTTGGCATGACTATTGCAAATTAACAGTAACATGCAGCAGATGATCAAATGCATTTAATTAATCAATTATATGAAAGGATTTTTTATGCGGACTAACTTAATGTCAATTGCAACAGTTGCATGCGCCGCGGTACTCGCTGTGCATGCAGAGCGTCCATCGGTGGATTTCAGCGGATTTCTTGATGCTGATGTATGGGCTGATCTTAAAGGATCATACTATACAAATACGGAACTTGATCTGGGGATGTCACTTAAATTTACAGATAATGTCAGTGCTCATGTGTATGCAACTGTCAATAACTGCTACTCTGAATCAGGTTCCGGCTGGGTTCCTGCAGGTACAGGAGACCCTTCAGAACGCTGGCTGGATATGAAATTTGACGGTTTCGACATAACGTATGCAAGTAAACTCGGTACATTTACAGTTGGAGATATTGTCTATCAATACGGAAAGTTCAACTACTATGCGTATAAAAGATTCAGCATGATAACAAACGAGAACTTTTCCCGTGGTATCAAGTATGGTATAGGAAGTGATCTTGTTGAAACGGAATTGCAGGCCGGTGTTGCAGATGTCAATTCGAGTGTCGGTGATGTACAGGGTATGACAAAGGTTAAATTTACAGATGATCAGAGTGCTGCGGTGTTTTACGGAATCCGCGGGTCTTCTGTGGAAGAATTGAAAACTTCCGGTGAGGTGTTTGCAGGTCTGGAATATAACGGAGCGTTCGGTGATATAGCAAAAGTGAAGTTCGATTTCGGATTCAGAAGTCTGCCGGCAATTGATCCGTCTGAAGACAGATCGAGTCTTATGACACTTCTGCTGGAACCGACACTTACATTTGGAAAGTTTTCTGTTGCAATGACAGGTTTTGCAATGATTGATCCTGATACAATCAATACTATTACTGAACCATTGTATTCTAAAGTCGCAGATGAGTGGTTTGTTTATGTGGAACCCGGGATCACATTCAACGATTACATCGGAGCCGGACTTCCGATTGAATTTCACGGAAGAGAAATGGATGTCAAAAAGGATGAGGAGTTCTGGCTGGTCCCGACACTTTATGTTTATCCTACATCAAACGTCCAGTGGTGGATATGGGGACAAATGATAAGCTATGTCGCCGAGGATTCTGATGTTGCATGGGGTCTTGGTTCGGAAGTTATCGTGACTTTCTGAAAAATGCACCGGTGCAGTTCAGATGTGTAGCTAAAGTAAATGGATGTGCCTGTAAAAAGGCACTCAAGGCAGGCTGTTTTGTTTGCAAGTAATAAATATGATCAGTACAAAAATGTATTTCTGATGCGGTCTTTTGATACAAATTTGTTGCAAAATCCTTGTGTCTACCTTAAAATCAGGGCGGATTCGGGCAAAAAAAAATGGCATACATTTTGCAATTATTGAAAGCGGGTCAGATGTGCATATTACTTGTCAGGTCATGATGACAAATGAAACAGTATCAAGATGAAATCATGTACAGGTAATAGGAAAATTCAATCTTTTATTGGAGGTTTTGCATGAAAAATGCTGCAATATTTGTTCCTCTCTTAATTATCGGGTTTGCTGCTGCGGCTGGCGCACAGACTCCGGCACTCAACAGCGGCGATACAGCCTGGATGATCGTTGCAACAGCTCTTGTTATGCTTATGACACTGCCGGGGCTTGCCCTTTTTTATGGTGGTATCGCAAAACGTAAAGATACCCTGAACGTCATGGCAATGTCTTTTGTAACTTATGCAATTGTAAGTATACTGTGGATTATTTACGGGTACACTATGGCTTTCAATGGTGACCATGGCGGGATTATCGGGAACTTTGGCAAATTCATGATGGCCGGGATTACTCCTGACAGTATCACGGGTACTATTCCTGAATATGTGTTTGTAGTTTTTCAATTGACATTCGCAGCGATTACAGTCGCGCTTGTAAGCGGGGCCTACATTGAACGGATGAAATTCAGTGCCTGGATTTTATTTGTAATACTCTGGTGTACAATTGTGTATGTTCCTGTTGCACACTGGGTGTGGGGCGGCGGATTTCTTGCAAAACTTGGTGCACTTGACTTTGCCGGAGGTACAGTTGTTCATATAAATGCAGGTGTTGCGGCACTTGTCGGGGCACTCCTTCTTGGTAAAAGAAAAGCACGTGATCTTATACCGAACAACCTTGTGTCAACTGTCACAGGAACAGGGCTCCTCTGGTTCGGATGGTTCGGGTTCAATGCCGGATCTGCGCTTGCCGCAAACGGTCTGGCCGGTGTAGCGTTTATCAACACCAACACTGCAACTGCTGTTGCGGCGGTTGCCTGGATGATAACAGAGTGGCTGTATTCGAAGAAGCCCACAGTCCTTGGGCTTGCATCAGGTGCAGTGGCCGGTCTTGTTGCAATCACTCCTGCTGCCGGTTTTGTCAATGTCGGCGGGGCAATAGTGATCGGACTTGCCGCAGGTATCATTCCATTTTTCATGGTTGCTGTTGTCAAGCAAAAGTTTGGATACGATGATTCTCTGGATGCGTTTGGAATACATGGAATAGGCGGAATTATCGGAGCGCTTCTGACAGGCGTTTTTGCAGATCCTGCAATAAACAGTCTTGGAAAAGGGCTTCTGTACGGTAATGCTCATCAGTTTACAGTTCAGGCAATAGCTGTAGGTGTGACGATACTTTACAGCGCTGTTGCGACACTTATCATTTTCTATGCGCTCAAGTTTACTATAGGGATCAGAGTCGATCCTGAAGCAGAGTATGCAGGACTTGATACAAGTGAACATGGTGAAAAAGCGTATAATATCTGATAATTTAAAAATGTTTGAACGGAGAATAATCATGAAATATATAATTGCAATAATTCAGCCTACACGACTTGAAGCAGTAAAGGAAGCTCTGAGCAATATTGAAGTTTTCAGATTGACTGTGTCTGATGTTCAGGGGTTCGGACGCCAGAAGGGGCACACTGAAGTTTACCGCGGGCATGAGTATACAATATCTTTTGTCAATAAAGTCAAGCTTGAGATCGCGGCTGAAGATAAATATGTTGAGCAGATTCTAACTGCAATCGAGGGCGCTGCAAGAAGCGGTGAGCAGGGTAAAATCGGTGATGGTAAAATATTTATCCTGCCGCTTGAAGATTGCATGCGCATAAGGACCAGGGAACGCGGTCAGGATGCTTTGTAGTTACTGAAACTGAGATTGTTATTATTTATACGGCAATGCCGGAATAAAACTCTGAATCTTAAGTTCAGTTAATCAGATGAATAAGTCACCTGTCATCTTAATCCTCCCTGTACGGATTTTGATGGCTGGTGATTTTGTACATTTGTCAGGTCAGGCGGTACAGCAGATGTATTAGTTTTAAATTGAATGTTTTATAGAGTTAATAAAGATATAACGGCTTTTAGATGATGGTAAAATGCAGTAAAGACAAAATTGTATCAGGCCATGCCGTAATACTGAAAGTAAATAATTATAATCTTTTTAATACTTAATAGAAAGGTCCATATGAACGGTCGTTTTGAAGTTACCCAGATGATTGAGCCAGTTGATGTTGTTAAAAGTGATCTCCCGTCGCAGGTATCCACTTATTACGGAATGAATACTTTCAGTGAATCCACTATGCAAAGAATGGTTTCAGAGAAAACATTCAAGGCGTTTAAGAAGTGGCAGGATGAAGGTGTTGTAATAACCTCAGCACAGGCTGATGAAATCGCGCATGCAATGAAAGAGTGGGCCATATCCAAAGGAGCAACATCATATACGCACTGGTTCCAGCCTATGACCGATCAGACTGCAGAAAAACATGATTCATTTATCAATATAAATACAAATGGATGTGTGATTGAAAAATTTACTGGAAGTAAACTGATACAGGGCGAACCCGATGCATCATCATTTCCTTCAGGCGGTATCCGTGCGACATTTGAAGCACGCGGATACACTGCATGGGATCCGTCATCTCCGGCTTTTATCACTGAAGTCGAATTGGGAAAGACATTGACAATTCCGACAATATTCATTTCATATACCGGTGAAGCGCTTGACAAAAAGTTACCGCTTCTTCGTTCTGATGTTGCAATCAACAAGGCTGCAACCGATCTGCTTAAGCTTTTCGGGCATGCAGATGTAAAGCAAGTGTATTCAACATGCGGACCTGAGCAGGAGTATTTTCTTGTTGATGAGGCTTATTACCGTATGCGCTCTGATCTTCTTCTGACCGGGCGTACTCTTATCGGCGCCACATCACCCAAAGGTCAGCAGCTCGAAGATCAGTATTTCGGTTCCATAAAGGAGCGTGTGCTCAATTATATGCATGATGTTTCAATTGAGGCATATAAACTTGCGATTCCTGTTACAACACGTCATAATGAAGTCGCTCCTCATCAGTATGAGTTTGCTCCGATTTTTGAGCGTTCAAATCTCGCGGCGGATCACAACCAGCTTCTTATGGACATAATGAAAAAAGTTGCACAGCGTCACGGCCTTGTCTGCCTGCTTCATGAGAAACCATTTGCTGGTGTCAATGGAAGCGGAAAGCATGTCAACTGGTCATTATCTGATGACAAGGGCAACAATCTTCTCAATCCAGGCGACACACCTGAAGAGAACCTGCTGTTTCTTGCTGTGTTAAGTGCTGTCATTCATGCTGTTTATACTCATTCTGATCTTCTCAGGGCGACTGTCGCGTCTGCTGGAAATGAGTACAGACTTGGTGCAAATGAAGCCCCACCGGCAATTATGAGCATTTTTCTCGGAGAACAGTTGACAAGTGTAGTAAACATGATTGAAAGCGGAAAAATGGAAAAGGCGAAGAAACAGGATCTTATTGATCTTGGTGTCAAGCTTCTTCCGAAATTTCTCAGAGACACTACTGACAGAAACAGAACATCTCCGTTTGCGTTTACAGGCACAAAATTTGAGTTCCGTGCAGTCGGAAGCTCAATGAATGTATCTACAGCAATAACAGTGATAAATACAATTGTTGCTGATTCAATGCTCATTATCACTGAGAGAATCAAGGCAGAATGCGCAAAGAATGATAATTTCAGTGCTGCCGCGCTTAAAGTTCTCAGCGGCATCATCAAGCAGTCAAAGGCGATTCTTTTTGAGGGAAACAATTATTCCGAAGAATGGGTAAAAGAGGCCGCCAAAAGAGGTCTTCCAAACATTGCGTCATCACCGGAAGCCCTGAAAGCATTTGTCAAGCCTGAAAAAATTGATCTTTTTGAACGCCAGGGGGTTTTCACAAAAGTTGAACTTCAGGCCAGGTATACAATATTCCTTGAAATTTACGAGAAGATGATTGATATTGAGGTAAAGTCTCTGTGCGAAATAGTAAATACACAGGTTCTTCCTCCTGCATACGGGTATCAGACTGAACTGGCAGAGAATCTTGAAGCCCTGAAAAATTTAATTGACAGTAATACAGTTTCAGTTGTTGACGGTGCTCTGGAGGATAGAAAAGAGGTATTTGAAGCATTGACTGCTGATATTTACTATATCAGAAAAAATATCAAGGCACTCACAGATGCTCTGAACAAGGCACATCATATGGACCTTGAAGCAAAAACTGCAGTTTACTTTTCAGATATCAAGGCAAGTATGCTTCATGTGAGAAAACACGTTGATTCAATTGAAAGTTCATTGCCTGATTCCCTGTGGCAGCTTCCGAAATACCGTGAGATGCTCTTTATCAAGTAAATGAGTATGAAATGTAAATATTGATTGAATGTATATTCTTTCTGCCTCCTGATTTATCGGAAAATTGATCAGGAGGCCTTTAAATATGACAGATTGTCAATCTGAGTTCTGCGGGGCATGGGCGGGTCTGTGCATCGGACATGCAGTACTGAAAAAGGGTGATTGTAAATGACATTATTCAGAAAAATAAGCACCGGACTTGATGGCCTGGACGAGGCTATTGATTTTTTGCGGCCCGGTGACAATGTTGTCTGGAAAGTGGAATCACCATCTGACTATAAACGCATGGTTGAACCTTTTGCTTTACAGGCAAGGCGTGATAAGCGTAAACTGATATACGTCCGTTTCGGCAGTCATGAACCGATGCTTGACAATGCGGAGGATATCACCCTGTATTCGCTTGATGCCGGAATCGGTTTTGAGCGGTTTGCAACTGAGATTCATGAACTTGTAAAGAGTGAGGGACGCAAAGCGTTTTATGTATTTGACTGCCTGACCGACTTGCTTCAATACTGGCATGCGGATGTTATGATCAGCAATTTCTTCCGTGTAACATGCCCGTATCTATACGAACTGGAAACAGTTGCTTATTTTGGCATCAGAAGAAATGTTCATACATTTCCAACAATTGCAGGTATACGCGAGACAACGCAATTGCTTCTTGACCTTTATGAGATCAGTGATCAGACATATGTGCATCCGCTTAAAGTGTGGCAGCGCTATTCCCCGACAATGTTCTTTCCTCACCGCATTGACGGAAGCGAGGCGTCAAGTATTACCGCAAGTTCAGAGGTCGCAGAGCTTTTTTCAGCAATTCATCGCAGCGGGGAGCGCCCGGATTACTGGGATGTGATGATAGATAGGGCCCGTGATGCGTTGACTGGTGAAAAACATGAGCAGGATGCCGTAAAAAGACAGCTTATGCAGATGATGATCGGCGAGGAGTCACGCATATTTGATCTTTGCCATAGATATATGGATCTGGAAGATATTCTTGCTATCTTATCACGTCAAGTGGGAACTGGATTTATCGGAGGAAAGAGCGTCGGAATGCTTGTTGCACGGCGGATTCTTGAGGATGATGAAGACGGACAGTTTACAGGCTTTCTGGAACCGCATGATTCCTATTATCTGGGGTCTGATATTTTTTACACTTACATTGTGCAGAACGGCTGGTGGCGGCTTCATACAAATCAGAGGACTCAGGAGGGGTATTACAAATATGCAGGGGAACTCAGGGAAAATTTGTTGACAGGTACATTCTCCAAGGATATTGAGGAACAGTTTCAGCAGATGCTCGAGTATTTCGGGCAGTCACCAGTTATTGTAAGGTCGAGCTCCCTTCTTGAGGATAATTTCGGGAACGCATTTGCGGGAAAATACGCGAGTGTGTTCTGTGCCAATCAGGGTACGCCAGATGAGCGGTTCGAGGCTTTTGAAAATGCAGTGCGTACTGTTTATGCCAGCACAATGAATGAAGATGCTTTACAGTATCGTATGAACCGCGGGCTCTTTGAGCGTGATGAACAGATGGCAATTCTTGTTCAGAGAGTTTCAGGTGATCAGCATGGTGATGACTTTTTTCCGCATGGGGCAGGGGTTGGAAATTCATCGAACCTGTATGTGTGGGACAAGAGCATTGACATGAGTGCCGGCATGCTTCGTATGGTTTTTGGACTTGGAACCAGAGCTGTTGACCGCTCAAACGGGGATTACGCAAAAATAATCTGTCTGGATGATCCGCTCAGAGCTGCTCCTGTCGACTATGGAAATTCAAAGAAGTATTCGCAGAAGGGGGCAGATATGATTTCCCTGAGCGAAAACAGGCTTCTTGACAGAAGTCTCGATGAAGTGTTTACAAGAGATATAAGGGCTGATAAGGAGCTTTTTGCCAGTCCTGATTATCATGAGGAAAACCGTCTGCGTGACCTGGGATACACAGTCCAGGGTACGCCAATGGTTTTTGATTTCAAAAAAATGATGGCTGAAACGAAATTCCCGCATGTCATGAAAAACATTCTGGCAAAACTTTCGAAAGTTTATGATTATCCTGTGGATATTGAATTTACGGTGAATTTTACAAAGGAAAATAATTTCAAGATCAATCTGCTGCAGTGCCGTCCGCTGCAGACAAGAGGTCTTGGTAAATCGATTGAAATTCCTGAAATGAAAGCTTCTGATGAATGTTTCTTTTCGTCAATAGGAAATTTCATGGGCGGCAATGTGAGACTGCCTCTTGAGTTTGTTGTGTATGTCAAGCCGCTTGAGTATCTTGACCTCAGTCAGCAGAATAAGTATTCGGTGGCAAGATGTATCGGTATGATCAACACAGCTCTCAAGGGACGAAATGTACTGCTCTGCGGACCCGGAAGGTGGGGTACTACCACTCCGTCACTTGGAATTCCGGTCCATTTTTCAGAGGTAAGCAATGTGTCTGTGCTCTGTGAGGTTTCATTGGTTGAAGCCGGTTTTATGCCGGAATTGTCATATGGCAGTCACTTCTTCCAGGATCTGGTTGAGGCCGGTATTTTTTATGCGGCGATCTTTGACGGCACAGAGAATGTGGTGTTTCATCCGGAGTGGATTCTGCACAGGGAGAATATTCTGGCAGGTATTTTACCGCAGTGCGCACAATTGACGGATGTTGTTCATATTGTAAAGACTGAAGGACTTGAGCTGTTTTCCGATATAGTATCACAGAGGATTTTATGCAGATAACAATTTCAAAAATGATTAAATATAGAGGGCGCAAAACATGAACCAAACAAAAGAACACGGTCTGTACAGAGAGGCCTTTGAACATGACGCATGCGGAATAGGCGCGCTTGCACAGATCAAAGGTATCAAGAGTCACCAGATGCTGCAGGATGCTCTTTCTGTTCTTGTCAATATGGAACACAGGGGCGGAAAAGGGCTGGAATCCAATACAGGGGACGGAGCCGGTATTCTGTTTCAGATCCCGCATCGTTTTTTCAGGCAGGAGGCCCAGCGTCAGGGGCAGCTTCTTCCTGACAATGGTGAGTACGGTGTTGCAATGCTTTTTCTTCCAAAAAGTCTGGAAAAAACTGAAGCGGCGAAAAAAGTATTTGAGAAAGTATGCAGGGAGAACGGTATGTCTGTTCTTTTCTGGAGAGCGGTTCCAGTGGATCCTGCAGGTCTTGGGTTTACAGCAAAAGAGACAATGCCGACTATTTTTCAGGCATTTATTCTGCGGCCGGGATCAGTTTCAAAAGGGGACGCTTTCGAACGTAAACTGTTTGTAACAAGACGTCTTATAGAGAAGCGTATAAAGAACGACAAAACGTTTACTGGAGAAATATTCTATGTTTCCTCCATGTCATGCAGAACTATTGTTTATAAAGGTATGCTGCTCGCTTCCCAACTGAGCTCCTTTTATCTGGATCTTCGTCAGGCAAAGGTCGAGACTTCCCTTGCGCTGGTTCATTCACGGTTCAGCACCAACACCAATCCGTCATGGGAACGTGCGCATCCCAACCGCTATATGATTCATAATGGTGAGATAAACACATTGCGCGGCAATGTGAACTGGATGACAGCACGGGAATCCAACCTGTATTCTTCAGTGCTTGGTGAGGATCTTGAAAAGGTGCTTCCGATCATGGATCAGTCGGGTTCCGATTCGGCTATCCTTGACAATGTGCTTGAGTTTCTCACTATGTCAGGCAGGAAGCTCACAAGATCGGCCATGATGCTTCTTCCGGAACCATGGGTGCATAATACCGATATAAGTGAAAAGCTCCGTGCGTTTCTTGCGTATCAGTCAACACTTATGGAACCCTGGGACGGGCCTGCTGCGATAGCATTTACAAACGGAATACAGACAGGCGCGATTCTTGACCGCAACGGACTTCGTCCTGCGCGTTATTATGTTACAAAGGACGACCGTCTCATTCTGGCATCGGAAGTCGGAGTGCTTGACATTGATCCATCACAGATTTTACAGAAGGGTAGTCTTGAACCCGGCAAGATGATTGTGGTTGATCCGGTGCAGGGACGCATTTTATGGAATGATATAATCAAAGAAGGCCTTGCCAATGAACTTCCTTACAGGCAGTGGATTGATGAGGAGCTGGTGCTGATGGATCAGCTGGAAGAGCCTTCAGCGCAGGTCAGCCATACTCTCGAAAATGAAGAGCATGATGCAAAATCTGAATTGAATCATCTTCAGCAGATGAGAAAATTCGGATATGTTTTTGAAGATCTGACTGAAGTTATCCGTCCTATGGCAGAGTCGGGCAGTGAACCGCTTGCTTCCATGGGAACTGATGTTCCGCTTGCTGTGCTTTCGTCAAGGCCAAAGGCGCTTTTTGAATATTTCAAGCAGCTTTTTGCGCAGGTGACAAATCCGCCCATTGATGCATTGCGGGAGTCAATTGTTACATCAACACAGGTTTATCTTGGCAGCCGCGGCAATATTCTTGAGGACTCCAAAAAGAACTGCCATCTGCTGCGTTTAAAAACACCGCTCCTTGACCGTGGAGAATTCCGCAGAATTCAGGGAATTCGTGTCAGGGGTTTCAAGGCTCAGGTTTTCCGCATTGTTTTCGATCGGGATGCGGATCCGGAGAAAGGTCTTGAAGAGGCACTTGACAAGCTCAATGAAAAGGTACTTGCAGCAGTAAAAAATCAGACTAATATAATCATTTTAAGTGACCGGATTCAAAGTGCAGGCGATGTCCCGATTCCCTCTCTTCTGGCCGCTGCATCGGTTCATCACCACCTGATCCGCTCCGGCGTCAGAACACGCGGTGACATAATTGTTGAAGCCGGTGATGTCAGGGGAGTTCATCACGCGGCAATGCTTATGGGATACGGCACAACAGCCATCTATCCATATCTGGCTCATACAGCAATTGAAGAAATGGCCAAAAAGGGTGATATTTCCTGTCCTGCTGAAGAGGGTATCAAAAAGTACAATAAAGCTCTGGTTCACGGGATTGTCAAGGTCATGTCAAAGATGGGAATTTCAACAATTCATTCATATGCTGGCTCACAGAATTTCGAGGCGCTTGGAATTGACTTGTCGGTAATTGACAAATATTTTACAAATACAGTAAGCCGTATCGGGGGTCTTAAAATTGCCGATATTCAGCGTGAAGCTGTTGCCAAGTTTGACATGGCTTTACAGGCTGAGAAGGAGAATATCCCTCCTGCGCTTGAGTCAGGTGGTGAGACTCAATATCGCACCGGTAAAGAGGAACATCTCTATGATCCGATGAGTATCTATCTGTTGCAGCAGTCTGTAAGATCGGGAAATTATAAAACTTTCAAGGAATACAGCAGCCGCTTTAACGAAGGAAAAATTCGCGCAACGATCCGCAGCTGTTTTGATTTTGTAAACGGGAAAAGCATTCCTGTCGACGAGGTCGAGCCTGCTTCTGAAATTGTAAAGCGTTTCAAGACCGGCGCGATGTCCTATGGTTCGATTTCCAAAGAAGCACACGAGACACTGGCGATTGCAATGAACCGTCTTGGCGGTAAATCAAATACCGGTGAGGGCGGAGAAGACGTCTCGCGTGAACGGCTGGAGAGTAACGGGGACTCGAAGCTTTCAGCAATCAAGCAGGTGGCGTCCGGACGTTTCGGTGTTACATCACGCTATCTTAATTCCGCCTGTGAAATTCAGATCAAAATTGCCCAGGGCGCTAAACCCGGTGAGGGTGGACATCTTCCGGGTAGAAAAGTATACCCCTGGATCGCTAAAACGCGTCAGTCAACTCCGGGCGTGGGCCTTATTTCTCCACCGCCGCACCATGATATTTACTCAATTGAGGATCTGGCGGAACTGATTTACGATTTGAAAAACGCCAACGACCGTGCTGTGATTACAGTTAAACTTGTGGCCGAAGCCGGTGTCGGAACAGTTGCCGCAGGTGTGGCGAAGGGCGGTGCTGACCTGATCCTGATTTCAGGACACGACGGCGGCACAGGTGCAGCTCCGGGGAGCTCAATACGCAACACCGGACTGCCTCTTGAGCTTGGACTTGCAGAGACACAGCAGACACTTATGAGAAACGGGCTTAGAAGCCGTGTACGCATTGAGGCTGACGGAAAGCTTATGACCGGAAAAGACGTGGCAGTTGCATGTCTATTGGGTGCCGAAGAGTTTGGATTTGCCACAGCACCGCTTATCTCTCTTGGCTGTCTCATGATGCGTGCCTGTGAAAAGGACACATGCCCAGTCGGTATTGCCACACAAAATGAAACACTTCGCGCAAAGTTCAAAGGGGATCCGTCCCATGTTGTAAATTTCATGATGTTTGTCGCGGAGGAGATGCGCGAATACATGGCCAGACTTGGATTCCGCACTGTTGAAGAGATGTGCGGACATGTGGAATTTCTGCGTCAGGACAGGGAGAATGTCAACTGGAAAGCCAGAACTATTGATCTGTCAAGTGTTCTTGCCATGCCTGAAAAACCTTATGAAGGGATTATTGCCGGATCGGAAATCATGCACTTTGCTCCTGAAATGGCATCCCACTGCGACCTCAATTCTACACTTGACAAGTCGCTATTCCTGCCGCTCTGTGATCATGTTATTGAAAACCTGACAGCAGTGCATTTCTCAGCGGATGTATCAAATGTAGACCGTGCGCTTGGTACTATACTTGGGTCCAGAATAACAAGAAAATATCCCGATGGTCTTCCTGAGGAGCTGATCTGCATTGATCTGAGGGGCTCCGGAGGGCAGAGTCTTGGTGCGTTCCTTCCAAAAGGAATTCGCCTGACACTCACAGGTGATGCAAACGATTACTTCGGAAAGGGACTAAGCGGCGGTCAGCTTGCTGTCATTACTCCCGCCGAAAGCGGATTTATTGCTTCTGAAAATATCATTATCGGAAACGTTGCATTCTATGGCGCGACTTCCGGAAAAGCCTTCATTAACGGGTTTGCAGGTCAGCGTTTCGCAGTCCGCAATTCGGGTGCAAATCTGGTTGTTGAAGGTATGGGAAACCACGGCTGTGAATATATGACAGGCGGTATAGTAGTCTGTCTGGGGCCTGTAGGAGTCAACTTTGCATGCGGTATGAGCGGCGGAACCGCTTATGTCTACGACCCTAATGATATGCTTGGCAGCCGTCTGAATCATGAACTGGTTGACATGACTCAACTCGCGCTCCATGATTACAGTCTGCTTAAACTGATGCTTGAAGAACATATCGATATCACCAGATCACCTCTGGGAATTCGCCTGATGTACTCATTTGACAAGGAAAAAACACATTTCAAAAAGGTAATTCCTTTCGGGTACAGAAAAATCAAAGTCCTTGCTGCTGAGCAGGAGAAAAATGGAATCAGTCACGCGGAGGCAATCTCCATTGCATTTAAAATGGTCACACGTGACAACCAGGGAAAGGGGAACGAATAATGGGAAAAACAGGTGGATTTTTAGAATATGGCCGCAAGGATCACGGTGTCCGTGTTCCTGGGGAACGGCTCTCTGATTTCGATGAATTTGTACTCAGACTGCCTGAGGAAGAGCAGAAAATACAGGCTGCCCGGTGTATGAATTGCGGTACAGCCTTCTGCCAGACAGGAATGCTTATTGACGGAAAGGTAAGCGGATGTCCGCTTCATAATCTGATTCCTGAATGGAACGATCTTGTGTTTCGTGGAAAATGGAAGGAAGCGTATGACCGCCTTTCCCTGACAAATCCCTTTCCTGAATTTACAGGACGGGTATGTCCTGCCCCGTGTGAAGCCGGCTGCAATCTGGGATTAGGCGATGATCCGACAAGCATAAAGGACGATGAACTTCAGATTATTGAAAAAGCATTTGATAACGGGTTTGTGAAGCCTATGAATAATCTGAGCCGCAGCGGCCGCAGAGTTCTGGTCATTGGCGGCGGACCTGCCGGTCTTGCAGCAGCCCACTCTCTCAACCGGCTTGGCAACAAGGTAACCGTGTATGAGAGAAGCGACCGTATGGGCGGACTTCTGATGTATGGCATTCCGAATATGAAACTTGACAAAAGTGTTATTTCACGCAGGCTTGACCTTATGGCAGCCGAGGGCGTTGAATTTGTATGCAATAAATCTGTTACAACCATAAAAGAGGCGCAGGAGATTCTGTCTCAGTACGATGCTGTGGTGCTCTGCTGCGGATCAACAGATCCGCGCAACCTCAATGTTCAGGGCCGCGAGGCATCTGAAGTCTATTATGCAGTTGACTATCTGGGAAGAAATACAAAGAGTCTTCTTGATTCAAAGTTGACAGATGGTAAGGCTGTTTCTGCAAAAGGAAAGCATGTTGTAATAGTTGGAGGCGGTGACACAGGAACTGACTGCGCAGCCACTGCAACCCGTCAGGGAGCACTTTCAGTCACTCAGATTGAAATTATGGATTGTCCGCCATCAGACAGGGCCGCAAACAATCCATGGCCTCAATGGCCGATGACCTATAAGCAGGATTACGGTCAGCAGGAGGTAGATTATAAGTTCGGGGCAGACCCGCGCAGATGGCTGACAACTGTTACAAAAATCAATAAGGATGACTCAGGCAAAGTAATATCAGTTGATATTGTCAAGGTAAAGTGGGAAAAAACTGATAAAGGTTTCGCTCCTGTTCCTGTAAAAGGCAGTGAAGAAACCATTCCCTGCGGGCTGCTTCTGATCGCTATGGGATTTACAGGACCGCAAACTCCGGTGATGGATGCATTTTCAGTGGAAAGAAACTCGCGCGGTCTTCCTGCCGCCGATAAGCTTTACCATACATCGAATCCTAAAGTTTTTACAGCCGGTGATCAGCGCAGAGGACAGTCACTTGTTGTCTGGGCAATAGCTGAAGGTGTGGAATGTGCGTATGAAGTAAATCTCTGTCTTGAAAAGCAGAAGCAGCAGAGTGCAAAAATTGACTAACTGGTAGAGAAGGCAGGTAGCAGTAGATGACAAAGTACATTTTTATAACAGGCGGTGTTGTTTCCGGACTCGGAAAAGGGATCACTGCGGCATCTCTTGGATGTCTTCTGAAAAGCAGGGGCATCCGGGTTACAATACAGAAGTTTGATCCATATCTCAATATTGATCCGGGTACAATGAACCCCTATCAGCACGGAGAGGTTTTCGTAACTGATGACGGAGCGGAAACTGATCTGGATCTTGGACATTACGAGCGTTTTATTGATGAAAATCTTACACAGAACGCAAATGTGACTTCCGGCAGGATCTATGACACAGTTCTGCGCAAAGAGCGCAGCGGTGATTATCACGGCGGAACTGTACAGGTGATACCTCATGTGACAAATGAGATCAAGGAGTGTATCCGGGCTTCAAAAAGCAACTATGATGTTGCCCTGATAGAAATCGGCGGAACAGTGGGTGATATTGAATCACTGCCTTTTATCGAGGCTGCTCGTGAGTTTGCAATTGATGAGGGCCGCGAGAACTGTCTTTTTATGCATGTGACACTATTGCCTTATCTGTCGGCATCAGATGAGCAGAAGACAAAACCCACTCAGCATTCTGTCAAGGAACTGCTGTCTCAGGGAATACAGCCTGATATTCTTGTCTGCAGAACGGAAATCGGTCTTACAGATGATCTCAAGAAGAAGATATCTCTTTTCTGCAATGTGCCGCCCCGGTGCGTTTTTGAAAACAAAACGCTTAAAAGTCTCTATGATGTGCCGCTTGCGCTTGACAAACAGGGTTTTGCAGATGTCGTATGTGAAAAGTTTGGCTTTGCAAAAAAGGAATCTGCGCTCTCTGAATGGGAAGAATTGTCTAAGAATATGTCCTGCCCGAAGGACACGACAACTATTGCGCTTGTAGGAAAGTATGTCGGACTCCACGATGCCTATTTGTCAATAGTGGAAGCACTTACCCATGCCGGGGCAGCCAATCATACAC
>Ga0209373_10002531_pt1 | contig 18168 bp, 14 predicted proteins | sample Higcelweek5metaG_FD_187173 | JGI IMG/M metagenome (GOLD analysis project Ga0209373, IMG submission 187173) | Freshwater pond sediment microbial communities from the University of Edinburgh, under environmental carbon perturbations - High... | ecosystem: Environmental > Aquatic > Freshwater >... | reverse complement strand
ATATTTTCTTACTATATTATCGCTCTCGGTTCTCCAAAAAGTTTCAGATATATTCCCATTATACAATGGAGTAGTTACTCCTTCATTGTAGTTTATTTTAAAAGCAAATAAATCATTGTCGGATGTAATGTCGTCAATATTGTTGATTTCTTTTAACCAACCTCTAATGTTGTATTTGTAATCGATTTTTTGATATTATTATTAGAACTCAAAATGGGCAAATTTTGCTATCACTAAATCTGATACACGAGGTTTCATTTTTTATCATTTTCTTAGATTTAAGAGCTTTAAACATAAAAAAAGATGAACTATATAGCTCATCTTTTTTACAATTATTTTTATTTTTTGTTGATTATCAATTTGTTAAACATCAAAAAAGTGCTCATCACTAAATCTGAAACATTACCCTGAAACATTACCAAAATGCTCATCACTAAATCTGAAACATTACCGGATTTTGAATTTTTGTTTGCTAAATCTAATGATTTATCCATTACTTAATCTTTATTAGCTTTCTTAATTAGGACTTTCGAAGCCAGTAATATTATTTCACCATCATTTTCAAATTCTATATAAAAACATTTTTTATTAAGATAATCCTCAAAAAGATTTCCATCATTTTCATATTTACCTCGATAAAAGTTATTAATCGTTAAGTCATTATCATTTAAAATATTAATTTTAACATCTTGAATTTCTTCAAAAACAATATTAATTTTATTATTTGAATTAATAATGTTAATCAAATTTAATTCTAAGCAATTATCCATTATTAAGTACTTAATAGATATTAAGTTAAAATCATTATGAAAATCCAAATAATAATCTTCAAATTTAATATCTAATAAATTATCAAATAATTCACTATTGGTTATGTCTTTTGTATTCATTTAATTTCTTTTTTCAATTACTTTTCTAACTGTCCTAATATCCTGTTGAGTCATTGGTTCCGCTTTCTTTGTTGTCCTAGAAACACTTTTGACTTCTCCATTCACAACATTATTTTTATAAGTTTGTTTATGTGGTGTATCAACTCCACCATGTGATTTACCATCAAGGTCATAGCGTGTTTGACCATTAGAAGATTTTACAGTAACCGAATTTTTATCACCATTAGCTTTTTTTAATTCAGATGCTTGTTCTTTAACTGTTTTGGATGATGTGTTTGAGCCATTTGAAGCTGCATCATCTTTCATGTTTTTTGAGGTATTGCTTAAAATATTAACACCTAAAGCTGTTTCAGCCATACCAATACCTATTAAACCTGTACTAGCCGCTGCTGAAGGCCCAGTTACTTCTACTGATAGCCCACCTGTAGCTAATGTAACCGCCCCTGAAGTTGTCAAACCTGTAGTCCCAGCTCCAATATCAGTCATCCCTTTTACTGTTAAAATTGAGCCAACAGCCAAAGAAGTTCCATTAGCTGCACTTACACCATTTCTGTATGATTGGGTGCCAGAGCTATACTTATTCCTTAAATTAGTTCCTGCTATGTTATCGACTGTACCTAAAAGAAAACCTTTTAAGCCATCACAACACATCTCAACTTCATTCCCATCGGGGTCAACATATATAACAGGATTATTTAGTGTATAAATGTATGAACTTGAATCATAATATTTTTCTGCCATTTGGTCAACACTATACCAACGACCTGTAGCAGGGTCATAGAATCTCGCCCCATAATCGTAAACATTAAATCCTAACTCATCTTGGTACTCTTTTCCATTGTATTTATACTTATAATTACTCACACCACCAGCAGGTAATTGCTCAATATTTATGTAATAATCATTCCCACTTTCTACTTTAACAAACTCGTATTTTGTTGTATTATAATTTGTATGCTTTAAACCAAAAGGATAATAGTGATTTTCTTCTAAAACTACAATTGAACCAGGACTTAGAATATTATTGGTATAACTTAATCTATTATTACCTAAATGATCTTTGTATTGATAAACATAATTAAATGAATAAGAAGTAGGAGCTCCCACTGCTGATTTTTTAGATGTAGCTGTAACATACCCTTCAGCATGAGGAAAGAAACTTAACTTTCCTGCAACATACTGAAAACCTCCCATGTAATCGGTATTGGTAACATCTAATTGACTCACTTTTTTTCTAATCTTTTGTCCTGTTGCATTGTAAAGATATTGAATTGATGTGCCATTTACAAATGTTATTCTTGTAGGATTTCTTGTTTTTACTATTAAAAAAACGGCATTTCTGAATCATACATCAATGCCGTTTATTTTTTTGCGAACTAGTGAACTAATCCTATTTTAATTTAGGAATTCTAAATGGTTGTAGCGGCAAGTTTGATACATTACCGTTGACTCTGCTTATAGCTTTCAAAAATTAATCGTTCTAATTCTTCAAAAGTACAATCTAAATCCCCAGAGGTAATTATATAAGGTGTACCTATAGATATTTTATTCATTTTAAAAAAAATTGAACTAAACCCTTTTTCATTATTAGGCATTTCTTTTAAAAAAATTGCTATATAATTGTTATAATTATATTTAATTGTTTCTATCTTACTAACTTCTTCCCATTTGATAAGTTTCTTCTCATATAAGAAAAAACCATTAAATATGCCTTCTTCGTTAATTTTTAGGAACACATCTTTACGAAAGATACTTTTTATAACTAAAAACATTACAAATGCACAAGTTATTATACCAATTATTGAAAATATAATAACCATATTCTTTGATGGTAGTAAAAAATAAGTGTGTTTAGAAGGGTAGCGTAAAAAATTTACTAGTCCAAACAAAACAAAAATCATCAATATTATTATTGATATTCTTTTAAAATAATTTTTATTTTTTTCTATTATTATTGTCTTCATTCGAATATTATTCATAAGCTTTTTCTACTAAATTACCTGCTGCTTCACTCGCATAATATCCAGCAACCCCACCTACAACAAAACCAACAACCGTTCCAACTAGCGGTACTGGAACAGCAGTTCCGATTGCAGCTCCTGAAATAGCTCCTGCTGCCCAACCTACGCCAATTCCTGCACTAACCTCAGCACTTGCTTTAACTGTGTTTTTAAAATTAGTAGAGCCTGTTTTTTTATATTTTTTAAAGTCATTAACTGCACCGTTACCAATTTCTATAGAACCAAGTATGACTGTTGTAGCAACTCCTGCTTTTTTGAGACCTTTCAAGTCTTTGTAAAAATTATAATGAGCTTTAGCGTTATTGGATAATCTTTTGAATGGTCTATCATGAAAATTACCAATATTCCCATTTGTTTGTTTATAACTTCCTCTTTTAAATAATTCATTCCCTATATCTCCACCAGCACCATATGAAAAATCTAAAATATTTAATCCACTAGAGGAATCATTGTTAGATTGTGTTGTTTGAGTTTTTCTTGTTTCAACAATTTCAACTTCATTAAGTTCTGTAACTTCAATAGCAACATCTGATTCAGCGTCATACTCAAAAACTCTATTTGGGTCGTCAATTGCAGGTTGAAATTTAGGAGTATTTGGACATGTTGGACAAATTGCTATACTATTACTCCCTTCCTCACTTAAACCAGAAGGGTCAGACCAATAAACAGGATTATTAAACGCAAAACGATAGGGTGAAATTTCTGGCGCTAACTCTGCCAATCTATCCATTCCGTTAAATCTCCCTATTGCACTATCATAATGTCTAAAGTCCATTGCTGTAACATTAAGCCCCAACTCATCTTGATACTCTTTACCGTTGTACTTATACTTATAATTACTAACACCACCAGCAGGCAATTGCTCAATATTTATGTAATAATCATTCCCATTTTCTACTTCTACAAACTCGTAATGGTTCGTATTATAATTAGTGTGTTTCAACCCAAAAGGATAATAGTGATTTTCTTCTAAGATTTTCATACTTCCAGGACTTAGAATATTGTTAGTAAAGCTTAATCTATTATTACCTAAATGATCTTTGTATTGATAAACATAATTAAATGAATAAGAAATTGGAGCTCCTACTGCTGATTTCTTAGGTGTAACTGTAACATACCCTTCAGCATGAGGAAAGAAACTTAACTTTCCTGCAACATACTGAAATCCGTCAATATAATCTGTATTTGTAACATTAAATTCATTTATTGTTTTTCTAATCTTTTTTCCTACCGCATTGTAAATATAATCAATATTTATATCTTCAAGATTATAAAACTTTATTTTGACTGGCAAGTTTAAATGATTATAGCTAATAGAATCTATTTTTTTATTAGCATCTTTAATTAAATTTCCAAAATCATCATAATCGTAATCATCACCCGTATCAGTTATTCCGTTACTATCGTCTTTAAAACCTTGTGGGTGATTACTCTTATCTAATACTTTTAAAAGTTGGTTTTTATTATCGGAATCATAATAATATTCTAAATCATCAATTTCAATAGCAAAATCGTTAGCATCTAAGTCACCATTTCTTACTAATGATGTGATGTTTCCGTTTTTATCATACTTTAATTTTTCCAAATAACTATCAATTACACTCGGGTTATCTGGCTTGCTATAATTAGCTTCTAACAATCTATTAAGGTTGTCATAAGAGTATTCATATTTTCTTACTATATTATCGCTCTCGGTTCTCCAAAAAGTTTCAGATATATTCCCATTATACAATGGAGTAGTTACCCCTTCATTGTAGTTTATTTTAAAAGCAAATAAATCATTGTCGGATGTAATGTCGTCAATATTGTTGATTTCTTTTAACCAACCTCTAATGTTGTATTTGTAATCGATTTTTTGATAGCTGTCTGCTCCTGTAAAATCTTGTCCACCTACTTCTTTTTTAATTAGTTGTCCTAGTTCGTCGTAGTTGTTTTTGGCAATTAATTCTTCACTACCCGTATTAATCTTATGTTTATGAACTAACAATTTATCTTGTGGAGAATAAGTAAAGGTCTCGGTTGTGGTTAAAACACTTGCACTTGTATTATACTTATGCTTGGTAACGGTTTTTTCTACTTTTCCTGACCAATCTAATTTGCTATCAACCTCTGTGTAACCTCCTAAAAAGTTGGTGGTTCTCACTCGAATAGGTCGGTATTTGTAATCGTATAAGGTATAAGAAGTTTCAGCTGTTGTACTACCTTGAGTATCTAAAACTCTAACCCAAGAACCTGTAGGTAGTCCTTTTACATTGGTTATTGCCGTTTGTCCTTCAATAGTTTGAGGCATTGTTGGAGCTCCTCCAAATGAATAATTATCGTAATAATTTTTAGTCAAAACATCATCTTGTGTCAACGTAAATGGATTGTTACCAGAGTTTACTGTGTTTTGGTTGTTTTTGCGCTCTGCTTCAGTTACAGTCATAAGTTTCCAACCTGTTTGTCTTACTCTGCCAAAAGCATCATATTGCGTAATCATCCAACCTAATGTACCATTACCATACGGATTGTATGCTGGCCCTGTTGCAACTGGTCTATCTAATTTATCGTACACAATGAATTCCCATTGTTTTCCAGGCAGTTTTTTTTCAACTAGTCTATTTCTACTATCATATTTGTATTGATACCCTAGGTTATCCAATTTCGTTTGTGAAGCATCGCCTTCAGCTAAAGGCGGAATTACATAAGTAAGATTTCCAAATTGGTCATAGATATAGTAGGTGTCGTGTGCTTGTTCATTATTGTAAGTACGTTTCAATACCACTTTACCTTCTTTGTCTTTAAATTCTTCGGTAGTATTGTCTTTACCTGATGTCCAATTTTCATCTTTAGTTATCGTTTTATACAATTGATTCTCTGCATAATCTCCTGTTTGAACAATCGCAGGTTCATACAACTCTTTTGAAGAGTTCCATGAAGAGACAACTTTGAAAAATTTTACTTCATTTGCAATGTTTGTTTGGTAGTCAAACTTAATTTCTTTACCGCTACCCATAGCCCAAGCATCACCAGGCGCTGCTTGTTTGAATACTCTACTTAATGGCGAACTTTCCAATTGTTTTTCGCTAAATGGATTAGTGGTTGCCTCAAAATAGGGATTGCCTGTGTTTGTTGGATTTGGCGAAGCATAAAAATTTAACAAATCGGTTTGCGCTGATGACAAATAATGTAGTGATGCTCCTGTGCTTACATAAGGCAAATATTCTTTAGTTTGTCTGCCAAACTGGTCGTATTCTATATGTGTTACAATATCCTTTCCTGTATTGGATTGTTTGTGTGCAATTTGCTGAATAGGTCGTCCTAATCCATCAAAATAACTTACTTGCACATTGGCTACATTTACATCAGGATTAGGATTCGATGTTGTAGTAGCTTGCTTGTATGTTGTGGTTTTAACGTAATTCTGGTCTGTACTTTGTCCTAAAGCAAGAACAGGCATACATACTGCTAGATATAATAATTTCTTCATGTTACTCTTGCTTTAGTTTTGTGTTCTGTAATGATATTGATTCTCACTTAAAATATTGCCTTGAGCATCTTTTACAAACTGTAATCGGTTAAAACTATCGTAATGATACGTTTGTTTGTTTCCTTTAGGGTCGGTTACCGTACTTATTCCTACCAATGGTTTATAGGTGTAAGTGGTTATCATAGCATTTGGTAAAGCGGTTCTTAAATTATTAAGAGCTGTAATCAATCCTTGTTCATCAGTGCCGTTAGAAAGTGCTTGTAAATTAGCCTCAAAAGGTTGAATATCATTATAAGTAGCATTTTCAATTTTAGCAATGGGTTGGGTTTTATTATAGCCCCAGATGTAGCAAATGTGAATTCCGCCTTCTTGTTGAACTTCAATAGGGTTACCGTTAGCAGAATCTACTTTATTGTATATAATGCGTGTTTCTAATGGCGTAGTTCCTTTTGATGTCTTTATGAATTCTGGTGCTAATAAAGTATTACCCCAATCTTTGTAAATAGTTTCTTGTGTTGCTAATTTTTCTCCATCTTTGAAAGTTTCTGTTCTTAATGGAATACCAGTCATGTTTTTAGCAATAAGAGCTTGATTTGATGTATTTGAAGCATATTGGTATTTTGTTTCAGATGTTTCACCAAAAGAATTTGTAGTTGATACACTTGCTACATTGTAATGATTGTTGTAATCATATCCATAAGTCGTTACCGTTTCCACTTCTTGACCATTATCAAAATATTCTGTTACTTTTGTTTCATGTAAATCTAATGTACCTCCTGTAAAGAAAGAAGTTCGGTAACCATACACCAAAGTTGAATTATAAACATAATGATTAAGGTTCTTACCTGTAGAATTCGGATAACAAAACTGCGTTCTATTTCTAACGTAAGGATGTGTTGGAAAATTTTCTGCTAATGGCTTTTCAATTTCAAATCCAAAAGAATACATCCCTCCAATAAAATCTGATCCAGACAATGAAATTAATATTGAATTATTTAATAAATAATCGTTATTAATCTCTTTGACTTTTTTAAATAATCCGTTTTCTCTTTTATAGAAAATCTTAGAGAGTTCTAAACCTCTTAACCACTCATTGTCTGAAATTGGATGATAAGGAAAAAGATAATAATTACCTAAATCCGTATAAAAACTATACCTGTATTCCATTTTATCTTTACTGTAGTTATTTCGATCTAAAAAATATTCACTCACAGTATGGTAACCAAAATTATCTTTTGAATATGAATTGAATAATCCATTATTACTATATTTAATATTTTCATAAATTGGAAATTGCCCAACCATATATTTTACAATTCTAAAATTTGAAGTACTAAATAATGCTCCATTTGGAGAATTATTAGATTCATTTACATAAGAATACCATTTTGAAAATTCGAGATTGGAATCTGCTGTAAAATTGCTGATTTTTTTTATCCTGTTTCCAGGTGCATAAATTTTATCCCCATCAACAATCTCGTTCCATTGCATTGTAGCTATGAACATGTGTGCTATAGTGCTTTCTAAATCACCATTTGCATATGGATTCCAATCACGATCATTTGGGTCGAAAACAAATGTGTAAGAGCCTGGTAGAATTGTCGGAATACTAATTAATCCTGAATTACTCCCAAAATAATAATTTTGCCCTGAATTATTATTTATCAATTGACAAGTAAAGTTAAAATTACATTGTGAAATATTTATTAAATATGGTCCTTTTGCATATGGTGATATAATTATTTGAATCTCATATCTCCCTGTTGAATTATTATATCTGACAGGGTCTATATAAGATAGTATTTCATTTTTATGAATAACAGGATTTGTATTCGGAATCACATAACTATGCGGAAGTGTTATTGATTCATCTTGGATTTCGTTATATGTTAAAGGTAATTGATTTAAAACAATATTGGGTTCATATTCAAAAGTAGTATATCCCCCTGTTGGATAAATAATCTTTTTTAAAAGCCCAGCTTGAATTTTGACAGGATCTACAACAGCATCATCAAAATCCGTATTTCCGTAATTTATATAATTTCCTCTATTCTTTCCATTATAATAGCCCCAAAAATCAATTGAATTGGAGTGTCTACTTGGCAATACTTGATCATCATATTCAAATTGATAACTCTTTTCAATATTTGTACCTAATGCATTTTTAAATTGAATATTTTCTAAAAACAATCGCTTCTTTGCAAACCCATCATTCGTAAGAACACTATTGCTATTGATATTATCATTTGGCAAACTAGTAGTATAATAATAGTTTAACTTTATTTGCTTTACAGGTTGTTGATTTTTATCATAAAGTTCTATTCTATCTAAAGTGTAACCTCCTGCAACATCTAACCTTGTATTATCATCCGACTTAATGAACTTAATTTTTCCTTCTTTGTATTGAATCTCAGACAAGATTTTTTGATGTGATTGAATTTTTGAAAAATGACAAGTAACAGGGAAATTTACACTAACATGAGCATTTTCCTCTTCAGAAAAAACTTGATCTGTGTAAGCGTCAGTATCTCCGCCTCTTCTAAAATACGTAGTTACTTCGTTCTCGTATATAAAATCAATAACTTCATTAGTGTTCGTTATAATTTTTCGCAAGAACCACGAACTATATGGCAAAGTATTATTATTCCCATTAGAACTATTAAATCCATTTTGACTGAATGTATATGTGTTTTCAACCCATTCATATTCATTAACAAACTGACTACCAACAACTTCCAAACCTCCGAAAAAATAATTATTTCCTTGATTATCTGTAACTTGAAATCCTATTATTTTAGAATTACTATCATATTGAGGAACGATCTTTATATCACTAAACTTTTGTGTAATTAAATTTGGATTATTTTTATCAAAATAGAACTCTCCACTAAAGAAATTAGTGTTTATCATGAATTTATCAGGATAATAATCATAATTCCCATCATGCTGAATATTAACATTATTCAACTCATTCAAACGCTCTTGATAATTTAAATAAAAACTTGGTTCTGAATTATTGTTGGTATATGAGAAAGTTCCATTATTATACCCAAAAGTTAAATCGTCAGGTAATCCTCTTATCTGTCTAGAAATCATTCCCCCATAACTTAAAGTCCATCCCGTTCCTACTCTTGAAGAAATTTCGCTCACTTGTACTCCCCTAGAATGATAACTTAATGAAACAGGGATTTTTACTCCTCCAGAAATAATTTCTAATAAAGGAATTGAAGTATTATGTAATCCATTATTCAAAGAAACTGGAATCTCATTAAATTTAAACAATGCAGAAGCCTCTGGACTTGGCGGAACTACTTTTGGCAATTCTTGTGCATAAGTAATTGTACTTATACCTATCAATACTGATAATATTGTTATTTTAAAATTTGTTTTCATTTCTATTACTTTCTTACTTCTTAATAACTTTAACTCCATCTTTACTAACATCTGTTTTGACCTCTATGATATAAACGCCTTGTGGTAATCCGCTTAAATTTATTGGAACGGTTCGTTCTCCTTCAACTTTAATGGTTTGTAAACTTCTTCCGTTTAAATCATAAAGAGTTACGGTTCCGTCTTTGTATTCGTAACCAATAATAGCATTAGTGTATGACAACGCTGGATTTGGAATGGCTTCAATGTTTTGTTTTACGTTGTCTTTTTTGTCTTTGTCTTTTAACTTCACAATCCAAAAATCGTTACCGCCTTTCATAGAGTTCTTGTCTCTTGATATTGTACCATTTGATGTTCCTGCTAATAAATAACCCCCATCTCGCATTTCAAAAAGTTTCTTCAACACTTCGTCTCCATTACTACCTATTGTTTGTGTCCAAATTTCTTCTCCATTAGCTTTAATTTTCAAAGCGATGTAATCATTGATGCCTTCTTCATCTTTTTTGGTGGTTTTTATACCTTTGATATTTGTTGACTTTGATTTAGACTCTGATTGGGCATAACCTCCAATTAAAAACGTTCCGTCAGCATTTTCAACAATAGATGATAACATGTCATATTTACCATAGTCATAGGTTTCTTGCCATTGTACGTTTCCAATTTCGTCTAACTTTAAAATCCAAAAGTCAGACCCATTTTTACTCGTTTCTGATTTAGCATCTGTAGCACTCGAATTTGAACTTCCTCCTACAATGAATCCATTATCCTTAGTTTGGGTTAAAGCAAAAAGATTGTCATCTTTATCACCACCAAGGGTTCTTTGCCATTGCAAGACACCATCTTTATTTAATTTTACAACCCAATAATCTCCTTGTCCGATATTAGCCTCCGTTTTATCTCCTGAAATTGGCGAATTAGAATAGCCTCCAAGTATGAAACCTTCATCTTGAGTTTGTTCAATACTTTTTAATTCATCATAGTATTTTCCACCTAATGTTTTATCCCATTCTTTCTTTCCTTCACTATCTAATTTTACAATCCAATAATCTAAATTACCTTTTGCGTTTTCAGATTTACCAAATTCATCTAACTTTCCTTTGCTATCAGCAACCGTTTTGTTTGAACTTGAAGAGCCACCTAAAATATACCCACCATCTTTTGTTTGAGTAATGCTTAAAAGCTTTTCTTGGCTAGTTCCTCCAATAGTTCTTTGCCATAATTCTTTTCCTTTAGCATCTAATTTTATAATCCAAAAATCCTCTTGTCCTTTACTATCGTCTTTTTTGTCTTCACTTTTATTTGAAGAAGATGTTCCTGCTAATATAAATCCACCATCGTTGGTGTTTTTTACACTGAATAAAATATCAACGCCTGTTCCTCCAAAGCTTTTTTGCCATTCTGGAGTTCCTTTTTCATCCATTTTCCAAATCCAGTAATCTAAATCGCCTTTATTTGCTTCGGATTTATTTCCATTTTTATTAGAAATGGAACTTCCAGCTAATATGAAACCATAATCAGCTGTCGGAATGGCATCGTACAAATACTCTGCATGTTTTCCTCCGTAGGAGCGTTCCCAAAGAATGTCTTGGGCTTGAAGTGTCGTAACTGCCAGCAGACTAGCAATTATTAAATAGTAGGTTTTACAAATCATAAATTTAAAGTATTATTCTTACAAAATTTGTCAAATATATACGTATTTCCACATACAAAACAACCGTAGAAATACCTGATTTACAAACCAGGTATTTTTACCTAGTCAACCAAGTATTTTTACGGGGGTATGACTTTAACACTTGGCAAATAAATGAAAATGTAAAAAAAGTATTGCTGTAGAAAAAATGTACATTTTGTTAAAATTTGAGTTTTTATTGTTAATTTTCAAATTAAGATGTGCCTTTTTCTCATATACTTTACCTGAACTATTGTGGCAAAATTTTTGATTTAAATAAAATGTCACAAAATTTGTGATATAAAATTTTATCTGAAAAATTTGTCACAAAGTGAAAAAGAAACAAAACATAAGAACACTATTAGGGATGAGCCAAGAAAACTTGGCACTAATTCTACAAGTAAGCAGAAGTCAAATAGCTATGTTTGAAATAGGTAAACGAAGCTTGCCTGTTCATGCTATGGAAAAATTGACAACAATGCTTGTGCATTTGCAAAATGAAGCTGTAAAAAGTAAGGCAAAAAAAGGCATTTCTGTAGAAGAACAAAATTATCTAAAAAAACTACTTCTTAAAAACAACCACCAACAGCTATTAGTAGAACGTAAAATAACTGCAATAGAGAAAAAACAAAGCGCAATTACAATTTCAAATAAATTAGTTTCTCATTTGTTAAAAGATAAGAACAAAATGAATAAAAACGAATTTGAAATTTTGAAAGCCATAGAAAGAAATAATCATGAGGTTTTAAATTATGCTACAAGTTTACTGCAACTTGAACTCAAAAAAGAAGTGTTGGTGTTTGAAGAAAAGTTGTTGCGAAATAAACTACAATCGATAAATTAACACCCTGCCTTTCAGGCACCCCTCTAAAAGAGGGAAAATTTAACGGAAAATCTTATCAGTTATAATTAAAAAAAGCAATAAAAACGTGAGAAAAATACACTTATTGTATTTTTAATTTAAGTTTAACTAATGTAGTTAAAGTTGTTTTAAAGTGATGTTTATAAGCGGTTTATGGCATTACAGTTGATGATTTTAAATGGTTAACTTTAAATTGATAAAAAATGTATTCAGTAACAAACCTTACAACAATTGCAGATTGCGATGTGTTGTTATCAGTTGCAAACAAAGAAAAAGCCGATTTAACTTTTAAAAAGCTTTCTGAAGAAAGATTAGTATCCAACTACAGTACTACTTCTGTAGAAATTGATGCTATATTACAAGGTGTAATTGCAGAAATTGCGGCAGTAGATTCAATACTTACTGTTTTACCAGAAGGTCCTACTAAAGACTCCGAAGAAAAACGAAAAGTACGTTTGGAGTATAAAAAATTCTTGCTAGAAAACAGAAAAGAAAGTTATGGCGCTGTTGCACTTTTAGAAAAAGAATTAGACTTGGAAAGAGTCAATAAACAATTAGATGAAGTTAATCTTTTTATTGATGCTGTCACGATTCACAAGGCAACTTTGTAAATTTTTAACCGCCACATGTGGCGGTTTTTTTTTAAATAAAAATTTTACGTTCTTTACATATTAATTTTTTAAGATAATGCAACTCAGTTATTGGGAAATAAAAAATTGGTTTTCAAACGTAGATTTTACTATCGTAGGTAGTGGAATTGTAGGTTTGCATACTACATTAGCGTTGCGAGAACGATTTCCGGCTGCCAAAATTTTAGTTCTCGAAAAAGGTATTTTACCTCAAGGAGCGAGTACAAAAAATGCAGGTTTTGCATGTTTTGGTAGTATTTCGGAAATCATAGACGATTTAAAAACCCATACAGAAGAAGAAGTTATTCAACTCATTCAAAAACGATATGCGGGTTTACAATTGCTCCGAAAAAATCTCGGAGATGCTGTAATTGATTTGAAACCTTATGGTGGTTACGAATTATTTCTAAAAGAAGACGAGTCGTTTTATAACGAGTGTATTCAAAAAATCCCATTCATTAACGATATTATAAAACCACTTTTTAAAACCAATGTTTTCTCAAAAGAAGTAGATCGTTTTAATTTTGGAGGGATATTTGAAAATTTGATTTTTAATCCGTTTGAAGCGCAAATTGATACTGGAAATATGATGCAAGCTTTGTTGAAAAAAGCACATCAAAACGACATTCTTGTTTTGAACAGTCAAAACGTAACAAGTTTTCAAGAATTAAGCGATACTGTTGAGGTTGTTACAAACGGAATTACGTTTAAAACCAATAAATTGTTGTTTACCACAAACGGTTTTGCATCGCAATTAACCAATAATCAAGTACAACCAGCTAGAGCGCAAGTTTTGATTACAAAACCAATTCCGAATTTAGATATTAAAGGCACTTTTCATTTAGATAAAGGCTATTTTTATTTCAGAAATATCAACGATAGAATTCTTTTTGGTGGAGGAAGAAATTTAGATTTTGTAGGCGAAACCACAACTTCACACGATACTACCGAATTGATTCAAAATCGTTTGGAAGAGTTGTTAAAAAAAGTAATTTTGCCACATCAAGAGTTCGAAATCGAACACCGATGGAGCGGTACAATGGGTGTGGGGACACATAAAAAACCTATTGTAGAACAACTGTCAAATAACGTTTATTGTGGTGTTAGAATGGGCGGAATGGGCGTTGCAATAGGCAGTTTAGTCGGACAAGAATTAGCAGATTTAGTTTAAAATATGGCAAAAAAAACTACTCCAAGTAAAAAGACTTCAGCAAAAAAACCTGCAAAAAAAAGAACTACAGGTCAAAAGATATTTCGTTTCTTTTGGTTACTTTTTTTATGGTTTAACATTATTAGTTTTTCAGTTGTTTTGTTGTTCAAGTTTGTTCCAGTTCCGTTTACACCTTTAATGGGAATTCGTGCTATGGAACATAAAAAAGAAAATAAAGAAATGACTTGTAGTCATGATTGGGTGCCAATAGATGAAATTTCATTAAATCTTCAAAAAGCTGTAATTGCCAGTGAAGACGGACGTTTTTTAGAACATTGGGGTTTTGATTTTGAAGCTATGCAAAAAGCATATAAAAACAATTCTAAAGGTAAAAGACTTAAAGGCGGAAGCACCATTTCGCAACAAACTGCAAAAAATGTTTTCCTTTGGCAAGGTAGAAGTTATGTTCGTAAAGGATTAGAAGCATATTACACTGTTTTAATTGAACTAATTTGGGGTAAAAAACGCATCATGGAAGTCTATTTGAATAGTATCGAAATGGGTGATGGTGTTTATGGAGCTGAAGCAGCTTCAAAACATTGGTTTCGAAAAGATGCTGCCAGTTTAACACGATATGAAGCAGCTGGAATTGCAGCTATTTTACCAAATCCAAGAAAATACAAAGCTTCAAATTCTTCTTCTTACATCAATCGCAGAAAAGGAAAAATAAGCAGAGAAATTGGCTATGTAAAGTTAGATTACTAAAATTACTCTTTCGTAAACCAAAAAAGGCTTTTCATTAACTTTTTCATAAAAGTTCATTAAAAAGTACTATTTTTAGTAAACTAAAACTATAAAATTATGAAAAAAATTATCCTGTTATCAAGTTTTGTCGTGTTAACATCTTTTGGTACTATAACCAATACTGAAACTTCCTCAAGTGTAAAAACAGAAATAGTTGTTGGAGAAAGCTTCTCGCTTATAAACGATTCCAAAGACAAAATTTCCATTCACACCGGAACTGGTTTCGTGTCTTTGAATAAAGGTTCTAAAACGAGTATTGGATGTAATGTTGGAAAAGAAGTTCGCTGGGCGAACGAAGGTAAAAAAGGGGATGTAATCTTTAAAATTACAGCCGATATGTGCGGAAAAACCTTAAAATTATCTGAGTTGATGAAATAAGAAATTTCTAATTATAAGTTAAAACCGAAAGCAAAATTGTTTTCGGTTTTTTGTTTTTATAGTAACATTTTAATCATCGGTTCGACTAATCAATAAAACTAAAATTATGAGAGCACACGAAATAGATTACCATATTTATGGTGAAGAAATGCAATATGTGGAAATTGAATTAGATCCTCAAGAAGTGGTTGTTGCCGAAGCCGGAAGTTTTATGATGATGGAAAACGGCATCAAAATGGAAACTATTTTTGGAGACGGAAGCCAAGAACAACAGTCTGGTATTTTCGGTAAATTACTTTCAGCAGGAAAACGAGTTTTAACTGGAGAAAGTTTATTCATGACCGCTTACCAAAATCAAGACATGGGAAAACGAAAGGTTTCATTCGCTTCTCCTTATCCTGGAAAAATTGTTCCGATTGATTTGCAACAATTTGGCGGAAAATTTGTTTGCCAAAAAGACTCTTTTTTATGCGCTGCAAAAGGCGTTTCTGTAGGAATTGAATTTACTAAAAAACTTGGAACAGGATTGTTTGGTGGCGAGGGTTTCATTATGCAAAAGATTGAAGGTGACGGAATGGCTTTCGTACATTCTGGCGGAACTTTAGCTAGAAAAGAATTACAATCTGGTGAATTACTTCGTGTTGATACCGGTTGTTTGGTTGGGTTTACAAAAGACGTAGATTACGATATTGAATTTGTTGGCGGCATTAAAAACACTATTTTTGGAGGAGAAGGTGTTTTCTTTGCAACACTTCGCGGACCTGGAATTGTTTACATTCAATCATTACCATTTACACGTTTAGCAGATAGAATTATTGCATCAGCACCTAAAGCAGGTGGAAGCGGAAGAGAAGAAGGAAGCTTACTTGGAGGCTTAGGAAGAATGTTAGATGGGGATAACCGTTTTTAATTTAACTTATTTTTATGTATTGATTTTCAATAGTTTAGATTAAAAACCGTAAATTTATTAATCTAAACTTTGAAAGTCATGAAAAATAAAACAGTATTACAAAATGCATTTCTAATCTTTTTAGGAATCGGGTTGTTTTTCCTACTAATGGATTTTTTAGGATTGGCAAGTAAGAATTATTTACGTTCATTAAATGCTTTTATAGTCTTATACGGAATTCACAAAACCATCAAGTATAATTACACAAAAGGTAAGATGGACTATTTTGAAAATCTATTTTCAGGATTTATAACAGGTGCATTAGGCGTTTTTCTGGGAATAGTTGGGTTAATTGCATTTATCTATATAAAAGGAGGAGAAAGTTATTTAACAACATTATCGGATACATTCTTTTTTGTTGGTAAAATAAATATTATTCAATATTGCGGGGTATTATTTTTTGAAGGCGTTGCTTCTAGCTTAATTGGCGCTTTTGTATTGATGCAATTTTATGGTGATGTGGCAATTAGCCAAAAATATTAAATAGGTCTAAGCGTATTACTATAGGTTATGATAAACTGAAATTTCCCTTTAGTTACTTTTTTCATTAGATAGATGTATTTGTGTTTGCTTGACTTTTTGGTTGGAATTAAGATTTCTTTTTTAGAGCTTTCATCTTTAATTACCAAATCTTGTTGGTTGCTAAAACTCAAATACGAGGCTATTCTGTTGTTTAAATTAGTGATGGGATATTCTGAGTAAATTCTTTTTCCATTTTGCGAGATGATAATTTTTTCGCCTTTGTAAATTTGCGTTAGAAATAAAATACTTTTGTTACTGTTTTTTGCATTTACCTCTTTTTGAATTTTTTCAATTTCATCTTTTGAAGCACTTCTAAAATCATCACGATACACACTTTTTACTGTTGAATTACAACTTGGTAATCCAATCGAAATAATGATGACAGATATAAAAACTAGAATTCTCATAAATAGAAAACCCATCTTTTTAAGTTTTATTGCATAAAAAAAGAGCCCGAAGGCTCTTTTATCAGTTTTTTAACTTTTCTATTTTAATTCTTTAACACCCATATTGTAAAGTGTAAAGACTTGCATATCCACATTTTCCTGAATTGTAGCTGCTACTGATTTTCCAGCTCCGTGACCTGCATTTACATCAATGCGAATTAAAACTGGATTGTCTCCTGCTTGCTTATCCTGTAATTCTGCAGCAAATTTAAAACTATGCGCAGGAACTACTCGATCGTCATGATCGCCTGTAGTTACCATTGTTGCTGGATATTTTCTACCAGCTTTTACATTATGAACTGGTGAATATCCTTTAATGTATTCAAACATTTCCTTGCTTTGTTCCGATGTTCCATAATCGTAAGCCCAACCTGCTCCAGCGGTAAAGGTATGATAACGCAACATATCTAAAACTCCAACTGCTGGTAATGCCACTTTTACTAAATCTGGACGTTGTGTCATAACTGCACCTACTAATAATCCACCATTTGAACCACCTTTTATCGCTAAATAATCTGAAGAAGTGTACTTTTCTTTAATTAAATATTCAGCAGCGGCAATGAAATCATCAAAAACGTTTTGCTTTTTCAATTGCGTTCCTGCATCGTGCCATTTTTTACCGTATTCTCCACCACCGCGTAAATTTGCAACAGCGTAAACTCCTCCATTTTCTAACCAAACCGCATTTGCAATGCTAAAAGCTGGAGTTAAACTTACATTAAATCCGCCGTAACCATATAAAACAGTTGGATTTTGTCCGTTTAATTTAGTTCCTTTTTTATACGTTATAATCATTGGAACTTTTGTGCCATCTTTTGAAGTATAAAATACTTGTTTTGACTCGTAATCTGCCGAATTAAAATCAACTTTTGGTTTTTGATATATAGCCGATTTTCCTGTTTTTGGGTCAAAAGTGTAGATGGTTCCTGGTGTTACGTAATTGGTAAACGAAAAATACAAAGTGGTTTCTTTTTCTTTTCCACCAAAAC
>Ga0209373_10002528_pt1 | contig 18187 bp, 12 predicted proteins | sample Higcelweek5metaG_FD_187173 | JGI IMG/M metagenome (GOLD analysis project Ga0209373, IMG submission 187173) | Freshwater pond sediment microbial communities from the University of Edinburgh, under environmental carbon perturbations - High... | ecosystem: Environmental > Aquatic > Freshwater >... | reverse complement strand
TAATAGTAAGGACCCTTACTATTATTCAAGGAGCTGCGAATGGAAATTCATACATCGATTTAGGCAATTGGACTGTTTTGTATACACCGAATATCAACTATTTAGGCTTTGATTCAATTGTTTACTTAGTTTGCGATTATCAGGATGTCTGCGATACAGCCCTTGTTTCAATTAATGTTGAAGATATTATAACTGTTCCAGAACTTTTTACCCCTAATGGTGATGGAAAGAATGACATCTTACTGATTGATGGATTAGAGAATTATCAGAATAATTCTTTTACAGTATATAACCGGTGGGGGAATAAGGTATACGAAAATACTAATTATCAGAATCAGTGGGATGGGAACTCTAACGTTCGTTTTGTTCTAGGGTCGAGAGAGTTATCGGTTGGTGTTTATTATTATATATTGAAATATAGCAACTGGACGAAAGAAAAAACAGGTGCATTATTCCTGGAAAGATAGAGATCCGCATGAGTTTTTTGAAAAAATACATATTACTTGTTTTTTTGCTGATGATATCTTTTCTGGGATTCAGTCAGCAGGATCCTTTGTACACCCAATATTTGAACGATCCGATATTGATAAACCCTGCCTATGCAGGAAGCCGGGGCAATGTCAGTATGAACGGGGTTTTTCGGAAACAGTGGGTCGGCATTGACTGGGCTCCAACTACAACCTCAATTTCAGTAAACTCACCTTTCTTAAAGTATAAAATCGGGGCAGGTCTGACAATTATTAATGATCAGGTTGGGCCAATGCAGCAAACTGGAGTCTATTTCGATTATGCATACCATTTGCGTTTCGATAAGAATCGTAATCTTTCGATGGGATTGAAAGCTGGATTTAATAATTTCGATTTGAATTTATTAGATTTAACAACGACCGAACCAGATGATTATGCGAATGATCGTCCGAATATTTTTCTGCCCAATTTTGGAATAGGGGCTTATTATTATACCGAAAACTACTATGTCGGCTTGTCGGTTCCTAAATTAGTCAGGAACAGTTTGCAGGAAGACGATAATACGCTTGAAGTTGTTGGACGCGAAGACCGTACATGGTTTGTTTCGGCAGGGTATGTTTATACAGCTATTGAGCCTATATTAAAGATTAAGCCTACAATATTGATGCGGGCAGTTAAGGGTGCTCCGCTTTCGGTTGATGTTGCCGCAACTGCAATTTTCTACGACAGATTTTGGTTTGGTGCAATGTACCGAATTGGCGATGCTATTGCTGCACATGTAAGAATACAGGCAAACAGCAGGTTGCAGATTGGGTATTCGTTCGATTTTACAAATTCGAGGTTAGCTAGTTATGGCAACGGTACCCACGAGGTATTCCTGAATTATGTATTTGCTTTCCGTGGTCAAAGAGTTCTATCTCCACGTTACTTTTAGTTGATTTCGAGGTAGAAGGAACAATCTTAAAATCGATATTCTTCTTATTGAATGAAAACCAGATTGTCGGGATTCAATATTTTCTCACCGTTCCAACGGTAAGCTGTAAGTGTTTGAGAGCGAACAACACATCGGTCGACACAGCAGAGGTTGTCTTTTATAATCAGCAACTCTTTTTCCAGACAGTAATGACCAAAAAAAACAGGTGGCAGGTCTTCTGAGTAATGGTTTATTGAAGGGATAATCTCTTTTGGAATTGTATACTCAGGCAATTTAAACCTATTGCTGAACGAAATTTCGTTGAAAGTTTTGCCTTCGGCTGGTTCCCACCACTTTATTCGGAAGCTCCGCCTTGAAATGCCTTTGCTGTCTCTAACAATCAGATCTTTTGGAAGTTGAAATTCAACTCCTTTTGTTAATTCAGTAACTGCTTTATTTAATTCAGGGTTCGAAATATATTCCTTTAAGAAGCTCTTTTTAAGTTTATGTTCTCCAGCCATATACTTCTCGAATGTGGCTATATGCTCAGGGTTCCAACTTCCATGTACAATTCTGATTTCTCCAAGGTCGAGGTATAGTGGTAAATGCCTGAACCATTTAATCATTTCGTCGTACTCTTTTTGGCGTGACGAAAATTCGTCGAGTGTTTTAAGCAGTGGAAGTTTATATCGGGAAAGGTGTTTGCGAAAGAATTTTCCGTTCTGATCGAGGGTTGAATATAGTATTGCGTTGAGCTCGTGGTTTCCCAGAATTGCTAGTGCATTTCCATTCTCAACCATCGAGCGAATAAGGTTAACCGTTTGCCTGATAGCTGGCCCCCGATTAATGTAATCGCCTGTAAATATAGCTTTCCGATTGTCGTGAATAAAGCTTTTACCTTCTTCCTTGTATCCAAGTTTCTTTAGCATCGCCACCAATAAGTCGTAGTGTCCGTGAAGATCTCCGATAATGTCGTACATAAACAAGTTGTTATTTATAATTGACTATTTATTGTTTGATGCGTGTGTAATTATTCAAATTGAATATCAGTATGTGTACCTCATTCTGCTAAATCAGGGGCTTTGCCCCTAAACCCCAATTACTTCTTTGCCTTGACGCAAAGAAGTAATCAAGAAAAGTCAAGGCTGTGCCCGCTTCGCACGAAAAACTAGCGCTAGATGGCTTCCCGCTAAAAAGCGGGATAAACTCGCCTAACGGCTCAAACAGAAAAGATTTTTTAACGCCCTCTTCACTTGTTTTTCGGCTCACCGGCCAAGGCCCGTCCTTTTTAACATCTGCAACTTCTTCTTTTAGCGAAGAAAAAGGATATTCATATTATTTAATTTTCGACAACACGAGCGAAAATTCAGATTCAATATAGGAAAAAGGTAAAAGCTTCAATCAACTTAGCTGAAAGCTATTTAAAAGATCCGGTGGCCGCCGTCGCCAATTTCGGCAACGTAAAACTCAGGTTTCAAACCCGTTTTTTCCTGATAATTCTTTCCCACTGTTTCGATGAAATTCGCAACAGCTTCATCTTTAACCAACGAAACTGTTGATCCTCCAAAGCCACCGCCAGTCATGCGCGATCCAATTACACCTTCAATTTTACGGGCTTCGTCAACCATAGTATCCAGTTCGTTGCCGGTTACCTCGTAGTCGTCTCTCAGCGAATTGTGAGAACTGTTCATCAGGCTGCCAAAAACCTCAAGGTTTCCGGCTTTCAGTTCCGAAACGGCATCGGTAGTTCGTTTTATTTCAGAAACAACGTGGCGGGCACGGCGTTTAACAACATCGTCAGTTATTTTATCTTCGAGTTTCAGAAATTCATCCCACGATATTTCGGCAAGAGAGTTAATGTTTTTATAAGGTTTGATAGCTTCAACAGCAGCTTTGCATTGGGTAACACGTTCGTTGTATTTTCCCGAATCAAGTGAATGCGGACTGTTGGTGTTGCCAATTACAATCTTCACTCCATCGAGTTTAATTGGAACGAGGTCGTAACTGAGAGTGTCGCAATTGAGGAATATGGCGTGGTCTTTTTTGCCCATTCCTGAAGCAAACTGATCCATAATTCCGCAGTTGACACCAGCAAATTCATGCTCAGCTTTTTGTGCCATCTTCACCAATTCTAATTGCTCAAGGCCAAACCCGAAAGTGTTGTTAATTGCAACGGCTGTAACAACTTCGAGGGCTGCCGACGAAGATAACCCTGCACCGCTAGGAACATTTCCGGCAATGAGAATATCGGCTCCCGATGGAATTTTTAGCCCGCGTTTAATAAATTGGGCAATTGTGCCAAGCGGGTAATTTACCCAGTTACCTTTTTTTAATGGAGTGGTAAAAGCTTCGGGCTCTATTTTTTCTACATGTTTAAGGTTTAACGAAGAAAACCTGAAAAAGCTGTTTGTCGTTTTTCTGATCAGGCAGTAAGTGCCGAAAGTTAGTGCACAAGGAAAGACAAAACCTCCGTTGTAATCGGTGTGTTCACCAATAAGGTTGACCCTTCCCGGCGAAAAATAACCAGCAATATCTCCTTCACCATAACGAGAAATAAACTCGTTTTTTAACATTTCTATATCCATAAACGCTTGTTATTATTTTTTTTTGAGTTCAACAAAAATAGAATAAATATTGTCTATTGATCGAAATTCCTGCAATGATGTCAACTATATTTATGGTGATCGAAAAGGCAATTGTCAAATCGAATACAGAAAATATTAATAAAAGTGTAATTCTTTTTCAATCATTTTCAAGAAGATAATTTAAACATTTGACTATTCTAATAGGGCTCAATCCAGTTGTTTAAAATTAAATGTTTTTACGGATGAAGGTACATGTGGTTTACGAGTCGTTAATGAAAGGTAATGGCGTTTATACCGCTTTTACCGAAATGGTTGAATTGTTGAAAGAGAAAGACGATGTTGAAGTGCTGGTTAAAGGGAATAAAGCAGCCAATGTTTTTCATTCTCACACCTATGGGCTCTATTATTTTTGGAAAGGGCGGAAATATAAAGGGCGGAGAGTTTATACGGTTCATGTAATTCCCGATTCAATTAAAGGATCGTTGCCACACGGCGAAAGGTATATGCCATTAGCAAAATGGTATTTCAAAAAGGTTTATGAATATGCCGATGTTTGTATCGCAATTTCACCAATGGTTGAAAACGCAATCAAAGAGTTGGGTGCAAAAACTAGGGTTGAGTTGATTTCGAACCCTATTATTATTGAAAACTGGAAACGTACGCCTGAGATGCGAATCAAAGGACGTAAAATGTTGGGGCTATCCAATAATGATTTTGTTGTGCTGGGGGTTGGGCAGCTTGAAGGTAGGAAAGGCATCGACGATTTTATCGATGTTTCGGAGTTGGTTACTGAAGCAAAGTTCGTTTGGGCTGGCGGGCGGCCTTTTGGGTTGCTTACCGAGGGGATTAATCGCATTAATGAAAAGATTTCAACCGCAAACCATATTAAGCTTACAGGCATGGTTGAGTTGGAAAAGATGAAATACATTTATGCCGCTGCCGATTTGTTGTTGTTCCCTTCTTATCAGGAGAATTGCCCGTTGGCGCCACTGGAAGCCGCAGCTAGTGGAATGCCTGTGATTTTCAGGAATCTGAAAGAATATTCATTGTTGTATGGTCTTGATTATCTTCGAGCCAGTACGGTCTCTGGGTTTGCCGAACTGATTGAACGGCTAATGACCGACAACTCTTTTTATGAATATGGATTAACACAATCGGAGCAGTTGGTTGCACTGTTCGATAAAAACAAAATCAGAGAGAAGTTGATTAACCTTTACCGTGAGCTTAATAACGATTGATGCGTTCTATAATCAAACCACGCAATGCATTACGCGGGAGTGGAGAATTTAAATTACGTCAGGTGGTTCAGGCTATCAATTATTGAAGCTAAAAACAAGGTCGTCTTTAACCAGTTGGGTAACATTAATTGTTGGCAGTATATATTTGTTGAAACAGGTGTTTTCGGTTTTTGCATGAAGTAAGCCCCTGTTTGTCCATTATTTAAAAACAAAACAGGCTACATGTAAATGGCCATATTTACAAATTATTAAACAGAAGTTGTCTTAACGAATCACAAATACATAAACGATTGTGGCGGGGTGGCATTAAAATCGTCTTTTAGCGAAAGTGGGCGATGGTATCTTTTTGCCTGCTTTATCTTTATTGCGTAACCTTTTTCTTTATTGACGAAATACTCAAAAAAGAAATCCTCTGTAATTCCCGAATACTCTTTTGTTCTATCCCAAAGCAGGTTTAAATCTTCATTTATAATTGAATCAATTTCAAATTCACCAATAACACGCTGAACGGGCGACGAAGCGTAAACAATAACCGTTTTAATGTTCTGGTTTTTAAAAACCGAACGCCTGAATTCGTATTTCTTGGTGCCGTTAAATATCTTCTCTGCGAATTCAGGTTTAATCGATAATAAGACTTTCATTTTTTGATTTTCTTGTTGTATGCAAAACTAATCAAATTGTCAAATTGTTCATTTGTTAATTTTGCAAAGCCCTTGGGTAAACTCATTGGGTCAGCAAATATTTTTAAATTGATAAGGTCATTAAGTGTTGGTTTTGGTGTTGGTAGTGAATGGGCATAAAGAAAGTTGATCACAAAAGGTTTATATTTTGGAAATTTATCCCACCATTTTGATTTTAAATCCTCCTTTGAAATCATTGTCCTCCTATTACAACAATTAAAGAAATCATCAAAGTCTGTAAATTTGGTTTTTACGCTTTCGACAATACAAATTGTTGTAACTGTGCTTGAGTATTTTTTGGGTATTGTTTCACCCATTCTGTAAATCAACACAATATCACCCGATTCCAAATTTCTTTCAGGTGAATGAGAAATATAAGCTTTACTAATCCTATTCCGATGAGGTTCGTTCTCCGTGTATTTTGCTTTATCTTCTTTAGTGTTAATACTGTCGGGGAATAACTCGGTATGATATTGAGGCTCTATTCTTATTAAATATTTGTCTGTTTGTCTTGAGAAAAAAGGGAAGGTTAGTTTAGGGTTTTCAATATTCACCGGTAACGATTTGCTAAATTCCCTTACATAAACTAACTCGTCACCGTTTGAAGATGATTTAATACCGTGCTTGTAGAAACCCCATTCCTCAAGCATTTCTATTAATTGCTCTTGTTCTGGTCGTTTATTGAATATGGTGACATAAATTTCTTCCACTTTAAAAAGCAGAGCATTGTCAAAAATTGTTTTTAAAAAACGTTCTCCAATTTTGTATCCATTACCAGTCACCTTTAATGTGCCTATTTTCAATCGTTTCTTTGGTGCAAATACGGGTGAAATATCAAAATAGCTTTCTTCTCCTGCATTCTCAATTTTTATGAAGAGAAATGCTGTAAGTTGGTTATCGCTATAGCACACGTAACAAGGTTGCTCTGCTTTGCCATTAAACCATTTGTCAAACTCGTTGTAGTCGTTTCTGAAACTATCAAAGAAACTATCCTTCAAATTTACCTCTGCAAAGTCAACTTTCTTTACAGCTAAAACTTTATGCCCAACTAATTCGGGGTTTTCAGCAGTTGCTTTTTCGAGAAACGATTGTATTCGAAACACCCTATTGCCAATTCCCAATTGTTTTGCCTTGGTATGAATCTTTTTGTCCTCAGAGATTAGTATGTCAACCCTATTTTCAAATACTTCGTTTAATATTTGAGTGTCGTTTAAATCATTAGGCGAAGTATCAACTTGCTTGCTAAGTTGTTTAATGGTATCATTTAACGGAGCTTGATATTTTAGTTGATTGTAACTTTCAATCTTAATACTCATTGTTTTAACAGAGTTCAGGTCGTTGTACCTGTTCAACTCCTCAATAGTCAATGGGTGAATGTATTTGTCGTATTTAAGTTTATCGAGCCAATAGAAAAGTTGACCAATGTCAAAATTGGAAACTTTGTTAGCCTCACGATGTATTACAATATTTGTATCAAGCAGTACTTTCATTCGTGATAATTAATTGTATAGTTGCGGCTCATGTTAGTATTCAGCAAATAAATAGGCATTAGAAAAAAGGAATAGCTTTTATCAAATCATGCGATATAGTCGAAGAAACGGAGAGTTTAAATTTTAGTGCCATCTGTCAATTTCATCTTCCTTGCTATTTGATTTCGCAATTAGGTAGAACGTAATTAGTATGCAAATCCAAATTATTGAGATCAATATCATTTTCATGATTTGGAATGAATATTCTTTGTTCAATATCTCACGATCGAAATTGGTGTAATATTTCCATGATTTTAATTCGTCAGTGGATATATCAAATGTGATTTTGTGAGAGTAATTTTTCTCTTTTGGATTCTCGTTGATTTTCTGAAGTGCGGAATCCATTTTTTCTTTAATTCTGTTATTTACTACAGTATTTGGTGTTTTTTCAAAACTGAAAGAATATAGAGATTTATACGAGAAATATGTAAATGCACACAGAACAATAAATAGAACGTAAACAATCCATCTTCTGTTAACATTAACATTGAATTCAGTATTTGTTTCCGTAATTTCACCACTCTTTTTGCTTTCAGAATACCGGGCATAAATACTCTTTTTGCCCCCTATTTTTTTAAAAAAATGATCGAATTCCATATTTTTAAGTTTTATTATTTATTTAACACGTTAGGTTAATTGTTTAGTTTAGAGATTATGTCTTAGATAGTTGATGTTGATGAGAAATTGTATGAACCAGCGATTGTTGTACAAACGTTCTTTTTCTAGATATTGAGATAATCCATAATCTTGGCGGTAAAGTTTATACCCCCCTTTGATTTTCATAAACCCAACATTTGCGCTAGATTCTAAAGATAAGCCCCAATAAGTACTTTTAAACTCATCGGCATTTTCAGAAGCGACATAAGTCCGATTAAAATCTGATATTGAGTGTGATGCTTTAAGCTTTAGATTTAACCGGTGTAGGGTTATTTTAGAACCAAATATTTTTTCATCTATATTTTTATTTAAGTCGACACACACACCAGCTTCTCCCTCATAAAAATTTTTAATAAGGATTGAGTCTGGTTTTCTCTTAGTATCGGTGACGTTAAAATATCCACCTTCAAGGAAGGGGCTAAATGCGATATAATTTTTTTTCGATGATATGAATCTTACTCCATAACTAAATTCTCCAGACGCTCCTCTGGTTGAATATAAATTAAAACTGGTTCTCAGGAATGGTTGATATGGTGACTCTAAATTATTGCTTAACGTTGTTTCAAATTCAAGGCATATTGGTTGCAACCATCCTTCTGAGCTGTCACTTTGTAGTTGATATATTCCACATCCAATGTATGTATCTAAATTGAGGAAGTTAAGCTTTGGTGCAATTTTTTCTGAAAGCGAGGTCGCAAGTTCCTTTTCATCTATTTTAGTATACTCTTTATTTGAATTAGAAGGTTCTCTGTCGAATGTTGCATCTTTTGAAGTATGCTTTTTCGAATTATTTTTTGTGTTACTTTCGGAATAAGCTGTTTGGGTTTTATTATCCTTGTTTGCAGTTGAATCTAAGTCTGGACAGAACTCTAACCGTTTGTCAGGGTGATTATCGAAGAAATCTTGGATATAAACGAGTTGACTATCTTGTTTCATATAGTCTTTGTAGTAATTATCAAAGACATAAGGATGTTTCTCTAATAGATTAGTTATGTACTCCTGACTTTGCTTATTAAGGATTGTGTCGGATAGATATGTTGTGTCAACTTTGAAATAGTCATTTATTGAGTTTTTAAACTCATCAATTTTTCTTACAAACCCTCCCTTCTGAGAAATTAATCCAACAGTAATGTCTTCTTGAGGGTGGAGATAGTCGTTTATGCATTTGTCGCAATCATTATTGGAGATACAGCGATTTACTATTCCTAGTTTTCGAAGACTATTTATAAGAAATTCAACATAGATTGCAATACTATCAGTTTCATTTCTCATGATTTTATTGACTTGCTGTGAATTAACGCTGTAAATATCTTTTCGTATTTCATACTCTTTTTGTAGACAGATTGAATCAGTTTCAATTTTATTGTGTAATATGGATAATTCATTATGGATCGAACCGAAAAGATTAGCCAATAGTGGTTCCTTTGCAGAAGTATTTGGAATATCTGTGACTCTTTCATAGTTCCGTTTATATTTTTCGACAGCTATTTTAATTGATTTAAGGCATTGATTATAGTCGTTTGGGTTATCAATGATGTTTGCCATCCACAGAAATAGAATTGAATCGGCACTGTATTTTGTGTTTGAAACAAATTTTTTATCGATTTCTTTATCACATTTACCAAAGCATATTTTATATAGCAGAGTATCAATCTCATTTCTTATTGTTTCGTTTTCGGGATTTGAACGTTTAACCATTAATGAGATGTCGTTTGCGAATGAAGAACCATCGTTGGTTATTGATAAATTTAGACTGTCGATATAATGATTAAAATTTTTAAGATCTGATTTTTTATCAAAATTGTAAGAGATTATTTTTTTTAAATATTTTTCGAAGTAAGGATCACCTCCAAAAACATTGTCAGTAGTATTTAAGAATGTTTTTACTTTTAAAGAACCAAGGTAAATGCTTGTTGTGAAATCCTCTCTTGTTTCATCAGTAAGATTGCTGAGTTTTTCGTCAAAATTCATTTTATTCTCATTTCTATATCCTGAATTTCTTAAATTATCAATATTTGATAATGCATACTGATAGTTATACGGGGTTGGGAAAAGATTCTCTTTAATTTTTGTTCTTGCAGATTCAACTTCGGCATCAGTATTTAAGTGTTGAGTATATTTTTCAATTTTATCATATAATTTACTTAATTCCTGTTGGTATTGCTTGTATGAGATTTTATTTTGGGAAAAAGAATTAATTAATTCATTTTCCCTCGCTTTGCATATAGATAGCAATTTGTCAACTTCCGGATTTTCTTTTTCTTTTTCAGCGATCTTATTGTTTATTTTTCTAAGCAAAGGTTCAATAGTTAATGAGTTTTGTGGGGTTAGTAAAAAATCGCATATCTCATAATAATTATCAACTTCTTTTTCAAATTTATCAATCTGGACACAGAAGTTTTCATAGTCGCAAGTAAGCACAGTTGGTCGTAAAGCCTCTTTGAATTGACGTAAGGTGTCTGTCATTGCTTCTCGAGAAATTTCCAAATCCTTTTTGTTTGTAGTAGAAAATAGGTTGTCATGCACATAGTCACTTAAGTCTTGTTCTATGCCCTTTAAATTTCTTGTGTGTTTTTCAATTTCAGAATCTCGATAGTTCTTGTATTTCAATTGTGTGAATTGTTCAAAAGCCTTAAATGGCGATTCAATTGTAGTGTTTATTTTAAAGGCACATCCTTCAATGATATGTTTGTATTTAGGATCTTTTAATAGCTGATTGTAGACATAATTTGCTATACCTTCTCGAAATTTTTTAATGTCTTTTGGTTCATCTATATCACGTTTGATTTTCTCTGATTTATTTGCAATTGTGAATCTTGTGATATTGTTATTTTCATAGATAGTGTTAAAGACCCAATTCCTGTCGGGTAATAAATCGGAATAAGGTTTATCAATTGTATTGTTTCCTTCTATTAATCTCCAAGGTATCTCAAAAACTATTCTATTATTTTTATCGAAAGCCTTAATGTGCACTATAAGGTCTTCGTCTTTTAATGGATTTGTTAATGCATTAAAATTGAATTTAACATGCCCATCTTCGAATCTGAGATTTTCAATTGACCCTACTGATTGGGAGAAACAGACGTTGTATATTGAAATAAAAGCGATTATAAGTAAATTTCTTTTCATATTTAGTAGATTATATTGGTAGAATCGATAATAGTTGTTGCTGGGTTTTCCCAACTTTCACGTTCAATATGTAGTGTTAGATTTTCTTTCATTTCACTGAAATAGTGATTGAGGTATTTATCTGAATATGTTTTGTTTTTTAGTGTATCATATTTTATTTCATAATCATTTATTTTCCGGAGGATGTTTTTTTGTAAAATATTGGAATATGTTTCATTATATCCAGTAACACCATCTTTGGGTATATTATTTCGCGATGGGAGTTCTAATATGCTTGCTAAATAATTACAATTGACATAATAGAAGCTTGCGATCAGAAAATCTATTTTTTCTTGTTCTATATTATTTATTTCTAAAGATGATTCTATGGCTTTAGCCATTAATTCAACTTTTAATGACCAGAGATTAAGTGCCGTATTTTGTTTGTCAACTCCTTCTAAATAACCAAGATTATTAAAAAGAAATTTTATTTTTTCATTAATGAAATAAGATTTTAGAAGGCATAAATGTATTTTAAACTCAGTATTTGCTTCTAAATGATATTCTAAATTTGATATGGCTGAAATATTATCGATACAATAAATAATGCTATCAAGTTTATCTTGTTCTATTTTTTTTATGTCATATTCTTTCCATAAATGTAAAAGTGAAATGTAGTAGTATATTATTTGAGGTGAATTGTTGATTGTTTGAACAAAGGATACGCCTTGAGGAAAGGAACCTTGAATGCGATAGTTTGTAAGTCCACAAATAGAGCCAATGTCGTATTTAAGTCTGTTATTAGTAGTGTCTTGTTTAGAAATGAGACTATAATATTCTAAAGGTGTACAAAAAAGAGTCAAGAAATCATATCTTGGAGTATTACTTTCGATGTCCCTTCTTTTATCAAACGACTCGATTAATTTTTTAATTGTGTCATTTACGATATAGCATGAATTGGAAATATAGAGCATCTTTTCATTTTCACTGAAAATATCGCCACTAATAATTATGTCGTATTTGGCGTTGTTCGTAAGTTTATTCTTGAAGTCTTTCTCTGTTTTAAAACTCAGGCTTTGTGGGCAGTAATCAAAAGCTAGATTTTCTGTTTTCCATAAATTATGATCATTTTTCTCAAGGATTTTTTTATAGAATAATTTCGAAATTTTCATCTCGGAATTGTTTTTGTCGAAAATTGAACGCTTTTCAACGTTGTTGAATTCAGTGATAAGGACTTTTGTTTTTGGGGCTATTGTAGAGGTATCTATGTTTTCCGTGAAGGGGAAATATTTAGCTTCAGTTTCTTTGTATTTATTGTTGATATAATAGTAAGATGATGATACGATAATTGCAACAATCAGGATCTTATAAAGGATGGTGCGACGAACGCTTATTTTTGAATATTCAAGCACTTTGAATAACCAGAAAGTAATATAGATAATAAAGAAGCCAAATATTAAGATGTCAAACGAAAATTCCCCTTTATTGAGATAGTTGAGGACTTTATTGTCACTATCGTTTTTTAAAAAAGTATTAAGGCCAAGTGATATCGTAAGCAAAATGATAGGGATTACAATACCTATGGCTATTTCAAAAAGAGGCATTCGCAAATATTTGCTCTCTTTTTCTTGTAGGCGCGACTCAAATTCATATTCAGGATGGACATAGTATATTGAATTCAGAAATTGAGCTTGATTAAAATTGCTTTGTTTCTCAAACCCTTCAATTTTCTTGTTTACCAATCGTCTGCAAATCTTGAGTTGTTGGTTCAGCCTTTCAGTTAAATAACTATCCTGTTTTGCAAATCTCCTTTTTTGCCTTAAGCTATCGAGGATGCAAGCAGCCTCTGCGTCTAAGTCTCTTTCAATGAACATTGTGAATGCTTTATAGCGGAAAGAGAGATAATCTTTCCAGTACTCTTTAGCATAAAATTCAAGTTCGTCGAGAACTAGAATAATCAAAACAACTAATCTCGAATTGCCATTTTTCTTTAAAGATATCCCTGTTGGTGCATTAATTAAGATCTTATAAATTGTTTCTGCATGCTCATCTAAGAACAATTCTAGATCATTTAATTTATTGTTGCGATCTTTTTCAAATTTAGAATTGTTGATTTCAGCTTCAATTTTTATAAGCTCACTAATAATCGGCTCCCATTTATTGGATACCAAGTTGTCGATCCCTTGTAAATCATTTATTTCAAGTAAATATTTTTTTACCGTTGTAAAATTTGTCATAGGCGGTTTTATTTTTAGTAAGGTTAGTTTGTTCTATTTTTTGCATTGGTTTATCTTTTGTATTCCGTGTTATATTCCCTCTCTCCGCCCCAACATCTTTCAATTCCCATGTTAGAGCCTCAAAACGGTGAATTTATTTTTCTATTTGCGTGTTAGAGCGTCCAAAATGCTTCAACATTTTTCTATTCGTGTGTTAGAGCCTCTAAACGATGATTTTATTTTTGTATTCGCGTGTTGGAGCGTCTAAACGGTAAATTTATTTTTCTATTCGGGTGTTAGACCGTCTAACGCACGAATACATTTTTGTTGACCTGCTTTAGACGGTTTTTTATGTGTTTACACGTTTATTTTTGCTCTTTGGTGCTTTCGCCTTCGTTTTCAACTTTCGCCGACTGGGTTATTGCCGGAAACAGCCGGTTCGCATATTCTTTTCCGAATTTTGCACTGGCAGCATGTATGTTTTGCGAGTATTGCCGTGTTAAATTCAGTTTCGAAATGGTGGCCAAAGCATCGGCGGTTTTTTCGGCAGTTATGGCCGTATGTAATTCTTCAATAGCTGTTTTGGTTTCGTCGATAGCTGCTTGCAATAGCGGGATGTGCTCGGCCAGAGGATGGCCATCGCCAAGGTTCTGAACGGCCAGTATCAGCTTTTCAACTACCGTTGGTTCAGTTTCGATGGGTGCGTAAACAATTGGAGAAGTACCCGCAGGAAATAAAAGCGGAGTAACTATCAACCCCGGGTGGTCGCGATCGTACTTTTTACTAGCTTCGAAAAGGTCGCGCACTTTGTCGTCGAGGTTGGCATCGATCAACGCAAGCGAGTCGCGCTTAAATTCTGTTTCTTCACTAAGGTTGCTTGCATTGGTCGTTTTTTGCACCAGGTCGGTGTAAAAAGGTTCAATGGCCGTAACAAGTTCTTGTGCGCCTTTTACTTGGCGGCCAAGGCGTATGTGCCGCTTCACAATGCGAAGATGAACGTTAAACGAGTGACGTTCGTAAAGAAATTGTGCCATGATTTTTCGATTTTAGGATTATTATTTAGAGTGATTTTTTTTACGCAGTTAGAGTACTGTGTGCATTGCACCGGTATTTTTATAATGTAAACCGATTGTGGGTGGTTGACTATTGCCGAAAAGTAGGGCAATTGGCGAATGGCAGGATAACATTTTGCATTTCATAAGTAGGTTAATCGTTAGTTGGTTAGTGTTTTCGAATTAACAAAAAAGTTAAAATATAAACAATAGCGTGACAAAATTCATGTTATTTTTAATTCAAGTTTAGATGTTCTTGTTTTAGCTGAACCCTTATGTTTATTGGCTTTTTTTAACATTTCGGGTATTGTTTTCCATTAATTTCGATGTTAAATAAATGTTAATTTCAGGATGCCTTTGGTTCTGAAAAGAATTTTTCACAAAGACTTTATTCGCTTTTTTAACGATTACAATTTGAATGCAGTAGGAAAGTAGAGTAGAAAGTAAAGCAGCAGGGTTATTCAGGTTTTTTTCGCACAAAATAGAAGCTCTTTTTCATCTCGCGATTGTCGAACGTGTACATTTCCATCTGTTTGTGGCGGAGGAAGAACGAGATTATGGCAATGTCGCCCCCGCAAAACAACAGGTGCACGGTAAATACCACTGCAAAAAACAGCGAGGTTAGTGTCGAAATCTGGAGCGCAATTATTGTAATCGAAACAATTGCTATTACAGCTAGGGGAGCCAGGCCAACAATAATCATCTCGTTGCGGTTAAGTACCTGCAAGTTTGCTTCGGCATAGAAAAGGAATTTGTTCCATTGTACGCCAAACCCAATATCCCGCTTTCCGAGGGCAAGAAATTCAGTCGCATGTATCAGTTCGTGAATTGGAATCAGCAGGGTACACGAAAACAGTATGGCGCAACCAGCGGTAGTTAACTCTGTGCCGAAATTATCGTCGATAATCAGTCCAAAGGTGTAGAATGCAAGAAGGCCTGCAACTGCAAGTATGGCAATAACCTGAACAATGCTGTATGCAACAATCAAAACCGAACGCCGTTCAATCTCTTTTACCACAAACGATTTCAAATTGGCATAGTCGATCTCTTCAATCAGTTCAAATTCGGGATTGTTCAAAAGATCATCAGGAGTTAAGGATTGTCTCATCACTCTCTGTTCAACGCCAATTTAATGAGCGATTTAAGATCGATAAGCCCCACCATAAAGGCGGTCAGAGTCGATGCTACCAGTAGTGTAAAGTACCCGATAAGTTTATTGTCGATATGCTTGCACAGTAGTCCCAGCACAACAATAAGTACAGCAAATAGTAAAATTTTAAAGGTCATTTTCCATTGTGGTTTGAAATGGAATATCCTGATGGCGATAATCACCTGGGCCGTAGCAGTAATTAATTGTGTGAAAAGGCTAACGTAAGCGGCTCCAAGAGCCTGGTATTTTGGTATCAGAAAAAGGTTCAGCGTAATGTTGAGCACCATTCCAACGGCAGCCATAATGTTTAGTTGTCGCATGCTCCCGTTTGCGGTTAGCAACGTGCCAAAAATGTAGGTGGTCGAAATTGGTATGAACCCAAACATCAGCGTAGCAAATATTGGTGCCGACTCGGCAATATTCTCTTTATAAAGCCAACCCATAATCTCCTCCTGATAAAAGAAAGATGAAAATGCGATGGTGAGCGAAAGGAATATAATAAGCGAAAAGGCAAAAGTCACCATTTCGCCAACCTTCTGTCGGGTTTTTATCATGCGCGAAAATATTGGGAGCAACATTCCTCCAAACAATACCCCAAACATCGAAACGGCATCGAGCGGCCTGAACCCGTGGGCATATATACCAACCTGATGGTTTCCTTCGCCAAGTGGGAGCAACCTCTCGATAAGTACGTTGTCAATGCGGTTGTAGAACGACATCAGCAGTACAAGTATGGCGTAAGGAAGTGTCTTTTTCAGAAATACAAGGCTGAAGTTGATGTTGAAAGCGATTTTTATTTTTCCTGCTTTTTTCAGTACAATTAAAAAGATAATGATCGCGGCTAGAAAGTACGATATGGTTTGGGTGTAAACAAACCACTCAATTTTGAAAACACCGTCGGTTATATTTGTAAAAAGAAGCGTTCCGCAAATTACGATCATTATAATACGGTCGAGCACCGAGGCTATGCTGTCGGTAGTGAACAAGTGCAGCGCACTTAGGTTCGAACGCAAATATTGAATGAGTTGAAGAAAAAACTGGTTGAAAATGAGGAAGTAAAGAAGGTGAAACTGCCTGCTGTTGTACCCGATAATCAATCCAGTACCAAGGCATATAATTGCATAAAAAACAGCCAATAATAATTTGATGCCCAAAATATTTCCCAGGTGTTTCGGTAGTAGTTTGGTATAATTTGCGATGTTCTTATTATTGAAATTAGTGATCCCCAAATCGAGGAGCATATTTAAGGTAAACGAAAGTGCTAAGAGAGAACTATACAAACCATAGTCATCGCCGGTAACAATTTGAACAGTCCGGTCTATACCAAACAACCAGAACGGTTTGATAAGCACATTGATGGATAGTAATAAAATCAGGTTAGTAAAAAACTTCCGCTTCAAAGCTTCGTGTCTTAGATATTTTAGTGCTGTAAAGTAACAATCTTTATCGGTTATTTCCAATCTAAAAAAAATGAAGATAGCACACTTGCTGCCGTCAATACGTCCGAAATGAGCATTGTACACGTAGAATGTCAATTTTATTTCCTTATTTTGATTTCAGATTGATCGATCCAGAACACGTTGAATAGTAGGGATCGGAGAGTTGGAATAAGCAGAGTAAACATTGAGGTTTAGATAGACAAAACGTGAGGATAGCGGTAAATACACAACATTTATTGAAAGATAGGCTCGAGGGCATTGGCTGGTTTGCGCACGAGACCCTACGGCGCATGGTTAAAGATCATCCCGAACATGAATTCATTTTCATTTTTGACCGAAAATGGGACAAGTCGTTCATATACGGACCCAATGTTACTCCGGTTTCAACAATGATACCTTCGCGCCACCCGTTTTTGTGGTTCTGGCACTACGAAATTGATATTCCACGGATACTCAGGAAGTACAAACCCGACCTGTTTTTCTCGCCCGATGGCTGGATGTCGCTATCAACGAAAGTTCCAACGGTCGATGTTATTCACGATGTCAATTTTATGCAACGAGCCGAAGATTTTCCTTATTTCTACCGGAAATTCTACCGTTACTTTTTTCCACGGTATGCGCAAAAGGCCATGCGGTTGATCACTGTTTCGGAATATAGCAAAACCGATATTGTCAATACGTTATCTATCGATCCGTCGAAAATAGATGTAGCATACAATGGTTGCGGCAAAATTTTCAAGCCACTTTCCAACGAGGTTAAAGTCGAAGTTCGCAAGAAATTCACCGACGGGAATCCATACTTTGTTTTTGTTGGTTCTCAGAATCCACGCAAAAATATAGTCGGGATGCTCGACGCTTTCGAAATATTCAAAAAGAAAACCCGAAACAAATACAAGCTTCTTTTGGTTGGGAAACCAATGTGGGGAAGTGTTGATTTCGACCAAAAGATAGAATCGCTCAAGTGTAAAAACGATATTGTTTTCACCAATCGTGTTTCAACCGAAGTACTGCAGATGGTTCTTGGCAGTTCGGAAGCGTTAATGCTTGTCTCCTTTCTCGAAGGGTTTGGGATTCCAATTGTTGAAGCCATGAATTGCGATGTGTCGGTAATCTGTTCAAACGTAACCTCGCTGCCCGAAGTTGCAGGCGATG
>Ga0209373_10002526_pt1 | contig 18200 bp, 17 predicted proteins | sample Higcelweek5metaG_FD_187173 | JGI IMG/M metagenome (GOLD analysis project Ga0209373, IMG submission 187173) | Freshwater pond sediment microbial communities from the University of Edinburgh, under environmental carbon perturbations - High... | ecosystem: Environmental > Aquatic > Freshwater >... | reverse complement strand
ATCACCGACATCGACGTGGAGGGCACCGTCGCCCTTGACCGCGAAGTGGTGCTCATGCGCCTGACGACCAAGAAGGGCGACCCCATCGACCTCAAGGCCATCGACACCGACGTGAAAGCCGTTTTCGACCTGGGCTATTTCGACGACGTGAAGGCCGTTCTGCGCAGCGGCTCCGGCGGCAAGAAGATGGTCATCAAGGTTGTGGAGAAGCCGCGCATCCTGGCTCTCGGCGTCAAGGGCGCCAAGGAGTACAAGTCCGAGGACATCCTCAAGGTGGCCAACTCCAAGAAGGGCGCGGTGCTGAACCCCAAGGTCCTGGCCGAGGACATCGCCGCCATCCGCGAGATGTACCGCAAGGACGGCTACTACAACGCCAAGATCACCCACGAGATCGAGAGCGCCGGCCAAGGGCAGGCGCGGCTCAACTTCGTCATCGACGAGGGCAAGAAGCTTTACATCAAAAAGATCGTCATCCAGGGCGCCAAACAGCTGCCCGAGGGCGAACTCAAGGACGAGCTCTCCATCAAGGAGCGCGGCATGTTCTCCTGGATCACCCAGGGCGGCGTGCTGAAAGAGGAACTGCTCGAACGAGACAGCTCCGCCCTGGCCGCGTATTACAATAACCGCGGCTTCATCGACGCCAAGGTGAGCGCGCCCGAGGTCACCATTCAGGAAGACGGCATCATCGTCACCTTCAACGTGCAGGAGGGCGAACGCTTCCGCGTCGAGTCCGTGCACATCGAGGGCGACCTCATAGCCGACCCGCCCAAGCTGCTCGCCCTGACCAAGATGAACGAGGCCGCGGCCAAGAAGGACTTCCTCGACCGCTCGCTGGTGCGAGAGGACATCAAGGCCCTGACCGACTACTACAACAACTTCGGCTACGCCTATGCGGAAGCCAACGTGCGCATCAACGATCATCCGCAGGAAAAGACCCTGGACATCACCTACGTGATGCGCAAGCTGCAGCGCGTGCACATCCGCCGCGTGCTGGTCGAGGGCAACACCAAGACCCGCGACAACGTCATCCTGCGCGAAATGCGCCTGGGCGACGGCGACCTGTTCAACGGCGAGAAACTGAAGCGCTCCAGCGAACGTCTGGACAAGCTCGGCTACTTCTCGAATGTGGACATCGAACCCGTGCCCACGGGCAGCCCGGACGAGATGGACCTGAAGATCAAGGTCAAGGACAAGGACACCGGCAAGGTCGGCGGCGGCGTGGGCTACTCCACATACGACTCCGTGTACCTGGCCGCATCCATCGACGAAGCCAACCTGTTCGGCAAGGGCTGGTCGACCGGCCTGCACGGGCAGTGGGGCGCCAAAAAGACGGCCTACACCTTCACGGCCATGAATCCCCGCTGGGACGACAGCAACCTTGGCGTCGGCATGCAGCTCTTTGACAAGAAGGAAGACTACGTCACCTTCAACCGTGACTCCATGGGCGGCATCATGAACTTCTCCTACCCGTTGGGAGAGTTTACCAGCCTGCTGTGGAACTATCGCCTGGAACACTACAAGATCTACGACGTCGACACGTCGAGCGCTTCGCAGCTGGTCATCGACGCCATGGGTACCCACTTGGCGAGCGTTCTCGGCGGCAGCATCGTGCGCGACACGACCAACGGCGGCTCCGCCAAGGTGCCCACCGAAGGCACCGTGAACACCTTCACGGTCATGTACGGCGGCGGCGCCATTGGCGGCAGCGACCATTTCATCAAGACCATCTTCGATTCCGGCTGGTATCACCCCGTCGTGGGCGACCTCGTCTTCCACTGGCGCGGTCAGGCCGGCTGGGTCGGGCAGAACAGCAGCGGCGAGGCCATCCCCGTGGCCGAACGTTTCGCCCTTGGCGGCAACGGCACCATCCGCGGCTACTCCACGCGTAAGATCACCCCTCTTGATGGCGCGGGGGCTGCGGTTTACGGCGACAAGGAAGCCTTCACCAACTTGGAGCTTCTCTATCCCTTGAGCAAGAAGATGGGCATTTACGGATCGACCTTCTTCGATGCAGGCAATACCTGGAAAGAAGGCGAGATGTGGTTCAGCAATCCGACCCGCGGCGGCATTGCGTCGCCCCCGCTTGGATTGTACAAGAGCGTCGGCGTTGGCCTCTTGTGGTACTCGCCCATGGGACCGCTCAAGATCGAATACGGTCATGGCCTGGACAATCTGTATGACGGCAGCAACAACAAGGTCGAGTTCAACATGGGGCAGACCTTCTAGTACCACGGTCCGGGCGACCCCGGTCCGGCTGTCCGGCGGTTGCCCCCCCGCACGCACAAAACGGCTTCAACACACGTTGAAAGGAGATATTCACATGCGTAAGTTCCTGGCAGTCGCCCTGTTCCTCCTGCTCCTGCAGTCCGTCGCCCTGGCAGCCGGTCCGGCCAAGGTCGGCATCTTCGACCCCGAGGAAGTCCTGCGCACTTCCGAGCCCGGCCAGGAGGCCATCAAACAGTTTGAAGCCAAGATGAAGCCCGACAGCGAGCGCATCGAAAAGCAGCAGAAGGACTTCCTCAAAATGCAGGAGGACTTCCAGAAGCAGGCCTTCGCCCTGGCCCCGGAAGCGCGCCAGGACAAAGAGCGTGAACTGCGCCGCAAGGAGTTCGAACTCTCCGAGGCCGTGCGCATGTTCCAGAACGCCGCCAACCGCGAGAAGAGCATCAAGCTGAACGAGATCCTCAAGGTCCTGAACGAGGCCGTTACCGACTACTCCGGCAAGAACGGCTACACCATCGTCATGGCCAAGACCCAGGGCATCATCTACTACACCGACCCCTCCTGCGACATCACCAAGGCCGTGACCTCCGAATTGAACCGGGCCTGGAAGTCGCGCAAGAAGAAGTAGTGGAGCCTCATTTTATGCGTTTGTCAGAAGTGGCCGGAAAGGTCGGTTTGACCTTTTCCGGCCACGACATTGAAGTGCGCGGGGTGAACACCCTTGTGCGCGCGGGCGCGGGCGACATCGCCCCGCTGCTTTCCCGCAAGTATCTGCCCCAGCTTGGCGAGACCCAGGCCGGGGCCGTCTTGTGCGAGGCTGCCCACGCGCCGGAAGGCCGTTCCTGCCTCATCGCCACCAATCCCAAGCTCGACTGGGCGCGTGTCGTGGCCCTGTTCGCCAAGCCGCAGGGCTGCCTGACGGGCGTGAGCCCCCAGGCTTTCATCCACCCGGAGGCTCAGCTCGCCGAGGGCGTCACCGTGTATCCCTTCGCCTTTGTGGGCGCGCGGGCCACAATCGGCTCCGGGTCCACGCTGTTTCCCGGCGTGTATGTGGGCGAGGACTGCGAAGTCGGCCCGGGCGCGACGCTGTATCCCCACTGCGTGCTCATGGCGGGCACGGTTCTGGGGCGCAGCGTCACCATTCACGCGGGCACTGTGCTCGGCAGCGACGGCTACGGCTACGCCCAGTCTCCGGCGGGCCACGTCAAGGTGCCGCAGGTGGGCAACGTGGTCATCGGCGATGATGTCGAGATTGGCGCCAACACGGCCATAGACCGCGCGGCGCTGGAGTCCACCAAAGTGGGCGACGGCACCAAGATCGACAACCTCGTGCAGATCGCTCACAATGTCGAGACGGGCAAGCATTGCCTCATCATCTCGCAGGCGGGCATAGCGGGCAGCACCAAGCTGGGCAACGGCGTGGTGCTGGCTGGTCAGGTTGGCCTGCGCGACAATATTTCCCTTGGCGACGGCGTGCAGGTGGCCGCGCAGAGCGGCGTGGGCCACGACTTGCCGCCGGGCTCCATCGCGGGCGGTTCGCCCAGCATGGATGCGGGCACCTACCTCAAGGTGTCACTCATGCTGCCCAAGCTGCCCGAACTCATGCGCCGCGTGAAGCGGCTGGAAAAGGCCGCCGAGGCCTCGGACAAGGAGTCTGGCCGTGAGTAATGAGACGTCCCTCGACATTCAGCGCATTCTGGGCATGCTGCCGCACCGCTATCCTTTTCTGCTGGTTGACCGCGTGCTGGAGCTTGAGCCCGGCGTGAGCATCAAGGCGTACAAGAATGTCACCTTCAACGAGAATTTTTTTCAAGGGCACTTCCCCGGCCATCCCATCATGCCCGGCGTGCTCATTTTGGAGGCCCTGGCCCAGGCCGGCGGCATCTTCGTTGTGCAGAGCCTCGGCATCGACGCTGGTGAAAAGCTCTTTTTGTTCGCTGGGATACAAGAGGCGAAGTTCCGCCGCCCCGTGGTGCCCGGTGATCAGCTGATGCTGGAGGCCAAAGTGCTGCGCCGCAAAATGAACATTTGGAAAATGCAAGGCATCGCCACGGTCGACGGCCAGGTCGCGGCCGAGGGCGTGTTCTCCGCCGCTGTTGTGGACAAGGGGAAAATGTAGTGACGACCACGATCCATCCCACCGCCGTCGTGCATCCGGGCGCCAAGCTCGGCGCAGACGTGCGGGTTGGCGCCTACTGCGTCATCGAAGAAAAGGTCGAGATCGGCGACGGCTCGATTCTTGACGCGTTTTCGCAGGTGAAGAACTTCACCACCATGGGCGCGGGCAACCACATCCACTCCTATGCCTGCCTGGGCGACGAGCCCCAGCACCTCGGCTTCAAAGGCGAGGAGACCTGGGTGCGCATCGGCGAGCAGAACCACTTCCGCGAGTTCGTCACCGTGCACCGGGGCACCCCCCAGGGCCACCTGGAGACGCGCATCGGCTCGCACTGCCTGTTCATGGCCTATGCCCATGTTGCGCACGACTGCATCATCGGCAACAACGTCACCGTGGCCAACGCCGTGAGCATGGCCGGACATGTGGAGATCGGCGACTTCGCCATCGTCTCCGGCATGGCGGCGGTGCAGCAGTTCGCGCGCATTGGCGAATACGCTTTTTTGGGCGGCCTTTCGGGCTACAGCAACGACGTGCCGCCGTACATGCTGGCCCAGGGCACCCGCGGCAAGCTCTATGGTCCGAATCTCATCGGGCTCAAGCGCCGGGGCTTTTCCAGCGCCAGCATCGGGGCCATCAAAAAAGCCTACCGCATCATCTTCCGCTCCGGCCTCATGCGCGAGGAAGCCTTGCAAAAGGCCCTGGCCGACCTGCCCGACGTGCCCGAGGTGATTCGCCTGGTGGAGTTCATCCGCAGCACCGTGCGCGGCATCACCACCGATGCCGGGCGCAGCTCCTCCGGTGGCGAGGACTAGCACCGCCTTGCGTCCCAAGGCGGCGGGACGGCGCGCATCATGAACGCAGAACTGGAGCACCGCACCAAGGTCATCGGACTCATCGCCGGGGGGCGTCAGTTCCCAGTGCTCGTGGCCCAGGGCGTCAAGGCGCAGGGCCACCGCCTCATCGTGGCCGGGTTCACCGGGCACACCAATCCAGAAGTCTACCCCCTGGCCGACGCCTGGCGCGAGCTCAAGCTGGGCCAGCTCGCCAAGCTTCTCGATTTTCTGAAGGAAAACAAAGTGGAGCAGGTCGTCATGGCCGGCACCATCCACAAGCCCGGCGTCATGGACATCCGCCACTTCGACGCGCGCGCGGTCAAGATTCTTTTCACCCTCAAAGCCAAGGGCGACGACGCCATCCTGCGCGCCGTCTCCAGTGTGCTGGAGGAGGAAGGCATGGAGCTTGTGCCGCCGCAGAGTTTCGCCCAGGGGTTGCTTACGCCCGCGGGCGTGCTGACGCGCCGCGCTCCTGACGAGCGCGAGTGGGCTGATTTGCGCGCAGGAGCCCGTTTGGCGCGCGAAATGGGCCGGCTCGACATCGGCCAGTGCGTTGTGCTGCGCGAGGGCATAGTGGCCGCTGTGGAGGCCCTGGAGGGCACGGACGCGGCCATCCGCCGTGGCTGCGAGCTGGGCGGGGCGGGGTGCGTGGCCGTGAAGGTCATGAAGCCCGGCCAGGAGGAGCGCGTGGATCTGCCGAGCGTCGGCCCGGACACTGTGCGCGTGCTCTCCCGCGGCAAGGGCGTGTGCCTTGGCGTGGAGGCCGGCAAGAGTCTTTTCTTCGACATGGAGACCACCCTGGAGATTGCCGACCGCTATGGCGTGGCCATTGTCGGACTCACAAAGGACGACCTCGGCGGGTAACCTCCCGGCGTCGTAGCGCCGGTGCCGCTTGCCGGGCCACGCTAAAGTCGCTATGCCTTACCCGGGCGCCGGAAAGCACGGCCCCTGCGGCCGGACCGGAATTTCCCGCAGCCGACCGCACACTGCAATGAGGCTCATGCGCAAGAGACTTCTCCTCATCCTGCTGTTCTGCCTGGGGGTTTTCGCCTTGGCGGCCGGCTCCGCCGTTTGGTGGGCCTCCAGCTACATGCGCAAGCCGGAGTTCCGGCACGAGCTGGCGCAGATGATCCACGAGGCCACCGGACGGGAAGTGCGGCTTGCGGGCGACCTCACCATCAGCGTGTTCCCTTGGTTCGGCCTCAAGGCCGATGGCGTGAGCCTGGGCAACGACCCGGCCTTCGGCGAAACGCCGCTGCTCACCGCCAACACCATCAGCGCGCACATCAAGGTGCTGCCGCTGTTCAAAAAACATCTCGTGTTCGACACGGTGGAGCTGGGCGAGGCCGCCCTGGTGCTGACCATGGACCAGGAAGGCCGCGGCAACTGGGAAGGCCTGGTGGAGCACCTGAGCGCCCAGGAAAACGCCTCCGAACGGGCGGACACCTTCTTCCACAAGATCACCCTGCGCGGCATACGCCTCGTCAACAGCCAGGCCCGCCTGGACGACCTGAAGCACAACCACAGCTACATCACCACCGGGCTCACCCTGCGCACCGGGCACATCGAATCCGGCAAGGCGCTGCCCTTCACCGTCTCCACGGACTTCTTTTGGCCGCGGCCGGAGCTTTCCGCCCACCTCGACGGCACGGGCAAGCTGCACTGGAGCAAGGCCGACCCGGAGCCGCTGTTCACCGAGACCCAGGTCAAGGGCGAGATCAGCGGTCCCTGGCTGCCCAAGAGCGCGCCCAAGGCCGCCATCTCCACCGTGCTCACCCTTGAGGGCGGCGGCAAGGACCTGGTGCTCTCGGACGTGCGCCTGCGGCTCATCGGCGCGGACGTGAGCGGCGACATCACCTTCTTCGACGTCACCGAGATGTTCCGTCTGGGCGCCAAGCTCAAGATCGGACGCTTCAGCCCGCGCTCGGTCATCAACGCCTACTGGCCCGGCACCATCGCCCACGATCACATGGGCGCCATGACCACGGCTGAAGGGCCGCTGAACATCAACGCCGACGTGAACCAGCTGGTGTTCGAAACACCCGGCCTGAACGCGGACAACGCGCGCTTCAAGGGCAAGGTGCGCATGGGTTTTGAGGACGACGCCGTTTCCGGTTTGAGCTTTGACCTGAGCGCGGACAAACTCGACGTGGACGCGGACATCGCGGCCTTCACGTCAAACGCCACCAGCACGCCCGTCGTGGTGGGCGACCTGCCCCTGACCTACCTGTGCCGCGTCAAGGGCGAGGGCCGCATCAAGGCGGAAGTGCTGAAGCTCGCCGGGGTGACCGGGCAGGGCGCGGAGATAGCCTGGCAGGCCGGAGGCGGTACGCACAAGGCGCAGCTCAAGCAATTGAAGGCCCAAGGCGGCGCCATCGCCGCGGACATTTCGGCCAGCTTCGCCCCAGGCAAGCCCGCCCTGCGGCCCACGGCGGAACTGCCAGGGCCCACTGTGCTCGGCTGGTCCGGCAATTTGCGCATGGACGGCGTGGACGCGCGGCAGGTGTCCTGGCTCAACAAGGCCGGGGTGGCCACCAGTGGGCGCATGGACCTGCGCGCCAGGGCCGAGGCCAAGCCCGCGCCCGCGCCCGCAACGGCCAAGATCGGAGTCGTGGCGCGCCGCGCCGCGGGCGAAGTCTCGGCCACCCTCGGGGCCTCGCAGCTCGATATCTCTCCCGACGCGGGCCAGCCCAAATCCGCGCCCCGGCGCATGCTGTTCTCCTCGCTCTCGGCCCAGGGGCGCTTTGCCCCGGCCCCGGCGGGCGACGCCGAATGGGCCGTGCAGCTGGACGGCGGGTTCTCCGCCGTGGGCACCAAGCCGCTGCTCAACCTTGACGCCAAGGTTTCCGGTCTTGCGCGCAGCCAGCAGGGCCGCGTGACATTGACGGGCGCCGCGGTCAGCGGCCGCCTCAAGGGCTGGTTCTTGCCCAAGCGCGAGAACGAGGCCAGTTTCTCCGGCAAGGGCGGCATGGACTTCGCCTCCCAGAGCCTCAACCTCAGCGCGGCCACGGTGCAGACCTGCGGCCTCACCCTTTCCGGACCGCTGACAGGCACAAAGGTGCTGGGCGCGAACTATTTCCTCGCCGGGCGCATGCGCTGCCCGGACGGCGACCCCAAGCGCGTGCTCACCGCCCTGGAGGTCCGGGTGCCCAAGTCCTCGGACAAGCGCGCGCTCCAGCGCGTGAGCGGCGAGGCGGACATGACCCTGACGGCAAAGGGGCTCAACCTGACGAACATTGCGGCGCAGCTGGACGACATGCCCCTGCGCGGCTCGTACTCCATACAGAATTTCGACGCGCCCCGGCACACGGTTTCCCTTGCGGGCGGCAACCTTGACCTGGACCGCTACCTGCCCGCGCCGGAAACGCCCAAGCGCGGCGTGAAGCCGGAGCGCCCGGCCCCGGAGACCCTGCCCGTGGAGGCGCTGCGCGATCTGAACATGGACGGCAACTTCGCCCTGCGCAGCTTCAAGTACCGCGGGCTCACCACGCGCGACTTCAAGACCACCATGAGCGCGCATGGCGGCTCGCTGCTGCTGAAGCCTATGGGCGGCAACTTTTACGGGGGCACGCTCTCCGGCGAGTTCTCGGCCCAGGTGGTGGCTGGCGGCATGCAGACCCGGCTGGCCCTGGCGGCCAAGGACTTTCAGCTCGGGCCCTTCATGCTGGGCTGGGCGGGCAAGGAGGTCGCCACAGGCAAGGCCGACCTGTTCTTCGACCTGACCGGCGTGGGCGCCACGGACACGGACATTCTGCGCACCCTCGAGGGGCTCGGCTCCTTCAAGGTCCTCAACGGCTCCTATGTGACGACCTCGTCGAGCGCTGAGGCCGCCACCCCGCCCAGTGCGCCGCCCACCGGCAAGCACGGCGTCACCCTGGCGCCCCAGCGCGTTGCGCAAAAGCGCCCGGGTTCGCAGTTCTCCCAGGCCTCGGCGCGGCTCAAGGTGAAGCAGGGCGTGTTCGCGAGCGAGGACTTCCGCATGGACGGCCCGAACATGGTGGTCACGGGCAAGGGCCGCTTCAGCCCGGCCGAGGACACCATCAACGTGAGCCTGACGGCGAACATGCCCGGCATGCCGGACGTACCCATGCGGGTGTTCGGCCGGCTCAAGGACCCGGAAATGGAGATCTCCACGGGCGCGCTCATCGGCAACACCATCAAGGAGATTCTGGGCATACCCCTCAAGCCCATAAAGTTCTTCAAGGATCTGCTGTTCTAAGCGCAGCGGTCTCCGCGCAACAGGCTCTTCGCAGAGCCCGGCGCAGACGTTTCAGCGCAGACGTTTCAGCGCGTCGGGCACAGCGGGGCAGGCGCATAATCACAGGCGGGTGCAGACATGGCGAAGCAGGGTTTCAAGGGTGTGCGGGGGGCGCTGGAGCGCCACTTCCGGCAGAACATCTGGGCCAAGGATTCCGATCAGGCGAGCGGCGCGCACAAGGGCGTCTTCGCTCTGTCGCGGCTCATCTACATGGTCTCCACGGGCTTTCTGGCCGACCACTGCATCATCCGGGCTTCGGCGCTCACCTTCATCACCATTTTGTCCATCGTGCCGCTTTTGGCCGTGGCCTTCTCCATTTCCAAGGGCTTTGGCCTGCAGAACGCCGATTTCTTCCGCGACTTCCTCATGGGTGTCTCCGCCGGGCGCACGGAGGTGGTGGACAAGATCCTGCAATACATCGGCAACACCAACGTCAAAACCCTGGGCTGGATTGGCGTGGGCACGCTGCTCGTCACGGTGTTCACCACAGTGGGCAATGTTGAGCGCGCCTTCAACTCCATATGGGGCGTCAAAAAAGGCCGCACGAGCTGGCGCAAGTTCACGGACTTCTTCTCCATCATCGTCATCTGCCCCATCATCGTCCTGGTGGCGGCCAGCTTCACCGTGGCCGTGCAAAAGCTCGACCTCGTACACGAGTTCGTCAGCAATCCCGGCTACGACGGCCTGGAGAAGTTCATCCTCAAGGTCATTTCCCTGGCCCTGGTGTGGGTGGGCTTCACCTTCGTGTACGCCTTCGTGCCCAACACCAAGGTCAGGCTCAGGTCCGCCGTGGCGGGCGGCATCGTCGCCGGCACCATGTGGCAGTCGGCCCAGTGGTTCTACATCCACTGGCAGATAGGCTTCACCAAGTACAACGCCATTTACGGCAGCTTCGCACAGCTGCCCCTGTTCCTGGTTTGGCTGTACATCAGCTGGATCATCGTGCTGGTGGGCGCGGAGGTCTCCTACGCGGCGCAGCACCTGGGCGCCTTTGTGCGCCGGGGGCTTTCGGAGAACATGAGCCCGCTCTCGCGCCAGAAGGTGGCTGTGGCGGCGCTCACGCACATCGAAGCGCGGTTCGCCGCCGGGCTTTCGCCCCTGTCCGGGGCGGAGCTTGCCCGCGCGCTGCATCTGCCGGAGGATGTGGTCATGGAGACCCTGGCGGCCCTGGCCGAGGTGGGGCTGACCGTGCCCCTGGGCGAGGAGGACGAGCGAGGCTATGGGCTGGCCGTGGCGGCGCAGAACATCCGCTTGGCCGATGTGGTCGCGGTCATCGAGAACTGCGGCGACGGCCTGAGCTGCAGCACGGTGCTGGAGTCGAGCGTGGACCCGCTGTTTGCGGCCTTTGCCGAGGCCGTGCGCCAAAGCCCGGCCAACGTGAGCCTGGCCGAATATGCGCAAAGCGAAGCCGAAGCTCTGCGCACCGAGGCGGCCCGGGCGCAGGAACTGGAGCGCATACGCGCCCAAAATGCGGGATAGTGGAGTAAATTAATAAGAAAACGGGAATTTGCGTCCGTCTTTCTCGTAGCATTTGCTTTTGTCGAAATCGAATTCCAACAGTTCCATGTCGTGCTGCTTTCTGGGCTTGCGCGCCAAGCGGAAGGACACAAGGCCCAGCACGAACACGCCACCGAGGACCCAAAGGGAAAGTTCCAGCATGTTCATCCTTCTTGCGCGCGGCGGTAAATACGCGCACGCTGGGCCAATACACCCCAGGCATGGTGGTCTGTCAAGCTTCGTAAACCGACAGGGTTTTGCATTCCCGCATTGACAGAAACCGCGGGCATTCCATAAGAGGCACCACATGCGCGCAAAAAAAGACTCCTCCGACTGGCAGACACCGCACCAGGCGTTCACCGCCTATCTTCAGGAGCACCGTCTGAAGATAACCCCGCAACGCCGGCTGATTCTGGACATCTTTCTGCTTGAGCCCGGCCACGTCTCCAGCGAGGAGCTTTACGCCAAGGTGAAGCGCCGCGACGGCTCCATCGGCCAGGCAACCGTGTACCGCACCCTCAAACTGCTGGCCGGCTGCGGTCTGGCCGAGGCCGTGAGCTTCGCCGACGGCATTACCCGCTACGAGCCGCACTTCGGCGCGGAGCACCACGACCACCTCATCTGCGAGACCTGCGGCCGCAACATCGAGATCATGGACCCGGTCATCGAAAGCCGCCAGGAGGAGCTTGCCGCCAAGTACGGCTTCCGCCTGGAGCGCCACAAGATGGATCTGTACGGGGTGTGCCCGGCCTGCCAGAACAAGGCCTAGTCGTCCAGCCCCGGATTCCCGCCGCCACCCGCCGCGCCGGATGCATCTGAAGCGCCGGCCGCGACCGGCGCATGCGACACGTCCGGCGCGCCGCCCGCCTTGCGGGCCGAGCGGAACGGCGTGCCCTGGCAGTAGAACAGAAACTTCTCCGACTCGATGATGACGCTGCACTCCGAGCCTTGCGCGCGCGGACCGGCAAGCCGCGCCCGTTATTTGCCCGCCCCGTCGCCCCCGGCGAAGACCTCCACATAATGCGCCTTGAGCGCGGCGAACCGTCCTTCCTCGATGGCTTTTCTGGCCTGGCGCACCAGCGTGAGGAAGAAGGTGATGTTGTGCAGCGAGTTCAGCCGGTAGCTCAATATCTCCTGGGCCACGTAAAGGTGGCGCAGGTAGGCCTTGCTGAAGTTGCGGCAGGTGTAGCACTGGCAGTCGGGATCGAGCGGCGAGGCGTCCTCGCGGTACTCGGCCCGGCGGATGTTCACCTTGCCGCGGCTGGTGTAGAGCGTGCCATTGCGCGCGTTTCTTGTGGGCAGCACGCAGTCGAACATGTCCACGCCGCACTCGATGCCGGTCAGAATGTCCAGCGGGGTGCCCACGCCCATGAGGTAGCGCGGGGTGGCCGCGGGCAGCATGGGGGCTATGTGTCCCAGCATGTCGTACATTTCGGGGATGCTCTCGCCCACCGAAAGGCCGCCGATGGCGAAGCCGTCGAAGTCGACCTCGGCCAGCTGCTCCAGGCTGCGCTCGCGCAGGTCCTTGAAGAATCCGCCCTGCACGATGCCGAATAAGAGCTGCCCGTTCTTGTGTTTGGGGTGCGCGGCGCGGCAGCGCTTGGCCCAGCGCGTGGTCAGCTCCAGGGACTTGGCCGTGTAGTCGTAGTCCGCGCCGTAGGCCACGCACTCGTCCAGCACCATCATGATGTCCGAGCCGATGTTGTTCTGAATGCTCATGACTTTCTCGGGCGAGAAGAAATGCTTGCTGCCGTCGATGTGCGAGCGGAACTCCACGCCTTCCTCGGAGAGTTTGCGGATCTCCTTGAGGCTGAAGACCTGGAAGCCGCCGCTGTCGGTCAGAATGGGCTTTTTCCAGCTGGCGAAGCGGTGCAGGCCGCCCATGCGCGCCAAAAGCTCGTCGCCGGGGCGCAGGTACAGGTGGTAGGTGTTGCCCAAAATGATCTGCGAGCCCGCGTCCTCCAGGTCCTGCGGGGCCAGGGCCTTGACGCTGCCCTGGGTGCCCACGGGCATGAAGATGGGCGTTTCGATGACGCCGTGGCTGGTGACGAGGCTGCCGCGCCGGGCCTGGCCGTCGGTGGCCGTGATGGTGAACTGGCCGAGGGTGGATGCTGTGTCGGTCATTTGAGTCCTTTGCGAGGGCAGAGCGCGGCCAGGGGGCAAGGCCCGTTGCCGGCGTCGGTGCATTTGGGTTTGCGGGCGTCGCAGACCTCGCGGCCGAAGAACACGAGGAAGTGGTTGATGTCGGCCCATTGTTCGCGCTCAAAGAGCGGCATGAGGTCCTTTTCGATGATTTTGGGGTCGGCGCTTTGGGTGAGCCCCAGGCGGAAGGACAGGCGCGTGACATGCGTGTCCACGGCGATGCCCTCGTTGATGCCGAAGGCGCTGCCGAGCACGATGTTGGCGGTCTTGCGGGCCACGCCGCCCAGGGTGACGAGCTCGGCCATGGTGCGGGGCACCGCGCCGCCATACACGGTCATGACGCGCTCGGCCGCGGCCTTCAGGTTCTTGGCCTTGTTGTGATAAAACCCGGTGGAGCGCACCACTTCCTCAATTTCCGCCACCTCGGCCTTGGCCAGGTCCGCGATGCGGGGCCAGCGGCGGAAGAACTCCGGCGTCACCTTGTTCACGCGGGCGTCCGTGCACTGGGCGGCCAGCACCGTGGCCACAAGCAGGCCCCAGGCGTCGGTGTAGTCCAGCATGGGCGCGGGCGCAGGGTAGCGCGCCGCCAGAATGGCGAAGATGGCCTGGGCCCGGGCTTTATCCTGGGGCCGTGGCGCGGCGGTTTTTGCGGGCATGGCGGGTCCTCCGTAGCCGCCCGCGAAGGGCGGCGATTCCGGCGTGGGTAGCATCCGCCGTGGCGGGAGGCAAGGGCCGGATTGCCGGCTGCATTGTTGTGCGGTAAATGAACTGCAAAAACAAATGGATGAATAGATTTTGACCGCGTGCGCATTTCAAGTTGCCAGGAGTGCTGAAGTGTGATTGAAACCGTGGAGCGAGGCCGCATGGCTCGACCCCGCGGACAGTTTCTCGCTATGAGGGCAGCACGTTGAAAAAGCTAGTTATTTTTGCGGTCGGTTCCTACTCCTTGCTCATGGTCGTCTCCCTGGTGTTCGCCCAGGTGAGCGCGGGCAAGCTGACCGCGGAGCGCTGCTCCGCTTGCCACGACACGGCGCGCATCTGCGACAGGTTGGGCAGCCGCACGCCAGAGGTCTGGCAGCAGACCGTGGAGCGCATGCGCGGCAACGGCGCCAAGCTGACGGACAACGACGCGCAGACCGTTGCGGAATACCTGGGCACGGCCAAGGCGGGCGCCAAGCCGCTGTGCGCCAAGTCCGGCGTCAAGCCCGCAAAGTAGGCATCCCCGTGGGCGCGCACATGGTTTACGTCACCGCGCCCAGCCGGGCCGAGGCCGAAAGCCTTGCGCACCTGGCCGTGGAGGGCCGCCTGGCCGCCTGCGCCAACATCCTGCCGGGCATGCGCTCGCTGTACTGGTGGCAGGGCAGGCTTGAGCAGGCCGACGAGGTGGTGCTCATCCTCAAGACCACAGAGGCGCTGGTCCCGGCCCTTACCGAGGCCCTGACCCGCGCGCACAGCTACGACTGCCCCTGCGTGGTCGCCCTGCCCATCGCCGCCGGCAACCCGGATTTCTTGCGCTGGATCGAGGACGAAACCGCGCCGCGCTGAAACGACACATCACCCGGCGGTTTTTCCCGCCATATCTGGAGGATTCATGCAGCTTTACGTCGCCGGTTCCGTCGCACTCGACCGCATCATGAACTTTCCCGGCAAGTTCGCCGACCACATCCTGCCGGACAAGATCCACATCCTGAACGTCTGCTTCCTGGTGGATGGCATGAACGAGTATTTTGGCGGCACCGCCGGCAACATCGCCTACAATCTGGCCATGCTGGGCGAAAAGCCGCAGATCCTCGCCGCCGCGGGCAAGGACTTTGCGCCCTATGCCAAGCGCCTGGAGGGCTTCGGCCTTTCCCTCGCGGGCATCCGCACCGTGGCCGAGCAGTTCACCGCCGGGGCGTACATCACCACGGACGAAACCGACAGCCAGATCATCGCCTTCAACCCCGGCGCCATGCGCGAGCGTTGCGGCTACAAGTTCCCCGAGAAGCACGACGGCAAGGTCATGGGCATTGTTTCGCCGACCAACGTGGACGACATGATCGAGCTGCCGGAGTATTTCAAGAAGGCCGGCATTCCGTACATCTTCGATCCGGGCCAGCAGATCACGGCCCTCACCGGCGCGCAGATGACCAGCGCCATCGAGGGCTCCTTCGCCCTGTGCACCAACGACTATGAGCTGGAGATGGTGATGAAGGCCACCGGCCTTTCCCGCGCGGAGCTCTTGAAACGCACCGGCGCGCTCGTCACCACCCTGGGCGACCAGGGCAGCATCATTGCGGAGGGAACCAAGGAGACCAAGGTCGCCGCCGTGAAGGTGGACAAGGCCCTTGATCCCACGGGCGCGGGCGACGCCTACCGCGCCGGACTGCTGAAGGGCCTGAGCCTGGGCAAGAGCCTGGCCGACGCCGCGGCCCTGGGCAGCGTGTGCGCGGCCTTCTGCGTGGAGAAAAAAGGCACCCAGGAGCACAGCTTCACCATGGACGCTTTCAACGCCAAGCTGAACGCGAACTTCGGCCAGACCATCTAGGCTGGCCGCCACAGGCCGCCGCTGATCTCCAGCCGGGCGGCAACCGGTTCTCTAGGAGGGTCTCATGATCGACCTGAAGCCGGAGAGCGTCGCCGAGTACCTGCGCCAGGCCTACGGGCCTGACGCGCGGCTCGTGGACCTTGGAGCCATCGGCACCCTGGACAAGCAGGGCATCAAGCGCTTCGGCTACGGCAAGCCGCTGCTGGTGCGCTTCACCGCGGGCGGACGCGAGCGCGAGGGCGTGCTCTCAGTCATGCGCGGCGACAAGTACGGCCACCAGTTCTACTGGGACCGCGCGGCCATCCTCATGTTCCAGTTCGAGACCAGCGCCCGCCTGCCGCGCCACGTGCGGCCCATGGGCCTGGGCTATGTGGACGCCCAGAGCCGCCTCATCCCCGTTGCCCAGCCCCAGGAATTCTTCATCCTCAACGAAAAGCTCGAGGGCTACGACTACTTCCAGGACCTGGAGCGCATCTCCGGCTCGGCCAACCAGGGCGGAGACTTCCGCCCCGGCGACACGGCCCTGGCCCGCAGCCTGGCGCACTGGCTGGCGGACATCCACGCGGGCAAGAAGGCCGACCCGGACCTGTACTACCGCCACGTGCGCAACCTGCTGGGCGCCAGCGAGTGCATCATGGGCCTCATCGACGAGGCCTTTCCCCACCCTTGCGACTTCTTGCCCGACGCGGACTTCATCGCCCTGGAGAAGCGCCTTGTGGACTGGCGCTGGAAGCTGCGCGGCTATGCCCACCGGCTGGCCGTGGTCCACGGCGACGTGCACCCCTGGAACATCCTGGCCGACGGCCGGGGCGGATTCTCCGTGCTGGACCGCAGTCGGGGCGAGTGGGGCGAGCCGGCAAGCGACCTGGCCTCGCTTGCGGCCAACTACCTGCTCTTCGGCCTGCTGCAGAACCCGGAAGCGCCGCGCCTGGAAGGCCCCTTTGCGGAGCTTTGGACCACGCTGTTCCGCGAATACCTGGCCAAGAGCGGCGACGCTGAAGTGCTGGAGGTCATGGCGCCGTTCTTCGTATTTCGGGCGCTGGTCATCGTGTCGCCGGAATGGTATCCCAATCATCCGCCCGCCGTGCGGCGCGCATTGGTGCGTTTTCTGTTCCGCGTGCTGGAAGACGACGCCTTCGACTGGGCCAACGTCAATCGTCTGCTGGAGTAAGCCATGCCGCAAGAAACGCCGCCCACCGCCCCCGACGGCCAGCCCGGCTGGGCCTTGTGGTTCACGGGCCTGCCCGGCTGCGGCAAGAGCACCATCGCCCGCGCCGTGCGCGACGAGCTTTCCGCCCGCGGGGTTGCGGCCGCGCTGCTCAGCATGGACGAACGCCGCAAGAGCTACTTCCGCGCCCCGGACTACAGCGCCGAGGAACGCGCCCAATCATACACGCTCTTCGCCCGCGAGGCGGCGGACATGACCGCCGCGGGCCATAACGTCATCCTCGACGCCACTGCATACCGGCTGGCCATGCGCCAAGAGGCGCGCGCACTCATCCCGCGCTTTGCCGAGGTGCTGGTGCGCTGCCCCCTGGCCGAGGCCATGCGCCGCGAGGCCGTGCGCTCGGGCCAGCAGACCCTGGCGGCGCACCACAAGGGCTACGTCATGCCCGGCATGTACCAAAAGGCCCTGGAGCGCCGCCACACAGGCATCGCCGTGCCCGGCCTGGGCCAAGTGGTGGGCGTGGACGTTGCCTATGAGGAGAACCCCGAGGCCGAGTGCGTGCTCGACGCGCTGCGCCCGGTGGAGGAGAACGCCGAGCGCGTGCTGAACTTCCTCGACGCCTGGCTGCCCGGCCTGCCGCCCGACACCGAGGACGCCGCGTGACGCCGGATTCCGTGGGGCTCACCCCGGAGGCCATAACCGACGCCTCGTACGCCCTGGGGCTGTGGACCGGCTGGGGGCTTTTGCACAGCGTGCTGGCCACGCGCCGGGTCAAGGCGGCCTGCGAGCTGGTCCTTGGCCCGCGTTACGCCCTGTATCCCCTGGGCTACACCGTCATCAGCCTGTGGACTTTCTGGCTCGTGCTGGTGAAGGAGCCGGACCTGCCGCAAATTTTATGGGCCCTGGAGGGTGCGCCGAAGATTCTTCTGTACCTGGCTCAAGGGGCGGGACTGGCGCTTTTGGCCTGGGCCGGGTTCTCCATGAGCGGACTCAAGCTTCTCGGTCTGCCGCAATTTCTCAGCGCCGTGCGTGGCCGCGTGCCGGATGAAGCCGATATCCACAAGGATTTCAGCACGCGCGGGGCCTACGCCCTGGTGCGCCACCCTATGCATTCCGGGGGCATGCTGTTTCTTTTGGCCGCCCCCAGGCAGACTTTGGGCGGGCTGGTGTTCGCCGTGTTCGGCTGCGCGTACATGATCCTCGGCACGCTCATTGAGGAACGCCGCCTCTCCCAGGACCTCGGAAGCGTGTGGACCGAGTATGCGCGGCGCGTGCCGATGTTTGTTCCAAATTTGGCAAAACATCAAAAATGAATGTTTTCCGCCATGCCTCGCCGCCGCAGGGAATTCGGCCCAGGGCCGAACGTTGACCTGAAACGCGAAGGAGTCTATGCCCGCTTCGCGATGCACCCCGCGTCGCGGCGAAACATGTTT
>Ga0209373_10002525_pt1 | contig 18202 bp, 19 predicted proteins | sample Higcelweek5metaG_FD_187173 | JGI IMG/M metagenome (GOLD analysis project Ga0209373, IMG submission 187173) | Freshwater pond sediment microbial communities from the University of Edinburgh, under environmental carbon perturbations - High... | ecosystem: Environmental > Aquatic > Freshwater >... | reverse complement strand
TCTCCTACAACTGGATAAGAAGTGTGAGAAACAGCGAAGGCATTTCAATCGAATATGCCGTACCTGTTTATCTTACCGGGAGAAGCCTTAATCTAAGACTCTCAGCCCGGTTCTGACCGTTTCTTACCTGTCATAGAAACCTGTTTATGGCCAACAGCACCAGTGGCAGGGTAATTATACTCACCAGCGTTGAGACAAAGACATTTGCCACAGCCAGCTGATCATCGGCACCTAGTTCTTTGGACATTATTACAACAGTGGCCATACAGGGCATAGAAGCTTCAAGTATTATTACCGCGGTGACCAGCCTGTCAGGAAGAAATCCTGCAACCGATGCGAACAGGGCAAAAAGGGTAACAAGCAGGGCTGGTACCAGAACAAGCCGGTTAAAACTCAGTATATATATTAACTTTCTTCCTATGAGGCCCTTAACATCTGACAAATACATCATTGCGCCAATATAAAGCATTGATAACCATGTATTTGCGGACCCAAGCTCAGAAAATGGAGTCACAATTATAGCCGGTAGCTTTATAGAAAACAGGAAGAAAACAAGACCGATCAATGTAGCAATTGTATTCGGATTTATGATTCTGGAAAGACTCTTCTGCCATGATTTTCCGTTTCCGTGACTGAGGACCACTACTCCCACCGTCCACATTATAATGTTCGATACCAGCTGGAACATGCTTGCATAGAGTAGTCCTTCTTCACCGTAAAGGGCTGTAATGAGAGGGAATCCGAGGAAAATAATATTCCCGAACATAGAATGGGCTTTGAAGACAGCGGCTTCCCTGCCGTTCATATTCACGACTCTGGTTGTCAGCCATCCCACAAAAAGCATAAAGAAAATTATAATTCCGGAGACTCCCAGTACAATCGCGCTGTTGGCGAGAAGCCTGGGGGTAGCGTCGAGTCCGAGGAAATTGGTAAAGAGCATCAGGGGAAGCGAGATATTGAATATGACTTTTGAAAGCATATCCTTCGACTCGTGTGTTATCACTTTGAACCTGGCGGAGACGGCACCTATAAGCACCACTATTGCAAGAATGACAATCTGTGAAATAATTATTTCCGTCTCCATTTGAAGCTATTTTCCCGGGAATGAGGTAGTAAAAGTAATAATTTATAATTTCGTACCCTGATGAACAGGTTTGAAATAACTTTCTCGGCTGTAATGGCGACGATTATTGTGCATTTGCTTTTCGCGGTGATTTTTATGTCAATAAAAGTCTCGGCGATGAAGCGGGAACTTGCTGCCGAGATAATCCTTGACATGGAGGAAGAGATCCCTGAAGAGGATATTAAGAAGGCCATCGAACTTTCAAAGGATGACTTTGCCGGTAATGTCTCGGCTGAAGAGATGGTCAACATAATCAAGAATCTTGCTGATAAGCCGATAGACATCGATCCGAAAGAGTACCAGGATATGATTAAGGAAGAGCTTATAAAAAGCGGGATGCTTAATGAGAAGAACTTCATCGATGATGAGAAGATGGCCGATGAGGCCGGTAAGGAGGAAATACCTCTTCCGAAGCAGGCAGAAAAGCCCAAGGTAATTGTTAAAAAGGAAAGCGCTGCTGAGAAGGGCACCTTCAGAGGACCCACACGGATATTCTACGATTTGGCGGGCAGGCATCACACCTACCTTCCTATCCCCATTTACAAGTGTGAGGGTGCAGGGCAGATTACACTGACGATTGAGGTTGACAGAAATGGAAATGTAATTAAAGCGGAACCTGCCAACTCACTTTCGACAACATCAGATGCCTGTCTGACTGAAACGGCTGTGAATCACGCGCTGAGGACAAAATTTAATTCAGACCTCAGTGCGCCATTAAAACAGGCAGGATTTCTGACATTCGTCTTTGTTTCCCAGAATTGATTTTTCAGAAGAGAGTACCCTGGACAGGGTAACTGTAGGGTTTTACAAGCTCAGGACGGTTCCTGTCTCCTTTAGAATTGGTAATCAACGGACTGATTGTATGGGCGGAAAGCATTTCTGATGCTACCGGCTCCATCAGCGGAATGGCTGATGATTTTGCAAGCTCATTCTTTAACCAAAGTTTTTCAACTGGTGCCGGGAGAATGACAGGCATCCTTTTCTTGGTATTGTGAATCTCAGCCATAAGTTCATTTGCCCGGGTGGTTACTATTGAAAATGTACTTACGGTGACCCCTCCCTTAATCTGCCAGGAATCCCATATGCCTGCAAGAGAGAATATCTCCTCCTGCTGAAGACCAATGTACCAGGGTATCTTCCTGCCGCCAATATGCTGCCACTCAAAGAAGCCGCATACAGGTATCAGGCAGCGCCTGGAAATAAATGATTCCCTGAAGGCCGGCTTAAGGTCTATGGTCTCAGACCGGGCATTGAAGGTCTTGATCCTCATTTCCTCAGCCTCAGCCGCATCTGCAGCCCAGTTAGGTATAAGGCCCCATTGCATAAGACGGATCTCTGACGGGTTGTCTGAACAGATAACTGGCAGGTGAGGAAAGCTGTGGGCATGGTAATAAAAGCTCGGACGGTATTTATCAGGATCCAGAAGTCCGGCCCCGTAACGCTTCTCAAGCTCCTCCTTAAAAATATTTACATTAACAGTAAAGCACACTATGCCTGAACCTTAATCTTATCGATAAACCAATTTTTGTCTTTACCTCAGCTTTAACCTCAGCCTCAGCCTTACTTCCCTATTGGAACCGGCAATGAATAGCTGAAAAGGTCCTTTTCGGGCCAGGTTCCGACTCTCTGAATGAATTTAGACATCATGTTGTCTATGTCGGAGGATAACGCCGGTCCGTTCCACGCACTCGTGTTCAGAAGTACCACCCATGCAGTGCCGTCAGGCATTCTTTTCATCATGGCGGAGGAGCCCGGAAAAGACCCTGTACGCCACCAAACACCGTTTGGCAGTGCCGCTCTCCATCCTACAGGTGCGTAACCGTTCCGGATATCTGTCATGAATTCTATGGTGCTTGGGGAAATAATGTCTTTACAGTTGTCAAAGCCGTCAACAGCCAGCAGAAGACGCATCAGGTCAGGAGCTGTGGCAATCCATGCTCCTGCAGCTCCCAGTGTTTCAATATCATTTCCGCCGTAACTTGACATCATCATCTCACCGGTACCGTAAACGGAAGGTTTCGGCCTGGCATCGGAAACCTCGTAGTATGATACTTCATAGGGCAGCTTTTCATCCGGGAGGTTATTACCGAGCGACATATCAAATATACCCAGGGGATGAAGTATGTTTTCAACACAATAATCTTCATAACTCATGCCGGTCACTCTTTCAATGACAAGGCCAAGTATGGCATAACCCAGATTGGAATATGACTGTCCGGCACCCGGGGTAAAATGCATGTTCTTGCTTAGTGCGAATCTCACTATTGTTTTTGTATCAACCGGGAGCTGTGCACCCATTGACTGTGCTACCACCTGTGGCATGAACATCTGATCTCCGTAACGCTGTGTCCAGCCACCCTTATGTGCGAGAAGATGGCCAACAGTAATATCGAAAGCCCTTTTATCCTTTGGATTTGAAAAGGCCGTGTCAGTGAGGATACCTCCGGGGCCAAATACCTGGTCATTTACTGACAGTTTACCTTCTTCATGCAGTTTCATGATGGCAATGGCTGTAACCAGTTTCGAGATGCTGGCGATCCTGAAGCGGTGATATGGTTCGACAGGAACTGAATCTGCAAGGGAGGCGTACCCAAAACCGCGTGCATATACAAGTTTGCCGTCTCGTGCCACTGCAACTGATGCTCCTTTCAGGTCATACGTCCTCATGAACCATTCCACCCCCATCTCGGAAGTTGCGAATAATTCAGTGTCATTCAGGGAATTACTGACGCGCGTATTAGCCGGGACGAAAACATGGCTGACAAGCCGTGCCTTCTCGGTGCCAACAGGTGATACTGCAGCAATCAGAAGGATAACTGCAATAAGAACAATACGTATTTCTTTGGTCATAAAACCCATTAACCCTCAGAATATAAAATTGCCCCCACAAAAATAGGGTTTTAGAAATTCGCCGGCAAGTTAAGCAATTCTAATTCTCAACCGCAGAAAAAATATATTAACAATGCAGAAAGTGCCGAAAAGTCGGGTAAATTTGTAATGTGAGCAGCTGCATTAAAAAAATTGTTATCTCCCTTTTCATCATTTCGATGGGATTTTCGCTGCGTGCCCAGGAAGGTTTGACTCCCGGAGATTCTCTGACTATCGAAGCTATAGTAAACAGGATCAGAACCGTGCTGGAGGAGTATAATAAAAATCCGGTTGTGACTGACACATCCGACTATGAACACTATTATACTGATGCTGTTGACATTAACCTGCAGATCGCCGCCTTAAAAGGAGACTGTAACGAGATCCTCAGACTGGCAGCTAAAGGTGCTGATGTAAACAATTTCATCGGAAAGAATGCAAGGCCACTGCAATATGCCGTAGCTGAAGGGAAAATGCCTGCTGCAGAAATTCTCCTTTTGCTCGGGGCATCTCCTGACCTGACTGACTATTATGGCAATACGCCTCTCATCGTTGCGGTGAGGGCCAATAATCTTGAAATTGCTGAGTTGTTAATAAGATACGGAGCAGGAATCACTGTTGGTGATTATAAGGAATCAACGCCTCTGCACCATTCGGCTGCCCTTGGTTTTTTCTACCTGGCAGATATGCTTCTGTACTACGAGACTCCCCTGGAAACATTTGATGCAGAGGGAAATACACCACTCATGATATCGGTTTGGGCCGGATACCATGATATCACGGATCTCCTTTTGAGTGCGGGGGCAAATCCCAATTCGGCAGACAAAAAAGGCTTTACCCCCCTCATGATGGCAGCCCAGAACGGTGATACACTTATGCTTCGTCTGCTCCTGGAAAAAGGTGCCGATCTCTATGCCACCAACAGCGACGGGCTGAATGCACTGAGCACTGCCACCCGCAACGGCAGAAAAGATGCAGTTGTATTTCTGCTTGAAAACGGCAGCATCTGGGAGCTCAAGTCAGGTGCTAAAATGAATCCTGTAAATATCGCAAGGATATACGGGCATGATGACCTTATTCCTCTGCTCACTGATAAGGGGTTCGAGGCGGCTGGAGTGTTTGCCTTTGAGGAGCTTGTCTTCTATGCCGGGGGAATGGCTACTACACATCAGGCACTTCTTTCCGGAAGCGTCTCTCTGAGGGAACCCAGGATGAAAGCAGGGATAACAGCAGGTGCTTACTTTAACCCGGCCAACACAAAACTGCTTGTAAAACAGGGAGATAACCTTTTCTACCAGTATAAGGTCACCACCTCCGTAATTTATGCAGGGATCTTTAAAGAGTTTAATCTGGCACAGACGCTGGCTGACGCCAGGTGGAGTCTGGTCACATCTCTTGCTGCAGGCTGGCGCATATATTCATTCTATGAAGGCACAAGGGAAAAACCCGGAGAAAACTTCTGTATAATCCCATCGGCACAGTTAGAGTGGACCAAAAACCACCTCGGATTGAAAGCCGGATTAAGCTATATCAAGATGCCTTTTTACAAAGTAGCACCGATTTGGGTTAGTCTTGGATGCTCAGTTAATCTTTACAGGGAAGTACCCCGTGCTCCGGGCAAAAAAGTAAGACTCTATTCCTATGATTAGACCCGTTTACTTTATATCATTGTTTTTTCTCCTGTTCTTCTCCTGCGAGGACGGATTCGTTACAGACTGCAGGGAATGCTACGAAGAAGGTATCGGGGATGTGCAGCTTGAATTAATTCTTGGAGGATCACCGGTATACGAACCATTTTACAAAACAGTCACAATCTTCGAAGGGGCCATCGAAGACAGTCTCATATTAAACAGATTCGGCACTGAGCTGGCTTATATGACAATTGATGCCATGCTTTATAAGAATTACACCGTGACCCTGAAATTTTCAATAAGTGGCAAAGAGTATATTGCTGTCGATGCCGTGTGTCCGAAGGTCAGGTATGACGAATCATCCTGTGATCAGCCGTGCTATTATATATATGACAATGTTGCCGATCTCAGGCTGCGGTATGACAAATAATTAAACCCGGAGATTCAGATACTGATAGTGAGTAGTATATGGCGCAGCTCGTTAGGGGTGATATCCTCGTGAATCTTTCCACCGTCAGCCACCGATATTTTACCCCTCTCTTCCGAGACAATTATGACAACCGCATCACTTTGTTCACTCAGGCCAATGGCCGCCCTGTGCCTCATGCCGAATTTAGCCGGAAGCCCTGTCTGGTCAGTCGATGGCAACGGACAACGGGCGGCAAATATCTTTCCGTTCTGAATAATTACTGCTCCGTCATGCAGCGGTGACCCCTTATAGAAAATAGTTTTCAGCAATTCATCTGAGATCAGGGCATTGAGCAGTTCACCTCCCTCTGAATAAATATCCAGAAGGCTTGTCCTGCTGATCGCAATAAGAGCACCGGTATGAGTACGTGCCATAACCTCCGCAGCCCTGACAATCTCCTCGGCAATCTGACCGACATCCTGGTCTACAACTCCCGATGGAAAATACTTGTCGAAAGAGAAGCGGTTCCTGCTCATATACCTGTTTCCGATTGAAAGAAGAAAACGTCGTATCTCCTGCTGGAATACAATAATGAGTGCGATTACCCCGACTCCGATAACCTGGCCCAGCAGCGCGCTTATCAGTTCCATATTCAAAGCCTTGACAACGAGCCAGAAAAGGTATACGAAGAAAATCCCGATTGAAATGCTGAAGGCAGCAGTTCCCCTGATAAGCCGGTACAGCTGGTAGAGAATTGTCGCTACCATTACTATATCTACTATATCGAGGATGGTGATTTTAAACATTGGATTATGTGCGGTCCGGACAAATTTAGCAATTAAGATCGAATGGGGGGAATTGCGGGTAAATCTTTTCGAAGAGTGTCACTACCTGCCGGGCTTCTTTGACATCATGAACCCTGAGTAGGGATGCCCCTTTCATCAGGGCAGTCATATTCAGGGCTGCTGTTCCCGTCAAAGCCTCTGCCGGAGATATATCAAGCGTCTTCCAGATCATTGACTTGCGCGACAACCCGACAAGAACAGGAAGGGAGGCAATTCTGAATTCATTAAGTCTCCTCAGCAGCTCAAAATTATCTTCCACACTCTTTCCGAAACCGAAGCCGGGATCAATAATTATGTCCTTCACCCCTGCCTGGTGCAATCTGGCTATTCTTGTGCCAAACCAGGAAAGTATGTCCGAAACAACATTTTCGTAATGAGGCTTTACCTGCATTGTCTTCGGTGTGCCCTGCATATGCATCATTACATAAGGCACATTCAGTCTTTCAACAAGGGGAAACATCCCGTCATCCATTTCGCCTCCGGAAATATCATTGATGATGTCTGCCCCTGCACTGCCTACCGCTGCTTCTGCAACACCTGCCCGCCAGGAGTCGACTGATATTACAGCTTCCGGAAAATGTTTCCTTATGGCTTCCACCGCACTACAGACCCGTTTTTTTTCATCTTCCTCAGGCACTTCCAGGGCACCCGGACGCGTTGAACATCCACCTACATCCAGGATGTCAGCACCGTCGGCAAGCATATCCCCTGCCACCTGTATGACCTCACTTATGCTGCCGCACCTGCTGCCCTCATAGAATGAATCATCGGTAACATTTATGATCCCCATGACCCTGGGATGATCAAGATCAATCAACCGACCCCTGATATTTATTAACATGATTTAGTAATTTCAGCCATAAAGATAATTATTGAATTGATAACAGGCTGTGCTGCGATTGGGGACGCGCTCAAAAAGGCCTATATTTGCCGTGTAAGTTAAATGATCCAACAGATAAGACATATGAAAGATTTTGACTGGGCCAGGGAATTCAGCGTAGCCATAACCGTAACAGACAGTGACGGTAAAATAATCTATATGAATGACAAATCAGGTGCAACATTCGGAAAGTACGGAGGCATGGATCTTTTGGGCAGTAACCTGCGTGACTGCCACAAGCCGGAATCATGGGAAAAAATTACTTCGCTTCTGGAGACAAACAGGTCCAACTGCTACACGATCGAGAAAGATGGTATTAAAAAGCTGATCTGTCAGGCTCCGTGGTATGAAAGCGGAAAACCGTCAGGACTGGTAGAACTGTCTGTCGAGATACCGTTTGTGATGGATCACTTCATCAGGCAATAGCCTGACCGGGTCATTGCCCCGCCTGAAAGAGTGTTCATAAAATCAGGCAGATGCAGCGAAGCCGGCTTTGCATAAATTTTTATCTTTAAAACCTGCCGTTAGTGGGCCTGCTCAGGCAGGCAGGCATAAATTTCAGGAATGAAACTAATAGTTATTGAAGGATTGGACGGAGCCGGTAAATCAACCCAGATCGGTATGCTCAGGAATTGGTTTGCCGAAAAACGACTTCAGTGCAGGTATCTCCATTTTCCAAGGACCGAGACCCGGTATTTCGGGGAACTGATTGCACGGTTTCTAAGAGGTGAATACGGAGACCTCGAGCACGTTGATCCATATCTTGTTGCAATGCTTTATGCCGGTGATCGCAAAGACGCCTCTCCAATGATCGAAGCATGGCTTTCAGAAAAATACTATGTTCTGCTCGACAGGTATACCTATTCCAACATTGCCTACCAGTGTGCCAAAACCGGGTCTGCTGAAGAGGCAGAACGACTCAGAAACTGGATTCTTAAACTTGAGTTCGAACATTTTGCAATTCCTAAACCGGATATCAATATTTTCCTCGATGTACCTTTCAGGTTTACTGAACAGAAACTGAACGATCAGCGGAGCGGTGACGACAGGAATTACCTGAACGGAAGCCGTGATATTCATGAAAGCAGCCTTGATTTTCAGAGAGCTGTAAGAAACACCTACCTGTCAGTTGCCCGGACTGATGACAGCCTGCAGGTGATAAACTGTCAGGATGAAAACTCGTCAATGCATAAGCCTGATGCAATATTCAGCTTTATACTTTCCAGGTTAACTGAAAAAAAGATTCTGTAAATGGAACGCCTGACCCGCATAATCAGAATAATAACCGGATTGGTTTTTGTCTTTTCCGGACTGGTAAAAGGCATTGATCCACTTGGAACTGCATATAAGCTTAACGATTATTTTTCAGCATTTAAATTTAGTTTTCTCGATGACCTTGCCCTGCCCCTTTCCATTCTGCTCTGCTCGGTAGAATTTCTTGCCGGACTGATGCTGGTTACAGGAGCATTTACAAAGATTGCATCGTGGGCTGTTGCACTTTTCATGGCCATCTTTACTCCTCTTACACTGGCGCTTGCAATTTTCAACCCGGTGTCCGACTGCGGTTGCTTCGGCGATGCGATTCATCTTACCAACTGGCAGACATTCTATAAAAATATAATTCTTACTCTGCTTGTCGTTTTTGTCTTCATCCGGAGGAATGACAGAAATGGCACAATGAACATGAAAAGATCAGCTGTTGCCTTATCTGCTTTTACTTTGATCTTCCTCCTTTTTGTCTGGTATAACCTGGCCTGGCTTCCGGTGATCGACTTCAGACCCTACCGGCCCGGCACCAGCCTGCCTGCGGCAATGGCAATGCCTGCAGATGCACCTGCCGACCAATACGATGTCCGGTTCCTCTACAGGAAAGACGGAGTTACCAGGGAGTTCACCCTGCAGGACTATCCCGCAAACGATACCACCTGGGTATTTGTAGATCAGAAATCAGTTCTTGTTTCGGCGGGGTACAAACCGCCGGTGCATGATTTTTTTCTCGTTACAGGTGACGGCACAGATATGACAGAGATAATCCTGGGCAATCCCGGGTTTACGCTTCTCATGATAGCCGGAAAACTTGAGAAATCGAATAAAAAGGGTATAGCTGATGGCCTTAGTCTTGGGTTTGAGATACAGAAACAGAATATCGGTTTTTATGTTGTAACTGCCACTCCTGTTGAAGATGCGGGTGCATATACTGCGGGTTTCACAACACTCTTTGCTGACCAGACAACTCTTAAGACTGTAATACGGGCCAATCCCGGTTACCTGCTTCTGCAAAACGGAACCGTCATGGCAATGTGGTCACACAGGGATGTTCCGTCACCAGACAAATTCGGGGGTGATCTTAACGCTCTTTCAGTAAAATCTCACACCCGGAGAAACAGCAGACTTTTTGCTGTCTGTTCAGTTTTGACAATTTCGCTTCTGTTTTTTATTACTCTGCCTCTGAAGAAAAAAGAACTATAAACAAAAACTAAAAAAAATCATGAGAAAAAAGATCGTAGCCGGCAACTGGAAAATGAATATGGGAATGAATGAGGGGGCGGCGCTTGCCAAGGCGATAAACGACCATTTCACAGCTTCACCGCTAAGAGGTAAAGAGGTTGTCCTCTGCACCCCGTTCATACATCTTGGGGTAGTTTCTGCCCTGGTAACTGCCGGGGGTATCAGTGTGGGAGCCCAGAACTGCAATGACCACAAATCAGGAGCCTTTACAGGAGAAATATCCGCAGCAATGATAAGTAGCACGGGAGCATCAAATGTCATTATCGGACATTCGGAGCGGCGCTCCCTCTACGGTGAAGATGACAGTCTCCTGGCCGCCAAAACGAAAATAGCTCTTGAAAACGGGTTGCGTGTCATATTCTGCTGCGGAGAGATACTTCCTGAGAGAGAGCAGAATCTTCATTTTGATGTTGTTAAACGTCAGCTTGAGCTAGGCCTTTTTATTCTGCCGGAAGCTGAATTCAAAAAGTGCATAATAGCCTATGAACCAGTTTGGGCTATCGGTACAGGCGTTACGGCCTCCCCGGCACAGGCACAGGAGATGCACCGGTTTATCAGGGAACAGGTCGCAAAAAAATTCGGGCCTGGCGTTGCTGATGATACAACAATACTCTACGGAGGCAGTTGCAAGGCATCCAATGCCGCAGAGCTCTTCGCCAATCCTGATGTTGACGGCGGACTGATAGGCGGTGCTTCACTGGTCAGTGAGGAATTTTGTAACATTGTGAAAGCGTTGTAATTACTGATGAAAAAGATTATCATTGCATTACTGACAGTAATCGCCGTTTTCTCCCCCATGGCAGGGCAGGGTTCAGGGCAGTTTACAGGTGATGTCTCAAAATTCACTGCTGAACTGACAACCTTTATGGGGACTCTTGTCAGTAAGCCACAGAAGGATGAGGTTAATCTTTTCATATCATTATTCGACAGCACCTGCTATTCAGCCGGAGTCAAAGACAAAATAGTCAACGTAGCCAGTCAGCTCCGGGGCAGAAGAATCAGCCAGGTGCCCGGCTTCATCTTCTATTGCGTACACTTTCTGATTTTGTCACTACCGGGCAGGATCAGGATGAGATAGACGCCTGGCTCTCAGGCCTTAGCGAGACTGCCTTTAGCCGTCGCTTTACAAACGCTTCGATTGAAAAATTCATCGAGGTGACCGGTCTTTTATTGGTTGACAATACAATTTATTCAGCAGGGTCTGTCAGATGGAAAACCAAGGAGGGAACAGTTGAATTTGCGCGTGACACGGTTTTAAAGATCGACATTAAAGCTGTGACTCTTACCTCCTTTCTCGGCAAGGACAGTACCGAAATCTATGACTTCACCGGTACTTACTACCCTGACATCTTTCTCCTGCACTGTGAGAGAGGAACAGTAACCTGGGAAAAAGCCGGCTATGACCCTTCAAAAGTCTTTGCCATTGTCTCAGATTTTGATATTAATGTAACACGCAGCGAATTCACATGCGATTCAGCCCTGCTTACCCACGAAACCTATTTCCGTGAACCGGTATGGGGGACCCTTACTGACAGGGCGGTGGAGATAATATCACCTGATAAGGCGATAATGCCCCGATTTGAAACCCTTGAGACGCGGTTCTTCATCAGGGATATTTACAAGGGGGTGGATTATGAGGGGGGGCTGGCCCTCGAGGGTGCAGTTGTACGGGGGACAGGATCAGACTGGTCCCCGGCAGAGGTAAACCTGTACCGTAATGATACCCTGTATGTTAACCTTAGATCAAAAAACTTTCTCCTCTCGCAGAAATTAATCAACAGCTACGAGACATCCGCCACACTGTATCTGAATAAAGACTCCATATTCCATTCCAACCTGGGTTTCACATACAAGGCCGAAACGCGCGAGGTAAGCCTTTTCCGGACTACCAGTCCGCTTTCGCGAAGCCCCTATTTCGACTCATATCACAATCTCGATCTCTCCTTCGAACACCTGTCGTGGGACATGGACGAGTCATCGGTAATAATGTCACGCACCAGGGGAGCTTCATTAGGTGCCGCCAAATTCGAATCAGTCTCATTTTACAACGAAGCGAACTTCTTCAGGCTGATGCGGCTGGATGATATTCATCCTCTCTACCGTTTCAGGGACTTTGCAAAATATTACGGGTCGGAGGTCTTCCCTGTCGAGGCATTTGCCCGGTGGACCCGAATGCCGATAGAGCAGGCTACAGCCATGTGCATTGAGCTGGCAAACAACGGATTCCTGTTCTATGACCGGAATTACAATGAGGTAACAGTAAAGAAAAAACTGGATGATTACATAGCCTCATTTGCAAAGAAAAAAGACTATGACGCCATAGCTATTATGAGCGAAGCCAGTGGCAAGGAAGAAAATGCCATCCTTGACCTTAAAAACTACCAGCTAAGCTTGTGGGGAGTACAGGGTGTTTCACTGAGCGACTCACAGCGCGTGGCCATAAAGCCCTACGGAGGAAAGCTCGTAGTGGGCCGGAACCGCTCAATTGTCTTTAACGGAGTTGTGCAGGCCGGACTCTTCACAATTTATGGTAAAGATTTTTCCTTCAATTATGACACTTTCTATATCAGACTGGAGAAAATTGACTCAATACGGATTGCCGTCGAGACTGACAAAAGAGATGCATACGGTCGACCAATCATAAAAAGTATTGACAATATGATTGAACTCGGAACGGCTGAACTTTTTATCGATGACCCGAAAAACAAATCGGGACTACGGAGTCTGAAGCAATATCCGATAATTAATGCAGTCACCTATTCCTACATCTTTTATGACAAGATCCCTGGGCTGGAGAATGTCTATACACAGAAAGATTTCTTCTTTAAGATTAATCCCTTCACGTACAATAATCTTGACCACTATTCAAATGAGGATATCGCCCTGGAGGGAGAGTTTGTAGCTGGCGGGATTACCGTGCCAATGAAACAGATACTGACGGTCCAGCCGGACAACTCGCTCGGATTCTCAATGACTGTGGGCCCGCAGGGCCTTCCTGTCTATGAAGGAAAAGGATTGCTTTTTGAACATCTGAGCATGAGCAATTCAGGACTTATCGGCAGCGGAAGGGTAAATTACCTCTCTGCCACTGCGGTGGCTGACACCTTCCGTTTCTACCCTGATTCAATGATAACCAGGGCAATCAGTTTTACTATGACGGCAGATGCAGCCCGCAGGTTTCCTGAGTTGAATTCGACAGACGTTGACATTAAATGGCTTGCGAACAGGGATGAATGGCATGCAGTAAACAGCAGCGGGAAAACCTTCAACATGTACGCCAACGGAACCACAATGGCAGGTGCCCTGACTCTTAAACCAACCGGAATGGACGGTAAGGGTGAGGTGAATATAGCTGATGCACGAGTTACATCACAAACATTCAGTTTCGGAAACAGCACAATTGACGCTGACACATCGGATTACTACCTCAAAGCCCTCAAGGGCAACGGATACGGATTTGTAGCCACAAACGCCAACAGTCATGTCAGTTTTAAAGACCAGCGATCCTCGTTCAGCCTTAATACGGATTCGTCTCTGGTTGTATTCCCGGAAATAGAGTACATATCCAAAATGACGAACTTCAAGTACGACATGACCTCCAAGGTGCTTTACATGTCTCAGCAGGGAAGGGAATCGACAACGCTTATGCCGGCAGATCTTCTTATCAGGGTACCACCGGGCAAGGTCGAAAAACCTACCTTCCTCTCTACAAACAATATGAAGGATACTGTCAAATTTCAGTCGGGCAGCGCCTCTTATTTCCTCAGGGATGAATTTGTGAAAGTCGAAGGGGTTAATTATATACCTGTCGCCGATGCACTTATACAGCCCGGAGGAGGCACGCTCTTCATAGACAAGGGAGCTAAAATAAGGCAAACTGACAGTGCGATCGTAGCGGTCAATAACAGACACCTGATACACTCCGCCAGGATAAATATAGAAAGCAGTGCAAGTTACAGCGGTTCCGGAAAATATAATTACGTTGATGAGAGCGGCAATATACAGATTATAGATTTTCCAGAGATAAGAGTTGACACAATGGCCACCCGGGCGCAGGGATATATTCCCGAATCGCAGAAATTCTCACTCAGCCCTGCGTTTACTTTTTCAGGAGATGTTTCGATGAGGTCAGCAAAAGACTTCCTCAGGTTTACGGGAGCGGCAGGCATCGTTACCGCTTGTGTCAATATCAAAAACCAGCCTGTAAAATTCAGTTCGCTGATAGATCCGAACAATATACTGATACCCATTGATGACAAACCCCGGGACATTAACGACGACCTGGTATTCTCAGGCTCATTCGTTACCCTTGACTCTGCAGGAGTATACGGGACATTCCTTTCGGAGAGAAAGTCATGGAGTGATAACCCGCTGATAAACTCGTCCGGATATTTGTTCTACGACAGAGGAGCCGGCAAATACCGGATTGCATCACTGGAGAAGCTGTCTGACCTGGGCATGAACGGAAATATGGTAACCTTTGACAGAAACTTCTGTGTCCTTGGAAGCGAAGGGAAGCTTACTTTCGGAACCAACTTTGACCTTTTTGAAATGGAGAGTGCCGGAAATGTGATCCATAACACTGATTCATCGCTGGTCACCGTCAAGGCCATTCTGGGATTCTCATTCTTCTTCAGTCCTGAAGCACTTACATTGGCATCTGACGACTTCCGTTCAGTTCCAACACTCAAACCTGTAAACCTTGCCACTGAATTCAACAGCAAAGCCATGAGGGATCTCATCGGAGTCGATGCCGCCAGAGCTCTCGGAGAGGAACTGCAGCTGTTTGGTGTAGTTCGAAACCTGCCAAAAGGCTATGATTACCAGTTGCTTCTCAATGACGTGACACTGGAATGGAACCCGAATTCACTCTCCTTTATTTCGAAGGGTAAAATCGGAATCGGGTTCATAGGGAGTCAACCCCTGAATATTTATGTCGATGGTTATGTCGAGCTTCAACGAAAACGGTCCGGCGACCTGCTTGACATCTATCTGAAAGCAAATGACGGAACCTGGTACTGGTTCTCCTATTTCAGGGGCGTGATGATGAGCTACTCATCCAATTTAGCATACAATGATCTGTTGAATACACTGAAGGAAAAGGTGAGAAAACATCCCAGATCAACAGAAAAAGTGCCTTACAAGTACATGATCGGATTACAGGACAGACTTGCAAGATTCCTTTACAGGATGGAGAACGGTGGCATTTCTGATGAGGATGAATTCAACAATTTTGATCAGTAGCTGCGGTTTCGGCCGCGGTCGCCGAACTCGATGACCTCCATATCGCCTATCCTGCGATCGTCAACCGTAAAACGGAGCATTGTCATCACCTTGTGGATCCCTGTCTTTCCCGCTGATCCGGGGTTGATACAGAGCATTGAGTTGACCTTGTCATAGATCACTTTCACGATGTGTGAATGACCGCATACAAAGATATCAGGTTTATATTCCTGTATAAGTTCGCGCGCACGGAAGTCATAACGGCCGGGATAACCTCCTATATGGATTAGCAGGACTTTTTTTCCATCAACCGTAAAACTAAGATACTCACTTGAAGCGTTGCGCACCTCAAAACCGTCGCAGTTGCCCCAGACGGCGCGCAGAGGTTTAAAAGCTTCCAGCTTCGTAATAACCTCTATATTCCCGGCATCACCTGCATGCCAGATTTCGTCTACATTGGCAAAATGCTCATATACAGCAGGATCTAACCAACCATGGGTATCTGAAAGTACTCCGATTTTCATTCTTCAAAAAGATTTAAACATCAAGTGCTAAATTCAATAAATTTGCGGAAAGAAAGGTCATCATGCAAATATTTTATACCTCCGGAGTAACGGGTAACCTTGCAGTCTTCAGCAGGGATGAGTCAGGCCACTGTATTAGAGTGCTGAGGATGAGAAAGGGCGACCCTATTAACTTCACTGACGGAAAAGGAAATTTGTATGAGGGGGTGATCACCGGAGAGAGCCATGCCATGATGGAAGCATCGGTAGTCAAAGTCTTTAAGGAGTACGGCAGGAGAAGTTACAGACTTCATGCTGCCATCTCTCCTTTGAAGAATAATGACAGGCTGGAATGGTTCATCGAGAAAGCCGTTGAAATGGGGATTGACGAGATTACCCCGCTGATTTGTTCCCGTACTGAAAAACAGAAAATTAAGCGTGACCGGCTTGAGAGCCTGATAATGTCTGCCATGAAACAGTCGGTCAAGGCCTACCTGCCCGTTCTTAACGAACCGGTAATCATTTCAGGGTTTTTAGCTGGAAATCTTTCAGGAGTCAAATTAATAGCCCACTGCAACGGAATTCCGGAAAGAAAACCTGTTTCCTCCGTCGTCAGACGGGGTGAGGATACCGTGATAATGATTGGGCCTGAAGGCGATTTCACGGTTGAGGAGGTTATGATGGCAGTAGAGTCCGGTTTCATTCCGGTCCACCTCGGAGAGAGCCGGCTGAGAACAGAAACAGCAGGCGTCACCGCCTGCTGTTCGGTCTATCTAACCAATATCTGAAATCAAAACCTTCCGGAAGCGAAATCGAAAGCCTCCCGGATACGTTTGACAGGCAGGTTATAGAACTCTGTGTAACTGCATCTTTCACAGATGACTGCTGTATATCTCGTGCCCGGAATGCTGAACAGCTGACTGAACTGGCTGTGCTGGATGACAACACCTTTTACGAGATATTTCTTTCCACCGCATTTCGGGCAGACATACTTCAGTACCGGTACTTCACTTTTCATCTTTACTGTCGCTTTTATTATCTTTTTTTGTCCTGCTTCGCCCGGCTTTGCGCAGTGCCTGGTCGAGTATCCACTCAATCTGACCGTTGGTGCTGCGGAACTCGTCAGAGGCCCAATGCTCGATGGCACTCAGCTTATCCGGATCGATCCGTATGACAAATGATTTCTTCTGCATGATTACTGATGCAGGGTCCCGGTGTTGATGATGGGATTGGGATCCTTGTCACCGCACAGCACCACCATGAGATTACTTACCATTGCAGCCTTCTTCTCTTCGTCAAGATCAATAATCCCTTTTGCAGAGAGTTGTTCCAGGGCCATCTCAACCATTGACACGGCTCCTTCTACAATCTTGAACCGGGCGGCCACTACAGCCGTTGCCTGCTGACGGCGGAGCATTGCACCCGCAATTTCCTCGGAGTAGGCAATGTAATTGATCCTGGCCTCTATGACGTTGATGCCGGCGATCACAAGCCTCTCACGGATCTCCCTCTCGAGCTCGTCATTGACCTCTTCGCCGCCACCCCGCAGGGTAATCTCCGCCTCGTGACCTTCCCAGTTGTCATAGGGATAAAGGCCTGCCAGCTTGCGTAAAGCGGCGTCACTCTGAACCAGCACGAAATGCTCGTAGTTGTCAACATCAAAAGCTGCCTTGAAAGTATTCTCTACCTTCCAGACGAGCACAAAACCGATTTTAATCGGGTTGCCATTTTTGTCGTTCACCTTTATCGGCTCACTGTCAAAGTTGCGCGCCCGGAGTGAAATCTTCTTCCTGACATAAAAAGGTACAGTCCAGAAAAAGCCGTTGTCCTTCACAGTACCCCTGTAGGCTCCGAAAAGGACCATAACGCAAGATTCATTCGGATCGACCACCAGGAGACCCGGAAGAATCAGTAAGGTCAAAACAATCATAACTACTCCCAGCCAGTAGATTTCATTTATAAATGAAAATACCGCGGCTGTAATAACTGCCAACCCCAGTATCAGGAAAAAATATCCTGAAAAGGGTTTGAAATTTTTTTCTGCTCTCATGTTTTATGATATTAATATGATATCACAAAGATATTATATTGAATTATAAAAGTCAAGTAAATCAGGAAAAAAAATTACTTTTGGGTCATGCATGACAGACATACCGACAGGGAAAGGTACTTCAGGGAACAGGCTCAGACCACCAGAAAGCATGTTATTCCA
>Ga0209373_10002523_pt1 | contig 18223 bp, 18 predicted proteins | sample Higcelweek5metaG_FD_187173 | JGI IMG/M metagenome (GOLD analysis project Ga0209373, IMG submission 187173) | Freshwater pond sediment microbial communities from the University of Edinburgh, under environmental carbon perturbations - High... | ecosystem: Environmental > Aquatic > Freshwater >... | reverse complement strand
GCCCCGCGCGCCGCCGCTTCCATGATGAAACTGGTCAGCGAGATGGCCAAGCCATTGGCCACCGCCTGCCCGGTCAAAAACAGGCTGAGCGGCTTGCCGCGCTGGTGCGGCGGGAACAGATCGGCGATCAGCGACACCGCCGCCGGGCCCAAGGCCGCCTCCCCCAACCCCACCAGCAGGCGGGACAGGAACAGATCACCAAAGGAACCGGCAAAGCCGCCGCCAATGGTCGCCAAACTCCACACCAGCACGCCGACCGTCACCAGCAGACGCCGCGACACCCGGTCAGCCACCAGCCCCAGCGGAATGCCCACCGTGGCATAAAACAGGCCGAAGGCCAGCCCCTGCAAAAGGCTGATCTGGAAATCCACCAGCCCCAGATCCTGGCGCACCGGATCGACCACGATATTGATGATGGCGCGGTCGATAATGGAAATGATCGCCGCAAGGAACAGCACGATGACTGTCCACCACGCGGACCGCAGGGCACGTTTACTTGCATCCGTTGTTTTTGACGAAATATTCGGTACTGATTTTTCAGTGGCCGATGTGAACATTATCGGCCCCTTGTCACAGACAGAGTCATTACCCTTGTATATGAACCCGCAGACGGTGAGCTGTTCATGAAGACCCCCGTTCATTGTCTTGATAGATCCCGCCTATTTTTTCTTCTGTATAATGATCGCGGGTTCGAAGAAAACTTTATCCCTGGAAAAAGGGGCTGCGGCGATTCCAGATTTCTTTGTCCGCCTGATGGATGACCGGCCTTTACGGGTTTTAAAGCCCCGCCAGGAAGGCCCGGATATCATGGGCAAAACGGTCTGGAATCTCCCACATCGGCCAGTGGCCGACACCCTCATAACGGATCAGGCGCACCGTGGGCGCGTTGCTGAACCGCTTGACCGACGCATCGGCCCCCTGGGCGATCACCGTATCCTCCTCCGGCCATTGGATCAGCACCGGCACGCGCACCTGGGCGGCTGTGGCACCGACATCGCTGGTGCGGAACAGGTCGGCATTGGCTTTCAGAAAGGATTGCTGGTTGGGGATCGCACCCGGCAGATTGGCCATGTCATACATCATGTCCACCATGAAGGGCGGCACGTCCCAGCCATGGTGCCCGGTATCCTGCAATACCAGCCGATAGAACCAGCGCGGATGATAATCCGGCAGCACAGCATTATGAAAGGCGATGGCCTGCCGGATGCGCCAATCCACGGCGCGGGTCTGGCTGGGCCGTTCCAGCGGCAGCACGGAAAAGGCCATGGCGCGGATGCGATCCGGCCTGTCGATATTCAGTTGCAGCGCGACGTTGCAGCCGTTGGAGGTGGCGATCACCGCCACCTGATCGATCCCCAGCGCATCCAGCGCCAGCCCGACCAGCCGCGCCGCCTCTGCCGTCGTGTAACCCCTGGGGTTGGGGCCACTCAACCCATAGGGCGGCCAGTCCAGCCGGATGATCGTGTAATCGGCCAGCAACCGTTCGGCCAGCGGATCCCATTCATGCAGGTTCACGCCGGTGCCGTGCAGCAGCAACAACGCCGGCCCCTGCCCTTCCACCCGCACATGCAGGGGCACGCCATCCACGCTGATGAAGCGCGACGGGGCTTGGGCATAGCGTTCGATCATCGCCGCCCGGTCACGATCCAGCCAGCCCAGCCGGGCCGGCACGAACCAGCACAGGAAAAGCGCCACAGGCAGCAGCAGAAGGCCGCAGAACACGGCCAGGATTTTGCGCATGGGGAAACGTCCTTGATCGGGAAATCAGCAAGAAGGCGGGGATCCATACAACAGTGCGGATTTTGGATTCCCGCCTTCGCGGGAATGACGGTTAAGGGGCTGAGAAAGCGTAAGAAATCTATGGATGGACTCTCACCGCTCCCGCTTCATCCAGGCATCCACCAGATCGGCCACGGCGTCGGGCGATTCCAGGGCGGGGAAATGGCCCACCGTGTCCATGCGGATGATCGACCGGCTTTCCGCCCCGGCCAGATAATCATAAAGCGCGGTGCCCGCCGCCGGCGGCAGCACCACATCCCGCATGCCCCACAGGATCAGTACGGGGGCCTTCACCGCCGCCAGCCGGGCCTTGGTGGTGTCCTTGTTGGCACTCAGGGCATAAAGGGCGCGCTGGTTGGGCTCCACCGGGCGCAGGTTGGTGATGTGGTAATAATCCACCGTCGCCGGGGTCAGCCGTTTGGTGTCGCCATAAAGATAGGACAGGTAAACCTGCCAATAATGCCGGTCCTTGTAACCGATCTCGGCAGCGCGCTTCACCTCCGCTTCCAGTTCCGGCGTGACCGGTATCTTGGCTTCGGCCACGGAATCCGCCGGGGCATTGGCCAGGATCAGGCCGCTGACCCGTTCGGGGTGGCTGGCAGCGGTGTAATAGGCCAGCGTGCCACCGCTGGAGGTGCCGAACAAAGTGGCCTTGTCCACCCCCAGCCTGTCCATCAGGCCGGCCAAGAAATCTTCCGGCGGGGTGCCGCCCTTGGCCACCGCATCACTGACGGAGCCGGACAGGCCGGCGGGCGCGTGATCGTACCGGATGATGCGGTAATGGTCCTTCAACCGGGCCACCACCCCATCCCAACTATTCAGCGTGCTGCTGGACCCGTGCAGCAGCACCAGCACCGGGCCTTTGCCTTCATCCCGGTAACGCAGTTCCACCCCATGGATGGTGGCATAATGGTCGCCCGGTGCAGTGAAGCGCTGGCGCAGTTGCTCCAGGCTCAGCTTGGTTGGCTCTTTCTCCGCTGCATTGGCCACCACAGGGCCCGCCAGCAGGCAGCCGGCCAGCAGGCAGCCGGCCAGCAAGGCCGGCAACAGCCGGCGGAGGGGGATTTGCATCCGCATCATCTTTGTCCCTGTTCTGAAAGTTTTATATTTTTCAAATTCTTGTCTTCTAACCTAACCGTCATTCCCGCGAAGGCGGGAATCCAAAACCCGTGCTGTCGTATGGATTCCCGCCTTCGCGGGAATGACGGTGGATATGTTGAGAAGCCTCAACAAATTGCCGGGCCTGCCCGTTACACCCGGCCCGAGGTGACAAACCAGGAGCGGAAAACCCCGTCCGATGTGTCACCGAATTTCTTCGGTGACAGACGGGCATTGAAGGCGGTGGCCTGATAGCCGGCGCGCACATCGCTGAACCCGGCGGCCCGCATCATCTGCGCATAATCCACCGACAAGGCACCGCGCCAGTTCGGCTCGTTATTGAACTGCGCTTCCAGTTCCGCCGACAATTCCTGCCACAGATCGCCAAACGTGTGCAGCAGCGGCACCTCCAGATGGATCGCCACGCCGCCGGGCCGCAGCAGCCGGCGGCTTTCCGCCAGAATATTCACCATGGCGGCGGGGGAGGTTTCATGCAGCATGGCGCAGCTATAGACCACATCAAAACTGGCAGCGGCGAAGTTGGTGCGCTCCGCACTCTGGCGGGCGAAATGCACCGCAGCGCCTAAATGCTCCGCCCGCGCATGGGCATAGCGCAGCATGGAACCGCCGACATCAATGCCATGCACGTCTGCTTCCGGGAAGCACAGGGCTGCCGGCACGGTGCTGGTGCCGATGCCGCAACCCATATCCAGAATGCGGGCGGGCTTTATATCCGGCGCGATGGTCAACAGATGCGCCATGGCCGTCTGGCCGCGCAGATCGTTCAACATACCGCCATTGCGGCCCAGCATGTAAACGGCACCGCCCCGGTCCATCACGGCGCCTTGCAGCAGCGTGCCATCATCATAGGCATTGCCGCCGGGCATCAGATGGATATCGCCCCTTGTAATATAATCGGGGGCCTGGAAATCCGGGTCGATGGTCAGCGACCCTTTGGGGTTGTCGATCCGCCCCAGTGCTTGCAGTTCCGCCGCCTGGCGTTCCACGCAATCGGTGACGGCGTACCAGAGCTGTCGCTGGCTTTCGCGCTTCAGCGACAGCCAGGCCCCGAAGCTTTCCACCTGTTCCATCTGGCGGCGCAGGGCCCCCACCGGGTCGTTGCTGGCCGGCGGCGTGATGGCGCTTTCCAGCTTTTCGGCAATGCGCTGCTGCGCCGGTTCCAGTTCCGCCATGACGAACTGTTTCAGGTCGCGAATGAACAACTGTTCCACCAGCTCGTCATGGCTGGGCAGGGCGATCATCGGATGGGCCTGGGCGGCACGCGCCTCCACAATGCCTTTCGGGGATGGGCTGGTCATGGCTGCACCTCATCATGGGCGGACAGGGCGGCAAGGGCGGCGCTGGCGGCTTCCCGCAAGGGGCGAAAAATCTTGGCCATGCCGTGCAGCCGCTGGCGTTCGCGGGCGGCCTGGGCCGCCTCGTCGGGTGTGAAATTATCCACCGCATCGGGGGTGAAGATATTGGCGGCCACCAGCAGCCGTTCACACGCATCCAGCCGGGCGCGCAGGATGGTCACTTCTGATGCCAGGGAGACGATCATCGCCAGGGTCTGGTCATCAAGGCTGCGACGACCCGGTATCGGGTCCAGCCGGTTGGGCGTGCGCGGCAGAACGGCGGCCGCACCATGAACCTGTGTCATGTGAACCTCATAATCGCAAAATGGGGGATGGCACGGCGCGGCAACGCATTGCCGCGACAGGATATCTGGCGGAAAAGCAAGGATCGGAACGGAAACTGTTCGCCAGGATTAGAACCCATCCGGGCAAGCGTTTTGGCGATGTTTTTTGAAAAATCCACAGGGTGGACAGGCCGGTGGTTTCATGGGCGGGATCCCGCCAGCGGTGCCGCCCGCCTGTTTGCCATGACCGGAGATAATATCAATCCGCCTTGATCGTGACCGATCAAGGCGGATTTCGTGCTCCCTCATGCGCCGGGCGGGCGCGTCCGCGCCCTTGGCTTGCGCGCCGCCTGGCGCGGGCCGCCGGTCGGCGGCCTCCAATCTCCCTTGATCGTGATCGATCAAGGCGGATTTCGTGTTCCCTCATGCGCCGGGCGGGCGCATCCGCGCCCTTGGCTTGCGCGCCACCTGGCGCGGGCCGCCGGTCGCCGCGCAATGGCCGCGGCCCCCATGCCAAGGGGCAGCGGGGAAATCAGCGCAGCGGAAAGGCCGCTGCCTCCGCCGCCAGCCTGTCGGCCAGCCGGGCCAGCGCGTCCGTGGCGGCGGCGGCGATATCGGCGGGGTCGGCACCGGCCAGTGGCACGGTGAAATCCTCCTGCCCTGCCCTGACCGGGCGCTCCCCGCGCGTGCCCACCAGGGTCCAGCGGGCGGCAAGGCGCAGGGTGCCGTCGGCCTGCGGGTCCAGCGCCGTCAGATCAATGGACAGATCGGCATCGGGGATGCGGCCATCCCCTTCGATCAACAGGTTGCCCGGCCCCAGCCGGTTGGACAGCGCGCCGGACAGCACACGGGCGGCCCCGTCGCTCAACCGCTCGGCCCATTCCACAGTGGCAGACTGGCTGACGCGGCCCGCCTGCACCTGTGTCACCACCGGCAGATCATCCAGATAACCCGGCACGCGCAGCGGGCGCAGCAGCAGCCGGGCCGGTTGCGCGGCGACCGGCGCTGCGGCCGGTGCCGCTGGCAGCACCACCAGACGCGGCGGTTCGGATGCGCAGCCGCCCAGCAGCAGACCGGCCAACAGAACGGGAAGGAAAAGCCGCTTCATCATCATCGTCCCTTGATCAGCACGCTGGGGTCACGGTCAACCCGTTCGGAAAGGTTGCGCAGGCGGGCCGCCGTGGCGGCCAGATCATCCACCGCGCGCTGCATCTGCACCATGGTGCGGCCCTGCGGGTCCAGCACCGCACTGGCGCCATCCAGGGCCGTGTCGGCCTTGCCCATGGTGGTGCGTGCCGCCGCCGCCGTACCCGCCACCTCCTTATCCAGGGTGGCGGACAGGGTGCGCAGGGCCGTCAGCGTCTGGTTCAGCTCTCCCACCGTCTGTTTGATGCCGGTCTGCGCGGTGCCCGACATGGCGCCCACTTCCGTTTGCACCGCCGCCAGCGTGTCGCGCAGCTGCACCACCAGCCCCGGCAGTTCGATAATGGTCTGGCGCAATTCCGGGGTTTCCAGCACGCCGGTCAGCGCGTCCAGCGCGTTTTGCAACGATTCCACCGTCTTATCCAGCTTCACATTCTGCAATTGTTCGGTGATCGCCTGCAGGTCGGTGGGCACGGTGGGGATTTCCGGTACATGGCCCTTGTTCCCCACATCAATGCGCCGCCCGCCTTCACGGAAATCCAGCTCCACCGCCAGCTGGCCGGTGACGAAGCTCTGCATCACCAGTTTCGATGTCATGCCGCGTTTGAGCAGCGTTTCCAGCAGTTCATCGTCATCCTCCTTCAATTGGGTGCCGAAGGTGGCCACCGTGTCGGGCTGCACCTCCATCCCCACCCGGATGATGAAGCTGTAGGTCTGCGGGTTGACATGCACCCCCATGCTGTTGACCGACCCCACCCGCACACCCCGGAAGGTGACGGGGGCACCGATCTGCAGCCCGGCGACGGAACTGTCGAAATAGCTGACCGCCTCCAGCTTCTTGGACCAGAGGGCGGAGCCGCCGAAGAACAGGATGGCGGTGGCGACAAGCGCCAGGGCACCCAGCACAAAGGCGCCGATGGCGGTGGAGCTGGGGCGTTTCAAGGCGTGGCCTCCAGGCGAAGGGAAAGACATGATGGGAAAGGAAACCCAGGGCCGGCGACCGCCGGCCCGCGCCCGCGTGGGCGCGTAAGCCTAAGGCGGCGGATGCCGCCGCCCGGCGTCTGAGGGAACGGGAAAAGGCCGGCGACCGCCGGCCCGCGCCCGCGTGGGCGCGTAAGCCTAAGGCGGCGGATGCCGCCGCCCGGCGTCTGAGGGAACGGGAAAAGGCCGGCGACCGCCGGCCCGCGCCCGCGTGGGCGCGTAAGCCAAGGCGGCGGATGCCGCCGCCCGGCGTCTGAGGGAACGGGAAAGGCAAGCTGATCATGCATGATCAGCTTGCCCGTTATCTATTCCCTTACGGGTCAAAAATTCGCGGACCTTGGCATTGTCCGAATGTTTCACAAGCTCGGCCGGGGGGCCCAGAGCGGTGGGATGGTGCTGTTCGCCATCCAGAAACAGCATGCGGTCGGCAATGCTGTAGAGGCTTTCCAATTCATGGGTAACAAGCACCACGGTGATGCCCAGCCCATCGCGCAGGGACAAGATCAACTGATCCAGCCGGCGCGATGATAAAGGATCCAGCCCCGCCGAGGGTTCATCCAGAAACAGCACCGACGGGTCCAGCGCCAGCGCGCGGGCCAGCGCCGCCCGCTTGCGCATGCCGCCGGACAGGTCAGCGGGATAGCGTTCCTCATGCCCCGGCAGGCCGACCAGGGCCAGCTTGAACCGGGCCAAAGCCTCCCGCGCCGCCGGGTCGGCGTGGCTGTGCATCTCCATCGGCATCATGACATTTTCCAGCAATGTCATGGAACTCCACAGCGCCCCGCCCTGGAACAGGATGCCAAAGGGCGGCGGACCGGCGGCACCGGACATATCCAGCGGCTGGCCGTCGAACCGGATATTGCCTTCCAGGATGGGCAGCAGCCCGACCATGGTTTTCAGCAAGGTGCTTTTGCCGGAGCCGCTATCGCCGACAATGGCGAAAATCTCCCCCGGTGCGATATCGGCGGAAATGCCGGTCTGCACGGATCGGCCATTATAGCCGATGCCGGCACTGTCGATGCGGATGCGGGGCTGGCTGGCCATGGCGTCAGATCCCCAGCGCGTTGGCGCAGATGGCGAACAGCGCATCCACGGCGATGATGGCGACAATGGCATTCACCACCGCCGAGGTGGTGGCCTGGCCGACATCCGCCGCCGACCGCCCGGCCCGCAGGCCGCAACGGCAGCCGATCAGCGCCACCATGGCACCGAAGACCAGCGATTTCAGCCCGCCAATGTAGAAATTCGCGCTTTTGATCGCCGCCTGGGTTTCCACCATATAGGCGGTGGCGGTGATATCCAGCATGGAGATGGCCACCACCAGCCCGCCGATCAGCGACATCGCACAGGCATAGACATAGAGCAGCGGCATCAGCAGCGACAAGGCCACCACGCGCGGCAGCACCAGAAATTCCTCCGGCGGTACGCCGAGCGTGGTCAGGGCGTCGATCTCCTCATTGCCCTGCATGGTCGCGATGCGGGCGGCGAAGCTGGCGCCCGTGCGACCGGCCAGCACGATGGCCGTCATCACCGGCGACAGTTCCCGGATCGAGGCGATGCCCACCAGATCGGCAACATAGAGCCCGGCACCAAAGGCCTTCAGCTGCACCGCCCCGACGAAGGCCAGGATGGCGCCCATCAGCACATTGACGATGGCGACGATGATCAGCGCATGGGTGCTGGATTCGGCGATGACATCCATCACCTCGTTCCGGCGCACCATGGCACGACCGGTGAACAGGCGCGGCAGGCGCCACACCACCTCCCCGATCAGGGCCATCATGGCCTTGGATTCATACCATTGCGCCAGGGCGGATCTGCCCAGCCGCTTGCGCAGGCCGGGCAGGGGCTTGTCGTCTGGCGGGGTGGACGCGCTGCGGGCAAGGTCCAGCAGCTTGGCCAGATCGCGCGGCACACCTTCCACCCGCACATCCGGTGCGTCTGCCCCCTCCCCACGCAGGCGGCGCAGCAATCCGGCCAGGAAGGCAGCATCCACCGTGCCCCATTTCCAGCCCACCGGCGCTTCCACCCGCAAGGTGGAAATGCCGCCCGCCGGCAGGGCCTGCGGCGGTTCGGCCAGCCCGGCGGCATCAATACCGCCCGCCGGTATGGTCAGGATCAGGCTGTCGCCGTCCCGGCGCGTATCCACCATCTGTCAAACCACCGGATTGAAACGGAAAAGCAGGTTTCGGGAATAAGGAAATAGCCACGCCCGCAAGCAGCCCACAATGATGCAGCGCACAGGTCACCGCAACGCTTATGGATAAAACTATCCACTTGGATAATTGTTCCACACCCGGCGGGGCCCTGTTGATCAAGATCAAATGACCTTGAATAAAGGTCCATTTGATCTTAAGTTCAAGGGTGGTGAGGGGTGGATGATCCATCCCTTCCCATGGAAGATGGGGGCTTGTCATGGATCTGGCACTGGATCGGGCGGAAGTACCTGACCGCAATGCGGTGGCCTTGAAGGCCTATGGCCGCGTCGCCCAGCATTGGGGGCTGACCCAGGCCCAGGCCGCCGCCCTGGCCGACATGTCGGAAAGCACCTGGAAGCGAACCCGCAAACCCGGCCACCGGGCCGAACTGACCCATGACCAATTGCTGCGCCTCAGTGCCCTGATCGGCATTTATAAGGCGCTGGCGCTTTATTTTGACGAGGAGGTGGCGCAGCGCTGGATCGGCCTGCCCAACCAGGGACCGCTGTTCAACGGTGCCCGCCCGGTGGAAACGATGATCGACGATGGCTTGCCGCAATTCCTGCGCGTGCGCAGCTATCTGGATGCGCTGCGGGGCGGGGCATGAGGATCAGCAGCATCAGCGACCGCGCCCTGATCCGCCTGATCCCCGCCACATATCACAAACCGCCTGCCCTGCGCGGGCTGGTGGATGGGGAGGATGAACTGGCCGTGCTGGCGGAGGTGGAGGCGCTGACCAGCGCCCGGTTGCTGGCCGAACGCGGCCGCAACCTTTATGTCGATCAGCGGGAACTGGCCTGGACCCGGCGACAGAACGACCTCAGGCTTTATGGGCAAAGCCATATCAACGCCGCCTTCACCTATACCCGAACGGGCGGCAACCGTTTCAATGACCAGGACCGGGGGGCCTGGTACTGCGCCTGGGAAAGCCTGACCGCCGTGGCGGAGGTGGCCTATCACCGCACGCGGGAACTGGGTTTCATCGGGCTGTACCGCGACAGTGCGCGTTATGTGGAACTGCTGGCCGATTTCATCGGCGACTTCCCCGACCTGGGGGACCAGCCGGGCCACCCGGCCCTGGCCGCCGACCCGGCGGCAGGGTACCCGGCAGGCCAGGCGCTGGCGCGCAGCCTGATGCGCGAAGGGCATCGCGGGCTGATCTATCCTTCCGTCCGGCATCCGGGCCGGCGCTGCCTTGTCGCCTTCACCCCCGGCGCCATCCAGAATGTGCGACCGGGGGCCAGTTGGGAACTGCGCTGGAACGGCACAGCGGATTACAGCGTGATGGGGTTGTGACGGGGGTATATACGCTTGGGAGCTCATGCGCCGGCGCGCCCATGGGCGCTTAAGCCAAGCTGCATGATGGCAGCGCCCGGCACCTGAGGGAACACGAAACCTTCCTTGATCGGTCACGATCAGGGGAGGTTGGTATAATCAGCGCTTGGCACATGTCAGCATCCCTGGCGGGCTGGACCTGCCTGCGCTAAGCTGCACCGGGATTTTACGTTGCAAGACAGCGCCAGCATGACCAGCCCCGCCGACGGCCGCAAACTGTACCAGAAGGTGGCCAGCGCCATTTCCGCCGCCATCCAGGCCGGCACCTACAAGCAAGGTCAGAAGCTGCCGACCGAACGCGATCTGGCGGACGAATTCGCCGTCAGCCGCCCGACGGTACGCGAAGCGATGATCGCGCTGGATATTATGGGGCTGGTGGAGGCACGGCACGGGTCCGGCATCTATGTGACAGGTGCGAAGGTGGAATCGGCGCCCGCCGATCTGGATATCGGCGCCTTTGAGTTGACGGAGGCGCGGCGCCTGTTCGAAGGGGAGGCCGCCGCCCTGGCCGCCACCACCATCACGGATGCGGAACTGGCCGAGCTGGACAGCATCCTGGCCGACATGGTGGAGGAAAACCGCCAGGATCTGCAGGGCGAACAGGCCGACCGCCGTTTCCATGTCACCATCGCCAAATCCACCCGCAACAGCGCCATCACCATGGTGGTGGAGACACTGTGGGACATGCGCTACAAGGCGCCCCTGTGCATTTCCATGCTGGAACGCGCCCGCCAGTTGGGCGACCGGCCGCGCGTCGATGAACATCGCGACATTGTGGCCGCCTTGCGCACCCGCGACCCCCGCCAGGCCCGCGCCGCCATGCACCACCATCTGGGCCGGGTGATCGACGGGCTGCTGGCGGCCACGGAACTGGAAGCCATGCAGCGCGCCCAGATGGAAGTGGCCGCCAAACGCACCGAAATCGCCCGGCGGACGGCGCTGTAGGCGGGGTCAGGGGGGCGGGATTTCAGCGTGTCAGATAGCCGGCGTATCCGCCAGTTCGACGCGCTCTTTCAGACCGTTCAGATAATCATGGGGAAGCACCCCGACATGTTGAAGCATGCCGACCACGATGCCCGGATGGATGCCGATTTCACCTGCGAAATCTTTGACAGCCTTTGCAGAATTGGGGGATTTTGATTTGAAATCGGCAAAACGTTCTCTGCCGACCAGCATGTCTTCCGCCCAATGATCAGCCTCATCCTCACGAACATCACCCATGCCGCCATCATCATCGGCAAAATTGCTCCCCCGATGCAGCAGGATGTGGGCAGCCTCATGGAAAAAGGTCCACCAGAAATGATCATTGGACTTCATTCGAAGTGACATCTGGATGATCGCATGATCACTGTCCAGCCACCGCGCCGATCCATAAAGGCAGGTCTTGCTGATGGGTTGTTCGAACACGAGGGCCACGCCACTGGCACGGCAAAGTTCAATCATCCGCGGTTCGAACTGTTCACGCGGCTGAACCGTCATCGCGCGAATATCCCCGACAGCCTTGCGGAATTTATCCGGGTCATAAGCGGCCAAGTCCATGGCGCGCGCCTTTTGCTCCCCCAGCATAAGCCATGTGAGAACATGATGGGGGGATGTCTTGCGGGATTTCGACTGGCGGTGCTGAACCGCTAATGAGTTGATCTTGGCATCAACGCCACCTGGACCACCGATGCCCAGAAGGCCCATCAAACGATCCGCCAGACCGACATCATCCTTTTTGCCTGGCAGCCCCCACCTGCTTTTCAGCTCCTTGACCGGAAAGTTGGACAGCCAGGATTTCAGTTCGGCAGAAGCGATCTTTTTATCCTCCCGCACCTTCCATAAATCCCACCGGGATTGCAGGCCCGTCCAAACATAGGCCGGCAATCCGAAAACCCGCTCCAGCTTGATCGCTGTCTCAGGCGTGATCGGATTCTGGCCGTTAATGATGGTGCTTACCAGTTTGGGTGTCAGATCGGCGATATCCGCGAACTCCCTCTGGGTCCATTCGCGCACCTCAAGATATTCCGCCAGATGTGCGCCGGGGTGAACCGCCCAATCCGGCGTCCATGTGCCATGCGGCTGTGCTGCTTGTGCCATGTCTTTTCCTCCGGACCCACTCAGTTACCGTGGTAATCTTCAACCTCAATCAACCTGATCGCCGTAATCGCGTTGAGGTCAAATCCACCATCCTCCCGCACAGGAACCGGGTCGTGCTCCGGTTTGAATATCAGTCGATAGTTCTTCGTCAACCAAACGGCGAATTGTCCCTTCCTGTTCTGTGACAATTCATGCCGGCCTTCAGGTTTTGTGTGCGGCACATCCGCCAGACATTTCACGACGCTTAACGTCGATAAACGTATCTGCAGGTTTGGCATCACGTGACCAAAGGCCTTTTTCATCTCTTTCTCGCTGGAAAGCTGCTTTTCGAATTTCTTCGACGAGAAAAAGAGTTCCATGGCCTTCCCACATCACCAACATTACCTATCAGGTAATTTACCTTTCCCCTTTGGGCAAGAGGAAAAATGGCCCGGCTGCGTTGATGCAGGCGGTGTGGGACAGGCCACCCAGCGAGACATCCACCACCGCATCGCCCCACCATCAAAGGGGCGACAACAGGCATATTGATCCTTGACAATTTCAATACATAGTACGCAAATGCGAATGATTTTTAATTGCTTTTTTGCGTGAGTTGTCTCATGGCCTCCACCGCCCCCACCAGAACCGCCGGCAAGGCGGCCCACCGCCCCGGCTGGGAGATGCCGTTGCGCATCACGCTCGCCCTGTTCGGCACCTATGGGCTGACCAGCACCAGCACCGCCCTGCTGGCCCGGCTGCTGCCGGGGTCGGCGCTGGATGCCAGTGTGGTGGCCAGCATGCTGTCCTTTGCCATCGCCACGGCCATCGTCGTCTGGATTTTCGCCGCGCGCAGTGCGCTGGCGGTGTCGGGCTGGGTGCTGGGGTTGATGGTGGGCACGGGCGGGCTGTTCTGGCTGCTGGCACCGGCGGATATCCGCGCGGGGTTGCTGGGATGAAGGGGTTTCGGCAGACGCAATCATCGGTGCATACCTGGACCGGGCTGCTGGTCGGCTGGGTGCTGTTCCTGATTTTCATCAACGGCACCGCCGCCTATTGGCGCGAGGAGATCAGCCACTGGATGCGCCCGGAACTGTCGGCAGCCGACATGGTGCGCAGCCCGGCGGATGAAACCCGCATGGTGGAAGCGGCCATGGCCGCCCTGTCTTCCCGCGCGCCCGATGCGGCCAGCTGGTCGATCAACCTGCCCACCGAACGCGGGGCCGGTGTGCTGGCCATATGGCAGGGGCGGGAGCGTGGGCGGTTCCGCTGGCCCGATGCCAGCAACAGCCTGTGGATCGGCGGCGATGGCCAGCCGGTGGCGGTGCGGGAAACCCGCGGCGGGGATTTCTTCTATCGCCTGCATTTCGATCTGCATTATATGCCGGTGATCTGGGCCCGCTGGCTGGTGGGGTTCTGTTCCATGTTCATGCTGGTGGCCATTATCACCGGCATCATCACGCATAAGAAAATCTTCCGGGATTTCTTCACCTTCCGCCCCGGCAAGGGCCAGCGCAGCTGGCTGGATGGGCATAATGCCACCGCCGTGCTGGCCCTGCCCTTCCATCTGATGATCACCTATACCGGGCTGATCACCCTGATGACCCTTTATATGCCCTGGGGCCTGCTGGCCAATTTCAGCGATCCGCGCATGGCCTTTGCCGAATTGCAGCCCCAGGTGCCGCCCGCCACCTTTGCCGCCACCCCCGCCCCCCTGGCCCCCATCGGCCCGATGCTGGAACAGGTGCGGCAGGTTTGGGGCGACGGGCGCGTCGGGTCGGTGCGGATCGCCAATCCGGGCGATGCGTCGGCCCGTGTGACAATCTCCCGCCAGCCCGCCCACACCATCGCGGCGGATGATGCCACCATCATCTTTGACGGGGTCAGCGGTACGGCGCTGAACAGCCCCGTTGTCACAAGTCCGGGGGAGGAGGCGCGGCAGGTGATGATCGGGCTGCATGCCGGTCGCTTTGCCCCCATCACCCTGCGCTGGTTCTATTTCCTGTCCGGGCTGGCCGGTACGGTGATGGTGGCCACCGGGCTGGTGATGTGGACGGCCAAGCGGCGCGACAAGCTGCCAGACCCCGCCAAACCGCATTTTGGTTTCCGGTTGGTGGAACGGCTGAACATTGCCACGGTGGCGGGGCTGCCCGCCGGCATGGTGGCGATGTTCTGGGCCAACCGGCTGTTGCCCATGGACATGGTGGGCCGCTGGCCGGCGGAGGTGCAGGCCCTGTTCATCACCTGGGGCCTGTGTTTCATCCATGCCTGCCTGCGCCCGGTCAAACGCGGCTGGGTGGAACAGTTCGGCCTGGGTGCCCTGCTGCTGCTGGGCCTGCCCGTCTTCGACCAGTTGCGCGGGGCCGGTGCCTGGCAGCATCTGGCGGGGGGCGACGGGATACGGTTCTGGACCGACATCGTGCTGCTGACACTCGGCCTGTCGCTGGCCGCCATCGCCATCAAGGTGCAGCGGCACAAGCCCCGCACCAGCGTCGCCCGCAAGGCGCGGCCCAACCGGGAGGCGGCGCTGGCCGTGGCGGGTGAATGAGCCTGTTATCAATCGCCCTCAAGCGCCGGGCGCCCGCATCCGCGGGCTGGGCTTACGCCGCATGGGCGGCGGGCCGGCGGTCGCCGGCCTCCACCCCTCCCAAAGCACAAGGTTCAGGAGGGGTGGCATGATATCCTGGTTGCTGGCCCTGGCCGGCTTTGCCCTGCTGGCCCTGGCGATGGAGGAACACCATGCCTGGGCGCTGGGGCGGGAGCTTGAACGCCCACGCCAGCGGCTTTATCGCCGGCTGGGCTTTGGCCTGCTGGCCCTGTCCTGGGTGATGGCGGTGGCCCGTTGGGGGCCGGCGGTGGGGACGGTGGGCTGGTGCGGCGTGCTGACCTTGGCCGCAGCCCCGCTGCTGCTGGCCCGCACCTATCTGACGCCGCCCCGGCGGCGTTAACCGATGCGGATGCCATCCACCGCCGCCATCCATTGGCCCTGTGCCAGGGGCCAGGCGTCGATATGGTGCATGCCCTTGCCGTTCCAGCCCTGGCCCGACGGGCCCAGCAGCAGCCCGCCATCCCCCACCGGTTCCTCGGCATAGCTGTCGGACGTCAGACAGGTGATGCGGAACGCCCGCACCCCATGGCCATAGCGGGGGCCGCAATCCTGGGCGAAACGGTAAAGCGCGCCATCCGCCGCGATGATCCGCCCGGCGGGCCGCGCCCGGCTTGCATCGCCCCGGATCAGCGGGCTGGCCGGGTGCGGTTGCCAGGGGCCGGTCAGCGCATCGGCATGGTAAAGCACCAGACCATCATGGCCGGCGGGGTTGTCGCAGGCGAACAGATACCAGCGGCCTTGGTGAAAACAGGGGCTGGGGTCGGCCAGCCGGCCCGGTATCAGGTCCGCCACCGGCACCCAGCGGCGGGGGAACGGATCGGCCCGGTACAGCCGCACCGCCCCCGCATCCAGCGTTTCCGGCAGCATATAGACCTGACCATCGGCCAGAAACACATGCGGATATGACAGGTGAAATGCCTGCCGCAGCACAATGCCGCCATAGCGCCAGGCCTGCCCGTCCGGGCTGTGGGCCCAGCCGATTTCCCCCAGCCCGCCATGGCGCTGCACCTCAAAAAACAGGTGCCAGCCATCATCACGGGGCAGCAGGAACGGGTCGGCCACAAAGGCGGCGGCAACATCCGTCACCTGTTCGCGCGCCATTACCGGGTTGGCCGGCGACGGGGCCAGATGCAGCGGATGGCTGCCCCGGTAAAGCCCGATCGACCAGGGGTCCGGCGGCAGGGGAAGGGCATTCATGGTAATTGCCCGATCTGGCGGCTGCCATTGCACCATTTCATCTTGTACGCCTCCTCCCCGCGCAGGAAATCCATTTCCGGCAGCCCCAGGTCACAGGCCGTGCGCAAGGCTGCATCCAGCATCAACGTGCCGGGGGAAAACCGGGCCAGATCGGCGGCGAAACCGGCATTCCAATAGCCCAGGGAGTCAACGCCGCGCAGGCAGATATTCAACCCCGCCAGCCGGTCCCCCGCCCACAGGGCAAACAGCAGCGCCGCGCCCTGCCGGAACAGCCCCGGCAGGGCCGCGCGCACGAAGCGGGCGGCCACCGGATCGCGCCCGAACAGGCTGGCCGCCCCGAAGCGCTGCGGATGCAGGTCCAGGAACAGGCCGGCCACATCCAGCCCTTCATCCTGCACCGGGTCCAGCGCGCGCACCACCAGCCCCGCCGCAGCGGCCTGTTGGCGCTTGCGGCGCAGATCGGCACGGAAGGCGGCACTGCGCCCGGCCAGCCAGCCGGCATAACCACCATCCAGCCGCGCATGCGGGCAGCGGGTGACGGGCGGGGCCAACGTCACCGGGCCGGAAAGGGCCGCCACCAGATCGGCATCGGGGCGCAGATTATCCAGCACCAGCCCCGGCCATTGCCTGCGGGCCGACAGCAGCAGCCAGCGCGCCGCCGCCCGGTCACCCGCCGCAACCACCACATCATTATAATCGGCCAGATCGGTGGCAAAGCCCACAGGCCCCGTGTCATCCATGGCCAGCGGCAGGACGCCCGCCAACTCCCCGCCCCGGAAGGCCGCCAGCAGCAGCGGTTGCAGGGTGGGCCGGCTGTCCAGGGCAGCCAGATACCAGCCGGGGCTGCCAAAGGCCCGGTTGCAGCCTGACCGTTGCAGCAGGGCCCCCCAGGCGGGGGCCAGTTCCGCAATGGCTTCCCTTCTGTCCAGCAGGCGGGTGGACAGATGGCCGGTCAGAATGGCCATATCCGTTGCCACCTCCGCCGCATCGCCATGTACCAGACTGGCCAGCCCGGCCACCGGCGGTGCCGGGGCATCGGGCGGGCTGTTCCAGGCCAGTTCACGCAAGCTGGGCAGGGTGGCGAACAACGCCCGCCGGTCGGCATTGGCGGGCCGGCGCAACAGCACCATGCCGGCGGCCCCGGCAAAGCCCCAAAGCCGGGCGTGATCGGCGCGCAACCCATCCGGGTCGATGGTGGCGCGCACCAGCATATCCAACTGGCTGCTGCCGGTGGCGCGGCGGCAGAGCAGATGGGCCGCCGGCCCCCCATGCAAACGGGCCGCCGCCTCCACCAGCACAGGGCCGGCATCATCCACGATCAGCTCGCAATGGCCGGCCCCGTGGCGGATGCCAAGCGCATCGAAGACGCGGGCGGCAAAGGCGAACAGCGAGGCCGCCAGCGGATGATCACCGGGCAGCAGATGCTTGGTGTCAATGCGCGCCACATCATCCCCGCCGGGCGGCGGCTTGCCATAGGTCCACAGCCCGGCGGGGTGATGCCTGCCATCCAGGCTGATGACATCCACCACATATTCGTGCCCCCGCAGGAATTGCTGGGCCAGCAGTCTTTCATTGCGGAAACCCAGCCGGTCCGCCCGTCCATGCAAGGCCGCGAAGGCGGCGCGCAGTTCCGCCGCGTCATGGCAAAGCCGCACCCCGTCCCCACCCTTGGACAGCAGCGGCTTCAGGATCAGGGGCCAGTGGCCGCCGGCTGCCGCCCATGCCTCCACCGCGTCCGGGCTGTCGGTGCAAATCTGCGCCGGCACCCGGATGCCGCAGCGCCCGGCCTGTTCGATCATCCGATGCTTGTCGCGGCGGGCAAGGCTGAGGGCGGTGCCATTACCGGGCAGGCCCAGCATTTCCGCCAGTTGGTCGGCCAGGGGCACCCCGCGTTCCGATCCGGCCAGCACCTGCACCACCCCCAGGGCGCGCAGGCCGCCGGCCATCACCGTCACATCCGCCGACCAGGGCAGATGGTGGGCGAAATGGGTGGGGTCGGCGCATGCCCCCTCCCCCGTGCCATGGCCGGGCGTGCTGGCGACATGCACCAAGGGCACCCCGCACGCGGCAAAGGTGGAGGCCAGCAACACGCCGGCATCATAGGGGTCAACCAGGGCCAACGGACCCGTTACAGCGGTCATGCGGCAAGCCCCTGCAGATAATCAACGAAATGGCGGATATCCGTTTGCG
>Ga0209373_10002522_pt1 | contig 18225 bp, 23 predicted proteins | sample Higcelweek5metaG_FD_187173 | JGI IMG/M metagenome (GOLD analysis project Ga0209373, IMG submission 187173) | Freshwater pond sediment microbial communities from the University of Edinburgh, under environmental carbon perturbations - High... | ecosystem: Environmental > Aquatic > Freshwater >... | reverse complement strand
CCAGTTTTCTGCTGATAAATATTCAAGATTTATAAGCAGTGTACTTTCAGTATATGCCCGTTTCATTATATAATCAGGTATCTGGCAACCGAATGCTTCAATCAGTATGTCGGCCGGCTTTTCTGAAGCAAAACTTTCTGCAGTGATCATTGTTGTGTTTATATAAGTAACAGAGTCAATAGTCTGATATGCTTTTGTGCTGTCAATTGAGTGGTTTATTTGTGAAAAAACACTCATGTTATTGACAAATACACGCATTTTTACACCGGTATTATGGCGAAGAAATTCTTTTGCGAAACGATAGACAAAACCAATATCGCCGAAATTGTCTATAACATCACAAAATATGTCAAGTGATTGAATTATCATTTGTTAAAAGTCGTTTCAATATGTACCATTAGAATTCATTCTCTGCCGCTGCAGGCTTTAAATATAGTTTATGTTGAGCCTGACAATATTTTCTGATTGAATTTTTCCGGTTAATTATTTTATGCAGTTACAATGTTAGACTTCACCTATGGCCTCTCTCAATAGGAGAGGGGAGAATGATGTACACTAATTTTTATTGTAAATGTGCTGGATAAGTGGGCGGAAGAGAAGTAAGAATAAGTGAAAAAATATGCATTTGAATCATATCAATCTTCCAACCCTGCAATAGTGTTCAGATAATCAGAATATGGATATTGAATTTGCAAAAACGCAATGAATAATTGCAGGCTTCGCATCAATGCAATGGTGCAAGGGCCGCTAAATATTGCAGAATTGATCAAATTTATATTTAATAATACTTTTTAACTCAGGCATGGGAATTGCAACATTAATATTTATGAAAGTATTTGCAGTAGAACATTGAATATCGTTTTATTCAATGTTCCTGGAGTTAATCTTTATCAATGGAGGTTTTTATGCCGCACGGAGACAGAACAGGGCCAATGGGAATTGGACCTATAACAGGCAGGGGCGCAGGATTTTGCGCAGGTAATGCATTACCAGATTTTCTAAATTCAATGCCGGGAAATATTGGTATAGGATTTGGAAGTGGCAGGGGCAGGTGTTTTGGTATGGGTATGGGGAGAAGGCATGGCAGGACATCTAAGGAATCTTTATATGTCAACCAGACCGTATCAGGTTCGAAGGTTGATCAGCTGTCGGTTTTAAAAAACAAGGCAAAATATTTCAGCGATACTCTTAAGTCAATTAATAGTAAAATTTCTGAACTCGAATCAGAGAAGATATGAATTTTAATATTACAAAAATAGTTGAATTATAATGGCTCTGGTGAGCATGTATTATCCTCAATGAAAGAATTTATGCTTACATATTTTGAATGTTTACCATGTTTTGTCAATCAGGCACTTGGGTCATTGAAGAACTGCAATGCGATGGATGATCAAGTATGGAGTGTTATGCGTTCTGTTTTTTCTGAATTATCATGTGTTGATTACAACTCAGCACCTCCTGTTATATCACAACTCTGAATTAATTGAATTGGAGATGCAAAATGACTAATCAGCAGGGAGCAGGAAGAATGGATGGTGGCAGTGCTGGGCCAGGTGGTGCATGTGTATGCCATGCGTGCGGCTATAGGGAACCGCATATTCAAGGACAACCCTGCAATCAGAAGAATTGTCCAAATTGTGGACAGTCAATGGTTCGTGAGTAAAGAATGTTTTATGCAGGAAATAGTATTTAGCATACAAAACAATAATGAAAGTCAAACTTCACAGGGATGCATTTGCCAGTGTCAATTTCAAAGATGAATTTTATATTTGATATATTTATAAAAATTACTGGAGGTAAACATGGCTGTAAAAGTAGATAAGGAAAAATGCACAGGGTGTTCTGCTTGTAAATTGGTATGCTCTATGGATGCGATTGAAATAAAGGATGGAAAAGCACAAGTCAGTGAATTGTGTGTAGAGTGCGGAGCTTGTTTACCGGAATGCCCGTGTGGTGCATTAAGTTTCTAAATAAGGGATTTTTAATCGCATTGGAGGTATTCATGCCTTTACACGATGGAACAGGACCTTTTAGGTCGAGACCTCGATCAGGACGAGGAAATGGACCTTGTTATATAAGGTTTGGTAATAGGGGCATTCCGCGGTCGCTATTTCACGGAAGACAAAGGTTGCTATTAGGAATTACAGTACCTTTTGTTGCGGCTGTTATACGGGATTTATTGAAACAATCCGGAGTACTTGATCGGATTATGAATGCATCTTTTGGCAAAATAGTTACTGATAATGCCCAAAAAATGAGACAAAAAGCAGAGAACAAATTACTGGATAAGAATTCTGTTCCCCCAAAAGGAGAATGTTAAATGAGTATTCTTTCTGTTAAACCTGTAGGTTTCATCAGAAGTGAACATAAGAAAGCCGAAGAGACTCCAATACAGCCGGTGTATTCTTATGAGTGCGTCGGCAGCGTGGAAGTACTTCCAGAGTATGAAGAGGGGCTTACTGATATAGAAGGTTTTTCTCATATCATACTAATTTATTGGCTGCATGAAGCGGATGAATCACAGCTGCTTGTCAAGCCATTTCTTGAAGATGTTATACATGGCATTTTTGCCACTCGTACACCATGCAGGCCTAATCCAATTGGTCTCTCTATAGTGCGGCTTATCGAAAGAAAAGGTAGAGTTCTATCTATTCAGGGTGTAGATATTCTTGACGGTACGCCAGTATTGGATATCAAGCCCTATTCAAGCCGGTTTGATTGTTTTCCCGGCGCACGTAATGGCTGGCAGGATGCAATCTCCTGCGAAGAAGCTGCAAAAAGGGGAAAACGCGGTTATCGCGGCAGATCAGTAATTGACAGCTCGTCATTGAAATAGCTACTTCAGAAGCGCTATTTCAATAATAATAAATATTGACGATAAGATAAGAAATCCGGCATATAGAATCCGGATTTTTACTCCTCTTATTTTTGATGTCAATCTGGATCCAAGAACTGAACCAAATACAGATGTAAATACAATCAGGCCAATTAGAACAGGTTCAAGGTTTCCTCTGAGTGCATGCATTAATGCGCCTGCGCCAGCAGTGATAGTGAGCTGAAACAGGCTTGTACCAATGACAAGCACAGATGGAAGTCCTGCAATGGAAATGAGTACTGGTGCAACAAGAATTCCTCCTCCAATGCCGAGAAATCCGGATAAAATTCCAATTAAAAGTCCGAAGATGATAATAAATGAACCATTTATATAATCAGTATTTTTTTTACTGTCCCGATAACAGAATGCAGCACTTTTAAAAAAGAAAATAATTTTATATGTTGACATATCGCGTATTACTGATTTCCCAGGGTTATTGTTCCGGAATTTAAGCGCATCTTTTAACATAAGCCAGGTTGAAAACAGTAGTAAAAGTAAATAACAACAGCTGATTACGGTATCAAATGTATGATTAGTTATAAAGCTGCTTTGTTGTAAACATGCAGATTTAAAAGTTTTTAATAAACGTGTTCCAAGTTCAACTCCCGGCAGTGAACCGCATAGCAGCAGTAAACCAAGTCTTAAAGATATGTTTCCACGACGATAGTGAATTACTGCTCCTGAAATTGATGAAATGGCAATAGCACACAAGCTTGATCCGATAGCGTATTCAAATGGAACGCCAAATATATATCGCAATAATGGAGTAAGTAAAAATCCTCCGCCAACTCCAAATGTTCCGGATAATAATCCAATAATAAAACCAAGAGTCAGTATTCCAGGCCAGAAAACAAATATGCCGGTATTATGTAAAAATAAAAACATTTTATTTCATAACCATTGTCTTGAAATATCTTGAATTATTATAATTTCAGCAAAATTATTTTAACTGTTACAAAATATTATCTGGCATATTGCTTGCCTTATTAATTAAAAATTATACACAAGCTGCAAAAAAATTGCAAATATGCAATGATTGATTGCATTCATTGCATAATCGCAAGCATTTGACATGTTTTTTAAAATACAATGTACTTTATCTGCATCAAAAACACTATTTTGGGGTTTGGTACGATAATAGCTAATACATTATAGAATGTTCAGTACTTTATCTGAACTTTTTATAAAAATTAACAATTATAGAGTTACTAATAATATTGTTATTTTTAAGGATGTTATTCATTTAAGTAAAGGTATTTAAAAATGCATGAATCATGTGATGCCGGCCGTCTTACAGAGACACTTTCACAGATTAAGAAAAAGTTTGTTGTTCTTTCAGGAAAAGGCGGTGTCGGTAAAAGTACTGTATCCGTCAATTTGGCAGTAGCACTTGCTCTGAGTGGTAAGAAAACAGGAATCCTTGATAGTGATCTTCATGGCCCAAGTGTTCCAAAAATGCTTGGGATCGAAAATGCAAATCTTAGTGGTGATGATACCCATATTGAACCGGTTGTGTGTTATGATGGAATGCTCAAGGTGATGTCGGTTCAGTTTATGCTTCGTAATGTCAACGATTCAGTAATCTGGCGCGGGCCGCTGAAACACAGTGTAATATCACAATTTATTGGATATACCGTCTGGGGTGATCTTGATTATTTAATTATAGATTCTCCTCCGGGAACAGGTGATGAACCTCTTTCTGTGGTACAGTCTGCAATGCCTGATGGTGCAATTATAGTTACAACTCCGCAGGAAATTGCGACATTTGATGTTAAAAAGTCAATTGATTTTTGCGATAAGCTCAAGCTTAAGGTTGTTGGTATAATTGAAAATATGAGTGGATTTGTATGTCCTCATTGTAATACAGAGACAGCGATTTTTAGCAGTGGCGGAGGAGAAAAAATGGCGGATGATGTCGGTGCTCCGTTTCTTGGGCGAATTCCGATTGATCCATCATTTGTCAGCCTGAGTGACAAAGGTCATGTATTTTTTGATAAAGGTGCAGAGAGTTTAGCAATGAATGCAATGAAAAGCATTATTGCGAAGATTATTGCTTAATAATAATTGGTTTAAGTCAATGGTTCTATACACAACATTCTGTAAAGAATAATTGTGTATAGAACCTGAAGTTGCAAGAAAAACTTATTGTCTGTGAATAATGCTGAAAGCTATAAACCTGAAAGATCATATTTTTTCATCTTACGCCACAATGTCGCAACATGAATTCCCAGTGCTTCAGCTGTTTTGATACGATTGTAAAAGTTCTTTTCAAGAGCCAGTACAATCTCCGATTTTTCAAATTCTTTAATTGAATTTTTACGGTCGTGAACAGGTGAATACTTTTCTGTTTGTCTTTTGAGAAGATATACAGGAAGGTGTTTTGTTTCAATTATTTTCCCCTGACATAAAATCATAGCGTGCTGAAGGATATTTTCAAGTTCCCGGATGTTTCCCGGAAAACTATATGCAGCAAGGATTGAAAGGGCATCGGGGCTTATTGAATCTGTTTTGCTTTTGTTGATAATACTGTTATGAGCGATAAAATGATTTACAAGAATTGGAATATCATCAGTACGTTCGCGCAGGGGAGGCAGTGTCAGAGGCATTACATGAATTCTATAAAAAAGGTCCTGCCGGAATTCACCATTCTTAACCATATTTATCAGATCTCTGTTTGTTGCTGCGACAATACGGACATTTGATTCAACCGATTCTGATGTGCCAAGCGGTTCAAAGATATGCTCCTGAAGTACACGGAGGAGCTTTACCTGAAGAACTTTAGGCATATCTCCTATTTCGTCAAGAAAGAGCGTTCCGCCTTTTGCCTTGTCGAATCTGCCGGGTTTATCAGATTTGGCATCTGTAAAGGCTCCTTTTTTATAACCGAAAAGTTCTGATTCAAGAAGGTTCTCCGGTAATGCACCGCAGTTAATTGCGACAAAGGGACCGTCTTTTCTTAAACTCAGATGATGAATAGCTTTTGCAAGAAGTTCTTTGCCTGTACCGCTTTCTCCGCTTATTAATACAGGAGAGTCACTTTTTGCTATTACCGGTAAATTATTAAGCAGGTCAAGCATCCGGTGGTTATTGGTAATCATGTCGTAATGGTAGTTTTTACCTGCAACTTCCCTGCGCAGCTCCTCAATTTCGCTGAGATCACGAAATGTTTCCACTCCACCGATAATTGTACCGGATTTGTCAGAAAGCATTGCTGTGGAAATGCTCACAGGAAGTGTTTTTCCGGCTCGGTTGACAATGTGTATTGTATTGTTTATGCTTGATTTGCGGGTTTTAAGTGTTTTTTTCAGAAAACAATCCCGTTCGCACACTTCAGCATGAAAAACTTCCCAGCATTTGCTGCCGATTGCATTTTTACGGGAAACACCTGTAATCTTTTCAGCTGCCCTGTTAAAAGAGGTTATATTCCAGTTGTTATCAACTGTAAATACACCATCAGCGATTGAATCAAGTATCTGCTCATTCATCTGCTGAAACAGGTCTGTAGTTTTTTTATCAGTCATGGTATTTATAAAATAACTGCCGAAACCTCTATTTGTGTAATATTATAATTAAAAAATTATATTTTGGCCTGTAAATCCATTTATAACTTTATCGGGAAAGTGTTTTTTCAAGTAATCGGATGATAAATCTCCGGTGCAATGGCAAAGAACAATTCGGCGGATGTCATGACGTTGGAATTCATTTACAGTTGCATCCAGACGAATCTGATCGGCATTGACAAGATGAAGGCCGCCGGCAATTCCATAGATTTCCTGTGAAGTAGCAATACAGGAGGCGTGCCTTATTGTATTGACAATACCGGAGTGGCAGCAGCCGCAGATAATTACAAGTCCGTTTACAGTATTAAACCAGAGTGAAAGATCATCCTGAACAAAATCTTTCGATTTGCCTTCTTTGTCAAAATAGAATGTCCCGCCGCAGTCTTCAAAATCTGTATTTCTTCGAATTGCAGTGAGGATGCCGAAATCTTCGGATAATTTACATGAATGATTCACAAAGTGAATGTTTTCTGCAGACCGGATTAAAACATCGCTTACTGATTTGTTTATTCCAATTGGTTTCATAGAGCCATCCATCTGGCGGCTGTAGCGTTCTGTAAATATCATTGAACTGCAGAAAATTGAAAGATCAGGTCTGCGGGAAAGCACTTCCGGTATTGCACCTGTGTGATCATAGTGGCCATGGGACAAAATAAGCATATCAGCTTTTTTCAAGTCTAATCCGAGCATATCGGCATTTTGTATGCATTTATTGCTTTGGCCGGCATCAAACAGTATTTTTTGCTCATCAGCTTCAATCCAAAGAGACAGACCATGTTCAGCATTCAGTGGCAGGCCGCTTCTGTTTTCATTGTTGTCTATAAGAATTGTCAATGATAGATTTTTTATCATATTAATTGAACCATAGTATCTTTGAAGATATCCTCAATTATTATTACCTTGTAAATAAAGTGCAGAAGAAATCATTATGTATCTGAAATATATGAAGAAAACGCCTGTTTTTAGAAGAATATATTTCATACTTGAAGAAAATATTTTATGCATTCATAAAGATTGGGTTACTGAATCCCAGATCATGCGTATATCTTCTGCAGCTCCGCCGGAGCTGAATTCGGTAACAGTTTTTTGTGCCCGCTGTGCAGTCGAAACGGTTTTATCATAACGTATAACACCTGCAAAGGTCATATCGTTTGTTTCTGTAAATGTCTTTATCTGCTCTGTAAAGTCAGGATTTATGTCCCATTTGTTTACACATACAATTGTTTTAATACCAAGTTTTGAAGTAAGGGAAGCTATTCTGCGAAAATCATGATCACCTGAAACAGTAGGTTCAGTAACAATCAGTGCGCAGTCTGCAGCAGTCAGTGATGCAATAACCGGACATCCGATACCCGGTGATCCATCAATAATGACAAACTCCGCGTTATTTTCAACAGCAATTTTCTTTGCTTCTGTACGGACAAGGGTTACAAGTTTGCCGGAGTTATCTGCAGCAATACCAAGTTTTGCATGAACCATTTTTCCAAATCTTGTATCAGAAATAAACCAGTCCCCGCATATTTCTTCTTTAAAATCAATAGCATTTTCGGGGCAGAAACGAAAACATACACCGCAGCCGTCACAGCGGACAGAATCTATTGAATATTTTTTAATTTTATCTGTTTCTATTTTTCTTACTGCATCAAACCTGCACAGTTCCATGCATTTGCCGCACCCATTACACGCCTCAGTACGTATGGCAGCTTTATGACCGCTTCGGAAAACAGTCGAATTTATAATTGACGGATTAAGAATCAGATGCAAGTCAGCTGCATCAACATCACAGTCCGCCAGTACTGCTTTACCGTTTGCGAGTGATGCAAAAGATGCTGTGATGCTTGTCTTTCCGGTTCCGCCTTTACCGCTTATTATAACAATCTCTTTCATTTAGTCACCTGCTTTTTAATTGCATCCATGATATTTGAAAAATAGATCCGTGTGTGTGGAAGTGTATTCACAAGAATGTGTCCTTTTGAATACTCCCGGGCGATTTCACGTTCGTCGGGAATCTGAGCAAGTATGGGCACATTTCTCTTCTTACAGAATTCAATGGCATCAGTGTTACCGATTTCAGAACGGTTGACAACCACACCATGCGGTATGTCAAGTTCTTGTACCATGTCAAGGGCAAGTCCGAGGTCATTGAGACCAAAAGGTGTCGGCTCTGTCACGAGTACAATAAAATCTGCATTACGTATTGATGCAATTACCGGGCAGGAGGTTCCCGGAGGTGAATCAATGATAGTAATATTATCAGAATCTATATTTTTGAGAACAGAACGAATCAGTGGCGGGCTCATTGCTTCACCGACATTCAGTCTTCCGTGTATAAAGTGGAGTTTTCCACTTGATCCTGTTTCAACTGTGCCTATATTCTTAGTACTTTCAGTTATTGCTTTCTGAGGACACACAAGCATACATCCGCCACAACCGTGACAAAGCTCATTAAAAACCATAATCATTTTTCCAAGACGAATGATTGCTCTGTATGCACAAAACTGCACACACGCTCCACATGCAATACATTTAGAATTGTCAATTACTGGTACAGGCACTTCTGCAGGACTTCTTTTTGTAATGTCAGGATTGAGAAAGAGATGGCCATTAGGTTCTTCGACATCGCAATCAACATATTCAACATTATTATTATGTTCGCTCAGATAAACGGCAAGATTTACAGCTACAGTTGTTTTTCCGGTTCCGCCTTTACCGCTTGCTATTGCTAAAATCATGTTTTAATCTCCTGCGCCTTAAAAAACTTTGCTTTCGCAGTTACAACTGCAATACTATTCTGATGTATCTCGGTATGGACTATATATAGCTTGTCAAGATAGGTCTCTTTAATTGTTGTACACAAAGTAGCTTTTTTATTGATCATGACATGCTTCCTGTATTTTATTTTCAGTTCTGCTGTATAAGCAACTACTCTGTGTCCCATGAGGCATTTTGCCATTGACGCATCAATAATTGCGGCAATAATTCCACCATGCATCATTTCATCATAACCCTGAAACAGATTACTGCATGTAAATTCCCCATGCAGTATCCCATCATTATCAAAATTAAATGACAGATCGGGTATTACCGGTGGAAGGCGGTTGAAAAGACACTGAGAATGGTGCAGTGTCTTTAACTCGTTTAAATTACGCGTAAACTTGTTATTGCATTCTTCCTGATACGGTTTATTATCTGTAAGAATAATGCATTCATCCGGAAGAATATTCCGAAGATCACTTGTCAATGATCGCAAATATTTCCTCCGGAGACAAGTGTTCCATTAAGATAGCTCAGCACAACTGTCTGGGGGTGATCCGCAGGTGCCCCGACTACAACCTCAATACCGAATTCCTGAAAAAACTGCTGTGCTTTCATGCCCATCCCGCCTGCAATTATCATGTCTGCACCTTTTTCATGCAGCCAGCGCGGTATAACGCCTACATCATGGGGTGGAGGAACAGCTTCTTCTTTGCCAAGAATTACCTTTTTGTCTTTATCAACATCAATAATGACAAACAGTTCACAGTGACCAAAATGAGGGCATAGGATGCCGTCAGCTACAGGAATTGCGATTTTCATAAAATCTCCATAAGTTAAGTTGTTGATGATCATTACTATTACATTTTACAAATAAATATATTCAATATCACCAGTGGCCTTCTGTATCTGCGTTTACAAGCTTTGTCAGTTTATTCTGTAAATACATATCTGCGGCTTCCTTAACAGTTGCGCCTGCAGCCGAATAAACTGAAACCTCTGCTTTTGAAAGGGCTGTGAATGCTTTTGGGCCGCAGTGACCGCTTATAAGTACACTGCATCCTTCATTTACAATATGCGATGCAGCCTGAATTCCTGCGCCCTGGGCTGCGTGAAGATTCTGTGAGTTATTGACACATTTCCATTTGTTGCAATCTGTATCAAGAATCATAAAATATTTTGCTCTTCCAAAACGTGCGTCAACAGTGCTTTCTGAACTTGGATTTTCTGCTGTTACTGCAATTTTCATATATACCTCCAGTTTGATTTCAAAATCTATTAATGTTACTGATCCGATGGCGCATCTGTTAAGCAGCTGCATTGATTGTTGTATTTTCTTCTATGTCTGCCGCAGTGTCCGTGTCTGCATCCGGGCATTGCATAAACGTCTGACACATTTTTATTATCAATATAATCAGAGACAATCTTTTCAACAGGACCGCATACCCATGGTTTAACCTCAATGCCGTTTTCAAGCAGCATTTTCAAAGCGTTTTCAGATATCGCACCGCAAATAATCACTTCTATCTGTTCATTGTTTATAATATTTAGTTTGTCAATAAGAGAGAAGTTATGAATATCAATAGTATGTCTTAACAAATCCGGTTTTATTATCAGAAGAACCGATGATGAATCGTATAGCGGGGAAATTATCGAGTCCCAGATTGTTATTGCTATTGTTTTCATGTAATGTTTAAGTAGCGAAAGTTGTGCCGAAAATGGAATGTATCAAATTTTATTGATCAGGGCATTAAGCATTGAAATGTGATTCATTCCGACATTGCAATGTTGCAATGCAATGCAAGTAAAAATAGCAGAAATGCAAAGTGTCCTGAGGTTTGATCTGTAAATTTTTTTAATTCAGTATTGTTTATCTGCATGGAAAATCATATTTTGAAAGCCATAATATAAAGAGTGTTTTTGTAAATTATTAGTCGTAAATCAGATTAAATTTATCTATTGAATTATATAAGCGGGAAAGAGGCGTTTCTTGAAAAAAAAAGCAGTTGATTTCTATATGGGAAAAAACGGAACACGACAAAATTGTGCGCAGTCTGTTGCCATTGCAGCAAAAGATGAATATGAGGTGTCTGATGAAGAAATTGAAATGCTGAAAAATTTAAGCGGCGGACGGGCTCCCGGTGGAATGTGCGGGGCGATTTATGCTACGCAGTGGCTTATTACACGTAAATCACCGGAAGACGCTCAGATTGCTTTGAGTGCTTTTAATGAGGCAATAGGGGAGATTCATTGCAGGGCGATCAGATCAGCGCGAATGCATTCATGTATGGATTGTGTGGCTGAAGCTGCAATCCTTGCTGAAAAGTATATTCTTACAAATAAGTAAACCTATTGCGGCTCTGCCTGTTTTTTGTAAGTAAATAGAATGATTTTACGTAATAGCCGGTCTGTTCTGCCAAATCAGATTCAGTCTGATCCGGCATATTTACTAAAATCTATTTTTGAAGCAGGCTGAGTATATCATTTTCGATATCGAATGGTTTTATTGTAGGTGCGTATCGTTTAAATGGTTTTCCATCCTGTGTTACCAGGAATTTGGTAAAGTTCCATTTTATGTTTTTTCCAAATATTCCTCCGCTTAATTCATCTTTAAGATATGTAAATATAGGGTGTGCTTTTTTCCCATTGACATCAATTTTTTGTGCAAGCAGGAAGGTTACGCCGAAGTTGAGTTTACATACAGACTCCATGGATTCATCTGATTGTGTTTCCTGATTAAGAAATTGACTGCATGGAAATCCGATAATGCTGAAATTACGATCTTTATACTTTTGATAAAGCTCTTCAAGCTGGGAGAATTGGGGCGCAAGACCGCATTTTGTTGCAGTGTTGACAATTAATACAACTTTTCCTTTATATGCACTCATGCTGAGAGGGTTGCCTTTGCTGTCATTGAAAGTCAAATCATAAAAAGTCATTTTTGAACTCCTGTTTCTTATATAGAAAGACTGATGGATCATTTAAACGATCTGAAATAATATCATGTGATATTGTTTCTGTTGTTTCAATATAATATAGCTGATATAACTAAAATGAAAGTATAAGAAAGAATGAAAATAAAATATATCTGATTGTTTTTTTTACAGTCCGGTGATATACTCTCTTTTAATCAGAATCAAACTTCTGTTAATTGTAAAAATATAAAAAGACTGATATATTAAATTTGTTTACTTATCAGTTACCATATAACTAAAATAACTTATTCTTAAACTTTACTAAAGGAGAGAAATGATGGATTCATCAACACCTGTATCTTTACCCAGAATCGGCGAAAAAGCGCCATCTTTTAAAGCTGTCACAACACAGGGCGAGATTAATTTTCCTGATCAGTATGCCGGAAGCTGGGTGATTCTCTTCAGTCATCCGGCAGATTTTACACCTGTCTGCACATCGGAATTTATGACATTCGCAAGCATGGAGCCGAAGTTTAATGAAGTAAACTGCAAACTTGTGGGATTATCAGTTGACGGATTATACAGTCATATAGCATGGCTTCGTACAATTAAAGAAAAAATTGAATATCGTGGTATGAAAAATGTCGAAGTGAAGTTTCCCCTTATTGAAGATATTACAATGGAGGTGGCAAAAAAATATGGAATGATTCAGCCCGGTGAAAGCAATACAAAAGCTGTGCGAGCTGTATTCATAATTGACGACAAGGGAACAATCCGTACAATTATTTATTATCCGTTAAGTCTTGGAAGAAACTTCGGGGAACTATATAGAGCAGTTGTAGCACTTCAGACTGCTGACGCGTTTGCGGTGGCGTTGCCTGCGGACTGGCAGCCAGGTGATGATGTAATTGTACCGACTGCAGGATCATGCGGAGTTGCAAAAGAACGTATGGACGGCAAGGATGATATGAAATGTTACGACTGGTTTTTCTGTACAAAAAAGATTGACAAAGACAAAGTGATGAACACAATTATGAAAAAATGATACAAATGATGCGTATTAAAAGCAATATAATATTCTTCTGAAAACTGTGCTTTTAAAATCTGCAGATTATTAGCAGTCAAATCTGTTGCATTAGTACATCCCTCTGTTTTATTTTAACATGGAAAAAGATTTACAATGCCAATTTCATGGAATAATTCATGAGGGTGTTTTTTTTGTAAGATCTGAATAACATAGATCCTGTATAATTTGTTTTTAACAGAATATCATGGAAATCATGCGGCTTTCAAATGGCAGTGCAGGTAGAATATTAACATTAGGAATTATTCTCTATCTTGCCATTTTATTCATTTTTATACTCCCTGAGCACGATCATTCTGATCACTTTGAGCATCAAGATTGTGCATTGTGTATATTCATACTTGAACAGGCAACTACAATACTTTTAATCGTATTGCCTGCAATACAAATTATTTGCTGTTCAGCGGTAATTATTTTCAGGTCAATTGTTATTTTACCTGTTTTGTCATCTGTCCAGTCCCGCGCTCCTCCTTTACAATAAAACACATTAGGTTTACAAGTTAAAAATCATTCTGTATTTCAGATGGTTGTGATTTTATTTCTGGAAACGATTGACATAGGAACAAGTGCCCTATGTATCTCATTGTATTTACTTTAAGGTAAAGGATAATCGCATGCGTATAAAAACATTTGTAAATATACTGATAATAGTACTGTTTTTCTGCAGTTGTGATGACGAAACCAAACTTGTTTACGAAGGACAAGACAGTCTGTTTGAAATCATTGAACATGCTGCAATACATATGCAGGATGGAAGTGGACTTGCAAGGGCTGCTGATACTGTAATGCCGGGTCCGCATCTTGATAAAGATTCCATTGAACACCGCAGGATTGATGTGACACTGCCGGTGATGGGTGCAGGTTTTGGAGGTTACATCCATTTCGGACCGGATATAACCGGTGATATGATAGTATGTGTTGATGTAGAAACACCGCTCACTGTTACAAACCGCTCAGGAATGGGTGATACTCCGATAGAAATTGAGAAGACTTTTAAAATTCAGGATATTGTTGACTCGGCAAAAACTAATCTGATCAGGACAGCAGTTCTATTCGAGGCGAATACTGGAGGCAATATTCTAAAATTGGGCCCTGTCAACCAGTCAACAGTCAGAATAATTATTGAGGAGGCCAGTCATGATCATGAATAGCTCCAGATTTGTTATCTGTATTCTGCTGATGTTTTTATTACTTTATGAATTGTCCAGTGGGGCTGAGAGTGCTGCTTCCCGCGGCTGGCAGAATCCTGACATCGGATTGACACTTGATGGTGTAATTGATGTGCACGATGCGGAAGGTTCATGGAAAAGTCAGGGTATTACGCTGCGTGGAGCTGAGCTTATAGTAAGCGCTAATATTGATCCTTACGCATTTCTGCTTGGAAATGTACTTATATCGGAAGGTGGAGCCGAACTTCATGAAGCATTTGCCGAATTCCCGTTCCTTCCTTTTAATTTGAAAGCAAAAGCCGGGCTTATGCTTGCTAATTTTGGACATTGGAACCGTTTTCATGTTCATGCGATGCCGTTTACATCTGAACCAAGGATCTACAGGGAATATGCAGATGGTTTACTTGCGCTAAAGGGTATTGAGTTGTCATGGATGATGCCATTTGATCATTATATTGAGATTACGCTTTCTGCATATAACCGCATTCAGGGACACAGTCACGATGTTGATCCATCATGTGGCAGTACAAGCGTAACATCAAAGACTGCCGATCAGATAGCAGAAGAGATCGGTGCGGAAAAGCACGGCACTCACTGGCATGGTTCAGATGGAGAAATCCTTTACGAAGAAGATCTGCTTGCTCTTGCCGAAGAAGAGACATCAACTGAACCTGTTTATATTTCAGGTAATTGTCGTCCAGAGGGGTTTGCCTACGGCGGAAGGATAACAACAACTTTTGAAATGGGACCGCAATTCAGTATAGATATTGGCGCAAGCGGTATTTATCAGAATGAATATAAGCGGACTCAGAAAACTGAGCTGAACGGGTTGACCTATAGCAAGATTCTTTACGGAGCGGATATTACGGTTTTCTGGCATCCTTTGACAAGTAATAAATATCATAATCTTCAGGCCGGAGCAGAAATGCTTGGGTCATATGAGGGTTTTGAAAGGTCTGCCGGTAATCTGGTGTATGAAGATTACTATAATCGTATCGGTCTGTTCTCATGGTTTGCCTGGCGTCAATCACAGCTCTGGCAGATCGGAGCATTTGGTGAATTTTTTCAATCAAATGATTATTTCAGAAATCAGAAAAAACGTTATGGAGGTTTCGCAACTCTCAATATCACTCATTATCAGTATGTTCGTCTTGAATATTCAAGGTATGAGTACCCTGGGGTTATTGATGGTGTAAACCGGTTAATGTTACAGTATGATGCAACAATTGGATATCACACTCACGGGAGGCAGCGATGAAATCATGGATTTTTATTTTCTGCGCGGCAGCCGCACTCTGGGCAGATAAGCGCATAGAGGTAGTGGCATCGGTTCCTGATCTGGCCGATATGGCCAGGCAGATTGGCGGTGATGCAGTCAATGTTATTTCTCTGGCAAGCGGACGTGAGGATCTTCACGCGGTACCTGTACGTCCGGGTTTTCTTCCAAAGCTTAACAAGACGGACATTCTTCTATCGCTTGGTCTTGACGCTGAACACGCATGGCTTCCTGCGCTGGCCGATGAAGCCCGTAATGCAAAAATCAGGGAGGGTGGTTCCTGTTGGGTCAATTGCTATCAGGGAATAGAAGTCCTTGGTGTTCCGGAAAAGCTTGATCGCAGTGAGGGAGAACAGCATCCACAGGGAAACCCACATTACAATATCGGTCCGCAGTGCGGAATGGTGATGGCAATAAATATAGAAAAAGCATTTTCAAATGCATTGCCAACACGTAAAGATTACTTTGCAAACAACATGCAGGTTTACATAAAATCACTGGACTCATTGCTGCCTGTATTGAAAGAACAGGGAAAGTCTCTTGACGGTGTGGCTATTATTGAGTATCATCCTGATGTTGCCTATCTGAGTGCCTTTTATGGAATGAAGACAATCGGCAGCATTGAACCTGAAGCCGGCGTCTCTCCAACGGCCCTGCACCTGAAAAAACTGAAACAGACTGCAAAAGAAGCAAACGTCCGGCTTATTGTTTACAATCAATCCCAGAATCCAAGAGTTCCAATAAAGCTTGCAGCTGAAATTGGTTGTAAAGCTGTAGCGATAGCTAACGCAGTTGGAGCTCAGCCGCAGATTACGACCTGGATCGGGTTGCAGCAATACAATCTCAGGCAGCTGATTCTTGGCTTGACAGGTGCAGAAAAATGAGCTCCACACTTGTAAAAACCGAAGCTGCCTCATTTGGGTATTTACGCGCACAGAAAGCTGTTGTTGAAAATGTCAATTTGTCTGTAAAGCCTGGGGAGTTTGTTGTGCTTCGTGGTCCTAACGGGTGTGGAAAATCTACAATTGTCAAAGGAATACTTGGCATTGCGCATAAGCTCAAAGGAACTGTTTCATGGTCAATAGGTAGATCTTGTGTCGGTTATGTTCCTCAGGAATTATCTATTGCAAACGATATTCCGTATACAGTTCTTGATATTGTCAAATGTGCAATACCATTTCCATGGCGCAGACCTCCTGAGGCAGCAGTTGCTTCCCTTGTCTCTGTGGAGATGGATGGAAAAGCCGGGTGTCGGTTCGGAGATCTTTCTGGAGGTCAGAAACGTCGGGTACTCTTTGCCAGAGCATTGGCTCTAAATCCACATCTTCTGATTCTTGATGAACCAACTGCAAATGTGGATATTCACACCGAATCTTTAATTGAACGGATGATAGATACTTTTATTTCCGGACACAATGCAGGTGTTATTGCTGTTGCGCATTCACATGATTTTGGAAAACAAGCCAGGGTGATCAGGATTGATGAGGGGAGAATTCATGAGTAGTTTTCTGGAGATATTGTCTTTTTCCATTCTTCCTTTGATTCTTGTTTTATCATTTGCATTAATAGTTCCTGGCATGGGTGCTGTGCTTACACTTCGTAATGAAATTATGCTTGCACTCGCATTACCGTCCATTGCAAATGCCGGAATGGCATTTGCAATGCTTTGTGGAATAAATCCTGGTAACAGTGCAGTTCTCTATGTGTTCGCAACAATAACTACACTTGCCGGAGCACTATTCTCAACGTTCCGTAAGAGCAGTGCGCGTTTACGGGAGCTGCGCCTTGCAGGTCTTTTTGTGATCGGGCAGATTCTAACAATCTTTTTTGCTGTATTGTCTACTGATGCTCATGTTCATATAACGCACCTTTTAAATGGTGAAGTGATGGCTGCCGGGAAAAGGGAGACTACTATAATTTGTGCGGCTTCGATCAGTTTACTTGCCGTAATGTATTCAGTTAGAAAAACACTCTGGCTATGGTGTGCAGATGAGGATTTTTTTCAGGCCGTCAATATACGTTACCGGACATTTAAGGTAATGGTTTATACAGTTATGGCGGCGGCTATTACTGTCGGTGTTGCAACTGTCGGAGCACTTCTTATTACTGCGCTTATGGTTCTCCCTGCGCTTCTTGCAGACACTGGAAAGGGAGGAATAGCAAGGTATGCTTTACTGGTATTTATTATAGGTACAGCTGGAGCACTTTGCGGATTTTTATTATCAATTGTACTTGATTTACCGCCGGCAGTGTGTGCTGCAGGTGGCGCCGGTGTTCTGGGTATAATTTTCAGGCTTGCTGCTATGTTGACAAAAAAAAATAGTTGACAGTTACAGGTTTGAAAAACAGCCTGTAAATTTAGTTTCAGTTTTTATTCAATATTCAAGCCGGTAAGTTACAGGAAACGTTATTTTGACCTTGACAGTTGATCTGGAAATAGTAGTACTGTTTTTATTGTATTGGCTGCATTTGCAAAAAAATTCTGAATTAAAAGATGCATAAGCTGGCTGGATATTGTATTTTTTAGTTTAAAGTTACCTTCTTTTTTATTGCTCAATACAAGACGTATTGGTATGGCGGCTCTGTTTTTGT
>Ga0209373_10002518_pt1 | contig 18262 bp, 10 predicted proteins | sample Higcelweek5metaG_FD_187173 | JGI IMG/M metagenome (GOLD analysis project Ga0209373, IMG submission 187173) | Freshwater pond sediment microbial communities from the University of Edinburgh, under environmental carbon perturbations - High... | ecosystem: Environmental > Aquatic > Freshwater >... | reverse complement strand
AGGTAAAAGTCTTTGAAATATTTTTCAGTTCAATAACTATTTCTGGTTCCATAGTGAGAGTGTTTGAGGCCTATAAAAATTCGAGTGCTTTTTTCGAACTGTTCTGCATAAACAGGTAACCCGATATGGCAACAACTGTTGAGGTAATTAATGCAATATAAAGGTGCTCCATGTCGGGAACAGAGTTTTCAAGCAGTATCTGGCGAGTATTGATTATAAAAGTTGCAAGGGGGTTGTATAACATGAATGAATACTTTTCGTAAACAATTTTGTAGTCCCAAATAATTGGGATTGCCCAGAAGCCAGCCATTAATGTGATATCCCAAAGATGGTCAAGATCTCTGAAAAAGATAAATAGGGTTGCAAGGATAAATGTAACACCTATGCTGAATAGCAATAAGCCAATTAATACTGGTATCAAATACAGCAGATTCCAAGAATAAACCGGGTCGAAAAATAGTAACGAGAAGGCTATGAATATGCCAAAATTGACAATGAACCCCCTGAATTTACTTATCAGGAGAGAAACAAAAAAGTCGATTTTATTAATTTTTATATTCTGCAATATGAAACGCTTGCTTAAGAACAGTCTTATTGATGCACTGCTAGTTTCTGAAAAGAACTGCCATGTAATGATGCCGGTAAACAGGTAAAGTATAAAATTGGGTTTACTGCCTGCTCCCATAAAGTAGGTAAATGCAAAATAGTAAACCAATATTTGAAAAAAAGGATTTATAAAAGCCCAAAGCACACCTAGTTTTGAACCATAATACCTTATGTGGTAGTCGGTTTGGGCAATTAGTAAAATTCGTTCTATTCGGTTTACCGTTTTCGAAGGTAATCGGTATAGTAATTTGTTCATCTTAGTTTTGTTATAAAAGCTATAAAAATATAAAAATCATCAACCGCAAAACAGTAAATTTATATTATTGTAATCAAGAACTGAATTTCAACGTGATAATAAAGCTTTAACTACAGCATTATGACTGTCTCTGTGCTTTATTCTGCTTAGCTTTTTTTCTCTTCTATCCGTTTTCGCTCTTCATCTACTTCTTTCTCGTCGTAAATTTCAAGTATCGGTTTGTCAAAAGCTTTGCTCTCAAGGCGTTTGTCGAGTGTTAGTAGTAGCGATGGTAGTACCAGTGTATTGAAAAACATGGCAATAAACAGCGTTACCGAAATTAATATTCCCAATGCCTGTGTTGCTCCAAAGCCCGAGAAGATGAATACGCTGAAGCCCAGAACAAGAACAATGCTGGTGTATATCATGCTGAATCCGGCTTCGTGCAGGGCATTAATTGTTGAGATTTTTATCGCGCCATTGTTATGCTTGAGTTCATGCCGATACCTCGACAAGTATTGTATTGCATTGTCGATCGAAATTCCTAAACCAACACTAAAAACAATGAGTGTAGATGGTTTAAGCGGTACGCCCGTAAAGCCCATAATTGCTGCCGTAATCAGCAGTGGAATAATGTTCGGGATCATCGAAACAAGTATCATTTTGAACGATGAAAACAGCAATGCCATTAATAACGAGATAAGTATTATTGCAATGATCACACTCTCGAAAAGGTGCCGTAGCAGGAAGTTTGTTCCTTTTGCATTTACAACACTGTTGCCTGTAACGTGTACTTCATATTTCGAGGGATCAAAAATGCTATCGATCTGTGGTTGTAATTGCACTAGCAGAGAGTCCATTCTCTTTGTGCCAACATCGGTCATTTGATAGCTTATCCTGGTTATTTGCCTTGTGCTGTCGAGATATGAGCTAAGTATGTTGCTGCCACCAATATTGGCTTCTTTTGGAAGGTAATCCATTATGAATTTACTTTCCATGGCACTGGGAACCGAATAGTAAGCTGAATCGCCTCCATAATATGCCTGGCGTGCAAACTTGAAAAGCTCGGCCAACGAAAGTGGTTTTGAAAATTCAGGATGAGAACCAATAACTTCCTGTAACTCGCCAATCCTTTTTATTGTAGAGGAAGCGACTGCCCCGTTTTTTTTCTTTGTGTCAACAGATATTTCGAAAGGCATTACCCCTCCAAAATTGTTTTCAAAAAAAGTAAGGTCTTTCTTTATTGGGTCGCTGTCTTTAAAATCGTCAACAACTCTGCCCGAAGTTTTCATTTTGCTGATTCCCAGAAAACCAATTACAAGTAAAATGAGGGATGTAATGTATATTGCTTTCCGTTTATGTGTGATCAGGTGAATTACCTTTTCGATAATTGCTTTGAAAAAATTGTTTTCGAGATGTTTTGTGTTTTTTTCTGATGGAGGCGCCAGATAACTTAATATAATTGGAAGAAGTATTATGCTCAGCACATAAAGTAGCATTACATTAATTGACGTAACTATGCCAAATTCCCTTAACATCTTGTTTGGCACAACAATAAATGCAGCAAACCCTAATGCGGTAGCAAAGTTGGTCATTAGCGATGCAAACCCAATTCGCTGAATTGCATTTGAAAGTGCGTTCACTTTATTGCCGTGCGAAATGTATTCCCAGTGGTATTTATTCAGGATATAGATGCAGTTTTCGATAACAATAATCACAACTAACGATGGTATTACACCGCTAAGAATGGTGATTTTGAAGTCGAACAGGGAAATTGTTCCCAAAACCCAGATAATGCTAATTGCAACCACCAAAAGTGATCCCATTAAAATGCGGAACGACCTGAAGAAGAAATACATGATTAGTGCCGCAACGAAAATACTGCCGAGCACGAAGAGTATCAATTCGCGTTCTACATCGTGCATTGTTTGGGTTGCAATATATGGCATTCCCGAGTAATGCACTTCTATATTATTCTTTTGCTGGTATCTCTTTACCGTCTCAGTTATTGAGTTAACAATAGCGATACGCTTTTTATTGTGCATCTTGGTCTTGTCGAGCGTTATGGCCATAAGGGTTGCCTTAGTCTCGGTGTTATAAAGAAGACCTTCGTAAAATTTGAGTTGAAGAATTTTGTTTTTCAGGCTGTCGACTTCTTCTTGTGTGCTTGGTTTTTGAGTTACAAGTGGAAGAATATCAAATTGATGCGTCTCTTGATTTTTAATAATGTCAACGCCTTTCGATATGCTTATAACACCTTCAACGCCTTCAAGTTGGCTGATTTCATTTCCAAGGTCATACCATTCGTTAAATTGGTCGAGCTGAAAGATGTCAGGGTTTTTAGCACCTACAACGTACAGGCTACCATCTTCGCCAAAAAGTTTCCGAAACTGGTCGTATTCAATTTTTGATTGGTTTTTTTCAGATAACAGAGAAGTGTATTCATACGACATCTCAATTTTTAGGGCATAGTAACCCATGAAAACAGTAAAAATGGCAAGAAATATAATGAGGGTAATTCTATTTTTAAGGATAAACTGAGAAACTTTTGCGAACATTTTTTCCAATTAAGATTTAAAAAAAGCAATCATGTTTTAGAAGTCCAAAAATAATTCAATAATTGAATTGAATGAGCTTAAACTTCATTTTTTCGTAACCCTTTTGTGCTGATGTTTTTATTGTTGGATATCATAAATATGCCTCATTGTCAATAATTTGAAAATGAGGCATACTTTAGCTATTTGTTGTTAAACTAGACTTGTGTTTAAGCTTTTCCTATCCACGCTGCCACTTCTTCTTTCGAAGGGTTTGTGAGGCCTAGCTTATTTTTTTTGTTGATGCCGCAAATATCCTGATGGAATTTATTCGGATTCAAATCCTTAAGATCGGCTACTATTATAACACCTGCTTTTTGAATCACATCAACCCATTCTTCAGGTATTCCAAGTTCAATAAATTTCTCCGGTCCATCTTTTTTGGCCACTTTTTCAGCTTTCATCTGTGGGAAGAAAAGAACTTCCTGAATGGCTTGTTGGCCTGTCATAAGCATAACCAGACGGTCCATACCAATTCCCATACCTGATGTAGGAGGCATGCCATATTCCAGCGAGCGTACAAAGTCCATGTCAATAAACATAGCCTCATCGTCACCCTTTTCGCTCAGTTTTAATTGCTCTTGGAATCGTCCCAGCTGATCAATCGGGTCGTTCAGTTCAGAATAAGCATTCGCAAGTTCCTTACCGTTAACCATCAACTCGAAACGTTCGGTCAGCTCCGGATTGTCGCGGTGACGTTTACAAAGTGGACTCATTTCGCGGGGATAATCAGTAATAAAGGTTGGTTGAATATAGCTTCCTTCGCATTTTTCGCCGAAAATTTCATCAATCATTTTGCCTTTACCCATGGTATCATCGGCTTCAACATGCAAAGTTTTGCAAACTTCGCGCAATTGCATTTCGTCCATTCCATTAATATCGATGCCGGTGTGTTCCTTGATGGCATCGATCATTGTAATGCGTTTGAAAGGTGTTTTAAAGCTGATTACTTTGTCGCCAATAGTAATTTCGTTGGTTCCATTCACGTCCATGCAGATTTTTTCAATCATATTTTCAGTGAAAGTCATCATCCAGTTGTAGTCTTTGTAGGCTACATATATTTCCATAGCAGTAAATTCGGGATTGTGGGTACGATCCATACCTTCGTTACGGAAGTTTTTAGAAAACTCATACACGCCTTCGAATCCACCTACTATTAATCTTTTGAGATAAAGTTCATCGGCAACACGCAAATACAATGGCATATCCAAAGCATTGTGGTGAGTGATAAACGGACGGGCCGAAGCGCCACCAGGTATAGATTGAAGAATAGGTGTTTCCACTTCGATGTAATCCTGCGCATTGAAATAATCGCGCATTGACTGGTACACTTTGGTGCGTTTCAGGAAAATATCTTTCACGCCTTCGTTCACCACCAAATCGACATAGCGCTGACGATAACGTTGCTCGGGATCTTCGAATGCATCATAGGCCACTCCATCTTTGTATTTTACGATTGGAAGCGGACGAATTGATTTGCTCAACACCGTCAGTTCTTGTGCATGAACGCTAATTTCGCCGGTTTGAGTACGAAAAACGAACCCTTTGATACCAATAAAATCGCCAATATCCATCAATTTTTTGAAAACTGTATTGTACATTTCGGGTTGAGCTTCGGTATTGATGTCATCCCTGCTTACGTATACCTGAATACGGCCTTTTGAATCCTGCAATTCCACAAAAGAGGCTTTGCCCATGATGCGACGGCTCATAATACGACCTGCAATACATACGGGTTTTCCGCTTTCTTCGTCTTTAAATTCAGATTTTATGTCAATTGAGAATGCGTCGGTTGGATACAATGCGGCAGGGTAGGGGTCGATACCTAATTCTCGAAGTTTATTTAAAGAATCGCGACGGATAATTTCTTGTTCGCTTAATTCCCGAATGCTCATATTTTATGATTTTTAAATTTTTTTGCAAAGATATAAAGAAAACTCAATCTGCTTTAGCCACCACCAACGATAAGTATAGATATGCCTGTATTTGATTTCTGACTGCAACTCAATAATAACTAATTTGATACAAGTTATTTAATGTGTTTTATGTTTCTATGGAAATTCCGAAGAGTTTTATTTTTTTAATTTCTGACATATCTGTCTGGAATAAAAATCATTAAGAATGTAGAATCAAAAAGTTTTAGTCACTTATTTAAAATTGTTTTCAGATGAGGTCGGTTTTGTTATCTTTGAGCTTTTACAGTGCATGCATTATAACAAATGACCGAGAAAGTTTGGAATATTAAAAAGCTAGGTGACCCTAACGATGTAAAGCACTTGTCGGCAGAGCTGAGTGTTGATATGGCGATTGCAAATCTCTTGGTACAACGGAACATCCAAACTTTCGAAGATGCCAGAGCTTTTTTTCGGCCTCGAATGGCTGATTTGCACGATCCTTTTTTAATGAAGGACATGGAGAAAGCTGTAGTTCGTCTTCGTCAAGCTATTGAACGACAAGAAAAAGTGCTCATTTATGGTGACTACGATGTTGATGGAACAACATCTGTAGCTTTGATGTACCTGTTTCTGAAAGACAAAATTGAAAAACTTGACTTTTATATTCCCGACCGTTATTCTGAAGGGTATGGGATATCTCCTAAATCGATAGAGTACGCTGCCAACAATAACTATACTCTGGTTATTGTGCTCGATTGTGGTATTAAAGCGTTCGAGAAAATAGCTTATGCCAATACCCGTCATGTCGATTATATTATTTGCGACCATCACAATCCAAGCGACAAAATACCTGATGCCTGCGCTGTGTTAGATCCGAAACGCCCCGATTGCAGTTATCCTTATAAAGAGCTATCGGGTTGTGGCGTAGGGTTTAAGTTTCTTCAGGCTTACAGTATCAGGTACGAAGAACCAATTCCAAAGCTTTACGATTTGCTCGATTTGGTTGTTGTTAGTATTGCTTCTGATATTGTGCCGGTGACAGGCGAAAATAGGGTTCTTGCTTTTTATGGCTTGAAGAAGTTAAACTCCGATCCGAGTGTTGGGTTAAAAACCTTGATAAACCATTCGGGGCTTAATGGCACCGAAATTACAATTAACGATATAGTTTTCAAAATTGGACCTCGCTTAAATGCTGCAGGTCGTATCGAGCACGGGAAGAAATCGGTGCGGTTGCTTATTTCTGAAGATGAAGCCCTTGCCCACGAAATGGGTGTGGAGATCAACTCTTTTAACGAAATTCGTAAATCGCTCGACCGGGATATTACTCAGGAAGCTCTCGATATGATCATTAACAACGAGGAGCTTAATAGCCGCAAAACAACGGTGCTTTATAACCGCGACTGGCATAAAGGTGTAGTTGGTATTGTTGCATCAAGGCTGACCGATTGGTTTTACAGGCCAACTGTAATTCTTACTGAATCGAATGGTATGGCCACAGGTTCTGCTCGTTCGGTAAAAGATTTCGACTTGTATGAAGCTATTGATTATTGTAGCGATTTACTTGAATCGTATGGAGGGCACATGTATGCGGCCGGCTTAACTTTGAAGCTCGAAAACGTGAAAAAATTTACCGATCGCTTTGAAGATTTCGTAAGCAGAAGCATCACTAAAAAACAGATGATTCAATCAATTGAAGTCGATGCAAAACTTCAGCTTTCCGATATCAGCCCTAAGTTAATGCGCATTTTGAAGCAATTCGAACCTTTTGGCCCGCATAATATGAACCCGGTTTTCATTTCGGAAGATGTACTTGATATTGGCAGGAGCAGGTTGGTTGGTCAAAATTCGGACCACATAAAACTCGAATTGGTTGAACCAAACAGCTCTTCTATGAAATATTCGGGAATTGCCTTTTCGTTGGCCGATAAATTTCCGTTGGTTGAATCGGGGTTGCCATTCGATATCTGTTACTCGCTTATCGAAAATGAATTTCATGGAAAAACTTCTATTCAATTATTAGTCCGCGACATTAAGAAAGGCTCTTGATTATTTTGTTCAATTTTCTTGTTCTTTAATTTTCGCCCTTTGTTTTTCTTTCCTTTTTATGCTCTATTTTTTCTTTTTTTGAACTCTATTGCTCACTTTTTTCATATTTTAGAGAAGTTTTGAAACCTGGATATTAATGATTATTGCTGTTTATGTCCGATTGGTTTGATTTATTGAGTATTAATGTGAAAAATATATTGCCATGAATATGAAGCTTGGAAGTATTATGTCTCGGTTGACAAAGGCTGTGATTATTTTTACAGTTTTATTGTCGGGTTCGTTACAAACAAGTGGCGCCGATCAGAAACCTGCCAAAGAAATTGGCTTCGACTTTGTTACTACAAAGAATGAGACGGGAAGTTTTGGCTTAATTGAGAAAGGAATACCAACTTCAATAGTCGTAAATGCCTACGATTATCCCGGAGTTATTAAAGCGTTAGAGTATTTTAAAGCCGACCTGAAACTTGTGTCGGGCAACGAGCCTAAACTCCTTCTTGATGCCGTTCCGCAAGCAAAACAAGTAATTGTTGTAGGTACAATAGGCAAGAGCCAACTTATTGATCAGTTAATAAAATCGGGTAAAATCAATGTTGACGACATGAAGGGGAAATGGGAAAACTCATTAATTCAAGTTGTCGAAAACCCATTCCCAAACGTAGATCGGGCTTTGGTTATTGTTGGAAGCGACAAGCGTGGTTCAATCTTTGGTATTTTCGATGTCTCTTCAAAAATTGGCGTTTCGCCTTGGTATTGGTGGGCCGATGTTCCAGTACAACAAAAGCAAAACCTATATATTAAAGCTGGCCGTTACAACTTGGGCGAGCCAAAAGTGAAATACCGCGGAATTTTCCTTAACGATGAAGAACCTGCATTAGGCCGTTGGGCTGTTGATACTTATGGCGGATTTAACCATCAGTTTTACGAGAAAGTCTTTGAATTAATTCTTCGTTTGAAGGGTAATTATATATGGCCGGCTATGTGGTGGGCTGCTTTTAATACCGATGATCCACAGAATGCTCTTTTGGCCGACGAAATGGGTGTAGTTCTTGGAACTTCGCATCACGAACCTATGGACAGGGCTCATGCCGAATGGAAAAAAGAAGGTAAAGGCGAATGGAACTACACAACGAATAAAGATGTTCTGACCAAGTTCTGGTCCGATGGTATAAAACGCATTGGAAACCGCGAAGTTGTTGTAAATATGGGAATGCGTGGCGATGGCGATATGGCAATGAGTGAAGACACAAACATCTCTTTACTCGAAAAGATTGTTGCCGATCAGCGCGCCATTATTGCAAAAGAAACTGGAAAAGATGTTGCCGAAACGCCTCAAATGTGGGCTCTTTATAAAGAAGTTCAAGATTACTACGATAAGGGAATGCGTGTTCCCGACGATGTTACCCTGTTGCTTTGCGACGATAACTGGGGAAATATAAGGAAACTGCCTAAGCCGGGTACAGCTCCCCGCAAAGGTGGATATGGAATCTATTACCATTTCGATTATGTTGGCGGTCCGCGAAACTATAAATGGGTGAATACTTGTCCTATTCCGCGTGTTTGGGAACAGATGAACCTTGCCTACGAACATGGTGTTGACAGGTTGTGGTTGGTAAATGTTGGCGACTTGAAACCAATGGAATACCCAATTTCTTTCTTTCTCGATTATGCCTGGAACCCACAAGATTGGAGTGCCGAAAAGCTACCCGATTATGCCAAAAAGTTTGCAGCACAGCAATTTGGTGACAAATATGCCGACGAAATTGCCAGTTTGTTAGATACCTATACAAAATACAACAGCCGCCGCAAGCCCGAATTGCTTGAACCTCAAACTTACAGCTTAATAAATTACAGAGAAGCCGAAACTGTTGTCGATGATTATAACTCGCTGGTTGATAAAGCTGAAAAGATTGGGAAGAAACTTCCAAAAGAGTACAATGACGCATACTACCAGTTGGTTTTACACCCAATTACAGCTTGTGCAAACCTTAATGAAATGTACTTTACAATTGCAAAAAACCGCTTGTATTCTGAACAATGGAGGGCATCGACAAACGATTTGGCTAAACAAGCCGAAAAGATGTTCAAGAAAGATGCAGATATTTCGGAGTATTATAATACCAAACTTGCCGGTGGAAAATGGAATAACATGATGAACCAGACTCATATTGGCTACACTTATTGGCAACAGCCCGATAAAAACTCGATGCCCGAGGTGAATAAAATTGATCTGTCGAAAGAAGCCCTACTTGGTGTAACCGTAGAAGGTTCAGATAAGTTTACGCCTTCTGTTATGGGCGACCTCACTCTGCCAACATTTGATCCGCTCAACAAGCAATCTTATTTTATCGAACTTTTCCAACGCGGAGAGAAATCAGTAGGTTACGAAATGACAAAAAATATCGATTGGATAAAGCTTTCGGAAACCAAAGGTAAAATTGACATGAACAAACGGGTTGCTGTTGAAATTGACTGGGCAAAAGCACCTGAAGGTGAAAATAGCGGTGTAGTAACAATTAATGGAACAGACGGTTCGGTTGTAAATATAAATGTGCCAATTGTGAATTTCCCCGATGATCAGAAGAAACTTGCCAAAGGGTTTATTGAAAATAACGGAACAATCTCAATTGAGGCGGCACACTTCTCTCGAAATGTAGGCGGAAACGTTGCAAGCTGGAAAGAAATCCCCGGTTTGGGGCGAACAGTTTCGGCCATGCACCCGGTTCCTGTTACAGCTTCGCGGCAGACTCCAAAAATGGGTGGGCCGGTTCTTGAGTACGATTTCCATATCTTTTATCCCGGCGAATACACTTTCAACCTACATCTTTCGCCTACGATGAACATTTATAACGACGAAGGGCTTGAAGTTGCCGTATCTGTGGATGGCGGAGAACCTGTAATTCTTAATATGCACAAAGGTAGCTCCCTTCAAGATTGGGAAGAGTCAGTTCGAAACAATATGACAAAGGTCTCAACTGTGCAAAATTTGGCAACAGCAGGCAATCATATATTAAAAGTATGGATGGTTGACTCCGGAGTTGTACTCGAAAAGATCATTGTTGAAACAGGCGAACACAAAAAATCATATTTGGGAGCGCCCGAGAGTGTCTATAAAAAAGAGTAATTTTTTGTAGTTAAAATTGAAAAATAGAATTTTGAATAAAAATAACACCGAAAGAGATATTGTAAATGACGAAAAGTTCGTTCTTTTGGAACGTAAACAATTTCTTATTTTTGAAGGTGTAGAAATTAAATTTGATTAGGCCATGTTCTTATTTGGAAAATTGAAATCGACTGCTAAAATTGAGCAGGAAAGAAAACAACTTAGCGATGATTATCAGAAATATACTGAAGTAGAGGATTCGAAGAAACTTAAAGATTTTCTTGCGTTGAAAGAGAAAGTTGAATCTTCATCTTTTCAGTCGAGAAAAAAAGAAGTTGAATCTTTACAGTATAAGGGTTCTCCAGAAGAGAAACTGATGAAACAATTTTCGGAACTGGAGAAAAACCAAAAAATTGTTGGATACTTGCAGCTTGTTGGCTCTCCCGATTTGAAAAGAGCTAAAAAGATTAAAGAAGATGGTCTTATTGAGCGTTTTAATGAGCTCGAACAGTTTGTGAAATCGGGCAAGTACCAGAAAGAGTTAACCGATTTCAACCAGAAAAAGAAAGCGGATAAAGATTTCAAGGGAACATGGGAATCTACCGAAGCCTATAAAAAACATCAGGAACTGGAGCGTATTAAGTCTTCTGATGATTTTATTTTCTATGGAAAATTCCAACAGTCGGCACAGTATAAAAACTATCTGGCAGTTAACGAGTCATCTCTTCTAAATCAATATGAAGATATGAAGAAAGAGGTTACCTCCGATAAATTTAAGAAGAGGGTAGCTTATCTCGAAGATAAAGACAGATACAAAGAAACCGACGATTACAAGGATTTATTGAAGTTCCAGGAACTTGAAAAAGATTTGGGCATACAGCTTTATTTCAAATATCATGGTTCAAATGAGTTTAAATTCTTTAGGGAATGGACTCCTTCATTTGTTGAAGAATTTGATAATAAACTAAATAAAGAAGTTTGGTCTTCTATTATTCCAATTGCAGAGAAAGGTCCCGGCCAAAATTTTTCGGTGAAAGGCCAATTGCAAAGCTTTAACAACTACAAGAATTTTGAAGTCGACAATAGTATTCTTACACTCGAAACCCATGCCGAGAAAGTTGATGGCTTATTCTGGGACGAAGAGTTGGGTTTCAGAATGAAAAGTTATGACTACACATCGGGGATTCTTCATTCGTTAGACCATTTCAAACAGGAATACGGACTTTTCGAAGTGAAAATGAAAGCCTCCAAGATTAAGGGGGTAATCACTTCTGTATCATTGGTTACTGAAATAGAAGATGAATGTATTAGGCTAATATCTGTTGAAAACTATAAAGCTTCGGGTGGTATTGTTTATACCAATCATGATGAAAAACTTTTTTCAAAGCTGAACCTTAAATTCAAACCAAACGGATATGTTATTGTTAGCGTAGAATGGTCGCCCGAACGTATTGAATGGAAAGTTAATGACAAGGTAATGGGCACTATTACCCAAAATGTGCCTCACGAAAAAATGGGTTTGCGCATTGAATCTGTTGTTGTAAAACCATCGAATAACTTACCTCATCGATTAGATATCGACTGGATTAAATGTTATAAAAGAAAGAAATGAATCTTGTAGGAGCCGAAAATTGGGCTGCCGAAATGGATGTGAGGGTCACGGTTTGTGATCTTCAGGGTGTTATTGTGTACATGAACCAGTCGGCAGTGTTATCTTTTAAAAAGTATGGTGAAAATTTGATTGGTAAATCTATTTACGATTGCCACAATCCGGTTTCGTGCGAGAAAATTAGGGCAATGAACCAAACTCCATCTGTGAATTGTTATACTATCCAGAAGGGCGAAGAAAAGAGGATGATCCGCCATTTTCCCTGGATTGAAGATGGTGAACACAAGGGGGTAATAGAATTTAGTTTTCCTGTTCCGGTTGAGATGTTGAATAAAATACGATAGTAATTTTATTTCTTAATAGGAAGAGTGAAATTAAATGTCGAACCAACATTGATTGTAGAATTAACCCAGATTTTCCCATCCATTTGTTCTACAAGGCTTTTGCAAATTGCTAGCCCAATACCTGTGCCACGATACAGTTTCACTTTGTCTTTAGGACTTTTATAGAATTGGTCAAATACTTTCTCTTTCTCTTCTATAATTATGCCAATGCCAGTATCCGACACAAAGAAACGTACTTCGTTTTCAAGTACTTCATAGCCATATTCAATCTTTCCACTGTCGGTGTATTTGAATGCATTGCTCAATAAATTCACCATTATTTGCCTGAACCTAATAGCATCGTTGAAAATGACCAGTGGTTTTTCGGCTCCTTCGTTAAGGTAAACAAAATCAAGCCTGTTCTTATTTTCGATTTCAAAATAGCTATAAAGTTCTTTCATTATAGTATCAACATTAAAGCGACCGGTTGAGAGTACCATTTTGTTCGATTCAATGATTGAAATGTCTATGATGTCGTTAATTAAAACGCTTAGTTGCTTGCTGTTGTTTCTGATAAGTTCAATGTATTTCAGCCTTTTTTCATCGGTAGGTTCGTTGTCGATCAAAAGGTTTGAAAAACCAATAATGGCGTTCATTGGTGTTCTTATTTCATGGCTCATGTTTGCCAGGAACGACGATTTTAGCCTGTCCGATTCTTCAGCTCTTAGTCTTGCAGCGGCTAACTCCTCGGTACGTTCTTCTACAAGAGCTTCAAGATTATTCCTGTGTTTCGATAATTCATCGTTTTGTTCAAGTATAATTGTTTGCTTTCGTTCGAGCAACCAGTTTAGTTTGGTTAACTCGTTAGTGCGTTTCTCTATTATGGCTTCGAGCATGTGGTTTTCCCTCTTGATCATGTAGAACCTAATCAGAACGAATGTGATGCTGCTTAAAAGGATCGTAAGGATACTAAGAATTTGGAATGTTGAAGATCTCCACCAGGGAGGATAAATTTTGATGATTACTTTCTTTGGTGTTTCATTCCAAATTCCATCGTTGTTCGAGGCAATTACCTGAAAGGTGTACTTGCCTTCTCGAATATTTGTGTATGTTGCTGATGTTGTCGTGCCTGCGTCAATCCATTCAGTATCGTAGCCTTCTAGTTTATATTTGTACTGATTTTTTTTCGGATCGAGATAGTTGAGGGCTGCAAAACTGATGCTGAAATCGGTGTTGGGATAATGCAAATCGATTTGCTCAGTCATGTTAATGTTTTCGCTGACTGATTGAAACTTAGAGTTCTCGTTTGGACTTGTTTCAAGTAGCTGAAACTCTGTAAATACAATATTTGGGATTATTGCGTTGGTTTTTATACTGTCGGGGTGGAAGAATGTATACCCCTGAGATGTGCCAAAGAACATTATGCCGTCTTTGTTTTTGTATGCTGCGTTCTTTTTAAAGTCGTTTGCGGGTAGCCCATCGTCTACAGTAAAGTTTCGGAATACAGGGGTTTTGGGGATTGAAGTTCCATTAATAAATTCAGCAATTCCATTGTTTGTGCTAATCCATAAATTGCCATGGTCGTCTTCAAGAATTCCTTGTATCGAATTGTCGGGCAATCCATCAATGGTCGAATAACACTTATAATTACTTGTTTCGGGGTCAAATAACCAAAGTCCCGAAGTGCTTGCAATCCAAAAATTGCCACGACTATCGTCAAAAATGCCAATTATTATTCCTTTAATGTTTTTGCTGTCAGATGCTTGCCCTTTAGGTGTGATGTGCGTAAACTGCTCAGTTTTATAATCGTATTTGTCTAAAGCTCCGAAAAGGGCAATATAGAGATCGCCTTTAGCCGTTTGGTAAACCTGGCTCATACTACGCCCTGCAATACTCCCTTTATTGTTTTTATCAGTTAAGTACGTTTTGAATTTGCCTGTTTTGTAATCATATTTGTTTAGTCCACCGGCATTTGTGCCAATCCATAAGTTTCCAAATGAGTCTTCACAAATACTAAATATGCTTGCACTACTAGTTGAACCGGGTTTTCCGTCGGGAACAAAACGTGTAAAATCGTCGGTTTGATAGTTGTAAAGATGAAGCCCACCTGCCCATGTTCCAACCCATAAATTTCCTTTTGAGTCTTTCTTCAGCGCGTATACAGCATTCGAAGCCAGACTTCTTTCATTTTTTGGGTTGTATTGGTAGAGTTTGAATTTGCCTGTTTTTTTGTCGAATCGGTCTAGCCCTGCTTCAGTTCCAATCCACAAATATTTATCTTCTTCATAAAAAGCGTTAACCAAATTGTTGTGTACAGATTGATCTGTTCCGTATTTTTCGCTTACGTTATGAAATTTTTTATTCCTGTCGCTATAAAAGTTTAATCCTTCACCGAAAGTTAAAAGCCATAAGTCGTTGTGGCTGTCGGCAAATATCTTATAGATAGAATTATCGCCCAGAGAATAGTTGTCGAGTGGATCATTTTTTATTATCTCGAAAGAGAGTTTGCCGTTATCGAAATCTTTTAAATTAATAATTGAGATTCCTTCACCCGAAGCCATTCCAACCCAAAGGTTTCCTTTCTTGTCTTGATAAATTGTGGTTATAGATCCCGATAAAATTTTCTGAAATTCACCTTTGTTTGTACCCGGTGTATATAAATTAAGCCCGTCGAGAGAAGTTCCAACCCAAATTCGATGCTTATCGTCTTCAAAAATTGATGTAATATCATCGCCCGAAATCTCACCATTTTTGTTGTTTTCATGCAAAAAGCGGGTAAATGTATCGTTTTGTTTGTTGTATCTGTTCAGCCCTTTTTTTGTACCCACCCACAAATTTCCTTTCGAATCGACAGTTAAGGTGTTTATGTAATTATCTGATATCGTGTTCTTATCAGCTGGGTCATTTGCGTAAATCTTCTTTATTTTCCGATCGGGCGAAATTTTAAAAACACCTCTGTTCGAGCCAAACCAAATGTTTTGATCCTTATCTCTTATTGCCGACATAAATGGGTGTGAAGGAAGTATGGAGTCGCGAACAATGGTTTCATCTTTTGTCGAAAAACTGAATAATCCGCGTTCAGTGCACAACCAGAAACTATGGGCATAGTTTTCGATAATATCGTTGATTACAAAATTTCCAATCGATACTTGATTGTCGCCCAAAGGCCTGAAAACTTTAATGTTTTTTCCGTCGAAACGGTTAAGGCCATCAGCCGTGCCAAACCACATATAGCCTGTGCTGTCTTGCAATACACAACGCACCCAACTGTTTGAGAGCCCCTCGTTTGCTGTGATTCTTCGAAAATGAAGTTGATCATTTGCTACAACGTTGAGCAGACTTAGAATAAGAAATGAGAATAAGAAAATGCACCTTGCCATGACTGAAATTAAGTGGCTTGAATATACATTTTTTTTGATATTCAGATGCAGTTGAAAATTTTGATTTAGTGTTTTTTGATGAACATGGAAGATAATTTGACAAACTTCGGAATTTGATCAATGAATATTGCTATTTTGATCAATTGAGCGTGTTGTAAGAGTTGGTTTTTTGTCGTTTCTCAATTTTTTTTTGAATTATGAACGTAAAACAAGACCAGATTACGGTGATTTTTTCTTAGATAGAAGGAAGGCGGAATAAATTGTCCAGCCTTCCCCTATGTACTCTTTGTTTAGTTCGTCCTTTTCCAACCCGATTTATAATGATATTTTCCATCAGTCTCGGGTGTTAGTTCGGCTTTCCAATGGTACGTTTTCATCCATAATTTTCCGGGCATAGGTTGCCAGCCTTCTTTTGGCGAAATTTCCATGGTAATTTTCTCATTGCTTTTCGAAATGGAATAAACACCAGCCACAATCCCTTTTACCGAGTCGGTATCAATTACAAAACGCCCTTCGAGGTTTTGATTGTTTTTTAAAGCCACCAAATCGGGAATAGGCGGACAATAGGTTACGTGCATTCTTTGTTCGTGATAATTTAAGGTTTCGGTAACCAGTTCTTGATAACCATTGTTGTTTGTAGTGCTGTAAGTTGTAGTCGGCCAAAGAATTGCTTGTCCGGCATAAATAAGGGTGTCGGTGTTTGGGAGCCATTCAGCAATGGTTGTTTTTGAAGAATAACGGGTCAATAGGTAAGGGGTGAAGGGTATTTTCGAAGGTTTCATCTCTTTTGCAGCAATGTTGATTAAATGTTTACCGCAGTCTTTTCGTGCAAGACCAACATTTTCAATGAATGTAAATGGAAAATTCTTTGGATGTTCAGAACCCTCTCCAATTGGGGCATTAAATGCAATGGATTTTTCATTTGGCTCATCTTCCCTTATGTCGATAATAATTGTTCGTCCGTATTTATCCACAAGGTTCAGTTTCATATAAAACCCCAAATTATCAACTCCGAAAGAAGCATCAAACACTGTAGGATGAACCTCTGCACTATTGAGCATGTCAACGTAGTTCTCGGCTTTCAGTTTCAAATCAAGCGGATGATAAATGTCGACCATTTTGTTTTTGTAATCGTAGCAGAGCAGTACAATTGATTTTTTGCTGTTGTAAGCTGCACCGTGCATTTCAATCTGATTGTAGATAGAATCACCTTTAAAGCTTGTAAGTGCCAGTCGGTATAGATGGTAGCTGCTTTCGAGATGGCCTTTTGAGTAAAGAACGGGCAACATATTTTCTGAAGGCGACCCGTTATAAATTGTTGGATCGTTGGTTTTTTGTGCCGATGAGAAGTAGTTGTCCCGGTCGGTAAAGGTTGGATCAAGACTTATGCAGCTCGAAAAGAAAAGGAGGTAAATTAGCATCCCTAGCAATATAATTAATCGTGACTTCATTCGTAAATAATTTGTTTAAAAGTTGTCGAATGGAACTCACATGTTGGATTTTGGCTACGCCGATCTTTCGATTCATCGGTGTTTGTGTTATTCTGCAAACATGTTCGTTTCATGGCTTTCTGTCTAATTGTTGTTGATTTCGCTTATAAATTCCTCGATGCATTTCTCATCTATTTTTGTAACACTTTCTTTTGCACCAGCAATTCTTTTCACCAGAAAGCGCTCGATGGCGTTCATTTCATCGAAGCGGAACTCACCACCAACGTGTTTAATGCTGCGGGCGTGTTCCCTTAGCGCTTCGGGAAAACCTTTCTCTATTTGCTCGTAAGCTTTTTCGAAAAACATGCAGCACACAAAAATGGCTACTTTTTTTTGCAAAAGGTCAATCATGTTTTGCTCAACAAACTTGCGGGCTTTGGGCTGAATAGCGCCTGCATATACCGAGCTGCCAATAAGAATCCGATCGAACTTTCGAAATTCAACGTTGGGCTTTTCGGCAAGGTTGAAAAGCTCCACCTCGTCGTTGGGCAATTTCGATTTGATGATTTCGGCTACTTTTTCTGTTGTGCCGTGTTTTGATGCATATATAATTGCTGTCTTCATGGCTATTTAAATTGATAGATGACACTTAATTTCATGTAACTCGATGCGGACGTTTCGTATTCGGCACGGTTGTACAGGTCGTCGAAGATTTGGGTGCCCCGGTAAATGTCGAAGCTCAATCCCATGCGCGAACCATCGTCGAAACGGAACGGAAGCGTAGAAAGCCCCAATGTTACACCGCCAGAAAGAGGTTTGATCGAATAGTCCGTCAGTTTACTGCCCTTGTCGGCGATCGATGGTAGGTTGTACTCCAACACGCCGCCAAATTTCAAGGCCATTGTTCCTGGATCGAACCGTTGTTTGAACAGATTTACGTTGTACGTTACGGGCACGATCAGTTGCGAAAGCGAAATCTTCCGCGTTCCAAAATACCCGTAAACAGCATCGTTGTAGGTAAATGTTTGCGGACTAAACATGTAA
>Ga0209373_10002516_pt1 | contig 18266 bp, 18 predicted proteins | sample Higcelweek5metaG_FD_187173 | JGI IMG/M metagenome (GOLD analysis project Ga0209373, IMG submission 187173) | Freshwater pond sediment microbial communities from the University of Edinburgh, under environmental carbon perturbations - High... | ecosystem: Environmental > Aquatic > Freshwater >... | reverse complement strand
CATCACGCGACTTCTCTCCGAAGATCGCTCGAAGCAATCTTTCCTCAGCCGTAAGATCCCCTTCTCCTTTCGGAGTGATCTTTCCGATCATGATATCGCCGGATGACACTTCCGCTCCGATGCGGATAACTCCGGTCTCATCCAGGTTCTTAAGCCTCTCTTCTCCGATATTCGGGATGTCGCGAGTGACGACCTCCGCTCCCAATTTCGTGTCGCGGACATCGATCGAGAAATCTTCGATATGAATGGAACTGTATCGGTCATCCTGGACCAATCTTTCTGAAATGATGATAGCGTCCTCATAGTTCGATCCTTCCCAAGGAATGAACGCGACGACTATGTTCTGCCCGAGCGCCAATTCTCCGTGATCGGTCGAAGCGCCGTCAGCCAGAAGCTGTCCTTTCTTGATCATATCGCCTTTCTTGACGCGCGGCACCTGATTCATCGAGGTGAAGGCGTTGGATTTGGCGAAACTCTGCATCCTGTATTCTCTCTTTATATATGGCTTCTTGGCTCCTGCTGGAGCTTCCTCTTTGACAATGATATGATCAGCATCTACTTCAACGACTTCTCCAGGGGCTCTCGATATGACAACCTGTCCTGAATCAGCTGCTGCCTTGTCCTCGATTCCGGTTCCAACCAGCGGAGCCTGCGGCTTCACACAGGAAACAGCTTGACGTTGCATGTTCGATCCCATGAGAGCGCGGTTCGCGTCATCATGTTCCAAAAACGGGATAAGCGAAGTAGCGACCGAGATGCACTGCTTAGCTGAAACGTCGACATAGTCAAGAGACGCGGCTTCCGCCTCGGTAGTCTTTCCTTTCACTCTCGCTCCGACGGATTCATCCATGATATTCCCGTCTTCGTCGATATTGATTCCAGCATGCGCGATGCTCTTCCTGTCTTCCACCGTCGCGTTGATATAGTCTATTTCCTGACTGATCCAAGGCTTGATAGCGATCGTCTTCTTGCTCTTTTCTTTGGAAATTATTTTCGCTGCCGATTCATCAATTTTCGTTCCGGCAGATATTCCGGCAACGTCTTCATTGAGTATCTTTCCGACAAGATTCTCTTCTTTGTTTTCCATTTCCTTATATACTCTCCTGTAAGGGGTTTCCAGAAATCCGTATTCATTGATTTTGGTGTATGTCGCCAAATGTCCGACCAGACCGATATTCGGCCCTTCCGGAGTTTCCACTGGACAGATCCTTCCATAATGGGATTGATGGACATCGCGCACTTCGAATCCCGCACGTTCGCGAGTAAGCCCTCCGGGACCCATGGCGGAAATCCTTCTCTTGTGCTCGAGCTCGGCCAAAGGATTGACCTGGTCCATGAACTGGGACAGCTGGGAAGAAGCAAAGAATTCCTTGATCGAAGCCGCAATCGGGCGAGGATTGACCAATTGTCCAGGAACCACGGTCGCGATATCGCATGTGCTCATCCTGTCTTTGATATTCCTCACCGTCCTTGCGATTCCGACACGAAGCTTGTTCTGAACGAGCTCGCCCACTGAACGGACGCGCCTGTTTCCAAGATGGTCGATATCGTCAGACATTGCCTGAGGATCATTGTTGAGCCGAATTATTTCCTTGATGATAAGGATAAGATCTTCGCGAGTAAGAACCCTATGCTCTTCGTCATTGGCAAGTTCGGTTTCCAATCTCTGGTTCAGGCGGTATCGTCCGACAGCGCCGAAGTCGTATTTCTCGAAATTGAAGAACATCGCGTCGATCACCTGCTTGGCGTTCGATTCAGTCGCCAGATCTCCCGGGCGGATCCTCTTATAGACTTCCTTGTATCCTTCGCCCTGGCTCTTGGCGATGTCTTTTTCGATAGTCCTTTCGATATATGAAATATCGCCCTTGTCGACCGAATCAAAAAGAGCGAGAAGTTCCTTGTCGCTCGAATATCCGAAAGCGCGAAGAAGAGAAGTGATAGCCACTTTCCTCTTGCGGTCTATTTTCACATATATGGCACCTTCGAAATCAGTCTCCAGTTCCAGCCATGCTCCGCGGTTCGGGATCACTTTGGCTCCGAAAAGCTTTCTTCCTTTCTGATATTCCATCGTGAAGAAAACACCCGGGCTTCTGATGATCTGGCTCACCACGACTCTTTCGACTCCGTTGATGATGAACGTTCCCCTGTCTGTCATGAGCGGGAAGTCTCCGAGATATATTTCCTGCTCCTTCACTTCTCCGGTCTTCTTGATGATAAGCTGAACCTTGCAGCGAAGAGGCGCTTCATATGATATGTTCTTGTTCTTAGCCGTCACTTCGTCATATTTCGGCTCATCCAGATAATATTCCTTGAAATGGAGTTCCAGATCCTTTTCCGTGAAGTCGCTGACCTTGTCGATTTCGTCCAAAAGTTCCCTAAGTCCCTTCTCCAAGAACCAATCATATGAATCGATCTGAATCTCGATGAGATTCGGAAGCGACACCGTTGACATGGTCTTGAAAAATTTCCTTTTCGAGAGAGATGATCCCGAACCGAAAGTGTTTCTTATCTTCTGGTCTTTTTCGACTTTAAGCATAAAAATAATGCTCATTACCTTGCTTATCTTTTCGGATGGCTAAATAAGCAATTTAAATGAGATTCTCTAATTAAAGTATTTAAATTTATATGGAATTTTCTCTCAGAAGTTTACGACCCGCCTTAAAAGGCAGGTTTTTTCGGATGTATAAAGTATTATACACAAAACAAAAAATAATGCAAATTCTCTGCCCTGATCGGCAGATTCGTTTGTTTTGATGGAGTCTGTTCGGAAGGCAATTTTCCCAAAAATCCTGGAAAAACAGGCTTTCAAACAGACTCCCAAGAAGAAATTCAATTGTATGCCTATTATACCATGCCCCGGATTGCCGTCAAATATGGCGTTTTCAAAAGGAAAACCTATGCCTTCGAGGCTGCCAAATCCGAGTTGAAGGCATTCGCCACAGCCTCGGCAATGCGACGCGAGGTGTATGTTTCTCCCAAATCAGTCTCGACATCCACTTTTTCGATATCCGACGGCTCCAAACCGTTTTTCCCAAGAACTGCATCGATTCCCGGAAGAAGCTCTTTGGAAATCCGATATTCATCAGGAAAAACCAGCTCATCAACGGCTTTCTCCCCGTCCTTCAGGATGATCTTGGCAATCTTATTCTTGATTTCGATGGTTATTTTCATATGTAGCTCTTATTTATCCACTTTCCCCCAGTCGAAATTCCATGGGTCGTCTTTTCTTCCCGGGGCAATATCGTCATGCCCGAGGATGTATTTCAGTTTGTATTTCCCTTTGAGATAATCGATAAGCCCGTTCAGTGATCCGTATTGAGCGCTCGTCGGCTTTTCAGTTTTCGTCGTCATGATTTCCACGCCGATCGAGAAATTATTCACTCCCGTCCTTCCGTCCGGCATCTTGCTATCTCCAGCATGATAGGCGATATTCTGATCTTCGACAAGCCGATAGACATTGCCTTTCCGGTCGATGAGATAGTGCGGGGAAACGCCATAGCTTTTGTATTCGGCAATAAGTCCGGAAACGCTGTATGGATCGCTTCCGATAGCGTCATATGACGAATGGACAACAAGAGTATCAATACTCCTGCCGCTGCTTTTTTGGAAACCGAACCTGACCAGCTTGTTTATTATTTTGAATTCAGGAGCATCAGCATTGCTGTCACTGGAATCATCCTCGCCTTGATTTTTCACGCTGCTCGAAGAAGAAGAAGAAGAAGAAGAGATGGATGACGAGACATCGGCATCCTGTTCAATGCCAGCGCTGCTACTCTCTGAAACGCTATCATTGGCATTATCGACAGTCTCTTCACTTGAATGGCTCGCCTCCTGATCCATTATGGATTTCTTCTCGCCAACGATACTGGAAACAGCCGCCTTGCCCTGTTTTTTTAAATTCAAATAAAAAACTGCTCCTCCGGCAAGGAGAAGGATCGCAATCGCTATATAAACCGCTTTTTTGCTGAATAAATACATATGTTTCGCATTACAATATGCCTACAGTATAGCATACGAACAAAATATTTCTCCCTTCTCTCAAAATGTGATAGAATTTCTCTTGTTGTTCATAATCACCAAATAACAAAAACCTATGCAAAGCATCCAGGAACTGTTCGACAAGCTGCAAGCCACCAAGAAGGAGCAGAAAGAAATCAAGAGGGAATATAATGACACTCTTGCAAACACCAATGAATTCGAAGAGACCGCTGAAGAGCTCAAGAAGCTCCGTGAAAAGAAAAAAAGGATCGAAACCATAGCCCAGAACCGCATGGGAGCGCGCTATGAAAAACTGGAGGAGCTCAAGAACACGATAGACGAAATCAACCAGATGATGACCGACGTTGCTATGGCAACGCTCGCCGAAGGAAAAAGCATCGAGATCAAAGACCAATACGAAAACCCATACGAGCCTGTATACAAGATCACTTTCAAAAGGATATCCTAGTTCGTGCTCATATGAAAAATCCTCTCCTGAAACGGGAGAGGATTTTTTTATTCTGAAATGACTATGATTTGCTGTCGTTGACTTTGCTGACATAAAAGTCGACGTCGCTGATCCATTTTCTGACATCATAACGGCTGTGCCCGCGGCAAGTCGAACCGCATTTCCAAACAATCATCTCTTTGGGTGTATCGATATCCTGAGCGATGAGATCCTCGATCCTGCTGCCGACGACTGCTACCGCCTGCCTCGGGGAATCGAAGCAGCTGTATCCTGAATCGGTCATGTTATATGATCCGCGATATCCCCAATAATTGAAACAGTCGCGCCCGTCTTTTTGCGGGGCATATTTCCCCCAGTCGCTTTCTTTCTTAGCAATCGCAATCATGAAAGATGCGATCTGCTTGTTCTGCTGTGAAATATACGGGACCATCCTTTCGATAGGATGCCCGCTGACAAGTCTCTTATACTCTTTATTCTCGACAAGAGCAGGTTTCGTGCCTGATCCTGATCCATAATCATCTTTCTTGATCGACTCTCCGAGCATGAGAAACAGAACATCATATAGCAGGAAAATAGCGATCAGAAAACCGAGGAAAAAATCCCTTAGTCCTGGGGAATCGATATCCGGAAGGGTGAATCTTATTTTTCGTTTTTTTGTATTTTTTTCCATTTTTAGCTTTGAATAAACAAAAAAGGCGGGAACACCCGTCTCATATTTCTCTCTATTACTTTTTAATTATAGCATGTCACAAGCTAAAAATCAAGGTCTAAAAAGAAGTTGGACGCCGGAAGATATCTCCCGGCGCCCAGTTAATATCTTCATGCGTTTATGAAATGCGAAGACTCACCTCGCGAGAACTGACAGTCTCGGCTACGAGCGTTGGCTGTTCTTTCATTGTTTCCAGAAAGTTTTTCACGCCCCTACTAACAGGCAGAGGAAATGTTATCTGAACACCCACGATTTCACCATTGCAACCAAATCGCCAAATGACATTGGCATTGTTTTCCATGACATTCCATCTCCTTATACATGAAGATTCAAGAACTGATTCAGTATTATCACTCAGAAAAACTAATGTCAATAAGAAAAACAAAAACAGCCCATCAAGGACTGCTTTTGAAACTCTGAGCGGGTAGGGGGAATCGAACCCCCCTCCTCAGCTTGGAAGGCTGATATAATAGCCACTATACGACACCCGCTTTCAGCCGCCGAAGCGGCTTCCAGCGGGCGAAGCCCGCCAGGAAGGCGCGAAGGAGGCCTTCGTCTCATCATAAGCGACCTTCGGCGGGCAAGGCCCACTGATGGTCGCGAAGGAGACTTTCGCCAAGCCTTAGCTTGACTTCATTCGCAAAACCACAAAAAACAATTTTTCAACACACATAACTCCGTCGGGATGCCGAGAGTCGAACTCGGGCTAAATGGTCCCAAACCAATCGTGCTACCACTACACCACATCCCGCTGATCATTGCCTGGGAAGGGCGCCTTTGACTTGCCATTATTCCCGTTTCCCGAACACTAGGTATGGTACCTGCAAATTTTATTTAAGTCAATAACCCCTGTGTATAATTACGGAAAAGGACACAAAAAAAACAAAAACCCGTTCCGATAATAAGAACGGGCTTTTGCTTTTATCATCCGGCTGCCGAAGCAGCTTGGGATCAAAAGCGCACCTTTTCCGAAAAAATTATTTCACAGCTTCCTTAAGAGCTTTCCCAGCAGTAAACTTAGGAACTTTCATAGCAGGAATCTGAATCTTCGCTTTGGTCTGAGGATTGATGCCTTCGCGAGCAGCGCGATCAGAAATCCTGAAGGTACCGAATCCTGTGAAAGTAACCTTATCTCCATCCTGGAGAGCTTTGGTGATAACATCAGTCATAGTATCGATAACCAGCTCGATATCCTTTTTGGAAAGATCGGTTTTCTCATTGATCGAACTTACAAGCATGTCCTTGTTCATGTTTTTAGCCATAACTTCACCTCCTTTCAAAATATTTTTGTCTTATCTACACTTGTATTTTACTCCTTTTCCCTTACATAAAGCAAATGGCCTTTCCGAACTATCTCGCGAACTCAGTGACTCTAGTCTCGCGGATGACATTCACCTTGATTTCTCCAGGATATTTGAGTTCTTTCTCGATTTTATCAGCAATAGCGCGAGCAAGCTTTATGGCGCCCAGGTCATCGATTTTTTCAGGTTTAACGAAGACCCTGATTTCGCGTCCAGCCTGGATAGCATATGTCTTTTCCACTTCTTCGAATGAATTCGCGACCCCTTCAAGCTCGCCAAGGCGTCTCAGATAGTTTTCAAGAGTATCCTTTCTTGCCCCGGGACGGCTCGCGGAAATAGCATCCGCTGCAGAGATGATCATCGACTCAGGAGATTCGAACGGATAATCCTCATGATGGGATTTCATCGCGTTTATGATTTCCTTGCCTATCTTGAATTTCTCAAGGATCTTGATTCCGATTTCGACGTGCGTCCCTTGGACTTCGTGATCGACTGCTTTCCCGATGTCATGAAGAAGTCCGGCCCGCTTGGCAAGGTTCACATCCGCCCCGAGTTCAGCCGCCAGAGCGCCTGAAAGATGAGCCACTTCCAATGAATGAAGAAGGGCGTTCTGACCATAGCTCGTTCTATAGCGAAGGCGTCCGAGGATGCTTATGAGTTTCGGATCCAGTCCTGCGACTCCGACATCATAGGCAGCCGCTTCTCCAGCTTCACGGATTTTGTTGTTGATTTCTGATTTGGCAAACTCGACTGCTTCTTCGATCTTGGTCGGATGGATTCTTCCATCCGATACCAATTTCTCAAGAGCGATTCTTGCAATTTCACGTCTCACCGGATCGAATCCTGAAATAACGATCGCTTCCGGAGTGTCGTCGACAATGATTTCGATTCCTGTGAGCCTTTCAAGAGCTTTGATATTTCTTCCTTCGCGTCCGATAATACGTCCTTTGACTTCGTCGGACGGAATAGCGACCGTGCTCGTGGTCACATCCGCAGCGTGCGATCCGGCATATTTCTGAATCGCCTGGGTCATTATGTCGCGCGCCTTTTTTTCAAGCTCGATACTTCCGGTCGCTTCCAACTGCTTCATTCTTTTGGCGACCAAATCGCGATTTTCCTCTTCGGTAAGCTGAAGAAGGATCTGTTTTGCCGCTTCCTGGGAAAGACCGGCTATTTTTTCAAGTCGTTTGAGTTCCTGTTCCTTGACCTGTTCAACTTCTTTCCTGATATTCCTGATTTCTTCCGCTTTCTTCTCAAGAGCAGCCCTTCCGCGATCGATTTCGGCCATCTTGCTATCGATCACCACCTCTCTTTTTTCCAATCTCTCTTCCGTGCGCAAGATCTGCTTCTCGCGCTCCTCTTCTTTCCTCTTAGTGTCCTCAAGTATTCCGACGGCCTTATTCTTGGCTTCCAAGATTATTTCCTTGGATTTCTTTTCCGCCTCATCGACAAGCTTTTCCGCTTTTCCTTCAGCCGTATCGAGCTGCTTTTTAGCAATCGACTTCCTTATGGCATAACCGGAAACGGAGCCGATCGCCAAAGACAAAACGCCGATTCCCAGAATCAGTGCTATTCCCATATAATTTTTTTCTGTTCAATTGATAAATCATAGATTCGGTTCTCTTTCAGCAAATATTTCCATTTTTAGCCTAATTGCTTTATTATTTATCAACTAAATCTGACAACTGTTATAAATTACATACGCCTTATATGGTATTATACCGGACCTGTTTTGTCAAAGAAGCGCCCGGATGGTATCATTAGGACTATAAGCCGGATTAATGTCATAACTACTTCAAACATATGGAAAAACCTGTCGTACTGGTCGTTTTGGATGGATGGGGCTTAGGAGAGAAGGATCGCGGAAACGCCATTGCCGAAGCCAATCTGCCGACCATAGAAAAAATGAACGAATTCTATCCGCACGCCGCCATACAGGCATCCGGCATTTCTGTCGGACTTCCTTGGGGAGAACCAGGAAACTCGGAAGTCGGACACATCTCGCTTGGAACTGGGCAGGTCATATACCAAAGTCTCCCGCGCATCACCATGTCCATCCAAAGCGGCGAGTTCTTCAAGAACCAGGCATTCATGAAAGCCGTCAATCATGCGAAGGACAATAAAAGCGCGCTCCATATCATGGGTCTTATTGGGAAAGGAAGCATCCATTCCAATATGGATCACTTGTTCGCGCTCTTGGAAATGATGCATGAGCAGAAGATGGAACAGGTTTTCATTCATGCTTTCACTGACGGACGCGATTCTCCTCCGACCTCCGGAGTGGAAACGCTGAGAGAACTTCAGAACAGGATGGCGCTATACAAAGTCGGGCGCTTGGCAACGATCGGGGGGAGATATTATGGGATGGACCGCAACAACAATTGGGATAGGATCGAGAAATCGTATTGTTCCATGGTTGAAGGGAAAGGACCGGTAACTGAAGATCCTATTGATTATTTGCAAAAATCATATGCCAAAGAAGTGTTCGACGAATACATCGAGCCGGCCGTGATCACCGAAAATGGCAAGCCGGTCGGGGAAATAAAAGACAACGATGCGGTGATCTTCTTCAATTTCCGCGAAGACAGGGCACGTCAGATAACGAAATCATTCGTCATTCCTGGATTCGACAAATTCAAATGCAAGCAAAGAAAGAACATCCTCTTCGCAACCATGGTCCAATATGAAGAAGATATCCCGGCAGAAGTCGCCTTCCCTCCGATCGAAGTCAAGGTATGCCTAGCTTCAGTCCTGGCCGAACACAAAATGAAACAGCTGAGAATCGCTGAGACGGAAAAATTCGCCCATGTCACCTATTTCTTCAATGGAGGAAATGAAGAACCGTATCCCGGGGAAGACAGAGTCATCATACCTTCAAAAAACGTCGGCAGTTTCGATGAAGCGCCGGAGATGAGCGCTAATGAAATAACAGACAAGATCATCGGATTGGTGGAAAAAGACAAATATGATTTTGTCCTGGTGAATTTCGCCAATGCGGATATTGTCGGCCACACCGGAAACGAGCAAGCCGCCATAAAAGCCGTCGAAACGATCGATTCATGCATGGCTCGGCTTATCAAGGAAATCCTTTTGAAAAACGGCTGCCTGCTCATAACGGCTGATCACGGCAACGCGGAGGAGATGATAAACCGCCACACCGGAGAAAAGGACACTGAACATTCCGCCAACCCTGTCCCGCTATGGTTCATCACCAACGAGAACCATAGCGAAACGAAAAGGGAGCAAGGGGAAATAAAAGTAGTGGGCCTCTTGAGCGATATAGCCCCGACCATCCTGGATATCATGAAAATAGAAAAACCTAAGGAGATGACCGGAGAAAGCCTGCTCGACGTATTGGTATGACCCGCCGCGAATAAACTTCAAAAAAAAGCTTCCCTAAAGGAAGCTTTTTTTTGATATTCATAATGACCGAGTGGTCGGCTATTTGATAATCTTATCCACTATGCCGTATTTCTTCGCTTCTTCGGCGCTCATGAAATAATCGCGCTCCGCATCCTTGGTCACTTTGGCAACCGATTGCTTGGTATGCTTGGACAATATCTCGTTAAGACGATCTTTGATCTTCAATATATGGCGCGCTTGGATATCGATATCGGTCGCCTGCCCCTGAGCTCCGCCCATCACCTGATGGATCATCACCTCGCCATTGGGAAGGATTATCCTTTTCCCCTTAGCACCAGATGCCAGAAGGAGCGCCGCAGCCGACGCCGCCATTCCGATGCAGATCGTCGAAACCTGAGCTCTCACATACTGCATCGTGTCATATATGGCAAGAGCTGCCGTGACAGATCCTCCTGGAGAATTTATATAGAGCTTGATATCTTCCTTGGCATTCTGCGAATCAAGAAAGAGAAGCTGAGCAATCACGATATTGGCGGAAACGTCGTCAATAGGACCGCCAAGGAAAATTATCCGGTCCTTGAGAAGCCTCGAATATATGTCATAGGCCCGTTCCCCGTATCCGGTCTTCTCGATGACTGTCGGAATAAGATATTGATTGTGCATATTTTTTTGCTTAGTTTAGTCAGGTCTTCCGCCTATTTCACCTTTTCCAGCATCTCGAACACCTTGTCGTTTTCAAGCGTGATTTTGGTGTAGCTATAAAGCCTCTCGAGATCGATGTCCTTCTCGACATTCTTGACGCTCTTATAATATTGAAGCGTCTTGTTCATTTCAGCTTCGATCTCATCATGAGGAACTTCAATCGATTCATCTTTGGCGATCTCGCGAAGTGCCAGAGCCGATTTCACTCTCTTTTCCGCTTGCGGCTTCCAGTCTTTTTCCATATCTTCCTTTTTCTTTCCAATGCGCGCAAGATAGTCATCCATGGTCATTCCCATCGATCCGACCTGATGCTCGAACTCGTGCATCATTTTCTTGGTTTCCTCGGAAATCATGACTTCCGGAAGCTCCCCTTTGAAGTTGGAGATCATCGCCTCGATATATTTGGCATTCCTTTCTTCTTTGATGCGATGTTCATTCTCATGAGCCATGCCTTCACGCATGTTCTTCTTGATAGCTTCAAGATTCTCGAAATTTCCAAGAGACTTGGCGAATTCATCATCCACTTTCGGGATTTCGCGTTCTTGAACCATGTTCATTTTGACCTTGAAAGTCGCAAGCTTTCCTTTCAGATCTTCCTTGTGATAATCCTTAGGGAAATTGAGTTCGAATTCCTTTTCGTCGCCTTCCTTCATTCCAATAAGATTTTCTTCAAATCCCGGAATGAACACTCCTTTGCCGATCACCAATCCATGATTCTTGCTGGTTCCTCCTTCGATCGGAACTCCGCCGACCAAGACAGAGAAATCGATCTCGACCGCGTCTTCATTCTTCGCTTCACGCATGACAGTCACAAGTTTCGCTCTGCTGTTGGCAAGCCTTTCCAGTTCCAGGTCCACTTCCTTCTCATCAGCTTCAGTTGTCTTCCCGGAGAATTCCGCGTTGACCTTCTTCACTTCTTCCTTATATTTCGGATCGATTTCGATTTCCGGCATGACAGCGACAAGAGCTTTGTATGTCATAGCCTCCCCTTCTGCCAGATGTTCCAGCTTCACTTCAGGCATCCCGATCACATCCAGCTTCTCAGCAGTGACATAATCAACATAATCCTTCCTGATAGCTTTTTCGGCAGCATTATTAAGGATCAAGTCCTTGCCGACTTTCTGCTCCACGAGATTTCTCGGAGCCTTCCCAGGACGGAATCCTTGGAATTTGAATTCGCTCGCCGCGTCAGCAACAGCTGACGCGATATATTTTTCCCAAACATCGCTCGGGATTTCCCTTGTTATTTCGATTTTCGATCCTGTCAGTTTCTTTATCATAGTAAACTCAAAAAATTATTTGCTTAATGCTGCAGTGAGAACCGGAGCTATCTGCTTCTTTCTGGATACTATCCCATCAAGAATCATGCTTCCGTCTTCAATGTTTCCTTTGAAAACTTTTTTAGCAAGTTCGCTTTCACTGTCGCCTATGAGATACAGGACGCTTCCTTGCTTGACGATATCCACCACGAAGAAGAATATATAGTCCAGCTTCTCTTCAGCTTTCTTTTCGAAAAGAAGCTTGAGGATCTTCGCTTTTTCGACATTCACGCTTTCAGGATCAGTCGTTTCCCAAACTCCGATTCCGACCTTGCTTCTCCCCATCTCGAACAGCTTGTAGTCCTGAATGATGAGAGTCCCGATTGATATCCCTTTGAGGCTGGATTTGGCAGCGAACAGATCGCTGACGAATCCTTTGATGTCGATGTTGGCGATCTTATTGAGAGTTTTCACGATCTTCCTGTCCTCATCAGTCGTAGTCGGTCCGGCCAATCCCAGCGTGTCGGACAGGATTCCTGCAAGAAGAAGCTTTGCGACACTGGATGTTATTTTCTTTCCCGATTCGAAATACATTTTCGCAATGAGGGACGAGGTGCTTCCGATCGGCTCTACACGGATGGATATCGGACGCTCGGTCTCGAAAATCATTTTGTGATGGTCAATCAAACCTGTTATCTGAGAGGCGGATATCCCGTCTGCGATCTGACCCGACTCGTTATGATCAACCAGGATAATCGCGTCCTCTTTTCTGACAGCCTTCAAAAGACTGGGAGCCTTCAGCGAAAGCGCCTTCAGGACGAATTTGGTTTCATTATTGATTTCTCCGGCGCGATAAGCTTTGGCGTCTATCTTAAGGACGTCGTTATAATATCTTTCTGCAGCCATGGCTGCGATGACGGAATCAGTATCGGGATTCTTGTGTCCTATAATAACGGTTTTTGACATATGCTTGATATCAAATGGATTATTATTCCTGCTCTTCGGCAGCTTCGGCTGGCGTTTCCTCGCCAGACTCTTCGCTTCCTGATTCTTCTTCCTTTTTTTCTTCCGCTCCCACTCCGGAAATATCGATCTTCCATCCGGTGAGCTTGGCAGCAAGCCTCACGTTCTGTCCGCGTTTTCCGATGGCAAGCGACAGCTGGTCTTCTGGGACGTTCACTACAGCCTCTTTCTTCTCTTCGTCTATGCTGACGTTCACCACTTTGGCAGGGCTCAACGCCGCTGAAATGAATTTCGAGATATCATCGTTCCAAAGCACGATGTCGATCTTCTCTCCGCCGAGCTCATCGATGATGGCCTGCACTCTGGTGCCTTTCTGACCAACGCATGATCCGATCGGATCGATTCCTTCTTCGGTCGATGAAACTGCGACCTTGGTTCGTTCTCCGGCTTCTCTCGCAATGGATTTGATCTCGACTGTTCCGGCGAATATTTCCGGCACTTCAAGCTCGAAAAGTCTCTTGACCATGTCAGGATGCACGCGGCTCAAGGTTATGCCGGGACCTTTGCTTCCGGAGTCGACTTTCATGAGATATACTTTCACTCTTTGCCCGATGCGATAGTTCTCCCTTTCCATCTGTTCGTTCGGGAAAAGGACTCCGACTGATTTTCCAAGATCAATGAAGACATTGCGACCTTCGACTCTCTGAACGACGCCGCTCACGATTTCGCCTTCCTTGTTCTTGTATTCGTCATACATCGAATCCCTTTCGGCTTCGCGAATCCTCTGGATGATCACTTGCTTGGCAGTCTGCGCAGCAACGCGTCCATAGTCCTTCTCTTCCGGAAGCTCGATTTCGATTATGTCTCCGATTTTCGAATCGGATTTGATTTCCTTGGCTTCGTCGACAGTCAGATCGCGCTCCGGATTGAAACGAGGCAGTTTCTCTTCTTCGTTTTCACCCGCCGTAGCTTCAGCGGAGGCGGTCTCTTTCATAGCAGCATGAGCATGTTCGCCTGTCGCTTGTTCCTGACCTTCTTCCATTTCTTCCTCTTCGACGAATTCCCTCGTGGTTTCATCGACGACTTCCTTGACTAAATAGAATTTCGTTCCGCCATCGACTTCATTGAAAGCGGCGCGGATGTTCTGCCCTTTCTTTCCATAGTCTTTCTTGTATGCGGCAGCCAGAGCGGCTTCGATCGTTTCGATCACGCGGTCTTTGGAAATTCCTTTCTCTTCGCATATCTGGGTTATGGCTGAACCGAAATCACCCATCTTTCCGGGCTGATTCTCTTCTTCTTTCTGTGCTTTTTTTCTTGGCATAGTTTTTGGATTTTATCCTTATTAATAAACAAAGTTCGCTTCCCGCGAACTTCCATTGACCAACATTCATCTTGGGTCATTATATCAGCCGGAAGCGATTATGTCAATCGAGGCTAGAATAAAGGAAAATAGTCGTTTTTCATGATTCATGCGTGTGATCTTAGGAATATGCTAAAATTTTGCTTTATATAAGCCACCGCAATCATTGACTTTTTTCTTGTTTTGTGCTAGTATCAGGTGTTGCAGGATGTTCCTGCAAGAATGAGGCAAATGAGAGCCAAGGGCTCTTTGACAATTTAAAATGAGAGGGAGAAGGTTATGAACGACTATCTGTTTTCCCTTCTGGGCGTCCTGGGTGTTATCATCACGTATCTTGGATTCGTATTCCGGTATGTACCCCCGCCGTTTTGCTGGGTAATCGAGAAAAACTTTCCCGGAATGGAAACCGTCAAGGCCGTTTGGCACCCAGGGATACATTTTCTTTGGATACCGATTGAACCATTCATGTTCGTACGAGCAAAGTGGTTCTGCGCTGACAGCAAAATGACAATGACTATCGGAGTTAGCGACAATAACCCTGGCGGGCCAAGCCTTGTCGAATTCATCGACTCCTCTGCGGGAGTCATCGTCCAGATAGTGCTAAGAGTCACCGATCCTATCATGGCAACATACGAGGCTAGCGATGCTATAGGCATGGCCCTTCAGAAGATCGAGGCCGATTTCAGGAAGATCCTAAGCACATTCTCTCTTGATGAAGCCATGAGCAACGCGGACAAGAGGAGTCAAATAACGAAGGACATCTTCAAAGAGATCAACGCCGCGATCAAGGCCTGGGGAATAGAACTTACCAATCCAGGCGAGGAATTGACCATCATCGACTTCGTGTTGTCGCCAGAAACCCTGGCACAACGAGGAAAAATCCTTCAGGCAAAAAAAGATGCCGAGGTGACCGTCACACTCGCAAAAGCCGAAAGGGAAGCGAATATTCTCAGGGGCAAGGGTATTGGCAAGAGCGAAGCCAAAAGGATAGCCATCATAGCCGAACAGCTCCAGATAAGCGAAGCGGAGGTTATGAAATACATCATCAATAAAGGGCTGGTTGAAGCTTTCAATAGTCCTGGCTCGACGTTCTTCGCAACGAAGGGCGGATTGGAAGAAATGTTGGCCACCCTACTTGCTGGAGCCAAAGCTGCAAAATAAGGAGCACTCGGATGCCATACCTGACATTAATAGGATTGCTGCTGATTGCAGGGGCAGTAATCTCCAGATTGAAACTGGTTCCGCCGAATATCCTGCCCTTGATCCTTGGAGGAGCGATCCTCATAGCTGCAGTTGCATGGGCCGTTTCGTCTGCCAAACCAAGGAAGGATAACGCAGGCAACCAGACTGGCTCTGGCAATGACAATAAGGCCCCCGACAGCGGTCCGGAGGATTCCAAAAGTCCGCCAAATGATGAACCTCCAAAAACGCCGCCGCCTGCCCCGGAAAAGCCGGCTGGCATCGATATCGGCCGGACATTCGGCAAGATGATACTCTGGCTGATACCCATCGGCTTTGTGACGTTTATCGTGTGCATCTCGATAAACGACATAAGGACGTACTGGATACATCCTCAGCAAAATATACAGGGAGCGATCAGCCAGGAAAAATGGACCAAGGTTCAAGACTTGGATTTTTCCAAGAACTTCCACAACGAGAACGGCAAGTCCTGGACCACCAGGCTTGCTATAACCGTAAAATTGAAGTCGGGAACATACAGGACCGACGCAACCTTCAACCCGGGGGATGATTACCATGCCCCCGGGACATTCGAAATCAAGAAAGAAAAGGAGGTCTATTTCGTACAAGATAAGTCTCCTAGAGCAACGCTCTGGAAGAAATCGTAGCCATTAAACGCGAACCTAAAAAGGCGCTTGCGGACATCGTTCCTGCAAGCGCCTTTCTTTTTTCATAAATACTACGAGCTACATCGAAGTTCCTCCACCAAGAAGCGAATTAATCGCCTGGATAGCAATGAACCCAGAAAGGGCGACGATGATGCCAATGATGGAATAGAGCATAGTTTTCTTGGCGGTTCCCATTGCCTTGTCATCCCCTGTCGCAAGGAAATATTGCAGGCCTGAAATGACGAAGCTGATGAGAGCCAAAGTTCCGACTATTCCTAAAAGCCAACTAAGGATGCTTTCCAATATTCCCTGAATATCGGTTCCCTCGGGAAGACCGGTCTCCTCAGGATAATCTATAGCATAAGCCTTCAAAGAAAAAAGGATAGCTGTCAAAGACAATATCAGGATTATTTTTTTTGTTTTTTTCATATTCGATGATTTAAAAGAAAGCGCCTCCGTCAAGCAAGGAATAGGCAGCCCTTATGACGATAAGCCCCATAAGGCCGACGATTATTCCATAGATCGAATACATCATTCCATTCTTCGCTCTTTTCATCATGTTCTCATCGCCGAAAGAAATGAGATACATCACGCCGGAAACAAGGAAGCCGATCACCCCCAAGACTCCGAAAATGGCAAGCAGCCACATGAGAACACCTCCGATTATTCCGGTGATAGTTGAGTCAGGAAGCCCATACACGTTTATGTCATCGACATTCCATCCGCCAGAAGCTTCCCCATATGCGCTGGCAAAACCGGCAGCTGACAGCAATCCGGCAGGCAATGAAAACCCTAGGCCGAGAATCCGCATTCTGTTTCTGTTTTTCATTTTTTTGTTTTTATTGAAATTTAATATCTTGATTATACCACGAATAGCAACAGGACCAAAATAAAAATCCCGCTTAGGGGATTTTTATTTTTGTTTTGATTTTTCGTCTTGCTAGAAATTCGTCGAGCTGCCCAGGATATTGTTAGCGACTTTGAGAGCCACAAGTCCCGCAATCGCCACGATCACTCCGACGATCGAATATGTCATGGCAGTCTTCGCCCTGTCGACTTGCTTCTCGTTTCCGGCTGCAGTCAGATATAGGACTCCGGCAATAGCGAACCCGATGACCGCGAACACTCCGATCATCATCAGAAGCCAATTCATGATACTTTTTATTATATCGGTCAAAGAGCTGTCCGGCAGCCCGGTTCCGCCTCCTGCTGATGTGTCAAGTCCGGCAGCGAGCGCTGCAAAAGGAGCAACGAGAGCCAGAGAACCGATGAAATAGGCAACCTTTTTTGTTTTATTCGTCATATAACACCTCCTTTCAAATCATGAGCAGGCGCCCATGGCATAAATTGTTTTTCTATTCGAATCCCTATCTTTTTCTATTAGCTGTTTCCGATAAGCGTTCCGACCTGTTCAACCAAGATGAGTGCGGCAAGCGCGACAGCTATGCCGATAAGGGAATATGTTATGATCTTTTTTCCGGTTTTGGTTTTGTCCTCATCCCCATATGCCGTCAGATACATTATCGCTCCGATCACTATGAATATTATAGCAAGGATACCCACTATCGACAACAGGAATGTGAGAACGTTTTCAGCAATATCCAACAGGCTCATAGCAGAATCAATGGATTCATCTCCTGAAGAACTGCCGGTCGCGCCGAGGATAGTTCTCACTTCTTTCAGGAATGTCGGAGCGGCAAGAACGATCGCCAATCCGATTATCGCCGCGAAGATAGTGTCTTTCGCCCGGGTTATCATCTTAGGATCTCCCGCTGAGAGCATATACATGATGCCTCCGATGACGATGAAAATAACCGCGATCGTCGCGACTATTCCTTGCAGGTTTTCCAAAAAAGCCGTGAGGAAAGCGCTTATGGAATCGTATTTGAGCGGATTCTCGAACGACATGCTGGAACTGGATCCGGAAGAGGTGCCAGAAGAACTGCTCGATCCTGTCATAGTATTGCACAAACTGGCATTAGTACTATCACTACATTTACCATCATAAAGAAAACCGGTGCAGGAACCACTAGAAACATCCGTGCAACTCCAATTGCCGGAAGAATCCCCAGAAATACAGCATTGATCCGCTGCTCTTGCCACAGAAAAACCTCCCAAAAAAACACCCAGCGAGAACACGGCACTCAGAAAGAAATATCTTTTCTTCATATGGAATTTTGATTTATTTTATTTCGATATCGACTTGTTTATTTTCGAAGCGGCGGCATTGATCGCTTCGTCGATGCTGGCGCTTCCTTTGTTGACCTGATCGATCATATCGCTCATGATCAGCTCTATAGATTCAGGATCGGCTT
>Ga0209373_10002515_pt1 | contig 18270 bp, 22 predicted proteins | sample Higcelweek5metaG_FD_187173 | JGI IMG/M metagenome (GOLD analysis project Ga0209373, IMG submission 187173) | Freshwater pond sediment microbial communities from the University of Edinburgh, under environmental carbon perturbations - High... | ecosystem: Environmental > Aquatic > Freshwater >... | reverse complement strand
AGATATGACCAATTCCGAAGATATTGAAGATTGGGATTCCCTAGAACATATTAGTCTGATTGTTGCAATGGAGAAAGAGTTTAACATGAAGTTTGATATAAAGGAAGTGAACAAGCTTGAAAACGTTGGAGGAATGATTAATTTAATCATGAAAAAAATGGAGTAATTATTATGAATCAATATAATTATAATGAAATAGAGATAGGACAAAAGGAAAGCTTTAGTGTCACGGTGACAAAAGAAAACCAAGATGCATTTCGCTTAATCACGGGTGATAGTAATCCATTGCATGGAGACGGTGTCTATGCAGTGAAAATGGGATATGAGGGTTGTGTTGTTTTTGGCATGCTCACGGCTTCCTATTATTCTACGCTAGCAGGCGTTTATCTGCCTGGCAAGTATAGCTTGCTTCACCATGTAAACAGTAAATTTATAAAACCGGTATATATAGGGGATACACTTACGATATCAGGTTGCGTAACGGATAAAAATGACACTTTTCAGATAATAACGGTCAAAGCAACTATTAGTAATCAGTATGGAGTTAAGGTATCTAAAGCAGAAATGCAAATAGGAATCATTAGATAATCCGAAAGATATAATTAGAAGTGGAGGGATTTCAATGGATGAGATACGGATATTGCAGCAATGGATTGATAATAGTGACAATATAGTATTTTTTGGAGGAGCAGGCGTTTCTACAGAAAGCGGAATACCAGATTTTCGAAGTGTAGATGGACTGTATCATCAAGAATACGAATATCCTCCCGAGACGATACTCAGTCATACTTTTTATATAAATAAAACAGAAGAATTCTACAAGTTTTATCAAAAAAAAATGATATTTGATAACGCTAAACCGAATGCAGCACATCTTAAGTTAGCTGAACTTGAAAAAACAGGAAAGTTAAAGGCAATCATAACGCAGAATATTGATGGACTTCATCAAATAGCGGGTAATAAAACAGTGTTGGAACTACATGGTTCTGTTTTGCGGAATTACTGCCAAAAGTGTGGAAAATTTTATGGGATAGATGTTATAAAAAATGCAGATAAAGTTCCAACTTGTGAATGCGGAGGTAAAATCAAGCCTGATGTTGTGCTTTATGAGGAAGGCCTGAATCAAAGTATCATACAGAAAGCAGTTAGTTATATAACACAAGCCGATATACTTATAATTGGGGGAACATCACTTGCCGTATATCCTGCAGCGGGGTTAATAGACTACTATTATGGTAATAAGTTAGTATTAATAAATAAGTCTTGCACACCCATGGATGGAAAAGCAAACCTGCTAATACAGGGAAGTATCGGCGAAATTATGAAACAGATCATAATATAGTGTAACTTAAAATAAAATTGCATTGAAGGGTATTTTATGGATTATCAGATAGGTGATATAGTAAAATTAAAAAAGAAACATCCTTGTGGAAGCTATGAATGGGAAATTTTAAGGGTTGGAGCCGATTTTAGACTTAAGTGTAAAGTCTGTGGACATCAAATCATGGTTTCTAGAAAACTTGTGGAAAAAAATACCAAGGAATTGCACAAAAAGACTTGAATTAAGGAAGGAATTGTGATATTATAAACCCTCGTGATATATTGAAATAGGCATGATACAATATAATGTATAGGCCACTATTCCTTGCTCTTTACAGCGTTAAAGGGCCAGAGACCATAAGGAGGTAACCAGCATGAACAAATATGAATTAGCCATTGTTCTTAATGCAAAAATCGAAGATGAAGAAAGACTCGCCGTAATTGAGAAAATCAAAGGATATATTACTCGTTTCGGCGGCACAGTAGCAAACATGGATGAATGGGGTAAAAAAAGATTAGCCTATGAAATTCAGAAAATGAAAGAAGGCTACTATTACTTTATTCAGTTTGACGCCGAAGCGACTGCTCCAGCAGAAATTGAAAATCGAGTTCGCATTATGGAGAATGTCATCAGATATTTATGCGTTAGACAAGAAGCATAATTAGAAAGAGAGAGACAGGTATGAATAAAGTAATCTTAATGGGAAGGTTGACAAAAGATCCAGAAGTAAGATATTCAACTGGTGATAGCCAGACTACAATCGCTAGATATTCATTAGCGGTAGATAGACGTTTCAAAAGAGACGGAGATGAGCAGACAGCAGATTTTATCAATTGTGTTGTTTTTGGTAAAGGTGCAGAATTTGCAGAAAAGTATCTTAGAAGGGGAACAAAGATTGCTGTTTCAGGCAGACTTCAAACCGGCAGTTATACAAATAAAGACGGCGTTAAAGTTTATACTACAGATGTAATCATTGAGGATCAGGAATTTGCTGAAAGCAAAGCAAATGCAAGTGATGGGGCTTATACAGCGGTATCAAAACCTGAATCGACTACACCAATAGGCGACGGATTTATGAATATTCCTGATGGAATAGATGAGGAATTGCCGTTTAACTAAGAATTAAAAATGGATTGAATCGAATAATTTCAAACAGGAGGTAAAAGAAATGGCTTATAATAAACCATCAGGTGATAGAGGCGATTCTCCAATGAGGAGAAGAGGCATGGGAATGCACAGAAGAAAGAAAGTATGTGTATTTTGTGGAAAAGATAGTACAATTGATTACAAGGATGTAAATAAGTTGAAAAGATATATATCTGAGAGAGGCAAAATTCTCCCTAGAAGAATTACAGGTAACTGTGCTAAGCATCAGAGAGCACTTACTGTAGCAATTAAGAGAGCACGTCATGTAGCATTGATGCCTTATACATTAGATTAATCTTTATTTTTGGAAGACTGATTACTATGTAAAAGCAATTGATACAAAAATTAGACCGTCACTATTAAGTTAGTGGCGGTTTTTCGTTAAGCGTTCCTTCTTATAATGAACTGTATTTCAGGACTATAGTCCTGAGTAGATTCTGGTTGTTGCAATAAGGAATATAAAAAAGAGAAGCAGATTTTTTTTCCAAGTAAAAGGATATGCGCAAGATCATTTTCAAAAGAAGGGGAGTTCTCCAGATAGCTTTGACGTATCTGTTCTGTTGAATTGAGAAAAGCAACATTGATCATTTTTTGATTTTCTGGTGCTGATAAGAAAAATTCTAAATAGTTTTCTAACTTTTTTTCATATATAAGATGATTGCATAGTCCTTCTGTATAGTTATTATTGTGTGGGAGAGTGAAATAATCTGCAGCATAATGCAACAAATATCCAAGGTGCAAGGCAGACAAAACATGAAGGTGGCCATGTGCAAGTAGCCGTGTTGTTGAAATTGAGAACCATTCAACAGTTTCTTCGTATCGATGTCCAGTAATGTAAGTAAAGATGAGTAAATCAGGAAGAATACTTCCAAGCTTAATAAAAAAAGAATATTTTTCTAGCAGAGTATTTTGGATTAAATAACCAGATAGTCTTATGTGGGACGGTTTGTTCATGAAAAGTCCTCCTTTACTAATAATTCTAGTTTATATAATTTTGTTTGAGGATTCCACCAAACATTTGAAAAAATAAAGAAAAATTCTGGTAAAATAAGAGCAAAAGGAAGTGAATTTAATCAAGAAAGCTAGTTTGTTTAAAGAAACAAAAAAAATAGTATTGTATCATGTTATAGTAAATTGTAATATATACCTTATATATGACATAATATAGAATAAATTGGTTGCAATTTGTAATAAGGTGTATTAAAATGAAAGCGAATCACATTTTATAAGGAGGGAATTCATATGAACATTTTGGTAAGAAAAATGATGGTTGGTGTTTTGAGTTTGGCACTTGGTTTAGCAGTTACATTGGCTGTTCCTTCAAAGGCTTTTGCTATAACTGAGGCAGAGGTTAAAGCGTCGCAGGCAGCTGTTGAAGTCCAAGTGAAGGCACTGGCAGCACAGCAGGAGGCGGCAAGACAAGAACTATATAAGTCAAATCTTGCAGCATTTAATGCATCACAGGAGGCAGTGAAGGCACAGGCAGCGGTAGCAGAAGCAGCAAGACAGGAAGTATATAAAGCAAACCTTGCAGCATTTAGCGCATCGCAGGCAGCAGTAAAGACACAGGCAGCAGCAGCGGAAGCAGCAAGACAGGCATTATATGCAAGTAATTTAGCTGCATTTCAGGCATCACAGGCAGCAGTAAAGACACAGGCAGCAGCAGCAGAAGCAGCAAGACAGGCATTATATGCAAGTAATTTAGCTGCATTCCAGGCATCACAGGCAGCAGTAAAGACACAGGCAGCAGCAGCAGAAGCAGCAAGACAAGAAGTATACAAAGCAAATCTTGCAGCATTTAGTGCATCACAGGAAGCAGTGAAGGCACAGGCAGCAGTAGCCGAAGCAGCAAGACAGGAATTGTACAAGACAAACTTAGCATCATTTCAGGCATCACAGGCCGCAGTAAAGACACAGGCTGCAGCAGCTGAAGCAGCAAGAGTAACTCTTTATCAGGAATTAAGATTAAAATTGATTGCAGCAGGTATTTTTGTGAAATAGACTGTATCTTTGAAAGGACCGACAATATCGGTCCTTTTTTATTGCCTATTACTTGTACACCCATTTAATAAATGTTATAATGTTACTTGTCGAGAGAAAAAATTCGATAGCGGGAGTAGAATATGGCGAGAAAAATAAAATTTAAGGGGCAACTAAAATCTTATATTCAATGGCCTATTTGGTTAAGCCTGACGATGATAGCTGTTAATATCTACATATTCTTTATTGACTTTGCAGCTGGTGCAGTACTTATATGTTTTACGGTACTGTTTTTGACTGTATCGCTTTTGCTTTATTTTAAAAATCGCTCACTGGTTTTAAATGAATTGATTGATTTTGCCACACAGTACGGGCAAGTGCAACGGCAACTACTTCGTTCTTTAGAAATACCGTATGCCCTTCTTGATGAGAATGGTAAAATTATTTGGACAAATGAGGCTTTTGAGACAAAATTTCATATAAAAAAGGGATATCAGAAGTCTATTACTATATTATTACCTGAAATACATAAGGAAGATTTACCTTCTAAAGAATCAGAGACAGAATTGTTTATCATGAATGACGAGAAAGATTATCGTATCAGCATGCGGAAAGTATCTATGCGAGAGATGGTAGATACAGCGGTGGTCAATACATTTGATTATGATAGTTATTTGATTGCCATTTTTTTATTTGATGAAACGGAAATTAATCGATATGCGCGTGAGAATGATGAGCAGAAGTTAGCTGTAGGGTTGATTTATATTGATAATTATGATGAGGCACTTGAGAGCGTTGAGGAAGTAAGACGTTCCTTATTGGTGGCACTGATTGACAGAAAAATTAATAAATATTTTTCAATCATTGATGGACTGGTTAAGAAAGTAGAGAAAGACAAGTATTTTCTTATTATTCAAAAAAAGCAGATTAAAACAATTGTTGAAGACAGGTTTGAGTTATTAGAAGATGTAAAAACAGTCAATATCGGCAATGAAATGGCGGTTACATTGAGTGTTGGAATTGGAGTAGATGCTGCAACATATTTACAAAATTATGATTACGCGAGAAATGCGATTGATTTAGCCTTAGGACGTGGTGGCGACCAGGCTGTAATAAAGAAACCTGATGAAATTACATTTTTTGGTGGTATGAGCCAGAAAATGGAGAAAAATACAAGAGTAAAAGCCCGTGTTAAAGCGCATGCGTTGAAAGAAATCATTGAAAGTAAAGACAAAATTATAGTTATGGGTCACAAAATTGTGGACGTAGATTCTTTTGGTGCGGCGATAGGCGTTTTCCGGGCGGCTAAGACATTTGGAAAAAAGTCGTATATAGTAGTTAATGAAATTACTACGTCTATTAGATCATTAATTGATAGTTTTGGGGATGCTACCGAGTATGAGAAGGATATGTTTGTGACGAGTGCCGAAGCAATCAATTTAGTTGATGCAAATACAGTATTAATTGTTGTTGATGTTAATAAGCCTAGTTTTACAGAATGCAAAGAATTGATTGATATGTGTCAGACAATTGTTGTGCTAGATCATCATCGTCAAGGTGCGGAAAAAATCGAGAAAGCAACGTTATCTTATATTGAGCCATATGCATCTTCTGCGTCTGAGATGGTTGCTGAAATCCTACAATATATAAGTGATAATGTAAAACTAAAGCCTATAGAAGCGGATTGTATTTATTCGGGAATTATGATAGACACTAATAATTTTATGACGAAAACAGGTGTAAGAACTTTTGAGGCAGCGGCATATCTTAGAAGAAACGGTGCAGATGTAACAAGGGTTCGAAAATTATTTAGAAATGATATGTCCGACTATAAGGCACGTGCCGAAGCAGTTCGCCATGCCGAAGTTTTTTTCAATGCATTCGCGATATCAAAGTTTGCGAGCGAGGGAATAGAAAGCCCTACTATTGTAGGAGCACAGGCAGCAAATGAATTGCTCAATATTAACGGAATCAAAGCTTCATTTGTGTTAACGGATTATAATGGAAAGATTTATATTAGCGCACGTTCAATTGATGAAATAAATGTCCAAATCATCATGGAGAAAATGGGTGGTGGTGGTCATATGAATATAGCGGGTGCACAAATATTGGGCGTATCTTTGGATGAAGCAATGCGGATGCTTACAAATACATTAAAACAGATGCTAGAAGAAGGAGCGATATAGATGCAAATTATATTATTACAGGACGTTAAAACGCTAGGTAAAAAGGGTGATATGGTAACTGTCAATGACGGATACGCGAAAAACTTTATAATACCCAGAAAATATGGAGTAGAAGCCACAAACAAGAATCTTAACGATTTAAAATTGCACAAGGCTAATGATGATAAAGTTGCGGAAGACAAGTATAAAGCTGCGCAAAAATTAGCAGAAACAATTGGAGCAATTGAGGTAATTGTAAAGATGAAAGCAGGCGAAGGTGGTAAGGTTTTTGGTTCTGTATCGACAAAAGAGATTGCCAAAGAGGTTTTAGAACAACATAATCTTGAGATTGACAAGAAAAAAATGTTACTTGCAGAACCAATTAAGAGTTTTGGCATACACGTTGTTCCAATCAAACTTCATCAAAAGGTTACCGCTGAACTTAAGGTTATTGTACAGGAATCATAATAATTACGCGCATTAATGCGTAAATACATAAAGGGGGTATCCCTATGGATGAGGCACTGCTTAAGCGAATATTACCTCATAGTATTGAAGCGGAACAGTCTGTTATTGGTGCAATGTTGATGGATAAAGAGGCTATTTTGTTAGCATCCGAGACAATTCATACAGATGATTTTTATGGTAAGCAGTATGGTGTATTATTTGAGGCAATGGTAGAACTTTACAATAGTGGAAAACCAGTTGACTTAGTTACCTTGCAAAATCGTTTGAAAGAAAAAGACGTATCGCCAGAAATTAGTAGCATGGAATTTGTTAGAGATTTGGTTACAGCAGTTCCCACATCTGCAAATGCAAAATACTATGCCAATATTGTAGCAGAAAAAGCATTACTAAGGCGCTTGATTAGAACAAATGAAGATATTGCAAATGCATGTTATACAGGAAAAGAAAGTGTTGAATTTATACTTGAAGATACCGAGAAAAGAATTTTTGATATAGTGCAGCGTAGAAATACAGGAGATTTTACTCCAATTAATGAAGTGGTTATTAACGCACTTGAACGTATTAATATTGCATCCCAAACGAAGGGCAATGTGACTGGTATTGCAACTGGATTTGCAGACTTAGACTACAAAATGGCGGGATTACAACCTTCTGATTTGATATTAATAGCAGCAAGGCCGTCTATGGGAAAAACTGCATTTGCACTTAATATTGCGCAGTATATATGTTTCAAGCAGAATATTTCTGCGGCCATTTTTAGTTTAGAGATGTCAAAGGAACAATTAATTAATAGACTTTTATCATTGGAATCTAAAGTGAATTCTCAGGCAATTCGTACTGGTAATCTTTCCGATTCTGAATGGGACAGTATTGTGTTAGGCGCCGGTTCAATAGCAAAATCTCACTTGGTAATCGATGACACTCCGGGTATTTCAATCTCAGAACTAAGATCAAAGTGTAGAAAATATAAGCTGGAGCATGATTTGAAAGTGATTGTTATTGATTATCTGCAATTGATGTCTGGTAGTGGACATATAGATTCTAGACAACAGGAGATTTCCGAAATATCAAGATCATTAAAATCGCTGGCAAGAGAATTAAATGTTCCGATTATAGCACTATCACAGCTGTCGCGTGCAGTTGAGCAAAGACCTGATCATAGACCGATGCTCTCTGATTTGCGTGAATCGGGAGCAATTGAGCAAGATGCAGATGTTGTTATGTTTTTATATCGTGATGATTATTATAACAAAGATACTGAGAAGAAAAATGTAGCCGAAGTAATTATTGCAAAGCAGAGAAATGGCCCCATCGGCACAGTAGAGCTTGTATGGTTGGCAGAATATACGAAATTTGCAAATATGGAGAGAAAATAAAAATTGGTATTGAATAGACAGAAGTGTTTATCTATAAATAAAAGACACCCAATAGGGTGTCTTTTATAATATGTATTGCTTTTATCAATCTACTCGGAGTCAATAGCGCCTGTAGGACAAGTTTCTACGCATGTTCCGCAATCAATACACATGTTAGGGTCAATTTCGTATTTGCTATCGCCAGCAGAAATTGCTCCTACGGGACAAGAACTTTCACAAGCACCACAGCTTACACAAGAATCATTAATCACATATGCCATAATAGTATCCTCCTTACTGATTTAAATGTCTGAAATCTATTTTAATATAAATATATTGAATATACAAGCAAAATTATTAAAGCAAACTTTGCTTTGTGGAATTTTTTATTTCCTTGCGCCGTGCTTTAATACCTTTAAGAATTACTTTTTTCTTCTCAAGAAGAATATCTTTATCCATTTCCGGAGTATCTCCAAGGGGATAAGCCATACCGAGACTCTCATATTTTGTCTTTCCCATCGTATGATAAGGTAAAACATCCAGAGCTTTCAGGTTAGATAATCCTCCTATAAAATAGCCTAAATCGTATAGATATTTATCATCATCGGTGATTCCTGGAACAACAACATGACGAATCCAAACACTCACACCACGTTTCTCAATATATTTTGCAAAGGCAAGAATCCCATCATTTGGCTGTGATGTTAATTCTATATGCTTAACAGGATCAATATGTTTAATATCTAACATAATTAAGTCGGTAATTTTCATAAGACGATCAAGTTTTCTTATTAACTCCGTATTTTCATCTTTATAGACAATTCCCGAAGTATCAATACAAGTATGAATATGATGTCTTTTGGCTTCTTCAAATAGTTCAATGAGAAAATCTATCTGTACTAATGGTTCTCCACCAGTTACAGTAATACCACCACCCTTATAGAAGCCTCTCTTTTTCTCAAAATCTTCAATAATTTCAACTGCTGTCATTTCAGTCCCACCAGTCATGGGCCAAGTATCAGGATTGTGGCAGTAAAGACAACGCATAGGACATCCTTGGAAAAATATAACATAACGGACACCGGGTCCATCCACAGTACCAAAACTTTCAATTGAATGAATTCTACCGTTCATAATATTACTTCCTTTATATAATTTCTTAGATATAGTATATCTCATTTGCAAGTACAGTACAATATTATGTTTCAAGCAGATTTAAACTTTTTGCATTGTCTACTAGTTCAAATAAGATGATATAATAGGCCAAATACTATCTTTTTGAAGACCCAATTTCCAGCCAGCAATACCTGCAAGATCATAACTCTGTATAGCTTGCATTTTGGCGGTAATAGAATCATCATCCTCTAGCCACACTTTGTAATTTAAACCGTCACGCTCGTACTCAGCGTAGTTTTGCGCAGTTTCTTCATTCCAAGCTGATGCAACACCAGCTTTAGACACAGCATCAATAGCACCCTGCATAGAAATAGCTTCACTACTTAATTCATAAGGAATAAAATTACTATCAGGATCCTCTAGGGCTATTTCATCTTCAGACTTTGGAGTCTCAATCCATATTCTTGTATAATAAGGTAGTGCATTAATAATTTTATTTGAAGGAACAACCTGCAGGGTTTGCTCGATACCTTCCTTAACAAAACTTAGAGAAGCTACAGACCCACTTTCTGTTGAACTACCATTATGCTCATCATATCCCATTATGATAACATAATCAACCACACGTCCTTGTTCTGCGCGGTTGTAATGAGCAGAATATTCGCGAGGAACATAATTATCAACAGATAAAACTAGGTTATTTTTCCGACATTGTATAGATAATTCTCTTAAAAACTGTACATAGTGTGGACCAGTATCGTTAGAGATTAATTCAAAGTCAATGTTAAGACCATCCAAATCATATTCTAATGCAATTGTTATTAGTTTCTCAATTAAATAAGCTCTTTTGGTGGAGTTAGAAAAAATTTCATAGGTATCTACAGTATTTGTGAAATCATCTATTAAGGGCCATACTTCAAGTCCCATGGCATGGGCCTGATCGACATAAGTTTTACTTGCAAGAGAGTCAAAGTTACCCTCATTGTCGTTTAGAGAAAACCAGGTAGGGGAAATAGTGGTAACACCACTTGTGTTTGCCATCATATCCTGCATACCTTCATTAGCAGTTTCGTTTGTGACCTGATGCCATACGAGATTAATTGGATAATCCTTAGTGATATTCGGATATACTTCCTCGGCAACAGCTTCGGCCGCTTCTTCTGGTTGTTCGCGATAGTTTCCTAAGCGTTTATTCTCGATATAACCGATATACCCATTTGCTGTTCTTACTTCACACCATTCATCCATTTGATTTAATATAATAACAGTATCACCTTTTTTAACATCTTCGAGAATTGGACTTTTGGTGCCACCAAGGACACGTATATGGTTATCTTTGGAAATATCAGCAAGTTTATTGGTAGTCCAATCGAAAGAGAGATCCATATGATAAGGTGTGCCTTCATAGAGTTCATATGAAAATGTAGCATATTTCTTCATATAATCAAGCGCAATATAAAGAGTATCATTTTCATTACGAACAAGAACATAACCTTCATCATACGGAGTATCTGCAATATAGTAAGAAGTCCCTCCAATAGGAATGTGGATGATATCTGTAGCTGTTGTATATAGCAATTCATTATCATTTTCATCATAATAAAACCGATCAAACATGTATTCTTTTATGGTTTCATAATCAAGATAAATAATATTGTCATATTGCTTAGCCTTCAGATCTGTTAGCTCGTCATTCATAATAATTGCGACATCATCCTCACTCACAACAGAAAAATAATCATTAAGATCAGCAGATTCTGTCGAATAAGTAAATTCATCAAAAACGCCGGTTATTACACATACGCCAATTACAACTGCAATCAAGAGAAAAGCAACAAGAATTGGAACCAGCCTTTGGATGATACGTCTTCTTCGTTTTCTTTTTTTATTTAATTTTTTTTTGTTTTCAAGCATTTTCTTCTGCAATATTTGATCATTCACTTTAAAATCCTCCTAACTAATAAGCCGGTAATCACCAACTCACTAAGGTATTATAGCAAATAAATCAGGAGACGTCATTACTAAAATAAACTCTTTCTATAATTCATACTTTTTTCACATTTGATTCCCCAATCCCGAACTGATAAACAGTTCTCTTCAAGATTATTCCTTCGCGCATAGAGGGGTTTAAACGTCGAAAGAATATAATAAGTAAAATAAATTCCCATAATCAAATGTTACTTAAACACTACGCTATGCAATTTCAAACAGAAGGTTAAAATCAATAATTTTTAATAATAGCATAGTGAACTTCTGCCAGTTTGTCAGTATTATCAAGTAAATAGTCTGGCATATAATTGTTTTGTTCGTTAACGGTAATTATATCTGCTGCTTCAAAAGGACTGCATAATTTTCTTTTGCCAATAGAAATAACAACTCCCTGTTCACTGAGAGATAGTAACTGACATAAAAGCTCATGATGTTTTTTTGCCCGCAGATTTTTTTTGACGAGACTCATATCGTCATAAATCCTCCTTTCTCACAATTATCGTTCGCGAAGTACCGCATGATTGATCATAAGGATATTCGTGATATATCGATTTTTAGCGGAAACTTGTACGAAAGGATAATAATATGTTTATTTTTGCCGATAATAATATATATAAAGAGAAACCTCTTTACCAATGCGGATTAATAAAATATACTTGGGTGAATTATTATGGAATTTGAAGAATATCCAGAATGGACATTACTGTCAGATAGACCTAAAGAAACTTAATTTTCGCTAGTAAAAATGCAGAAAATAAGTTAAAATGTAAGTATAAAGAAATCAGTGTTACAAAGCCTCCTTTTTGCATTATAATGGCAAAGAGGCATCTCTTAAAACATATTATATAACATTATTTTACAGTACACAAGTAAAAATTATAAAAAATTTCAAATTGTTTTATGAAAGTTTAATTTTTAAGTTACGCAATTCTATTGACATAAGTGAGTAAACGGACTTAGTATAGTATAAAATAAGAAATTAACATTTTATCATGGAAGGATGTGATTCTATGAAAATTGAAAAAGTAAATGACCATCAGATTCGTTGTACGCTAACAAAGTCTGATCTTGCAGACCGTGAACTTAAGATCAGCGAGCTGGCATACGGCACAGATAAGGCAAAGGGTCTGTTTCGAGATATGATGCAGCAGGCAGCTTATGAATTTGGTTTTGAAGCGGAAGATATACCATTGATGATAGAGGCAATTCCTTTATCTTCAGATTGTATTGTATTGATTATAACAAAGGTTGAGGACCCTGAAGAGCTAGATACAAGGTTTTCAAAATTTGCACCATCAGTACACGAGGAAGAGGAAAATATTATTGATGAGGTAATGCAATCAATTGGTGAGGATGCGGACAATGTATTAGATTTGTTTAAGAAAATAAATATAGAAAAAGGAAATGAAGACCAACAAAATCTAACAGAAGACAAAGAAATTTTGCCAGAAGCGATAACAGAGTTTTATCTGGCAAAAGCATATTCATTTGCTAATATCGATTCTGTTGTGAGATTGTCCCATGTGCTAAATCATAATTATCAGGGGAGAAATTCACTTTTTAAGAATAGTAAGAATGAGAGATTATTTCTTGTGATTTCTAAGTCTAACCATTCGCTGGAGGAGTTTAACAAGGTTTGTAATGTAATTTCCGAGTATGGTCTTCCAGAAAGATATACGCAAGCAGGAGAGGCTTTTTTCGAAGAACATACAGAACTTATTATAAAAGATAATGCGCTTCAAATTCTAACGCAGATGTAAGTAATAGATAAAAGGCAGATATCCAATAGAAGATATCTGCCTTTTTGCTGTTTCGCAATTGTAACTGAAAAGAATTATAACGCTTGAATTTTATTCATCAAGTGATCAATGTCCATACCATGCACCATAGCTGCTTCTTCTAATGTTTCGCCTTGCGCAGATGGACAGCCAATACAATGCATACCTTCTTCCATTAGAATTGTAGCGGTATTAGGGTTAGCTCGTAGTATTTCTCCAATTGTCATATTTTTTGTAATATCTGCCATATATAATGTGACCTCCTTTATGTTTTTCTTTTAGACTAGCACTTTTTTGAAATGGAAACAAGGTATAATCATGAGTTTATAAAGTTATTATGATTTGTTCTTAAAATTTTTATTCAAAACAGCTAAAAACGTAGTAATATAAAGGGTTTGTATGTAAAAAAGTACACAAATTCTATTGACTGGCTAATTGGGATAACATATAATTAATGCAACAGGATTAGCGTAACTATCGGTTGATTTAACCGATTTAACATTATCCAATAATATAATTTAGGAGGCTTTCAATATGAAATCAGAATGGAAGGATTTCGTAGGTGGCAAATGGGAAAAAGAAATAGATGTCAGAGATTTTATTCAGAAGAATTATACACCATATGATGGAAATGATTCTTTCCTTGCAGAACCTACCCAAAACACAAAGGATTTATGGACACAGGTATTAGATTTAATGAAACAGGAACGTGAGGCAGGCGGAGTTTTAGATATGGACACGAAGGTTGTATCTACAATCACTTCACATGGCCCAGGATATTTAAATAAGAATAAAGAAACCATAGTAGGCTTTCAAACAGACAAACCTTTCAAACGTTCAATGCAGCCGTATGGTGGTATCAGAATGGCAGAGAAAGCTTGTTCAGACAATGGATATGAAGTGGATCCAGAAATCAGCGAATTTTTTTCTGAACATAGAAAGACACATAATGCTGGTTGTTTCGATGCATATAATGATGATATCAAAGCGTGTCGTTCATCACATGTAATTACAGGTCTTCCTGATGCATATGGACGTGGACGTATCATTGGTGATTACAGACGTATTGCCCTTTATGGTATTGACAGGTTGATTGAAGATAAGAAACACCAAAAGTCAACGACTGGCAAGGTAATGACAGCAGATGTGATTCGTGACAGAGAAGAATTATCAGAGCAGATGGTAGCTCTTAAAATGATGAAGGAAATGGCAGCAGCTTATGGCTGTGATATTTCCAGACCTGCTATGAATGTGCAGGAAGCTATTCAGGCGACTTATTTTGGATATTTAGCTGCGGTTAAAGAGCAGAATGGCGCAGCAATGTCTCTTGGACGTACATCAACATTTATTGATTGTTATGCAGAAAGAGATTTGAAAAATGGTACTTTTACAGAGACACAGATTCAAGAGTTTATTGATCATTTTATTATGAAGTTGAGATTAATTAAATTTGCACGGACACCTGAATATAACCAAATATTTGCAGGTGATCCTGTATGGGTTACAGAGTCATTAGCGGGTGTTGGTATAGATGGACGTCATATGGTATCAAAGATGTCATTCCGCTATTTACATACGCTTACAAACCTTGGAGCAGCACCTGAACCGAACTTGACAGTACTTTGGTCAACAAGACTTCCTGATAACTTCAAAAAATATTGTGCTAAAATGTCAATCAATACATCTTCTATTCAGTATGAAAATGATGATTTGATGAGAGTATCACACGGTGATGATTATGGTATTGCTTGTTGCGTATCTTCTATGGTTATTGGAAAAGAAATGCAGTTCTTTGGCGCACGAGCTAACTTGGCTAAATGTATGCTTTACGCATTAAACGGTGGTGTCGATGAAGTATCTAAAAAGCAGGTAGGTCCTAAATATCGTCAGTTTGAAGGAGATATTCTTGAATATGATGACGTTATGGCTAAGTTTAATGATATGATGGAATGGTTGGCAGACGTATATGTAAATACACTAAATATTATTCACTATATGCATGATAAATATTGCTATGAGAGAGCGCAGATGGCGCTTCATGATAAGAATGTACTTCGTTATTTTGCAACAGGTATTGCTGGACTTTCAGTTGTGGCAGATTCTTTATCAGCAATCAAGTATGCACAGGTTAAGGTTATTAGGGATGATGATGGTATTATTACCGATTATGAAATAACAGGTGATTTCCCTAAGTATGGTAACGATGATGATCGTGTTGATGAAATCGCACAAATGATAGTTTCTAAGTTTATGGATATGATTCGTTCCCACCATACATATAGAAATGGGTATCCTACAATGTCAGTCCTTACAATTACATCAAACGTAACCTATGGAAAAGCAACAGGTAACACACCTGATGGACGTAAGAAGGGACAACCTTTTGCACCTGGAGCAAATCCGATGCATGGACGTGATACACATGGAGCAGTCGCATCATTGTCATCGGTTGCAAAACTTCCGTTTGGCGATGCGCAGGATGGTATTTCAAATACATTTACGGTTATTCCTGGTGCGCTTGGCAAAGAAGATAGAATCTTTGCAGGGGACATTGAGATGGACCTTAGCAAATAATAGCTATATGTGTCGGCTTCTGTAAGAAGCAGAAGGAATAGGTGATATCTATGGAAAACAAAGAGATGGTAGATGATATTGTGGCTATGCTAGACAGTTCTATCAGTAGCGGTGTTGGACATCTGAATCTCGAAGTAGAATCTGATACTGCAAAATCAGTTCGCAGTATTGAAACGCTGGGATGTACAGATTGCGCTAGAAACCCTCTTGCTTGTAGCATACCGACATTGCACGAAGGCTTAGATGATTTTAAATAAAAAGGAGATGAAATATTATGGCAGCAAATGCAGCTCAAATTGATAACTTAGTATCATTGTTAGATGGATATACTATAAAAGGTGGACATCATTTGAACGTTAACGTATTAAATAGGGAGACTTTACTTGATGCACAACAGCATCCAGAAAATTATTCTCAATTGACAATCCGTATTTCTGGATATGCAGTTAACTTTATCAAATTAACACCGGAACAGCAGAACGATATTATTACTCGTACATTCCATCAGTCAATTTAATTGGAATATGGAAAAGAACCCCAAGTGCAAATGACTTGGGGTTCTTTATGCTACTTGTACTACATAAATTGTGGCAAAGTAGTTGTGTATTTTAGTGTTTCAATCACAGATAGACTATGATATACTGAAACAGAAAATGTTGGCTTTCTGGAGTTTTTGCACGTGTAAATCACGACTTGCATAACAAGGATGGCGGCGGTGGGAATAATGAAAACAATTGCGTTGAAAATGGATCAAGAAAATATTGATTATAATAAGATAATGATTGCGGGTGCAGTTATAAAGGCAGGCGGGTTGGTTGCGTTTCCAACAGAGACGGTTTATGGTCTTGGAGGAGATGCATTAAACCCAACTTCATCCACTAAGATTTATTCTGCGAAAGGGCGACCTTCGGATAACCCGCTAATTATACATATAGCTAAGATAGAAGATTTAGATAAAATTGCGGATGAAATTTCTGAAGTAGCATATCAGCTGGCTAGAGCTTTTTGGCCTGGCCCACTCACAATGGTATTTCGTAAGAAGGCGATAGTACCAAAAGAAACAACGGGAGGACTTGACACCGTTGCTGTTCGTATGCCTAATCATAAAGTGGCAATTGCTTTTATCAAAGAGGCAGGTGGATATGTAGCCGCACCAAGTGCCAACGTCTCAGGTAAGCCAAGTCCAACACTTGCTAGACATGTGATTGCAGATATGGATGGTAAGATAGATATGATTATTGATAGTGGTGCTGTAGAAATCGGGTTGGAATCAACCATTATTGATTTATCTGAACCAGGAAAAGCACCTATGATATTACGTCCAGGATATATTACAAAAAAGATGCTGGAGGAAGTAGTTGGTGAAATTGATACTGATCCGACAATAGGTAATTACGAAAACGTAATTGATTTGGAGCATCAAGGAAGCGAGAAATTAATACCAAAAGCACCTGGAATGAAATATAAGCATTATGCGCCCAGAGCGGAGCTGATGATTGTTAAAGGAACCCAAGAGAATGTTATTACTTATATTAATGCCCAGGCAGAAGCAAAATGCAGGGGAGGAAAGAAGATTGGTGTGATTGCGACAGAGGAGACATTTATGAGATATTTAGTAGATGTTGTGAAGAATGTTGGCGCAAGAGATGATGAAGAAGCAATAGCAAAGCACTTATATGCTGTTTTGCGAGAGTTTGATGATTTGGATGTGGACTTTATTTATTCTGAAGAATTTGAGACGCCACGTATAGGGCAGGCAATTATGAATCGCCTTATAAGAGCAGCAGGGCATCAAATTGTGAGAGTGTAGTTTATTAATTTCAAGATGGTTAGAAACCATTATTTAAGAAGGAGGATTATAATGATAGCAATTGGGTGTGATCATGGTGGTTTTGATTTAAAGGAGATAGTTAAGTATCATTTAGAGCAACGGGGAATTGCGTGTAAAGATTTTGGCTGTTTTTCATATGATTCGGTGGATTATCCATCTTATGGAAAGGAAGTAGCTCATGCGGTAGCAAATGGAGAATGCGAAAAAGGAATTGTTATATGTACGACGGGAATCGGTATGTCTATTACGGCAAATAAGATAAAAGGAATTCGTGCAGCACTTTGTACGGATGCTACGTGTGCGAGATTGACAAGGGCACATAATGATGCCAATATTTTGGCAATGGGTGGTGGTATCGTAGGTGGGAATCTTGCAGTTGATATAGTGGATACTTTTTTAGATACACCGTTTTCGAATGAAGAAAAACATATTAGAAGGGTGAATACCATAGAATAAAACCGGAGGGGAAACAAAATGGGAAATGTAGTAATTATGGATCATCCATTGATTCAGCATAAGATTGGATATATCAGAAGAGCGAATACGG
>Ga0209373_10002513_pt1 | contig 18283 bp, 14 predicted proteins | sample Higcelweek5metaG_FD_187173 | JGI IMG/M metagenome (GOLD analysis project Ga0209373, IMG submission 187173) | Freshwater pond sediment microbial communities from the University of Edinburgh, under environmental carbon perturbations - High... | ecosystem: Environmental > Aquatic > Freshwater >... | reverse complement strand
CGTTGGTCTCTCTTTACGTATTATGCACACCATGATAAATTTTCCCTATATCCTGACGGTCTCATCAGAAAAGGGTGGTGTCGGCAAGACAACCCTTGCAACAAATTTGGCTATCTACCTTAAGGCAATGCAGGAAGATCTGCCCGTTACGATTATTTCTTTCGATAATCACTTTACCGTTGACCATATGTTCCAGCTAAAGGGGCAAAAGCTTGTTGGCAGCGTCGAAGACCTGTTGAACGGTACCCGTGGGGCAGATTTACTCCATCAGGGGCAGTACGGTGTCAGCTATATTCCATCTTCAAATAATTTACCGGAGCTTTATCACGACTTCAAGGGGCCGATGGCTCTCTGTCGGATGGTTGCTGAATCAGGTATTTCTGGCATTATTGTGCTTGATACCAGACCTGATCTGAATATCTTGACTCAAAATGCCCTGTATGCTGCTGACCGGGTACTTATTCCGGTCAAAGATATGCCAAGCCTTGAGAACTGCAAGCATATCTTTGCCTTGTTTGATCAGCGTGGTATTGATAAAAAATCGCTGGCCCTGATCCCCTGTCTTATCGATAACCGGATCAAGTACGATGGCCTGTTTAAGGATCAACGCACTTTGTTGCGGGCTTTTGCCATTAACCGCGGTTATCGTTGCATGGATATCTACATTTCAAAGAGCCCTAAGGTTGAAAGCCTGAACACCAATCCGGACGGCAAGATTTATCCTATTCTCAGCCATGCCCGTGAAACTGAGGTACACAGTCAATTTACCGAGCTGGCACGTGATATCCTTACCAGCTATCATCAGACCTCTGAACCGCGTGCTTATCTGTACTATCAATGGCAAACAGAACAGCAAATACGTAAAAAAGAGGCTTTCCTGGCACGATTGGAGGGGGTTCTTTCTCACTGCGTCATATGTGGTGCGTTGCATGAAGATGAAGGTTCCAAGGGATTCTACTTTGAAACTTCTGATCGTATATCGAGGGGGTTTCTGCACAGCGATTGCTTTACCGGAATGCTTTGTTCAATTCTTTATGACCTGAATCCCGATTCGGACTTGTACCAGCTTTCATTGCAAGTTATCCGTGAAAGTGCAGGCGCATCAATTGCTGTATTTCGTCCCTTTCTTGAGCAGAACGGCCAACAGCGGCTGCTGTTTCAGCAGGTTAGCCAGAACGGCTCACCACTACTTGAGCGTGAGCTTTCCTTGGATGGTTTCTTTGAAGGGGTTTTTGATGGCATTCGTGATCGGTTGTTCTTACTTCTAAACGAATCCATGACCAATTATGATGGCTCTCTGCGTTCCGGCTGGCTGGCAGTACATCCGGTGGATGAAAAAAGACCAGAACAGATCTTGCAGGATGCATCATACCGCAAGATTCAGGAGCTTCATCGAATGATGTCCGGGATACTGCAATGACAAATCTAATCACCGCCCAAGGGCTGAAGCGGCTTCAGGATGAATTCGAATATCTTTGGCGGGTAGAACGTCCCAAAGTGGTGCAAGGAGTATCTGACGCAGCTGCCGAAGGTGATCGCTCGGAGAATGCCGAATATATCTATGGCAAGAAAAGACTTCGTGAAATTGATCGTAAACTGAAACAGTTGGGATTACGTTTGAAGGTGCTGGAGATAGCGCCTCTGCCCCCACTAAATCCAAAGCAGGTAAGTTTTGGATGCTGGGTCTGTTATGAAGATTCAGAGGGAGGTACTTACTGTTATCAACTGGGAGGACCTGACGAATTTGATGTGAAGCAGGGAGTTATAAGTATTGACTCACCGGTTGGTCAGGCCTTGCTGCATAAGCAGATAGATGATGAAGTTGTTATCCGTCGTCCCGGTGGTGATTTAACGGTCTATATTACCGAGATAAGCTCTGTTCGTGGTCAGCAGTAGTGTGCTTGTTGCTATCTTATCAACCTGCTTATCGCTACCAGCGTAACCCCTTTTGTCTGCAGTTCCGGCAATGCCTTACTTAAGGTGGCTATGGTCATTGGGTGCGGATGACAGATGGCAATTGCTCGACCGTTTTTACGGGCACGATCAACAGCCTGGGCAAGTTGTCCCCTGATATATCCCTCATTTTGCTCGTTATCCAGAAACACATCGCGTCGTGCATGATGCATCCGTAATTCTGTCGCAATTTTGGGGCCGACAGTCAAGGGGGTTGTGATGCTATCAATAAAGAACAGCTTATTATCCTTCAATATTTGCAGCACTACCCGCATTTTGTCAGCATGCTCGGTAAAACCAGATCCCATATGGTTGTTAGCACCAACCGCCTTGGGCAGCACCTCAAGATAGCCTAGCATCCTGCTGCGTATTTCTTCATCACTCATTTCCAGCAGCAGGCCGTTTGATTCAAGCCTGCGACGCGGATATTCTCTGGACTGCATCGGTATATGCACAAGTATTTCAACGTTGTTATGTGCGGCGTAGTCTGCAACCTCACGGTACTGGCGCAAGCCAGGAATAATAGCAAAGTTGATCGGCAGACCGATAGTAACCAAAGCCTGCGCCTCCTGTAGAGAGCTTCCCATATCATCAACGATAATTGCCAATTCAGCCTTGCCAGCTGTTACTTTTGAGGGGAGAGTTGGTGACTGTACAGAACCGGTGTCGTAATCCTGTTTATCAGGAGTAACCATCTTCACAACTGCGGGAGCTGTTTTTGATGAAGAGTGTGGCTTTTGTGGGGCTGGTGGCTGGACCGCTACTTTTGTCTGATCAGGGGGCAGTTGCCGGACTGTTGGTGGTTGCTGTTGATAGCGTTGCAACAGATAACCGCCCACGAGCAACAGGCAGCAGCAAATAAGAAAAGCGGCAAGGGCGAAACCGCCCTTGCCGCTTTTCTTATTTTTGTCTGAACGAGTCTTCTGTTGCTTCAGGGACACCTAACGTTTCTCCGGCCCTATTTTTTTCAGTATTTCCCAGCCTTTTAACAGATCAAGGGCGCGTACCAACTGATAATCCACCTTCAGCGGGTCAACTGTTTTTTTAGTATCTGCAGGCTCTTTGTCAGACTCTTTAGGGAGAACTTTCTTCTCTTCAGACTTTTTGTCACCATCTGTGCTTTCAAAATGGTTTTCAAGGTCTTTTTCCCGAACCATCATGGATTCACGGCGTGCAGGCTGCTTGGGCATTTCAAGCTGTTCAACAATAATGTCAGGAGTGATACCTTTGGCCTGAATGGAGCGACCGCTGGGAGTGAAATAGCGGGCAGTCGTCAAACGTAGTCCAGATTCATCAGAAAGTGGAATAATGGTCTGCACCGAGCCCTTCCCAAAGCTCTGGGTACCCATCACAATAGCCCGTTTATGGTCCTGCAGAGCGCCGGCAACAATTTCAGAGGCACTGGCACTACCACCGTTAATCAAAATAACAACCGGGTAGTTAGGTTCCTTGGCACGGGAACTGGCAGTAAACTGCATTTTTGATTCTTTCTCACGTCCCTCTGTGTACACGATCATCTTGCCGCTTTCTACAAAATGATCTGAAACCCGTACCGCCTGATCCAGAAGTCCACCGGGATCATTACGAAGATCAAGTACCAGACCGGACAGTTGTTTGCCTTTGTTTTCCTGCACCAGGGCTTTCAGGGCCTTGGATACATCTTCGTCAGTACGTTCCTGAAACTGGGCTACCCTGACATAGCCATAGCCGTTATCAAGCATACGTGACTTTACGCTCTTAACCTGAATGATATCTCTCACAATAGGGAAATCCTTCGGGCGCTCAAAGCCTTCACGCATAATGGTTAAAACTACTTTGGATCCTTTAGCGCCACGCATCCGTTTAACGGATTCGGTAACGCTGAGGTCCTTGGTAAAACGTTCATCAATCTTTAATATCTGGTCACCGGCCTTTATGCCTGCGCGTTGGGCCGGGGTATCTTCAATTGGCGAAATGACGGTAAGGATACCATCTTTCATGCTGATTTCTATTCCCAGGCCGCCGAAAGCCCCTTTTGTCTCAACCTTCATCTCTTTAAAGGTGTCAGGTGACATAAATGAGCTGTGGGGGTCAAGAGCAGAAAGCATGCCGTTGATTGCACCATATATGAGCTTTTTGGAATCAACTTCCTCAACGTAACTTTTTTTAACAATTGTCATCACATCGGTAAAAAGACCAATATACTCATATTCCGTACCGCCTTTGGCATCACATTTTTTCTGGGTACTTATGCCGATAAAGGTAGCCAGAGCAACAACAATAACAACGAAACCGAAAGCAATTTTTTTTGTTCTGCCGGACTTCAGCATGGTGTCTAATCCTCCAGAGGTGTCGTGCAAAAAGAGTAATGACTATACATCGAAGTAAAAAGGAAAACGATATTTTTTCTGTTCATCGAACCCATCCACCAGGGTCAACAGGTTTGCCTTGATGCCGTATTTCAAAATAAAGTGCCGGGCCTTTGGCTGAATCAACATCTCCAACTGCAGCGATCACATCGCCTTTACCCACCTCATTGCCAACTTTACGGGTAATCCTGGAGGTATAGGCATACAGACTGAAATAGCCTCCTCCATGGTCAATAATGATCATATTGCCATAGCCTTTAAAATAATTTGCGAAGATAACCGTACCTTCATAGATTGCATGGACCTCTGTACCGACAGAAGCTGCAATGACAATTCCTTTGCTGAAGGTATATGAATTAAATTCAGGATGCTTATGTTTACCATAAGTTTCAATAATATCGCCCTTAACCGGCATTTTCATCCGACCTTTTTGCGAAACAAATCCCCGGTCAGGTACTGGCGGCAAATCTGGCAAAGGTTTGCGTTTGGCAGCTGGATCATGCTTCTCTGCTGCTTTTCTGCGACTTAAGGCCTCAAGCCGATCAAGCATCTGTTGTAACTTTGTGGCATTGGCCTGTAATTCTTTCAGAGATGATTCATGGCTCTGTCGATCCTGACGAACCTTGTCTAAGTAGCTTGATTTTTTTGATTTTTCTTCTTCTATCTCCTTCTTTTTCGAAGCAATGGTTCCTTTCAAACGTTCCTTGCGAGTTGCATCCTGTTCAAGGCGTAGCTTAAGTTGACGTAATTCTTCAATTTTTTTGCTGTAATCCGTAAATATACGCTTGTCCTGCTCCAGGACAGAGCGCATATAACGAATATTTTCAGCCATTTGAGGAAAGCTCTCCGCTGAAAAAAACATCCGCACCGTTCCCAGTTCTCCGGCTTTATAGAGTGACGTCAGACGCCGTTCGATCTGCAGTTGTTTCTGTTGTGCTTCCTTTGTTCCCCGTTCAATCTCCAGTCCTGTTCGGGCAATACTTCCTTCCACGGTTACAAGATCATGATCCAGTTGCTTCAGCTCGGATTCTTTCCGATTCAGAGAGAGCATGATATCCTTTAGTTCACTGGATACCGTTTCTTCAACTTTACGGGTCTTCTTGATGAGGTGCTGTTTTTCTCGAATTTCTTTCTTGACGCCGCGCAGCTCTTCCTGTGGTCCAGCCTCCACCGACGTACTTACCAGGGCCGTGACGAGCAATACGAAAGCTGGTAAGCGGTAGAGAGAGTTATATACAGTGAGATTATACATTAATTTCATTGATAAAACGGCGTAGAGCGGTCAGGCTCCCGAGAAAGCCAAGTATGGCCCCGGCAGCAAGTAGTCCGGCAATATATTCTGGTGGTAAAAAGGAGAGTCCGGCGGTGGCAGGGTTGAAAGTTAAAAAATTACCGGCATTATGAAGAAAGAGCAGGTGAACAGAAAGTAAAAGTGCCAATGCAAGCACTCCACCAGCTATCCCTTGTACAATGCCTTCAAGTAAGAACGGCATTTTTATGAAAAGCCTAGTAGCACCCACCAATGACATGATTTCAAGCTCGTCCCGGCGAGCATAAATAGTCAGTTGAATTGTATTAGAGACGATAAAGATAACAGCCAGGACGAGAAAGCCTCCCGCCAGACTGCCTACAATCCTCATAAAGGTAAGGAACGTGTTAAATCGCCGTACCCACTCTTCACCGTATTGAATTTCTCCGATACTGGGAATAGCTTTTAGTTTGGTCACGTATGCATCGACCGATTCAGTGCTACGGCTGTTCTTTTTAAGACTGATCTCAAAAGAGGTGGGCAATACTTCCGGCCTGATACCCTCAAGTAAGGTTTCCTGGCCCTTTAAACGTCCTTTAAAACGTTTTAAGGCTTCATCACGGCTAACCCATTGAACCTTTGATGTTGCTGGAAGAGTCTGAATTCTGTTTTTTATATCAGTCTGTTGCTGGGGGGAAAGCTCTTTATCAAAATAGACCGTAACCTGAACCTTTTCACTCCAGTTATCTGCTGCGTTTTCAATATTAACAAACAGCAATAAAAACAATGAGACAATTAATAGTGCTAACGTAATGGTTCCGATTGTCACAATATTTACAAAAACGTTCTGTCGGATATTGGTTAAGGCCCGACCCAGAAAATAGCTTAAACGGCCCTGGGCGCCGGGTGCTGTCATGGAAGGGCGTTTATTGTTGAATTTCTTCATTACGTACCTCCCCACTATCCAGCAGTTCGCCGTTTTGCAGCCGTATGGTCCGATAATGGGCATGTTCAATCAAACGGCGGTCATGGGTCGCTACAACAACCGTTGTGCCTTTCACATTAGCCTCTTTAAAAATATTCAATATCTGCATCTTGTTTGCATCGTCAAGATTTCCGGTTGGTTCATCTGCCAGCAAGATCTTGGGCTCATTTACCAGGGCACGGGCAAGGGCTACCCGCTGTTGTTCGCCACCGGAAAGTCGCTGCGGGGTAAGCGCTATTTTGTTTTCCATTCCCATTTGACGTAGAATATGCATAACCCGTTTACTAATGTCTGTCTTGCTTCCACCCCCTTGAACTTCAAGAGTAATAGCAACATTTTCAAACACAGAGCGGTTTTGCAATAATTTGAAATCTTGAAAAACAACACCGATACTACGTCTCAGATAGGGGAGTTGTGACGAAGTCAAACGACTTATATTCTGACCATCAATCAAGACCTGACCACGCGAAGCATTTAAAGCCCCATAGATCAATCGCAATAAGGTGGTCTTGCCAGCCCCTGAAGGGCCGGTAAGAAAGACAAATTCACCTTTTGGTATCCTCAGGTTGATATTTTGAAGCGCTGTGGCATCTTTCTGATAGGCAAGAAAAACATTGTGGAACTGAATCATCGTGGTCACCGGTTCATCAAAAGGGATGTATCGGATAGTAATAGCACAGGGTTGCGTGGGGTAAAACTGAAAAAAGAAGGTTGCAGACTATTCACGCGTTTCTTAACGCAATTACCCAGAGACTGGCAGATAGAAGAGAAAGTCCACCCCAGATCTGAGCTTGGCGAATCTGAAAAATCCCGATACGTGGAAATGCTTTAAAAATAAAGAGCAGGAAGGTGATAACCCAACTCCAGAAAGAGATGACGGCGATCAGTGACCAGATTTCAGGCTGCATAGGTACTCTTTGCACCCAAAAGGCTTCCGAGCTTTAGTTTCCAGACCATCAGAACCGCTTCTCTTACAATTCGCTTTGACATCTTGGACTGTCCGGCCCGACGATCAATAAAGATAATGGGTACTTCGCCGATACGAGCACCAAGCTCGGCAGATCTGAAATTCATTTCAATCTGGAAAGAATAGCCATCTGAGCGTACCCGGTCGAGGCCAATCCGCTCAATCAGGTTGCGTCGGAAGCATTTGAAGCCACTGGTACAGTCCATGATGGTTAAACCGGTAACCATGCGGGTATACCAGTTGGCCCCATAGCTGAGCATTAACCGTCTCAGCGGCCAGTTGACAACACTGATACCATTTAAATAGCGGGAACCGATAACAAGGTCATGGCTTTTGATCTGTTCAAGAAAAACAGGCAGCACTGCAGGATCATGTGAGAAATCTGCATCCATTTCTATTAATAACTCAGCACCAAGTTCCATGGCGTAACGGAAACCATCACGATACGCAGAACCAAGTCCCATCTTGCAGGGGCGATGGAGAACCTTGACCCGGTCATTATTTCGGGACAAGTCGTCAGCAAGTTGTCCGGTACCGTCAGGTGAATTGTCGTCAACCACAAGTACATGTAATGACGAATCTTGTAGCAAGACCTGGTCAATCAGACGTTGCAGATTATCCTGTTCATTATAGGTAGGTATGACAACAAAAGCCTTGCTCATACGTATCTTTATCCCTTTTTTAAACAAAAAGAAAGAGGGTGCCGCAATGAGCACCCTCTTGGTATAAATGGCGGGGTTGACGGGGCTCGAACCCGCGACCTCCGGCGTGACAGGCCGGCACTCTAACCAACTGAGCTACAACCCCTTGCTAGACACAAATTGTGTTGAAACAAGAGAAAAACTTTTACACAAAAATCATTTTTATTGCAAGAAAAAAATGGACTACCATTGATTACTCAACAGGGGTATTACTCTGCCATACAGGTCATAGCACGGAATTTCTGGTAGCGATCTTCAACCAGTTGCTCCGGCGACATCTCCTTCAGCTCTGACAGATGTCTGCGGATGGCTGAACCCATTGCCTGGGTAGTGGCCTCATGGTCACGGTGGGCGCCACCTGCCGGTTCATGGATGATTTCGTCAATCACGCCAAGCTTGATGATATCCTGTGCAGATGGCTTCAAGGCTTCTGCTGCCTGCTGTCCCTTGGTGCCATCGGACCAAAGGATGGCAGCACATCCTTCCGGAGAGATAACTGCGTAGATGGAATGTTCCAGCATCAAAACACGGTTGCCCACGGCAATGGCCAAGGCACCGCCGGAACCCCCTTCGCCGGTTACACAGACGATCACCGGGACCTTCAGCTCCGCCATTTCACGCAGGTTGCGGGCAATCGCCTCGGCCTGCCCCCGCTCTTCAGCGCCAATACCGGGATACGCGCCAGGGGTATCCACAAAGGTGATGATCGGCAGGCCAAACTGTTCGGCCATTCGGAACAGACGCAACGCTTTGCGGTATCCTTCAGGGTTGGGCATACCGAAGTTACGGTACACCTTCTCCTTGGTGTCACGCCCCTTCTGGTGTCCCACAACCATTACCGGTTGGCCGTCAAAGCGGGCAAGACCGCCTACAATCGCATGGTCATCGCCATAGTTACGGTCACCATGTAATTCATTAAAATCAGTAAAAAGGTGCTTGATATAGTCCAGTGTAAAGGGACGGTTGATATGACGGGCAACTTGGGCCTTCTGCCAACGGGTAAGATTTTCAAAGATCTCCTGACGCTTGGCTTCTACACGGCTTTCCAGTGCATCAATCTCGGTGGTCAGGTCACCATTCCCCAGAGAGCGTAGTTCTTCAATCTTTTTTTCAAGCTCGGCAATCGGCTTTTCAAACTCCATGTAGACAGTAGCTGCCATTGGCATCTCCAATTCAGGACGTGTTAAAATAACAGGTTATTCAAAAACGGTGGCATTATAGCCGACACAACGTTCTACCGCCAGCCTAAATTCATCGCTGGCAGCCACTTTCAGATGATCAGGCAGTTTTTGTGTTGCCTTGAAGTGATCTGGAAACTCAAATTGAACAACCAGCGGTATGGAGCCTGCGTGCTGTTCGATAATCTCTTTCAATGGCGTTATCTGTGATGAAGAAGCGTCAGAGATCCGAAGAACCAGTTTGATACGGGTTGTTTGCTGCTCCTGGGCATCCTGCAGTAATTTGATGTCGCCATTTGCAGTGGATTGCTGCTGGTATTTACGCCCGTTTCCTTCTTGAGGTTTCATCACCAGAAGTTTGCATCCTTTTTCACCTTTTTCCAGCTTTCCGGTAATCAAAAGCGGATCGTCCGACTTGAGAATTCCGGCAGCCTGAACATAGATATCCGAGAAGATCGTGACTTCTAGCTGACCGGTCAGGTCTTCAATGGTAACAAACCCCATCCGGTCACCTTTCTTGGTGGTGATCTCTTTCAGGGCGGTAACAATGCCGCAAAGCCGTACCTCGCTGCCGTCGGCAAGCTCTGGCAGACGGGCGATCTCTGCGTTGGCCAGTCGTTTTATGTCACTGGCGTAACGGTCAAGTGGATGTCCGGTGATCAGAAAACCAAGGGCCTCCTTTTCATAGCCGAGTTTTTCCTTGTCATGCCACTCATCCATAACAGGCAACCTACGGGGTGCTCCATTTTTGTTAACCGCAGGCATATCACCAAACAGTGATACCTGGGCACTATCACGCTCTTCCTGAAAACGCAGTCCGGCTGCTGTTGCATCGTCCAGCACTGCCATCAGCGGAGCACGATGCTTGTGCAATGAATCAAAGGCCCCGCATTTGATCAGCGCCTCCATAACCCGTTTGTTGACCCTGCGCAGATCAACCCGTTCACAGAAATCGTAGATATCGGTAAAGGGACCATCAACGCGGGCCTCAATAATCGATTCCACCGCACCGCCACCAACCCCCTTGACCGCTCCCAGACCAAAACGCATTGATTTACCTGCCACCGTAAAGGATTGGCCGGAGGTGTTGACATCTGGCGGCAGCACCTCAAGCCCCTGTTCACGGCAGTCACTGATGCTTTTAAGCACTTTATCGGTACTGTCCATGTCGCAGGAGAGCAGGGCGGCCATGAATTCAACCGGGTAGTGGGCCTTCAGGTAGGCGGTTTGATAGGCGATCAGGGCATAGGCGGCCGAGTGGGATTTGTTAAAGCCGTACTCGGCAAACTTGGCCATCTGGTCAAAAATCGCCTCGGCCTTCTTGATATCCAGCCCCTGGGCCTTGGCCCCTTCCAGGAACGGCTCCTTTTCCTTGGCCATAACCGCCGGGTCCTTTTTACCCATGGCACGCCGCAACAGGTCGGCACGTCCCAGCGAGTAGCCGGCCAGAGAACGGGAGATCTGCATGACCTGTTCCTGATAGACGATAACCCCGTAGGTGTCCTTCAGGATCGGCTCCAGTTGCGGCAGGTCATAGACCACCTTCTGACGACCATGCTTACGCTCGATAAATTCATCCACCATGCCGCATCCCAGCGGGCCGGGACGGTACAAGGCGCAGGCCGCGATCACATCCTCAAAGCAAGAGGGTTTCAGCTTGATCAGCATCTCCTTCATGCCACTGGATTCAAGCTGGAAGATGCCGGTGGTGTTGCCAGCCGTGATCAGATCGTAACTGGCCTGATCGTCATCACGCAGACGGGTGATATCAAACTCCGGGTTCTGTCCCTCCCGGATCATCCGCACCGCGTTCTGGATCACCGTCAGGTTCTTCAACCCCAGAAAGTCGAACTTGACCAGACCAACCATCTCCACGTATTTCATTGAATACTGGGTGTTGATACCGCCGGTTTTCTGATCCTTGTAGACCGGCAGATATTCCTCCAGCTGATCCGGCGCAACCACCACACCGGCCGCATGGGTCCCGGCATGGCGGGCCAGACCTTCCAGGCAGATGGCGATATCAAGCAGCTCTTTTACCTGGGGATCACTGTCTGCCAGCTCTCTCAACTGTGCTTCCATCTGGATCGCTTTCGGAACGGTCATCTTCAGGTCGTCGGGGATCAGTTTAGCAATCTTGTCAACCGGCCCGTACTCCATGCCCAATGCGCGCCCCACATCCCGCACCACCATTTTGGCCTTCATGGTGCCAAAGGTAATGATCTGACAGACCCTCTCACGACCATACTTTTGCACCACGTACTCGATTACCTTTTCCCGCTGATCCTGGCAGAAGTCCACGTCGATATCAGGCATGGAGATCCGTTCCGGGTTCAGGAACCGCTCAAACAGCAGGTTGTAGGGCAGGGGATCAAGGTCGGTAATCCGTATGGCATAGGCCACCAGTGACCCGGCAGCCGAGCCCCTGCCAGGCCCCACCGGAATCCCCTGGCTCTTGGCCCAGTTGATAAAATCAGCCACAATCAGAAAATAGGCCGGGAACTTCATCTGACGGATACAGTCCAGCTCAATCCTCAGCCGGTCATGGTAGCCCTGAACCTGCTCTTCAGTCATGTCCGGGTATTTTGCCCGGATGGTGATCAACCGTTCCTGCAGCCCAACAATCGCCTGTTCCTCCAGCATATCGTCATGGGTCTTGCCTTCAGGCGGTTCAAAGTGTGGGAAGTAGTATTCCTTTTCAAGCGGCAGCTCCAGATTGCAACGCTCGGCAATCATCACCGTATTGGCAACCGCCTGGGGGGCATAGTGGAAGGCCGCCGCCATCTCGTCCGGGGTCTTGACGTAAAACTCATCAGCCGAGAACTTCATATGGGTGGGGTCAGACATGGTCTTGCCGGTCTGGATGCAGAGCAGCACCTCATGGGCCTTGGCATCCTCCCGGTTCAGGTAATGGCAGTCATTGGTGGCCACCAGCGGCAGGTTCAGCTCTTTGGCCACTTCCAGCAATCGCTGGTTAACCAGATCCTGCTCCGGCAGGGTGTTTTCCTGAATCTCAATATAGTAGCGGTCGGGGAACAGCTGGCTGTACCAGCGGGCAGTCTCCAGGGCATCTTCCATTTTGCCCCGACCACACTGCATGGCCACTTCACCCTTCAGGCAGGCTGATAACGCGATCAGGCCACTGCTATGCTTTTCCAGCAAGGAACGATCAATACGGGGACGGTAGTAGAACCCCTCCTTGTAACCGGCAGAGGTCAGGTACGAGAGGTTCTTGTATCCTTCAAGGTTTTCGCAAAGCAGGATCAGGTGATAGGCCGCATCGGAAATCCCTTTGGAATCCTTTGAAAAGCGGGAATCAGGGGCGATATACAGCTCACAGCCGATGATCGGTTTGATCCCGGCCTTCTTGCACTTCAGGTAAAACTCCACCGCACCAAACATGTTGCCGTGGTCGGTAATTGCCAAGGCAGGCATCTGGTACTGTTTGGCCTTGGCAACCAGGTCTTCAATCCTGATAGCGCCGTCCAAAAGAGAGTATTGGGAATGCAGGTGCAGGTGAACAAAGGGGGTAACTGGACTGTTTTCAGAGACTTCCATGGGGGCTTTCTCCCTACGTAGCAGTAAGGAAGAAGTATGCCTCATAGCAAGATATGGTGTCAATGTCGGGGTTTTGACTCAGTATGTTGTGTTGATCTCTACGGACATGTTGAAACTCTCAAATCTGGCAGAGGCTGTTCTCTCATCAGTGGGTCTTGGCGATTGCATTTACGCAATATTCTTTGACGTTCTGTTCTGTTTTGGCAAAAACAGCCTCAATACGTAAAAACGCCATAACCACCTCGGGATCAAAATGTGTGCCATCACTTTCAAGAATAATTGTTCTGGCTTGCTCATGACTCATTCCTTTGCGATAACACCTGTCTGACCGTAACGCATCATACACATCCGCCAGGGCCATGATCCGTGCAGGCAAAGGTATGTTTTTGCCTACCAGGCCATCCGGGTAACCTGATCCATCCCATTGCTCATGATGATAGAGTGCTATCTCAATCCCCATCCCGATAAACAGATTGCCTGGGTAGTTATTGTAGACTAACTGCAGGTTATCGGCACCAATGATGGTGTGGGTCTTCATCTTTTCAAATTCTTCAGGGGTCAGTTTTCCAGGTTTCTGCAGAATACCGTCAGGAATGGCTATTTTCCCGATGTCATGGAGCGGGGCAGCATGCTGAATACAATCAATGAATTCTGCGGTTATCAGGTCAGAATATGGTGAATGACGGCTAAGGTCCTCAGCAAGCAGCCAACAATACTCTTTGACCCGTTCCAAATGCCCACCGGTATCCTCATCCCGAAACTCGGCCAGCTTTGCCATGGCAAATATGGTGGCATTTTGTGCTTCAGATATTTCCCTGATTTTCTGTTCGGTCAACTTTTGATCCGATACTATGCTCTGCAACAGGCGTAGCTGTTTATTGGTCTGCTCTGCCTTCACTCTTGCATCAAACAGCAAGCGTTTATTGTGAGCGATCCGTACTGCTGCAGTCATACGAGCCAGAAACTCAGCTTCCTTGAAAGGCTTTATTATGTAGTCATCTGCCCCGCGTTCCAAACCATTCACAATGGAATCAAGACTGGATAAGGTTGTAAACAGGATCACGGAATACAATCTGTTGTTGGCATCCAGTTCATCAAGTACTTCAAGCCCTGATTTGTTTGGCATTTCAATGTCCAGCAAAACAACATCAGGTTTCCTTGTGGCAAGGACCTCCAGTCCGGTGACACCATCATCTGCTTCGATAACAGCATATCCGGCCTCTACCAGCAGTTCTCGAACAAAGACTCGTATAGCCCGACTATCATCTACAATCAGGACAAGAGGCGTATCATTCCGTGTAGTTGTTAGAGGAGACATGGTGTTCCTTGTTTTTCAGGCAGGTCAGAAAACTCCTGAAGAGTGTATGATCTTGTTGGAAGAACATCAAATGTTATCTTGCTTTCCATAACGGATATGGCTATGACCTGCCGTGGTTTGGGGTCGGTTCAGCCGTGAGTCAGGAAAATTTACTCACGTTCACGGTAACTCGTCGAGTAGCCGGGGTTATAGTGTGGACGTAATGCGTTAGGGTAGCTGATGTCAGTCTTGACGTCGAGGGAAACCTCCTTGATCCGTTTGAACACTTCGTATGGCTCTTTGATGCCAATAAACTGGTCGTAGATCCTGCCGTCTTTGTCGCTGACTCGTCCGGAAAAGGCTTGGATAGTGCCAACGCCAAGCATATTTTCCACGGGGTTTACATTGACCTCGATATCGGAAATCTTGTCGTAGTCGATGGCCTTGAAATCCGTACCCCAGAAACCGCTCCGCATCATCATGCGCTTGTTGGAAAAGGCGTAACAGGTGTTTCTGTGGACAAGTAACAGCCGCATCATGTTCAGGATGCCTGCCCAGAGCGGGAGCAGGTGGAGCGCGAAGAAGGGAATGCCGAATCCGAGAGGAATGTTCGAATTCCGGATAAATCCGAAATAGTCGATGGAGCCCCAGATCAGGCCGAGTACCAGCAAGGGAATCCCGCGGATGATGAAGGCGATGAAATTGGGCTTACCTACCCAGAGGATTTCCTCGTTGCGGTCCTTCACGGCTTCGAACTCCTTGGGGAGGCTGAGATCGAGTCTCCTGGTAACGGGACGGGGGTTGGGAGTGGGCTTGAGCTCGGGGATGAAATGTGGTCGACCAATATCCACGAGCGATTCGACGGCGCAACGGGCGCCGGTTTTTTCGAATACAGCCTGGAACTTCAAGGCAGTCACGTAATCGAGGCTATTTTTGATAGTCACGGGGCTGGTATTGAACATCCGCTCCACCGTTGCAGCGTCGGTCTTCATCAACAACCGAAGGTTGTCTTTTATTTCGGAGATATCTGCCCCTTCGGCGACCATTCCGTGGAATACAAGCTTGAATTTCTCCACTGCCACTGTAACCTCCCTGACAACGTAGACTGGAATGTGTTCACTTAATATTTCTGCCAAACTATGTTTCATAAGTTACTAAAGTCCTCTAGGACTCTGTCGGACTTAGCCTAAAACAGTCTTTTGGGGCATTTTTGAGGGTCACCAAATTCCCCACAGAGAATAAAAAACGATTTGTAGGCGATTCTCGAAAGCCACTTTTTAAAAAATAGCCTAAAGTCCGACAGACTCCTAGGTACGGTCAGCGAAAACTTGACCTTGTCCTGAAACAGGATCATGTAATCTGACCCGCCGAACAGGAAGTAACCCAGCATATCCCCTTTTTTGAAGCTGGCCCCCACTTTGATACCTTGTTCAAAATTGACCGAGGAGACCTGCGACATACCGATCAGCAGCAGGACCGCCAGTCCGCACTCTTTGGACTCAATAATTACGCATCCGCAGGTCTCGATGTTCTGCCAGCCGGGGGTGCTTGAATCAAGCATATTCATCAATGTTGTTCAACGGCTTGTTGCTCTGCTTTTTCTCAGCATGTATAAAGAAAATAAAAGCGAAAACAGCATGTTGTATAATAATTTGGAATGTTATCCCTTTATAAAAGAAAAACCCGCCTGGTGGGTGGGTTTCAGTGTTGCTGCGCAAAGCATATCTGACGGCTCCGGTGCGGCATATATGGTTCCTGTATAAATGAGGTATGTTGATCTGTGTACCGTATCAGCATTGGGCTGTCCATAAAATAGGATAATTCTAGTTCCATTTCAAGGCGCTCTTTTCCTTCACTCAGGACAGGATCGTCATCGACTTTTTAGCCTACGGTTCTGTCATTAGTGGCGTAGACGAGGGGCTGGAATAAAGTACCTGCCGCAGAATTCGCCGCAGAATTCGCATTGTCTGGATAATGGCCACCTCTGGAACATGGATTCCGGAAAAGGTTATAGAAGCTTCAACTGAAAAAATGAAAAAAGAAACATGAGGAACAGTTGAAAGAGAAAGACAGAAAAGGATGAACTCAGGCTATTAACCGCACACGGCTGGATTTGACGGCGGTTTCGTGGCTTCTAACACCCCTCCGGCAATAAAAATAAAGAAGCCTGCCAGCAGGAATCTATTTGAGCCAGCCAGACCGCTTAATGGAATATACGTAGCCCCATCAAGAATTCCCGGTTACCGTCTGCTCCTGTAATGGGGGAATCACAAATTCCAAGCAGTTCTGCTCCCAGGCTGACTGCAAGCTGTTCCATGGTGCTACGTACCTCATCATGCAGTTTTGGGTCCCTCACGATGCCGCCTTTGCCCACTGCCCCTTTACCTACTTCAAACTGAGGCTTAATCAGAGCCACTATCTCAGCCGGTCTGTTGAGTAGTGACAGGGTAGGGGGCAGCACCAACTGAAGCGAGATAAAAGAGGCGTCAATCACGGCCAGGTCAGGTAACGGGCCAAGCTGGTCAGGCTGCAGGTGTCGGATGTTTGTTTTTTCAAGTACCTTTACCCTTTTATCTTCGCGCAGCTTCCAGGCCAGCTGTCCATAGCCAACATCCACTGCGTAAACAAGTTCAGCTCCCCGCTGTAACAGGCAGTCAGTAAAGCCACCGGTTGAAGCGCCTACATCAATGGCTGTTCTTCCTGATACCTCAATCGCAAAAACATCCAGCCCCTTTGCCAGCTTTAGCCCACCTCTGCTGACATAGGGCATCAATTCACCTTTAATTCTGATTTTAACCTCAGTGGTTACCTGCTGCCCAGATTTCTCAGCAACATGATCACCCACCACCACCTGTCCTGCCATGATCAGGGCCTGGGCCTTCTCACGTGAAGGAGCTAATCCTTGTTCAACCATTACTTTGTCGAGTCGTTGTTTTGCCATAGTTTGTATACTTGAAGGGGGCTGTTAATACCCGACTCGTTTTACTGCTGAGTCAGATGAACAGTTTGTCAAATAGTAAGATGGTTGTCTCTTTTTGTTTTTAATTTTTGATCCAAAGCTATTGCTGTTAAAAAAGTGACATACATTGCCATCAGACCGTTTACTTTACTGTCACTTGCTGGCGCGCCTTTTCTTGTTCTTTTTGGCGTTCTGTTACCAATTTATAGGCTGTATAATATTTAAAGATATTACGCACATAGGTAGTTGTCTCACTACCAATCCGTTCAGCCGTAATCATTTCGACATTATTAAACCAGACGTTAGGGTCAAGATTTCTCTTTGCCGCTTCCCGACGCATCCGGGAGATATTACCTGGCCCGGCATTATAGGCGGCAAAAGCAAAGAGAGAGCGATCCATTTCGCTGAAATCAGCATTCGAAAAATAACGATCCATGAGCATATTAAGGTATTTAGTTCCGGCATGGATGTTTGGTTCGGTAATTTTTATATTGCCAACTTTCATCTCGGCACCGGTTCTGGGCATGACTTGCATGACGCCAATGGCTCCTACATGACTACGCGCTTTCTGGTCCAGTTTTGATTCCTGATATCCCTGTGCAGCAAGCAATAATGGATCAAAACGGTATTTGCGGCCATACACCTGAAACATGGCAAGTGTCTGCTGAAATTTCTGTAATTCCTTGTCCTGGGCGTTGTTTTTCAGCCCCTTTACCTTTTTCATAAGCTGCTTGTATTGATAAGAAGGAGCCTGTTTGCGTCCAGGTTGTTTAAGAAACTCTTCTATTTCTCTTTGCAAATCGCTGCTTCCTTTCCGTACAGCCCAGCCGATGTGGCTGCCTGTACGTAGTACCAGATCTTGACGGAGCTTTATATTTGGAAGTACAGGAGTCCACAGGTTCGCCTTCCAGTTGTCCATGACAAGAATGTCCAGCAAGCCGACATTCAGCATTTCCAGTTTATCTTCATCTTCTAATGCATCCGGCAGCAGTATCAGTTCTGCCGGTGGTCGGCCTGCCTTAATGAACCGTTCGTTCAATGCCAACAAACTTTCATGATAGCTCGAAGAAGGGCTGACATGGATCGTT
>Ga0209373_10002512_pt1 | contig 18288 bp, 24 predicted proteins | sample Higcelweek5metaG_FD_187173 | JGI IMG/M metagenome (GOLD analysis project Ga0209373, IMG submission 187173) | Freshwater pond sediment microbial communities from the University of Edinburgh, under environmental carbon perturbations - High... | ecosystem: Environmental > Aquatic > Freshwater >... | reverse complement strand
TGACCAAGACGGTCCCCAACACGCTCTCCGTTCCGGTCGAGGCGGTGTTCGAGGCGAACGACCGTTTCTTCGTCTACCGCTCCGGGCTCACCGGCCCCAAGGAGGTCGATGTGAAGATCGGCGAGTCGAACGACAACTTCGTCCAGATCACGGACGGGCTTGAGGAGGGGGACGTGGTCTATTTGTACCGGCCGTACCAGAAAACGCAGGGCGCGAAATAATGGGCGAACCCGGGAAAAACGCGGCCATCGACTACATCGTCCGGCTGATCGACATCCGCAAAACCTACATCACCGGAGACCTCAAAGTCCCGGTGCTGAAGGGGATCGACGCAACCGTGCGGCGCGGCGAATTCGTCGGCTTCATCGGCACCTCCGGCTCGGGCAAATCGACGCTGCTCAACATCCTCGGCATGCTCGACGTGCCGACCGGAGGCGAATATTACCTGGAAGACACCGAAGTCGGGCGGCTCACCGACGTGGAGCAGGCGACCATCCGCAACCGCAAGATCGGCTTCATCTTCCAGAGCTTCAATCTGTTCCCGCATCTTTCGGTCGAGGAGAACATCGAAGTGCCGATGGTGTACGGGCGGATTCCCCGGAAAATCCGGCGCAAAAGGGCGCTCGAACTGGCCGAGCGGGTCGGCCTCGGCCACCGTCTCGGCCACCGTCCGACCCAGCTCTCCGGCGGCGAATGCCAGCGCATCGCCATCGCCCGGGCGCTGTCGAACACCCCCGCCTTCATCCTGGCCGACGAGCCGACCGGCAACCTCGACGAAAAAACCAGCGCCGAAATCATGAAGCTGTTCCACGAGCTGAACCGCGAGCAGGGCGTCACCATCGTCATGGTGACGCACAACCCGGCGCTCGCGTCGCATTACGACAAGATCATCCGGCTGCGCGACGGGCGGATCGACGAACCCGCGCGGGAACAACCGCCGGAAGCCGAACGAAAGGAAATCGCGCCATGATGCTGGTCCGCGATCTCTTCCGGCTTTCGCTGCACAATCTGCTGTTGCACAAGGTCCGTTCGACGCTGACTTCGCTCGGGGTGATCTTCGGCGTCGGCAGCGTGATCGCGATGCTGGCGATTTCCGAAGGGGCGAAACGCTCCGCGCTGGCCCAGATCGAGGCGATGGGCGTGGACAAGATCATCGTCTTCTCCAAACGCCCGCCGGTTGACGGCAAAAGCGAAAGCTCCAACAACGCGAGCGTGATGGAGCGCTACGGCCTGAGCGACCGCGACCTCGGCAACATCGCCAAGATGGACAACGTCGAGCGCATCACCAGTGTGTTCGATGCGCGCAAGAAGGTGCTCAAGGGAACCCAGCGAACCGATCTCAAGCTGATCGGCTGCGACTATGAACTGCTGCAGGACTCTCAGGTGCAAATAGAGAAAGGCCGCTGGTTCTCTCCCGCCGACTTCAAAAACAACGCCAATGTCTGCGTGATCGGGAAAAACGTAAAACGCCGGCTGTTTTCGATCGGCAACACGAACATCGTCGGCAGCGTGATCCGGATCGAAGACGCGGTGTTCCGGATTATCGGCATCATCGACAATCGGTATGGGACCCAATACCCCGAAATCGGCAACCAGAACGATATGATCCTGATTCCGATCACGACCGCCCGGGCGCTCTACAAAGACTATACTTTTTACCGCGAGGGGCAAAATTTCAAGATCACCCGGATCGAATACGACCTCTTCCTGATCAAGGTCGCCGACACCAGCTACATCGAAAATACCGCAAAACGGGTGACCGGATATCTGGAAAAAGCCCATTCCGACACCAAAGACTGGGGCGTCCTGGTTCCGCTCGAACTCCTCATGCGGCTGGAGCAGACCCAGAACATCTTCACCATCGTCATGGGGTCGATCGCCGGAATTTCGCTGGTGGTCGGCGGCATCGGCATCATGAACATCATGCTCGCCAGCGTCTACGAACGACGCAAGGAGATCGGCACGCGGCGCGCCCTCGGCGCTCAGAAGTCGGACATTCTGCTCCAGTTCCTGATCGAAACGGTGTTCCTCACTTCCCTGGGCGGCGTCACCGGGATCATGCTCGGGTTCGGCATCGGGTGGGCGATCACCTATTACACGGAGATGCCGACCATCTACTCCGCCTGGAGCATCGCCCTGGCGCTGGTCATTTCGACCCTGACCGGCGTGATTTTCGGGACCTACCCGGCCTACAAGGCGGCGCAGCAGAATCCGATCACGGTACTTCGCGCCGAATAACCGCGCGGTGGACTTGTAAACGGAAAAAAACGCTGTATTTTTATCAAATCCAACCAAACAACCGGGAATATCGTCATCATGATTTCATGCGACATCGGGAGAACGTGGAGTTCCAACTGGATTTCGGCCGGATTCTGCGGAAGCAACTGGCAGGCCGCGGCGCGTCCGGCCCCCTATTTCCGCCGGGAGTTCGATTGGAAAGGCGGCGAATGCACCGTCTATCTATGCGGACTCGGTTACTACGAACTCTATCTCAACGGCAAAAAGGTCGGCGACCGCGTGCTCGACCCGGTGGTGACCCAGTACGACCGCCGCGCCCGCTATGTGAAGTACGATCTCGCCGGGCTGCTCCGCAAGGGGCGGAACGCCGTCGGCGTCATCCTCGGCGACGGCTGGTACAACCCCGCCACCGCCGAAGTCTGGCACTTCGACAAGGTCTCCTGGCGCGATTACCCCAAGCTGCTGCTCGAAATTGAAGTCGGCGGCAAGCGTCTCCTCGGTACCGACGAATCGTGGAAGTGCCTGCGCGAAGCCGGGCCGATCACCTTCACCCAGCTCCGCAACGGCGAACACTACGACGCCCGCAAAGAGATTCCGTGCTGGACCGAACCGGGGTTCGACGATTCCGCGTGGGAGCCCGCCGCGATCATTCCGGGCCCCGGCGGCGTCCTCACGCAGCAGGTCATGCCGCCCTGCCGGGTGGTACGGACGATCAAGCCGGTCCGCGTGTCCGCCGCTAAAAACGGCGGCAGCATCCACGACCTCGGCGAAGCGATCGCCGGATGGAGCCGGATCCGGGTGCGCGGCGACCGCGGCGCGGTGGTGCGCATCCGCCACTCCGAACTGATTTCCGCGTGGGGCGACGAGCTCAACCAGTCCAACATCAGCGGTTTCATCAAGAGCGGCGACACCCAGACCGACCGCTACACGCTCAAGGGCGGCGGCGAAGAAGAGGTCTGGGAGCCGCGTTTCGTCTACCACGGCTTCCAGTTCGCCGAAGTCACGGTCGAGGAGGGCGCGGCGGAAATCATCGCGCTCGAAGGGCGCGTGGTCCACACCGATTTCGAATCGGTCGGCTCCTTCGAGTCGTCGAGCCGCGAACTCACACAACTCTTCGAGTGCACCCGGCGGAGTTTCGTCGGGAACTATGTCGGCATCCCGACCGACTGCCCGCACCGCGAGAAAAACGGTTGGACCGGCGACGCCTCGCTCGCCTCCGAAACCGGGCTCTTCAACTACGATCTCGCCGCGCCTTACGCCGAATGGATGCAGACCATCGCCGACGCGCAGCGCCCGAACGGGCAGATCCCCGGCATCGTGCCGACCGGCGGCTGGGGCTTCAACTGGGGCTCCGGACCGGTCTGGGACAGCGCGTTCATCGTGATCCCCTACAACGTCTGGCTCTACACCGGAGACTCCTCGATCATCGAGCGGAACTACGACGCGATGAAGCGCTACATCGGCTACCTCGGCACGCTGGCCGCCGGGCATATCGTCAAATTCGGCCTCGGCGACTGGTGCCACCTCGACCGCACGAAAATCGTCGATACCGCGCTCACTTCGACCTCCTACTATTACTGGGAGACGTTGACGGTGGCCAAATTTGCGAAACTGCTCGGGCGCGAAGACGACGCGGCGGAACTCTCCGCCCTGGCCGCCGAAATCCGCCAGGTTTTCAACGCGAAATTTTACCACGGCGACGGACTCTACGCCAAAGGCGAACCGACCGCGCTCGGCATCGCGCTCGAACAGGGGCTCTGCCCCGAAGAAGAACGCAAAGCAGTCGCCGCCCGCCTGGCGAAACACATGGAAGACCGCCGCTGTCGCGCCGACTTCGGCATCGTCGGCGCGAAGTTCGTGCCGCGCGCCCTGGCCGCGAACGGCTACGCCGACACCGCCTGCCGGATCCTCACCCAGCCCGCCTTCCCCGGATGGGTCAACTGGCTCGACCGCGGCGCAACCACGCTCTGGGAGGACTGGGAAGGCAGATCGTCGCGGAACCACATCATGTTCGGCGACATCGCCGCCTGGATGATGCAGTGTCTCGCCGGAATCGTCCCCGACGAAGCCCATCCGGGATTCTCGCAAGTGACGCTCCGCCCGCTCCCCGCCGACGGCATCAGCCGCGTCAAAGCCGCTTATCGCACCCCCTCCGGAACCATCTCCGTCGAATGGAAGCGCGAAGGCAAACACTTCGAACTCCTGGCCGGAATCGGCGACGGCATCCCCGGCCGCATCGAACTCCCGGATGGAACCATCCACCCCCTCGTCAGCGGAACCAACCGATTCGAATGTTTCTAACCCGACTGGGACTTGGAGGGGGCACTTCGTCCCCCTCCAAACCTCCCCCAGACCGGCAGGGTGCCGGTGCCGGGTACTTAGATCCGCATCAAATGCTGCGCATTTGACGCTCCGATTAAGACATTCGGGAGGGAACGCAAGGTTCCGGAGGGCGCAAAATACCGCTCCTTCCGGCGTCTCCCGCCCCTTTTTTGGGGCGGGAGAGCACTCCCTCCGCCTGTTTTTGCAGGAGGTGAGAGCGCAGACCGCAAGACCGTTGCCGGGGTACGCGGTAGTTCTGCTCATGTGGAGATCTTTACAGGGGCTTGGCAGGCGATTTTGGATAACTGATGGAACCTCGCTGAAGGTTCCTGGCCGTCTGGCGGGAATTCCCTTGTTTGGGTCGTGCATGGCGTGCGGCCTCGTGCTCGATGCTTCGCATCTCGCAGGAGAGCTCGCGCTGACGCGCTCGCGGCTCGTGCTCGGCTGCCGCCTTGCCCTCGCGGGCCCCTGGCCCGGCGCGACCCACGAAAACGAACCCGCCGCAACCGGCCAAAAAACCGTTCAAGTGGCTCTACCCGATATACAAAATGGCTTGAAAAGACCTCGCAAAGATCTCCACACGAGCGGAATTACCAAGGCGTTTGTGCAACGGTCTTGCGGTCTGCGCTCTCACCTCCTGCAAAAACAGGCGGAGGGAGTGCTCTCCCGCCCCAAAAAAGGGGCGGGAGACGCCGGAAGGAGCGGTATTTTGCGCCCTCCGGAACCTCGTATTACCTCCCGAATGTCTTAATCGGAGCATTAAATGCGCAGCATTTGATGCGGATCTCATACGCGGCACCGGCACCCTGCCGGTCGGGAGGAGGTTTGGAGGAGGGCGAAGCGCCTCCTCCAAGTCCCCTTACATGGCGTCGGGAACGCGGATGGTCAACGTAGAAAGGCCATCGACGATGATTGCCCGGATGGCTTCCGAAAGCGCCAGACGGGCGGCGATGAGTTCCGGGGTTTCGGCGGCGAGCACCGGACACTCGCGATAGAAGCTGTTGAACGCCTTGCCGAGGTTGAGCAGATATTCAACGAGGCCGGAGCAGTCTTTGCGTTCCGCGGCGAGGTGCAACACGGCGGGGTAGAACGAGGCGGTGACGGCGAGCAGTTTCTCGGCGGGGTGGCCGAGGAGACTCCAGTCCACCTTGGCGGGGTCGAGATCGAGGCCGCGTTCCGCCGCTTTGCGCCGGATGGAGTTGATCCGCGCGGCGACGTACTGGACGTAGGGGCCGGTGTCTCCCTCGAACCGCAGCGAGGCGGCGGGGTCAAACAGGATGGTGGTTTTGGGGTTGAACTTAAGCAGCATGAACTTGAGTGCGCCGAGCCCGATGATTTCGCCGCGCGTTTTGAGTTCCGCTTCGGTCAGTTCTTCGCCGCCGCGTTCTTTGCAGGCGTCGGTGGCGAGCGTGGCCATTTCGTCGAAGAGGTCGTCGGCGTCGACAACGGTGCCTTCGCGGCTTTTCATCTTGCCGGTGGGCAGATTGACCATGCCGTAGGAGAGGTGGAAGAGGTTCGCAGCCCACGAATAGCCGAGTTTCTCCATGATGGCGAACAGCATCTGAAAATGGAGGTTCTGTTCGTCGCCAACCACCCAGACCATTGATTCGGGGTGATAGTCCTCGTACTTGCGCAGCGTGGTGCCGATGTCCTGGGTGATATAGACGCTGGTGCCGTCGCTGCGGAGCACGACTTTGCTGCCGAGCTTGCCGAGGTCGCAGATCACCGCGCCGTCGTTGCGCTTCTCGAAGACGCCTTTTTCCAGCCCGGAAGCGATGATATCCTTGCCGAGCAGATAGGTTTCGCTTTCGAGGTAGGTGTGGTCGAAACGGATGCCCATGCGCGCATAGGTTTCGGCGAATCCGGCGAATACCCAGTCGTTCATTTTGCGCCAGAGGGCGCGGACCTGCGGATCGCCGGCTTCCCAGTCCTGGAGCATTTTCTGGGTGGCGGCGCCAAGTTCGGTATCAAGGAACAGTTCTTCGCTGTCCTTGTCCGCCAGTTCCGGCTTCGCGGCCTTGAGTTCGGCGATCTCTTTCGAGAGCGCCTTGTTGTATTCGACGTAGAATTTGCCGACCAGGTGGTCGCCTTTGACACCGGTCGATTCCGGGGTGCAGCCGTTGCCGGAGCGCTCATAGGCGATCATCGACTTGCAGATATGGATGCCGCGGTCGTTGACCAGGTTGATTTCGATCACGTCGTGGCCGACCCGCTTCAGCAGCGAACCGAGCGACATGCCGAGCGTGTTGTTCCGGACGTGCCCGAGGTGCTGCGGCTTGTTGGTGTTGGGGGCGGAGAATTCGACCAGGATCCGTTTGCGTTCGGCTTCCGGCAGCTTCCCGGCTTCGAGCAGCGTCGGGACGTCGGCGACCGAATCGCGGTGCAGCGCCGCCGGTTTGAGCGTCACGTTGACGAACGCCTTGACCGCGTCGGCGGATTCGATGTCGGCGTGAGCGTGGAGGAACGCGGCAACTTCGGCCGCGACCGCCATCGGGTTTCCGCACGCTTTGGCGAAGCGGAAGCAGTTGACGGTCACGTCCCCGGTCATTCCGGGCGGACACGCTTCCGGCACGATCGTGTTTCCGGCCGGAAATCTCTCATATTTTCCCCACAGAAAGTTCTCGAGGTCCGCAACAAATTGATATGCCATCTTTCAGAGAATCCCCACTTGCAGAAATTAGAGCGTCGTTTTGACCACGGTGGTTTCGCCGGACTGTTCCGGAACGATGACGTAAGCGCCGAAACAGGCCGGAATCAGCGCGGTTTCGCCCGCCGCCAGCCGGACCGACCGGACCGGAGCGTCCGCCTTGCCCACGGTCACCGGGCCGTTGACGGCGCTCACCATGTGGAAGCTGCCGAAGGAGCCGGTGTCGTCGGTCCAGAGTTCGGAGAGCCGCAGGTCCGCCACCGTGAAGAACGGGCAGGTGCTGACCACGTCGAACTTGCGGTTGTGCGAGACATGATCGGTCACTCCCGCGATGCGCGGCGAGGTCCGGTTCATGAAGTTGATCGACTGGATCCCCTTCTCTACGTGCAGTTCGCGCGAGACTCCGTTCGCATCAACCCGCCCCCAGTCGCTGACCCGGTAGGTGGTGTCGCTGTTCTGCTGGATTTCGAGGATCAGGTTGCCGCCGCCGATCGCGTGCAGCGTACCGGAGGCGATGAAATAGGCGTCGCCCGGCAGCGACGGGTAGACCTGGAGCAGGTTCTCCACTTCCGGCGAATTGAGCATGCTGACCAGTTGCTGGCGCGTCGAACGGCTCTGGAGCCCGGCCAGGATCTGCGCGCCTTTGCGGGCGGCCACGATGTACCACATTTCGGTCTTCGGCTCCGCGCCGCCACCGATCCGGGCGCAGGCGGCTTCGTCGGGGTGAACCTGGAGGCTCAGGCGGTCGCCGGCGTCGATCAGCTTGACCAGGAGCGGGAAGCGGTTGATCGATTTGGCTTTGCGCCCGACCAGTTCGCGTCCGTAATGCTGGAGCAGTTCGTGCAGGGTTTTCCCGGCCATCGCGCCATTTTCAAGGACGCTGTTTTCGCCGTTGCGATCGACGATTTCCCACGATTCCCCGATCGGGTCGTCCGCGGCGGGAACCTCGCGCTTCAGCACGTCGCTCATCTGCGTGCCGCCCCAGATGCGGGCCTGGTAGATCGGCGTAAATTTCAGCGGATACAGTAAATTGCTGGGCAGAAAATCGCTCATTGCTCGTTCTCCGGTTCGTAAAAAAATTGTTGGCAGGATTCTATGAGGTCATTCGACATGCGGCAGACTTTGCGGTCGGCATTGACGCTGACCAGCATCACATAGCCGGAGACCAGAAGTTCGCCTCCGCGCCGCACCTCGGATGCAATCACCATGCGGACGCCCCGGATCTCCTTCACATAAGAACGAAACACGAGGAGATCGTCGTAACGCGCCGGGGCGTGATATTTGCAGTATGCCTCCGAAACCGGCAGGAACACGCCGCGTTTCTCCAGTTCGCTGTAGGGGAGCCCCCCCGAACGCAGCATCTCGGTCCGGCTGCGCTCGAAGTATTCGAGGTAGTTCGCGTAGTAGACGACTCCCATCTGGTCGGTGTCGGCATACGGCACCCGGTATTCGGTTTCATGATACATCTTACTTTTTCCCCGACTTCGCGGCAATCCGCCCGTAAACGGTTTCCACCGCCTGATCCAGCGTCATTCCGGTGGTGTCGATCAATTCGGCGTCGGGGGCGGGTTTCAGCGGCGCCACCGTGCGCTCCGAATCCTGCTTGTCGCGCGCGGCGATTTCGCGGGCGACTTCCGCCAGCGTGGCGCCGTCCGGCGTCTCGCCGGACTGGGCCAGCCGCCGCCGCGCCCGTTCCTCCGGCGACGCGGTGACGAAGAACTTGAAATCCGCGTCCGGGAAAATCACCGTGCCGATGTCGCGCCCTTCCATCACGATATACCGCTTTCCGGCAAACCCGCGCTGTACATCGAGCAGATAATCGCGCACCGCCGGCTGCCCGGCGACCAGGCTCGCACCCGCGGCGACTTCCGGCGTCCGCAGCGCCGCGCCCGGAAATTCGCCGTTGAGCTTGAGCTCCCAGACGCCCGGAGCGCTCTCCACATATTCCAGCTTCAGCGTATCGAGAAAACTCCGGTCCAGCGCCGCAAGGCTCCGCCCCGCCCGGAGCGCGGCCAGCGCCACTGCCCGGTAGAGGCTGCCGGTGTTGACGTATGCGAGATTCATCCTCTCGGCGATCCGTTTCGCAATGGAACTCTTGCCGGACGCCGCCGGTCCGTCAATCGCAATGCACCTGCTCATGATTCAAAACTCCCCGCCTGTCACAAAAGAAGAAGGACCGATTCGACCAGCGGCAGCCGGTCGGATCAGTCCGACAAAATACCTGCTCTCGCCGCGGAATCAGTTTCCGCTGCGACTGCGCAACCTGCCGCTCTTGAGGAACCCCTCGTAGTGCCGCATGGTCAGATGCGATTCCAACTGGCTGACCGTATCGAGAACCACGCCCACCATAATCAGGAGCGAAGTGCCGCCGAAGAACTGGGCCACCATGAACGGAATCTTAAAGCTGCTGTAGAGGAACATCGGGAACAACGCCAGCGCCATCAGGAAGACCGCGCCGCCGGCGGTGACCCGCGTCATGGTGGTGTCGAGGAAATCCGCGGTCGGCTGCCCGGGGCTGATTCCCGGAATGAAGGCGCCTTCCTTCTTGAGGTTGTCCGCGATCTGGATCGGGTTGAACTGATTCGCCACCCAGAAGAAACTGAAGGCGAGGATCAGCACCGCGTAGGTGATCATATACGCCGTTCCGCCGTTCATGAAGCTCTGCGCCAGCGTGTTCCAGAACGGATTGGCGTCCGGCTTGCTCGCGAAATACCGGAACAAATATTCCGGAAACATCAGGATCGCGCCGGCGAAAATGATCGGCATCACGTTGGCGAAGTTGACCTTGAGCGGCATGTAGGTCGCGCCGCCGGTCATCTGCTTGCCAACCGTCTTGCGGACCATCTGGATCGGCACCCGCCGATACCCCTGCGAGAGCATGATCGTCGCCGCCGTCACCACGCAAAACACCACCATCAGCAAAAGAAGCTGAACCGGGCGGAAGCTGGTGCCGTCCGGCGTATGGCCGTCCCAGGCCATCTGGACAAGCTCGAACACCGACTGCGGCAGCCGCGAGACGATGTTAATCGTGATGATAAGCGAGACGCCGTTGCCGATGCCGCGCTCGGTGATCTGTTCGCCAAGCCAGGTGAAAATCATCGTGGTCGTGGTCAGCACCAGGATCGTCATCAGGATAAACACCTGAGGATTCCCCAGATAGAGCGGAACGCTCGGCTGGGGAAGGCCGATCTTGGTCGGATTGATCATCGCCAACGCCACCATCATCCCCTGAACCACGCAGACGATCAGCGTCAGGTAGCGGGTATACTGGGAGATTTTCTGGCGCCCGGTGGCCCCGTCGCGGGAGATTTTCTCCAGCGTCGGGATCACCGGAATCAGAAGTTGGACGATAATGGACGCGGTGATGTACGGCATGATGCCGAGCGCCCCCAGGGCGAAGTGCGTCAGCGCGCCGCCCGAGAAGAGGTCGATAAATGCCATGACTCCACCGCCGTCCCCGCTGCCGGCACTCAATTCAGCCATAAACCCTTCCAGCGCCGAGGGGTCCACCCCCGGACACGGAATGCTGCTCGCAAAACGCACCAGCACAATAATGAGCGCGGTGAACATCAGGCGATTACGCAGATCTTTCACTTTCAACGTATTGATAAATGCCTGCAACATAATTACCGTCTTCCCCGGGGGTTATTCCACCACTTCGACCTTGCCGCCGGCCGCTTCGATCTTGGCCTGGGCCTGGGCGGAGAATTTCTCCGCCTTGACCGTCAGCGCCTTGGTGATCTCACCGTTGGCGAGGATTTTGACCATCTGAAGCTTTTTGCCCAGAAGATTCTTCGCGCGGAGGGCTTCCTGGTCGACCACGTCGCCCGCGTTGAAGTTATCTTCGAGGATGTTCAGGTTGACCAGAGTGTACTCGATGTGGTCCGGGCTGTTGAAGCCGCGCTTCGGCAGGCGGCGGAACAGCGGGATCTGACCGCCTTCGAAGAACGGACGGATCGTCGAACCGGTACGCGACTTCTGGCCTTTTTCGCCACGCCCGGCGGTCTTCCCGAGACCCGAGCTGTCGCCGCGCCCGACCCGCTTGCGCCGCTGTCTGGAGCCGGCGTTGGGGCTGAGTTCATGCAGTTTCATAATCGAATATTCCTATGACTGGATTAGTTGCTTTCCGCGACGGGCGCGGCGACCGGAGCGGCCGCCCGCGGCATCGGAATGCCGCGGCGCGCATAGACATCCTCGCGGCTCGAAAGCTGCGAGATCGCCTTGAAGGTCGCCTTGGCCACGTTGGCCGGGTTGGCCGCGCCGAGCGACTTCGCCAGCACGTCTTTCACGCCGGCGAGCTCGAGGATCGCGCGGACCGCGCCGCCGGCGATGAGGCCGGTGCCCGACGAGGCCGGACGCAGCAGCACCCGCGCGCCGCCGAATTTGACTTCGATCTCGTGCGGCAGGGTCTGGCCGTGCATCGGAATGGTCACCACATTGCGCCGGGCAGCTTCGCCACCCTTGCGGATCGCGTCGGCAACTTCGTTCGCCTTGCCGTAGCCGTAGCCGACCCGGCCCTTGCGGTCGCCGACGATCACGAGCGCGCCGAAACTGAAGTTCTTGCCGCCCTTGACGACTTTCGCACTGCGGTTGATCGAAATGACGTTCTCGTCGAATTCGCTCTGCGCCGCTTCATTGAAATTATCACGTTTCGCCATGAGACTTCTCCTAGAACTTGAGTCCGTTTTCGCGGGCAGTCTCGGCAATCGCCTTCATCCGTCCGTGGTAGTTGTAACCGGAACGGTCGAAGACAACTTCCGTGACGTTCGCGGCCTTGGCCGCTTCCGCCGCGAGTTTCCCGAGAAGAACCGCACCCGCCATGTTCGGCTTCGCGTTCTCGGACTTGAACTTCGGATCGAGACTCGAAGTGCTCGCCAGCGTAGCCCCGCTCACATCGTCGATGAACTGACAGTAGATGTGGTTGGTGGTGATGCTGACGCAGAACCTCGGGCGCACCGCGGTTCCGGAAATCTTCTTGCGAATCCGGAGATGGCGGCGTGCACGCATCGTTTTTCTATTCTTAACAGCCATTTTATCAGCTCCTTAATCCCGGGCCTTAACCCACGGATTTCCCTTCCTTGAGGATGATCCGCTCGTCGGAATACCGAATTCCCTTGCCCTTGTAGGGTTCGGGCGGACGGAAACGCCGGATTTCGGCGGCGACTTCGCCGACCGCCTGCTTGTCCGCGCCCTCAATCGTGATCTTCGGCCCCTCGACGACAACCTTCACGGTGTCCGGAACCGAAAAATCGATGGGGTGGGAGTAACCGAGGTTCAGCACCAGCTTCTTGCCGGTGAGCTGCGCCTTGTAACCGACGCCGACGATCTGGAGCTCCTTCCGGAACCCCTTCGACACGCCGATGACCATGTTGTTGATCAAGCTCCGGGCCAGCCCCTGCATCGCGCTCGCCTTGCGGTCTTCAGACGCCATCGAGACATGGACGTGGTTGTCCTTGACCTCGACCGCAACCAGCGGCGGAAGCGGGATCGAAAGCTTCGATTTGCCTTCGACCGTCACCCCGGCGGCGTCAACGGCGACCTTCACTCCGGAAGGGATCGCAATCGTTTTATTGCCAATTCGAGACATATTGTAATTTCCTGTTTCTTGAGATTACCAGACGTAGCAGAGAATTTCGCCGCCGACGTTCGCCTTGGCCGCTTCGCGCCCCGAAACCACACCCGTGGGCGTGGTCAGGATCACCGTGCCGAGACCGTTGCGGACCCGCGGAATCTCCCGGCTGCCGCAATGGACGCGGCAGGACGGCTTGCTCACGCGCTCGATTCCCTCGATCACGGATTTGCCGTTCGCATACTTGAGCTCGACGCTCAGCACGCGCTTGACACCGTCTTCGCTGACCGCGAAATCCGAGATGTAACCTTCGGACTTCAGCACTTTCGCAATCGCCGCCTTCTCGTTCGAGTTGGGCATTGCGACCTTCTTCAAACCAGCGGAGCCCGCGTTGCGGATCCGGGTCAGCATATCGGCAATGGGATCTTGCATGCTCATAATGTACCTCCCTTTACCAGCTTGCCTTGGTCACACCCGGAATCTGCCCCTTCGAGGCAAGTTCACGGAAACAAATACGGCAAAGCTGGAATTTGCCGATATATGCGCGGGCACGACCACACGCCTTGCAGCGCGTGTAGTTCCGCACCGGGAACTTTTTGCTCCCGCGTTCGGCTTTTACCATCAAACTGAGTTTCGCCATGATGCAATCCTTCCTTTATTCCTCGAACGGAACTTCCATGAGTTTCAGAAGTTCACGCGCCGCTTCGTCGTTGGTCGCGGTCGTGACGAACGTCAGGTTCACACCGAGCGGATATTTCAATTTGTCGGCCTCAACTTCGGTGAACACCGAAACATCGGGCACACCCAAATTGTAATTGCCGACACCATCGAAACCGGTCTTCGAAATCCCGCGGAAGTCGCGCACGCGCGGCATCGCGTTGTGAACGAAACGGTCCAGGAACTCGTACATGCGGTTCCCGCGCAGCGTCACCATCACGCCGACCTGCTGGCCGACACGCAGCTTGAAGTTCGACACGTTCTTGCGCGCCTTGGTGATCACCGGCAGCTGGCCGGTCATCGAGGCGATGTGCTTTTTCGCTTCGGTGAAGGCGTCACGCTCGGCGCTCGAACCGATGCCGGTCGAAATGACGATCTTCTCGAGCTTCGGAATCTGCATCACGTTCTTCAGGCCAAGCCTGGCCTGAAGCGCGCTGCGGACTTCCTCGTTGTATTTTTTCTTCATATCAGGCATTTTACACTACTCCGTCTTGTCCGCGGCAACGGGATTGACATTCGAGACGTGCACCGAAACCGAACGCTCGACCATGCCGCCGTTCGGATTGAGCTTGGTCTTCTTGATCGTTCTCTTGCCGATCGCGCGATCTTTGTTGGACGTGAACGAGAGAACGACCCGGTCTTTCGCGGTGAGAACCACGGTGATCGTCGCTTCCTCGCCCTTGTAGTTGCCGGAATTAACCACAACTTTGTCGCCCTTCTTGACGTGATATTTCTTCATTAAAGCACCTCCGGCGCGAGCGAGATGATCTTCATGAAATCCTTCTCGCGCAGTTCGCGCGCCACCGGCCCGAAAATACGGGTGCCGACGGGGTTCTTGTCTTTGTCGATGAGCACAGCGGCGTTCTTTTCGAACTTGAGGTACGAACCATCCGCGCGGCGAATCTTCGCCGCGGTGCGGACGACGACCGCCTTCACCACCTGCCCCTTCTTCACCGAACCGTCCGGAAGCGCTTCCTGCACCGCGCCGGTGATGATGTCACCGACTCCGGCGACACTCCGGGACTGGCCCAGAACCGCCATGGTGAGGATCGACTTCGCGCCGGAATTGTCGGCGACCTCCAGTATGGACTGCATCTGAATCATTGCATGATCTCCTGAAGGTTTACTGTTCCTGCTCGGGCCGGCTGATGATCTCCAGCAGGCGCCAGCATTTGTTCTTGCTCAACGGGCGCGTCTCGACGATACGCACGGTATCGCCCTTCTTCGCCTCGTTTTTCTCGTCGTGAGCGGTGAACTTCTTGCTCACCTTGACGATCTTCTGGTACAACGGATGCGCCGTGCGGCGGTCAACCTTCACGACAATGGTCTTGTCCTGAACATCGCTGACGACCACACCCACGCGCTCTTTCCGGTTCCCCCGGACTTCAACAACTGCTTCACTCATCTTATCCCTCACTGGACTTTCGCCGCGCGGGCGGTCTGTTCGGTGTAAATGCGCGCGATGTCGCGGCGGATCTGCCGGACCCGGGCGGTCTTCTCGAGCTGCCCCGTCCGCGACTGGATCTTGAGGTTCAGCTTCTCGCGTTGAAGATCGGCGATCTTGCTCACCAGCTCCGCTTCGGAAAGCTCTCTGATTTCTTTGATTTTCATCTTAAGTCAACCTCAATTAATCCTGCCGGGCCAGAAACTTGCAGCGCAGGCAGAGCTTGTTCGCCGCACGGCTCATCGCTTCCTTCGCCACAGATTCGCTGCAGCCGGAAACTTCGAACAGCACACGGCCCGGAAGCACCGGGGCAACCCAGCCTTCCACCGCGCCTTTTCCCTTGCCCATACGGACTTCCAACGGCTTCTTCGTGAAGGAGCGGAACGGGAACAAGCGGATCCACACTTTTCCGCGACGCTTCAAGTGACGGTTAATCGCAACACGCGCGGCTTCAATCTGATTATTGGTAACGTACCCGCGGGTCAGCGCCTGCAACGCGAAATCGCCGAAATCCAACTTGTTGTTGGTCGTGGCGAGTCCGGCGTTACTTCCGCGCTGAACCTTTCTGTACTTTACTCTTTTTGGCATTAACGGCATAATCTTGCTCCTCAATCGAGTCTTTGTGACAAATCCAAACCTTGACGCCGATCTTTCCGGCAGTCGTATTCGCCTCGGTGAAACCGTAATCGATGTTGGCCTTCAGCGTGTGCAGCGGGACGCGCCCTTCTTTGTACTGCTCCTCGCGGGCCAGCTCCGCACCGCCCAGACGGCCGGCGCAGTTGATCTTGATTCCATCGACGCCCATCTCCATCGCGGTCTGGATGGAGCGCTTCATCGCACGGCGGAAGCCGATCCGGCGTTCCAGCTGCTGCGCGATGCTTTCGGCGACCAGCTGCGCGTTGGTTTCCGCGCGGCGGATCTCGACGATTTCGGTAAAGACTTCCTTCCCGGCGGCAAGCTTGCCGACTTCGGCGCGCAAGGCGTCGAGCTCAGCGCCCTTCTTGCCGATCAGAAGACCCGGACGAGCGGAGGAAATAATCACCCGCACCCGGTTGGCGAAGCGTTCGATCTGGATCCGGGCGATCGCCGCGGCAGAGAACTTCTCCTTGATGAACTTGCGGATCGCAAGGTCCTCATGGAGCCATTCGCCGAACAGACTCTTCCCGCCGAACGCCTTGCTCGGGAACCAGCGCGATTCCCAGTTCTTGGTGAGGGCGGTTCTCAATCCGATAGGATTAACTTTTTGTCCCACGATTCGATCCCCTATCTCTAATTATCCGTCAAAATGATTTCCAGATGGCTGGTCCGCTTGCGGATCCGGCCCGCCGAGCCGCGCGCCTTCGCGCGGAAACGCTTGATGATCGGACCCGGAGAAACCAGCGCCGCCTTCACAGTCAGCTCTTTCCGGTTCACATCCAGGTTGTTCTCAGCATTGGCCACGGCCGAACGCAACGTATCGCCGAGCAGCCCCGCCGCTTTGCGCGGGATCAGTTCGACAATCGCGAGCGCCTCAACGGCGGACTTCCCCTGGATCAGGCGGGACACGTGCCGCGCCTTTTCCGGACAGATCCGCACATTCCTTGTCAAAGCTCTTACTTCCATAATCCGGTTTTCTCGAGTTTTCCGGAACGGACCCGCTTGCGCCTGTCTGTTCCTTGATTGTGTTTGATTCCACGAAGGGATCGGACTCACCTTCCCGTGTCGTCCGTTCCCTTCTCTTCTCCCGCCGCAGCCTCCATTCCCGGAGACAGGTTTTCGATACTGCCCCGTACAAGAACCGCTGCCGCGACGGATGGCCGCACACTGACCAACTTCAGCTGTTCCTGCCGGTCTTTGCCGACATGGTAGATCATTCCGGCGAACGCGCCTTTGATCGACCCTACGGACAGTACCGCGACGCCCAGCTCCCGGTCCACGGCGAGAATCCGGCACGTTCGCAGCGCACCGGCTCCCGATTCCGTCCCCTTCGGAACTTCGGCCATCGCAATAAACCGGCGCGACTTCCGCGCGAGATCGTCCAGCCGAAGCTGGATTTCCGCCTGCCGAACCTTCCCGATCGGCAGTTCCCGCAGCAAAAGCTGCACCCGGTTGCAGAAGTCCACGGAGTCGAGGGCGAGCCCGACCCCGTCATTCGAAAGCTTCCCGATCGCCTGCAACTGCTGTGCTTCCCGCTCCCCGGTTTTTCGCACCGTCCCCTCTGCCTGGACGCCGGCGAGCCACAACCGCAGCTGGCGAAATCTTTCTTCTTCTGCCTGAAATTTCAATTCCTGTTCAATCAACTCGGCCCGCAGCCGCCCGACCGTCTGTTTCGACGCATCCAGCTCCAGCTCCAGGCGCCTCACCTTCTCCGCGTCCCTCACCGCCTGCTCCCGCAGGCGGATGAGTTCCTTCAGCCGTTCTGCATCATTCGGCCGGATCCTCACCACCGCGTCCGCGGCGTCGGAGACTGCCTCGTCGGCGCAGGCCATCCCGGCACTGCACACCACGAGAATGCTTAAAATATACCGCGAAGTGCATTTTCGCAAGCGTAAACCGTTAAAAAAGCGATATTTTCTCGTTTTTGTCACTTTTTCCCACTCCTTCTTGCGCGATAATGGGCGCTTATCATTCCGAACCGCCGGTTTTTTTGTCGATTTTCACGGTAGGAATCGCGGTAAACGGCATCCAACGCGCTTTCCGGCCCTCCGCCGGGCGGGTTTTCGGGGGGATGTTCCGCCTCTTGCGATTCTTCCGCCTCTTCCGGCCCGGGGGCGTCTTCTTCGGCCTTTTTCCGCCGCGGGGCTCTCGCCGAGACGAGCAGGGCCGCTTCGAAAAGAAGCCAGGTCGGCACGGCGAGCAGCAGTTGGCTGACGATGTCCGGCGGAGTCAGGATCGCCGCGAGGACGAAGATGGCGGTGACCGCGACCGGGCGGCTTTTCCGCAGCGTTTCCGGCTCGACCAGCCCGCTGTGCACCAGCAACACCATGACGATCGGCAACTGGAACATGACCCCGAAGCTCAGCGAGAGCAGCCCGACCAGGTTGACGAATCCGGCGATTCCGATCACCGGCGCGAGCGACTCCGACGCGTAGGAGGCGGAGAACCGCATCATCAACGGCGTCACCAGAAAGAGTCCGATTGACATCCCCGCCAGGAACAGCAGCGCGGCGGCCGCGATCGCCTTCAGCGCGACGCGGCGCTCGCGCGCATAGAGCGCCGGCGTGACAAACCGGGCCACCTGGAGCAGAATCACCGGCATGGCGGCGACGACGGCGAGCACCAGCCCCAGCTTGAGCTGGACCATCAGCGGCTCCATCGGGGAAAAATAATTGAGCTTGAAATCCGGCGGGCAGGTGAAACGGACCAGCCAGT
>Ga0209373_10002511_pt1 | contig 18289 bp, 12 predicted proteins | sample Higcelweek5metaG_FD_187173 | JGI IMG/M metagenome (GOLD analysis project Ga0209373, IMG submission 187173) | Freshwater pond sediment microbial communities from the University of Edinburgh, under environmental carbon perturbations - High... | ecosystem: Environmental > Aquatic > Freshwater >... | reverse complement strand
TCTATTTCTGACGAACTATAATCCAGACTTCCAGAGGCATCGAAAATATTTTTGATTTCCTTGATAGAAAGTCGATTGACAAACTCCGGATCATTGTATTTGCTGGGGGCGAAATGAACCTCTGCCCCCATCGGAGATTTCGGTCTTGTTGCTTGGACTTTTAGAGCTACTATCCTTGCCGTCATTTTTTATTTTTTGTTTGAATCTCAGTCCATAGTTGAGTATTGTTTTCAGGCGCATGGTTCCTCGTAATACATTGTTTCACACCAAATATTACGCCATGCGCTCTTTGTTTTCAAAGGTTCGGAAGGAAAATATGATTTTCCTTCCGAACCGGCAAAAGCCGTATTCACATCAGGTTCCGGCGGCTGTCAAGCGGCAAACGGAATAAAAGGGAGCGAAGCGACCGATTATGCAGGATTTGCGCTTGATTGACGACAGGTTCTGATGTATCCCTTCCATTAATTTACCCACAAATTCTCGTAAAGACCCAGAAAATGAAAATATATTTCCAGAAATGATAAATAATGGATCATTAAATGATAAATACTTGTGTTTATGGAAACATTTTGATGTTTTTTCTGAAATGTTGGATATATTACAGCTATGGAGTCGGGAAACAGGAGGAATGGGGGCCGGTTCTTCCGCTTCTGTATCCGCGCATATGAATTCAGGCGAGTGCGAATGAGGGTTATACCAAGCACCTGATAGTTTCTGAGAAATCACCGGCAATCCAAACATTTATTGATGTTGGTTCGGGGGGGGGGGAAGAATACGGCAAAAAAGTTAATACTTTTTTGCCTTCTATAAGGATGTGCCACTGAGTTTCAGAGGGACATCATGTGTTGAATAACTAAAAAACTTTTCGTGAAAGAGGTGTGCGGATGGCAAGCAAAAACGCAAAACGGAAAATGAAGTATGAAGTTCCGATCCTTTCTCCCTTGGGCGAAATGGGGCAAGGGGCAGGAGCAAACTGCCGTGCAGGGAGCAGTGCGAATCCCGGAGATTGTACCTCGGTTGGAACTACGGCACAAGCATATTGCAGCCAAGGCATAACCGCACAAACTCTGTATTGCAGTGAGGGTAATTCCGCTCAGACGGCCTGTACCGCAGGCGGTACTGCCATCACAGAAGCGTGTACCGCCGGTGTTGTTCCTGGTGCTTAGCCCTCACGTATACGGCAGTTTATTATCAATTAACAGCATATGATGGCGCATGGCGTCTCTGGCATGGTTTTTTCATGCGGTTTTCGGGAATCATTATTTCCGAACGCAGTTTACTATTATGGCTCCGCCAAATCATCAATATGCATATTCAAGGGGCAGGTAGAGTTGATCCCCACGAGTTGCTTTCTTGTCGAATTAATGATGCAAAAAGCAGTCATTGCCGGACAAGGGGCCCAGAGAAAATGACGGATTCAACCTCGCTGGTTGGATTTTGGCGGGAGGGCACGTTTAATGGAATTATCGTCCAATCTTCTCATCGGCGGTAATGCTGCGGAAAAAGCACAAAGCCGCAAAGAGGATGCTCCCGATCCCTTTTTCGCCGTCTATGTCGGTATCAGTATGAATCCGATTCTGCACGAACCGGAGGTTATTGAGGTTATGCCTTATGGCAATCGGCCTTTGCGTGTCGGGGATGTGGTTTTTTTCCAATCCCCCGAGTCAGATCGGTTTGTCGTTCACCGCATGATACGTGTTACCCCGGCAGGAATATCTACAAAAGGGGATAACAGCAATCAGGAAGACACTTTCCTTTTGAATCCAAAGGACATCAAGGGGCAGGTTGTGGCCGTTTTGTGTGGCGGCGGCAGGAAACGGCGTAAAATTGCCGGCGGGTGGCAGGGATGTTTGACCCGTCACTGGGGGCGCTGGAGACAAGCACTTGGACACCGTATTTCTCCCGTGATAAGCCCGATTTATCAGACTCTGTCTCGCAGGCAGTTGTTTTCCCGGATATTGCCGGATTCTTTTCTGCCTCGTGTAGTCGTTTTTAATGCTCTGGGCACAGATCAGCTTCAACTTATGTCAGGCCGGCGTATTATCGGACGATACGATGACAGGAAGCATCAATGGAATATTCAGCGGCCATTCAAATTGTTTGTGGATATAAGAACGCTGCCGACACCTCAGGATGTCCGATCAAATCCTCATGTTTTGAACGAACTGCGGCAACCCGTCAAAACCGAACAGCCTCAAAGCGCAGGGTATGATCTTATTTTAGCCGATGGAAGTCACTGGAATATTGCGGTCGGGAATAAGGAAGCCGCCTCGATCGTCATGCAATTGGGATGCGTGATGCAATTGAGCAGGGCATCCATGGTAACCGATCCTTCCACTCACGACAATCATTACCGGCTTTCCGTCGAGGTCGCAACTCCTTTATCCATGGAAGATTGTTTTGTTCCATTGATGGAAAAGATGAAGGGAAGTTTTGTCAGTGTGCTATGTCCATGCAGTCACTGGGGCGGGTCTTATATCAATCTGGTTAAATTGTCGCTGATATTTGCCCGCAAAGTTCAAGAGAGCGGCGGATTTCTCATTCACGGTGCACTTGCCGAACGGGATGGTTCGGGCGTGATACTGGCAGCTCCGGGCGGAACAGGAAAGACTACCGCCAGCAATCGTTTTCCCGCCCCCTGGCATACACTGTGCGATGATACGGCACTGGTAGTGCGGGATGTCCGCGGTCACTACTGGGCGCACCCCTGGCCGACTTGGAGCCGCTTTATTGCAGACGGTCCCGGCGGTACATGGGATGTGCAACATGCCGTTTCGCTCAAAGGTATCTTCTTTCTCGCCCGTTCGTCAGAAGACCGGGTAGAAGAAATCGGTTCCGGACATGCGGTCAGCATGCTCGTGGAGGCGGTAAAACAGGCATCCATGTCTATGGAACAATGGCTGTCGGCAGAAGAAATCCGTACGTTGCATGTGAAACGGTTTGATAATATTTGTGCATTGTCCGGAATGATACCGTCATACATTCTTCACATCAGTTTGACCGGAACCTTCTGGGAAGAGATTGAGCAGGAACTTGATCTGGGCCGCTATAATGAAACCCGGGAACCCGCCAACAAGGAAAAAGGCAATGTGGCCTGAAGATGGATAGAATACAAAATAACTTTTGTCTGATACTCCGGGATCATCTTTCCGGGGAATGCCGGCGTGATATTGAGACAATGTCAATGGATGAATGGCATTTGATCTATGAGGCCGCTTGCGATAATCATTTGCTTTCGCTGTTATTCTATCAACTTAAAAATCATCAGCTCGTTTTTCCGGCGGAAATAGAAACGGTTTTGAGAAATGATTACCTCCGTTTTTCCGGTAATGATCTGAGGCGGAAAGTTCAGTTGCGCGAAATGATCCGGCTTTTCAATGAACATGGGATTGATCACATTCTGCTCAAAGGCTCTCATCTGGCTGAAAAGGTTTATTCCAACTCGGCATTGAGGCCGATGTGTGACATTGATGTGCTCATTGAAAAGTCAGAATTCAAGAAGGCCTACGAACTGCTTATAACAGCAGGATACATCTCGTCAAAGCCCAATAATTATGACTCCCAATCGGGCAACAATAAACATTTTCCTCCTTTGATAAAGAAAGGCGGCTTGGCGGTTGAGCTGCACTGGAACATCAACAGTCAAAGTAATGATCATAACATGGAAATGCTTTGGTCCCGCTCTGAAACGATGACGATCGGCAATCTCAAAACGAAAATTCTTTCTCCGGAAGATCTTTTGCAGCATATCTCTTTTCACAAAGGCTACGACAATATGTTCGTATCATCCTTGATGGTATTGAATGATATTAAGGAAATCTGTTCCGGGAACACACTCAATTGGGATAAACTTTTATTGCTGGCTACTTCCTCCAATGAATGGGGCAATACAAAATGTCTTTTTTCGGCGCTCTATCTGTGTCATAAGCTGTTGGAAGTAGATATTCCTGAAAGTTTTTTAAACAAAATCAAGCCGGATGATTTTGACAAAAAATATGAACAATTGCTGATCAATCAATTGTTCACCAGAATCGATGCCGATATGTCAACATACGGCTCGGTCAACGCATTATATAAGCTGAACAGGGGCCTGAATCCGCGACTGCTGCTGAAATATCTCATGTCGCCCAGAAAAATTTGTTTGACATATGATAAAAAATATTCATGGCATATTTTGCCGGGTCTCTATGGCAAAAGAATCATCGAAAAATCGAGATGCGGAGTGAAGGCTTGCATCGGAATTTTGACCAATAAAGACAGCAGAAAACTATATGAGACTTCAAAAGCGTCATCAGAAATTGAGAAATGGCTCAAAAGCTGAATTAAAAAACATAAACCGGGGAGAAAAATGATGGAATTAAACAAAATGTACCCGATCGCCAACGCCATGGTCGTATTCAGAGAAGAATTTGATGACTGGGCGGTTCTATTTGACCCGGATGCCAATAAAACATTCGGCATGAACCCGGTCAGTTCTTTTATCTGGAAAAAACTGGATGGAAAACATTCCCGGCAAAATATTCTGGACACGCTCAAGGAAGAGTGCGAGGATGTGCCCGCGGAAGCTTCCAAGCATCTTGATGACTTCCTGTCGGAATTGGAAAAACGGGGCCTGGTTGGATTTGAAAGAGCAAATCAAGAGGGTTGAAATGGCAGCGGAAACAAGAGTGCAAAATACTCCGGCAAGTCTGGATATTGACATTACCACCCGGTGCAATCTGCGATGCTCCTACTGTTATCATTTTACCAGCGCCAGCGACACGGATACTGATTTGTCAACGGAAGAATGGCTGAAATTTTTCAGTGAACTTAAAGATTGTGCGGTAAAAGAAGTCTGCCTCAGCGGAGGTGAACCGCTGATCCGGAAAGATTTGAAGGAACTTATCAATGGCATCCATGACAGCCGGATGCGTTTTTCCATCCTCAGCAATGGGACCTTGGTCACTGAAGAACTGGCTGATTTCATGAAGGGCACGGGAAGATGCAATAGTTTTCAGGTTTCCATCGACGGCGCCGGACCGGAATCACATGACATCTTCAGAGGAGAGGGATCTTTTGTCAAAGCAATCGCCGGTCTGAAAGTGTTGCGCAAGCATCAAATTCCGGCGACGGTGCGGGTCACCATCCACAAGTATAACTACCTGCATCTTGAGGAAATCAGCCGGTTGCTGCTTGAAGATGTCGGGTTGTCCTCGTTCTCGACAAACTCCGCAGGCTATGTGGGGCTTTGCCGGGAAAACAAGGATGCCGTTCAGCTCAATGTGGAGGAATACTCTTTTGCGATAGCCAAACTCCTTGAGCTGAACAAAAAGTATAATGGCCGCATCAGTGCGCAGGCGGGTCCGTTGGCTTCCGGAAAAGACTGGGTGAAAATGCAGCAGGCACTGGATGAGGGGAAAGAAGGATTTCCCCATTGCGGTTTTCTGGGCAGCTGCAATGGCGTTTTCAACAAAATGGCGGTCAGGGCCGACGGAGTCATGATCCCCTGCGTACAACTTCCGCATATCGAACTTGGCAGAATCAACAAGGACAGCTTGAAAGACGTATGGCTGAATCATTCCGAGTTAAAAAGGCTCAGAGAGAGAAAAAATACTTCGCTGAGGGATTTTTCTTTTTGCAGCGCTTGCAAGTTTATCCCATATTGCCGGGGAGGATGTCCGGCCCTTGCCTATACATTAACCGGCAATGAAAACAATCCGTCGCCCGATGCCTGTTATAGAACCTTTCTTAATGCGGGGGGCAAACTTCCCGCAATTTCATGACTGAGATCATAAAACGGAGAAACAGAAACGTGCAATTTTGTTCGAGTCCCCCTCATTCCAAACGCATAAATCATAACCAAAAGTGTATCATTATGACTGAAAAAATGACTGAAAATAAGATAGCATTGCCACAGTGCGGTTATTTTTTAAATACGATTTATTTTTATCTTACCGAAGGCTGCAATCTGAAATGCAGACATTGCTGGATCGCCCCCAAGTTTCAGGACAAGAACGCGAAATGGCCGGCTTTAGACTTTGAGTTGTTCAAAGATATCGTCAGGCAGGGAAAAGAACTTGGAATGCGGGCGGTAAAACTCACCGGCGGCGAACCGCTCATCCATCCGGATATCGGTAAAATTCTTGACCATATCAGAGAACAGGATTTACAGCTGACCATGGAAACGAATGGAGTGGAATGCACCCTGGAGATGGCGAAAAAAATCGCACAATGCAAACGCCCGTTCGTTTCAGTAAGCCTGGACGGGACCAATGCTGAAACGCACGAGTGGGTAAGAGGGGTGAAAGGGTGCTTCGAGGGGGCGTTGAACGGAGTCAGAAACCTGGTTAAGGCAGGGATTCGTCCGCAACTCATTATGTCCGTAATGAGTCTCAACAAAAATCAGATGGAGGATATGGTAAGGCTGGCTGAACGGGAAAACGCGGACTCGGTGAAGTTCAATCTTGTGGCTCCCACGGCACGGGGAGAGCAGATGCACAATGCCGGCCAGACCCTTTCCATTCAGGAACTGGTTGAATTCGGCAAGTGGGTTGAAAACGATTTGGCCATGTCCGCCAAGATTAGGGTCGTTTATTCTCATCCGGCGGCATTCAGGCCCCTGAACAAGCTTTTTACGCAGTCAACAGGCAAATGCGGGATTTTCGGCATTGTCGGTGTACTGGGCAACGGGCAGTATGCTCTTTGCGGCATCGGCGCGACAGTTCCCGATCTTGTTTTCGGACACGCGGGAGAAAACAGACTTGAACACATCTGGAACCACAATTCAATTTTACGTGATATCAGGCAGGGGCTTCCATCCAAGTTGCACGGCATTTGCGGAGACTGCCTTATGAATGTCCAATGCCTCGGCTCATGCATAGCAATGAATTACTACCGGCACAAAGACCTTTTTGCACCACAATGGTATTGTGAGGAGGCTCAAAAGGCGGGCCTTTTTCCGAAGTCGAGAATCCGTCCCAGGAGCAAATCCGAGTAAGCGCAAGTTGATTTTGGGAGTCAGTCGATGGGCTATTTCACTGATCTGAAAAATTCATTTTCTCTACAGTTGCCGGAAGATCAGATTTCACCTGATCGAAAATATGCAAATCTTGGAGACAGCCTCAGGCATATTTATCCTTCTGTTTTCAAAAACTGGAAAATGGGGGCTGCCGCTTACGGGCTCCTGATTATAACTTCACTCCTGACTTATCCTCAGCCGATGATAACCCGCTACTTGATCGACGATGTTGTTTTGAATAAGCAAACCGGGATGTTGGCGCCGACGCTCCTGCTCCTTCTGGGGATCGCCGTGGTATCCGCGGTGGTGAGTCACTTCCAGTCGTTTTATTCTATAAGGTTTACCCAGGAGGTAACGCTGAATATTCAGAAAAATCTGATGTCCAGAGTTTTTTCGTTGCCAAAAACTTTCTTTGATCGTATTCATAAAGGGTATTTGATGTCCAGATTTACTTCGGATGTCAATGGTGTAAACTGGTTTTTCTCTGGAACCGTAGTCGAAATCGTCATGCAATTTTTCCGTTTCATCGGCGGTCTCGTTTTTCTCTTTTATCTGGAATGGCGATTAGCTATCCCGGTGCTGCTCTCTTTGCCTCTGCCATTTTTCGTGACCATCTTCTTTGCCAGGAGAAATTATGTCATCAGCCATCTCAACCGGGAGAGAAGTGCCAGATATTATTCTTTGTTTCAGGAAATGTTTTCTTCCATACGGCTCATCAAGACATTTTCCAAAGAAAAAAAAGCCGAATCGGATATCGTGACGGAAATAGAGAAAAATAATCAAGCTGCCAACGAGCAGGCCATTCTCAATTCCGTTCATCATCATGTCATGGCGGTAATGCCGAATGCAGCCAAGTTTTTTGTGCTTGCGCTTGGGGCCTATTGGGTGATTAAAGGCGAGTGGACATTGGGGTCCTTGCTGGCTTTTCTTGCCTATCTTTCATTTGTTTACGGACCGGTGAACTATTTGGCATCCAGCGCCAATCAGCTTCAAAGCACACGGTCGGCGCTGGAAAGAGTGGCAGTCCTTCTCGACGCCATTCCGGAAGATAATGTAAAATACGGGGTGGAAGTAAGATCGTTGAACGGCGAAGTGGAATTTAAAAATGTCAGTTTTGAATACGAGGCGGATAAACCGGTGCTGAACGGAGTATCGTTCAAGACAAACTGCGGCGAACACTGGGCTGTCATCGGCAAGAGCGGGGTCGGAAAAACAACACTTGCGAGTCTGATCATGAGATTTTATAAGCCGTGTACAGGAGAAATTTATTTCGATGGCAGGAATGCTTCTGAGTATAATGTCAGATCCTTAAGAAAACGCATAGGTTTTGTCGCGCAACATACGGAACTTCTTTCTGGAAGCATTCTGGATAATTTGAAATTTGGCAATGATGACGCCTCTTTTGATGAAGTGGTAAAAGCCTGTAAAATAGCCGACATCCATGCATATATTGAGTCTCTTCCTGAAAAATATGATACTCTGCTGGCAGAGGACGGAGTCAACTTTTCAGAAGGACAGAAACAACGCATGTCAATCGCCAGAGCAATCGTAAGAGCGCCTGATATTCTGATCATGGATGAACCGACATCAACCTTGGACAGCAGAACGGAATCTTCCATCTGCACGTTGCTTCCCGAAGCCGTGAAAGGGAAAACTCTGTTTACAATAGCGCATCGTCTCAATACGGTGAAATCTGCCGACAAGGTGATTTTCCTGAGAGAAGGGAAAATACCTTTGTGCGGAACACATGAAGAGCTTATGAACACGGATGAGTATAAAACTTTTTTTGGAAATTTTGAACTTCCGCCAACATATTAAAATGGAATGGTGCATTATGAAAAAATCAAGCTTGTGGATTTGTATTTTGTTGACCGTATTTGCCGCAAATCAAATTCATTGCGGCACGATTACTTCATCTGGTGAATCTGAACAAATTTTCGGCCAAAGTTTTCTTAACTCAAACGCTGATCAATCTGATTCCGCGTTTAATCCCGATTTCATGTCCGGTGGTGTCCTGCCTGATTATATTTTGAAACCCAATGATGAGATTAATGTCGATATCTGGGGAAATCTGAATCTGCATTACACGGTAACCATCACCCCGGATGGATATATCATCATTCCTGAAGCCGGGCGAATCTCGCTGAATGGACTTACCTATTCAGAAGCAAAAAGGAAAATATTAAATCATCTGGCCTGTACCTATGCATTCTTTATCAATGCGGATAACCCGGGAACCGGAAAGGCTCCGGTTGACATTACTTTGGGAAAAACCGCGGGACTCAATGTGTTTGTTACCGGCGAAGTAAAGACGCTTGGCGGCGTCAATATAAACGGCATCAATGCATCGATCATTAATATTTTGAGAAAATCCGGAATTAACAGTCAAGCCTCAATCCGAAAGATTGAGCTGAAGAAGCTGAACGGAAAAGTATATGTGTTTGACTTATACGATTTCTTATTGAAGGGCAATCTGGCACCGGAGTTTAAATACTTGAATGATGGCGATATTATTTTTGTGCGGCTCAGAGATAAAGATGTGAATATAACAGGTTCGGTAAGACGTCCCGGACGTTATGAACTGCTCAATGAAGAAAAATTAAATGATGCCATTAAAATTGCCGGCGGCGTATTGTCCAGTTCGCAGGAAGAAGTCAGAATATTCAGAAAAAACAATAATGCTACAGAAAAGAAGATCAATGAAATCAATACCAAAGTCGGAAGCAATTGTGAATTGGCGGATAAGGATGTAATCGATGTCACCGGTTCATTCGAAAACGGCGAAAAAAATTTCGTGACCGTCCTCGGAGAAGTAAAACATCCAGGAAATTATACATATTTGAAGCATGAAAAAGTGAATGAATTGCTTGAAAGATGCGGAGGGGTGAATAATGAAGCATTTCTTGAAGGAGCTCAGTTTTTCAGAAATGACTCGTTGACTATCGTTGATCTTCCCATGGCGTTACGTGAAACGAAGAGCTCCTTTAATTTCGATGTCATGCCTGGCGATAAGATTTTAATCCCGCGCCCCAATGCCTTTGTCATGGTGAAAGGCGCGGTAGTTTCTCCTGTCGGCATCTTCTTCAAAGAAGGAGAAACCGTCGAATATTACATAAAAAAAACAGGTGGATACAAGGATAATGCCGATAAAAACAATGTCACTATTATTACCGCAAACGGCGCGATAAAGAAGGCAAATAAAGGCTTTTGGTCATCGGATCCTCCGGTACCGTCAGGGGCAATCATCCTGGTTCCTGAGATATCCGATAAACCGCCTGTCCCGCTGGAGAAAAAAATGACAATTCCAAACAAATTAAATCAATGAGGAAACGCAGAATGAATACAGACAAAGATTTCCAACTGCGACCGGAAACAGAATCTTCTTTTATGGCCTTCTGGATTCTGATGTTTCAATACAGATGGCATATCATCCTGCTGATTCTGATTTTCGCAATATCGGGTGCTCTTTTTACCAAAATATCCTATGAAGAGTCTTATCTGGTTAAAACAACCATTCTGCTTCAGTCGCCAAGAAAGGTTTCCGACTCAAGAGATTATTTGGGTTCAGCCCAAACGAAGGATTTGTTGAATAACACCTACAGTGCGGTACTCAAATCAAATGATTTCATTAAAAGTATCGTTCTCTCCGATTATGATATAGGGAGTAACAGCAATAATAAGAAAGAAACCCTTTTAGTCTTCTTCAAAACAGACGATATCGGCAACGTGATAAATACATTGAAAAAATTGATCAAAATTAATTATGATCGAAAAACCAACATGCTGGTATTGGAAATCACTTCAACGTATCCGAATATCGCCACACAGATACTGAATAATACAGTATCTCAAATTAATTATTTTTATAATTATCAATTCAACTCCAACTCAATGAGAAATCTTGAGTTCGTTGAAAAAAATATCACTTTGGCTAAAACGGAATTGGAGGAAGCCAAATACAATCTGGCTATTTTCATTGAGCGCAATAAACAACTCAAGGTCGCTTTGAAAAATAAAGATCAATATCCGGAATATTATCAATGTATTGAAGCAATGGAAAAATTGGAGGAAATTGTCAACCTCAAACGAAAAAGTTACACAGCCCTTATGACGAAGCGCGAAGGATTGAAACTTGAAATTTCTGAAAACGCACCATCGGTGACAGTGATTGAAGCCGCCGCTCCTCCATTGCAGCCGATTCCCGCGAAATATATCAGGAATATGATTCTCAGCACAACTATTGGACTGGTGGGTACCATTGCATATATCATTTTCAGTAACTTTGTTTTTGTTTTTAAACTGGCAGGTACACCTATTGCGAATATTCCTGCTGAATTTAAAAAAGATTTCAGGAGATTGTTAAAGACTTTCGGTTCAAAATAAGTCAAAAAAATCGGTTTCCCATTGGAAAGGAGCCATGCCTGCCTGGGTACATTCCGACCACCGTTGACGATGGCCTGCGTTTCCTCTATGATGCGGTGCAAATGATTCGTTGCCATGAAACTTTCTGCGTAGATATTGCAGGTTTGATAATATCCGGAATTTTTCGCTCATTCTGAGAAAAAGAGCTGATTCTGGAAGCCAACATCACCGCTGCCACACTGTTCGGCGTGCTGCGGGAAAAACTGATCAAGCGCCCGTTTACTCGCTTGGTTCTCTCTGAAGATCATGCCCGTTGCCAACTCAAATGCAAGGCGCTGACGGTCATGGGGCTGTTCCCGGTCTTTGAAGACGATAATGTTTCATGAGATGACATACTGTGGATCATGGAATGATATATACTCATGTTTATAAAGACTTTTTAATGATATTTGAGAAATGTTGGATATATTACAGATACGAAGTCGGGAAACAGGCGCGGTATGGGTCGGTTCTTCTGGCTTTGGCTCCCCGCGAATGAAATCAGGCGAGTGCGAAAGAAGTTTATATCAGGTGCCTGACATCTCGAAGAGTGGTAAAAGCCAGTGGCTGCGACCGAATCCGATGCCGGGCAATGGCATTGAACTGATGAAACCGAGGTAATCCATGGAATCCTCCTGCCGGAATTGAGATCAGAAAAAAGAGTCCCGTCCAAGATCCATTTATCATTGCTCCCTGTGTTCTGCTTCTCACTGTTTCGTGCAATAATACATGGAGCCTTCAGTGAGTCCGTTTGTGCTTACGCCCAAAGAGGATAATAATGAAAGGAGACAGCGAGGCAAGAGAGACCTGCCAAGTTTGAAACCGATCACCGGGGAACGCCCGAAACCAGAAAAAAGATGAGGAACAGACATGAAACGTAATGCAATGATTCAAGTGTCGCTGTCGGTGCTCACGGCTGCGATGTTCGTGATGGGGATGCCGATGAATGCTTCTGAAACGGACAGCAAAATCAAGACGTCGTTTGAAAAAACCTACGTCTACAGGACCTACCTTCAGGACGACGCGATCAAAACCGAAGTGAAAGACGGCGTTTTCACCCTGAACGGGACTGTCGGCGAAGAATCCCACAAGATTCTGGCGCAGGAAACGGCGGCGGGTCTGCCGGGAGTCACAAAAGTGGAAAACAACCTGACGACGAAAACGGAAGATGCCATTAAAAGCGCGGACAAGTGGATAGGTCGAAAGGTGAAACTCACGTTGCTTTTTCATCGTAACGTCAATGCCGACGGCACTGATGTCAAGGTGGTTAATGGCGTAGTGACGCTGACCGGCAAAGCCACCAGCATCGCCCAGAAGGACCTGACCGGCGAGTACGCCGCCGATATCGATGGAGTCAAAGAAGTCAGGAACATGATGACCGTGATGGCAACGCCAAAAACGGAAGAGCGCACGGCCGGCGAAAAAATCGATGACGCATCCGTCACCGCTCAGGTGAAGACGGCGCTGTTGACCCATCGTTCGACCAGTTCCGTAAATACGAAGGTGGTCACACGCAACGGTGAAGTCACCTTGACTGGAATCGCCAAAAACGATGCGGAGAAATCACTGGTGAGCAAGCTTGCCGCCGACATTCAAGGCGTGACCGGCGTGGATAACCAGATGACGGTTGAAGTTCCCTGAACAAAACAGTTTCGGCGAAAGGTCATCAACCGGTGTCTCGGAGATATGTGCACTGATTGATGACCGCGTCGGAACCAACCAAAAGGAGTTGCGCCATGAGTATCGGAACGATTCTGCTGATTGTGTTGATTCTCATGCTTGTGGCCGTGCTGCCCGTCTGGCCGCACAGCAAAGAATGGGGCTATTTTCCAAGCGGCGGACTTGCCCTTGTTGTCGTGATTCTCCTAATCCTCGTGCTGATGAAGGGGGGCTAGGCGCCATTTCAATTTGATTCTGCTTTGACTGCTGGGGATGTTTTCTTCATATACCCTCCATGGTTTTGTCAACATTCTGCTCATTATTGTTATTCTCGTTGTCCTTGTGCGTGTTATCAGGGGACGCAAGTTATTTTAACTTACCTTGATGGTACCATTCACTCGAATAATGAATGAAGTCGCTCATAAAAACAATTTGAGGCTCGGGAGTATTTTGAATGGAAAACATCAAAAAATTACTGACGATCCTTTTTTTTACAGTCGCTGTAATTTGTTACGCGAATAAAATAGACGACCGTCCGCTCAAACGGGTCTTAATGTTTGTTTCCTATCATATGACGCATGCCTGGACCAGTCAGCTGGCATACGGAATTCAGAGAGGAACAGAGGATCTGCCGTACCGTCTTGATTATAACATTGTTGAATTGGATGCTCTCCGCTTGCGTGACCCCACGGGTTGGGAGAAAAAATTTCAGACGTATCTTCCCGCTTTGCAAAAGGGACATTATGACATGATAGTTGTCCTGGACGATGATGCGGTGGAGTTGATACTGAACAATTATGCGCTTCTTCCGCCGGATTTACCGATTGTTTTTGCAGGATATGAAAACTACAGCCCGGAAATTCGAAAAAAATATCCCAATGTGACTGGCGTGGTCCAGAATTTCAGTGTTGAGGATTCCATTCATATCGGTTTGAAATTATTTCCCGGAACGCGGAATGTGGTGATTCTTGTTGATTCTACTCCTGGCGGCCGGCGTTTTGAAGCTTTTTTAAAAGAAAAACTTCCCCCCTTCAAGAATGTAAAGGTGTCCTACCTCAATGATTCGGGCCGCCCGATTTCTGGGATATTTGCCGAGATCAAAAAATTGCAGAATGATTCTTTGGTTGTTCTGACTCCTTGGCGCGGACTGTACAACGGAGATTATCAAAGTCTTGTTTCCTTTGGAATTGATCTGACCCGTGCGGCGGAACGTCCGTTCCTTGTCTGTGATGATGTTTTGTTTGGACATGGCGCCCTCGGCGGCTATTTAGTCATGGCGGCGGATCATGCCAAGGACACAGCGTCTGTGATCAAGGAGGTGATCCGACGCGGAAGTGCGAAAAATGTTCCTGTGATACAGAGCGTTCCCCGCCCGACATTTGACTATGCAGTCATGTTTGACCATCATCTCGGTTTTACTGCGCTTCCCTCCAATACGCTGCTACTGAACTGTCCGCCGGTTCTTTGGCAGACTCACCGGAAAGAACTTCTGATGCTCTTCGGTGGAATTGTGTTTCTTTTCCTGGGGATAATCTTATATGTTTATCTGAGCCGCCGTACCCTGTACCGCAGTCTGGCTCTTTTCCGGGTATTGCCGGTACGGGTTGGGGTCTGTACCCGCAAAGAGCGTATTTTGTTTCTCCATGCAGAAGATCCTGATGTGACCGGAAAAAACATCAAATATATACGGGATATTCCTCACATCGATTATGGGAAGATTTCCAAAGCGTTTGCGACTGTTTTTGCCACAAAACAGCCGCTTACCATGGACTATGAATATCGGCACGTCAAACGAGTGATAGCGATAGCGCCTCTTGACAGGAAAGTGTTCGGGGAAGAGGCGATTGTGTGGCTTTCCCATGACAATTCCGAGCTTCAGGAGTCGCGGCGCATAGCGGAGGAGAACGCCGAACGTTTTTCGCAGACACTCCTTTGCATCGGAGATGCGGTGATCGCCACGGACCATGAAGGACGCATCACCATAGTCAATCCCGTCGCGGAAAAACTGACTGGATGCAAACAGCAGGAAGTAATTGGGCATCCGCATGAAGAAATTTTCAGAATTGTCAATTACGTGGACGACTCTCCCATCCTTTCGCCCCTGAAACATGTTCTTGCAACGGGATTGACGGTGGTGATTTCCGAATATACCGATCTGCTCTCTCTGGATGGATCCCGTTATCATATAGCCGACAGTGCCGCTCCTATCAAGAACACCTGCGGTGAAGTCATCGGAGCCATTCTGGTGTTTCGGGATGTTACAGAAGAATATGACAAGCGCGACCGTCTGCGCAACAGCACGCTGGCTCTCGAATATGCTTCCGGACTTGCCCGTTTTGCCGCTTTCCGGCTTGAGCCTGATACCCACCTGCTTGAAGGATCCAAATTGCTGCCTGAACTTTTCCCGATTGAAAACGGGGGAGGAATTATGAAAGAACAATGGATTTATCCTGAGGATCTGGATAAGTTTGTCAAAGCGAAAAAGCGCTTACTGGATGGAAAAGACGATGTAATCTGCATTGACTACCGTTCTTCTTACTTAGGGGAAATGCGTTATTTCCGGCTCAAGGCGACCTTGGATAAAAATATTACAAAAGGGATTGCCATCATCGGGGTAGTTCAGGATGTGACCGATCTCAATTCTTCCATTCAAAATGAAAAGGTTGTAAACACTTGCCTCGAAGCTCTTTTTAAAGGAGAAAACATGGATGAGGCGGTTCGTCAGGTCCTCCGGGAAATCTGTATTCATATGGGGGCCGACCGCTGCTATATTCTTCAGTATCATCCGGAAGATACGACGGTATCCGTAGCGGCTGAATATGCCGCTCAGGGAATCCTGCCATTGATTCTCGCGTGTCCACAGCAGCCGCTGGCAACGAGGGATATGTGGTATCAAAGACTTCTTCACCATGAGTTTTTGGTTTATCCGGATATCTCATTGCCGAAATCCCGCAGGGAGCTGGGAATGTGGTCTTCCTTTGTGGAACAATACCACCTGTATTCCTGTTTTATTTCCGGGATTTATCTGGACGACTCATTGTGGGGAAATTTCGGTTTGACCTATGACAGGAAGCCACATGATTTTTCAGACTTGAATCTTACCTTTCTTCATGCGGCCACCCATCTGATTGAATTGATTCTGCAGAGGAAATTCGCACAGGAACAGCTTTTTGCCGCACTTCTTGAAGCGCAAAGAGCGAACAAGGCCAAAAGTTACTTCATTGCCAGTGTCAGCCACGAAATCCGTACTCCGCTGAATGCCGTGATCGGTTTCTCTGAACTGCTTCGCGACGAAGAACTTGATCGAAAAACTCAGAAAGATTATCTGGATTCCATTGTCTATTCTGGAAACGCACTGCTGCAGCTGATCAATGACGTCCTCGACCTTTCCAAGCTCGAAGCAGGACAGATGACCATCATGCCGGGAATTACCGATATTCGGGAACTGTGCCGGGATGTGATGAAGGTTTTCCAGAACCATGCTACTGAAAAAAATCTGAAATTATGCTTGAAAATGGAGGACTTGCCGCTGCTTTCCGTCGATACACTTAGAATCCGCCAGATCCTTTTCAATCTTATTGGAAATGCCGTGAAATTTACTGAAAAGGGAAACATCACGGTTTCCGCCGAATTTGCATTTTCTTTAGAAAATGCCGGAACTTTGCGGTTGGGGGTTCGCGACACCGGCATCGGCATTTCTCCGGCGGACTGTAAAAATCTGGCAACTCCCTTCGTTCAGCTTTCCGGGATGCGGGGGACCCATGCGGCCAACAATGGAACCGGGTTGGGGCTGGCAATCTCCAAGCGCATGGCGGAAGCGATGAACGGAGAACTTTTTATTGAGAGTGAGCTTGGACTCGGCAGCTTTTTCTATGTTATGCTGTACGATGTCAAGGTCGAGAAGACCCCTCTTCCGGAAGTTTCTCAGAAGGAAGAAGTGTTGACGTTTCCGTCCAGCTTGTCGGTTCTGGTGGTCGATGATGTGGAAATGAATCTTAAAGTCCTTCAGGCCATGCTTTCCAACGCCGGTATCAAGGAAGTCGCCTGGGCGACTTCCGCGGAGAAAGCCCTGACCCTTCTTCGTTCACGCCGGTTTGACATCGTTCTGACGGATATTTGGATGCCCGGAATGAACGGGGTCGAACTGGCCGACGAGATTAAAAAAGACCCATCCCTGGCCCAGATTCCTGTGATTGCCCTGACCGCCGATATGGAAGTCAATTCCAGTTTTTCCATGGAACATTTTTCAGGCATACTCCTGAAGCCGGTCACAGTCGACAAATTGAAAAGCATGCTGAGTTCTTCCGTAAAGTAATCCGGCAGGCGAATTCGCCTATTCGAAACGGTTGTTCGATTCTTCGAAAATGTGAACGCTTGAGCTTACGGTCTTCGTAATTGAGAGGCCCCCAGAACCGTTCCATTTTTGCGCTTCATCATTCTTTGCTTTCGGGAGTCATCGACCGTTCCGTTTTCTCCCAGTCGAGTTTCCCCTTGCCCCATTCGCGGAAATGCTTTTTCTCCCCCTCCCTTCCTCTGAATTTCAGAAAAAATGGGCCGTTTACTCATTTGCTATAGAATTAACGAATGGCTGGCTCAAATCAAGAAGACACTTCTTGGAACGACTGTAAAGCAATCTCAGTCGGGTATATCTTTACGAAGGAACCTGATGGGATCGCTCGTGCAAAAAATACATCGTCGTATTGGAATCGTTTTCCCTACCGGCTCTGGAATCCCATTACTATTCTCTGCTCCACCCAGTCGTCCGGGAAGCCCTTGACGAGACGTGCAAGGGAGACTCCTTCCGGCTCGCAACCGCTACAGACGGCTTCGACGATGTCCGGGGCGAGATTGGCCAGAGCGAGGATGCGCGTGACGTAGGGCGCGGCCAGTCCCAGCTTCTTCGCAAGATCGCTCAGGTTGGCCGCCTGACCCGTGACCAGCATGTCCGTCCACTTCCGGGCGTTGCGGATGGCGCGGATGACGGCATCCTGCCGGAGCGTCATGCCGTTCCCCTCCGGAACGATGACGTTGAGAGTAAAAAAAGGAAATGGCCCCATAACGGGGCCAAGCAAAAAGTTGGAGAAAAAATGCATCGATTTCACTTTTTCCATGTTTCCTTTATCATAGGGTACAATCCATCTTTTAGGTTTGAACCCGTGCAGCTCAATAGCTTTCTTTTCTTCTCCTCGAGGGCGAATATGAGGCGTCATGCCTTCATTGCTTGCTGCGTAT
>Ga0209373_10002510_pt1 | contig 18294 bp, 15 predicted proteins | sample Higcelweek5metaG_FD_187173 | JGI IMG/M metagenome (GOLD analysis project Ga0209373, IMG submission 187173) | Freshwater pond sediment microbial communities from the University of Edinburgh, under environmental carbon perturbations - High... | ecosystem: Environmental > Aquatic > Freshwater >... | reverse complement strand
TGGTCAACGGCGACGTCGACGATGACCGCGCCGGCGCGCATGGTGCCCAGCATGTCGCGGGTGACGAGCTTGGGGGTCTTGGCGCCGGGGATCAGCACGGAGCCGATGACGAGGTCGGCCTCTTTCACGGCGGCGCGGATGTTGGCCTCGTTGGAGGTCATGGTGACGATGCGCGAGCCGAAGATGTCGTCGAGGTACTGCATGCGGGCGAGGTTGAGGTCGAACACGGTGACGCGCGCGCCCATGCCCACGGCGATCTTGACGGCGTTGGTGCCGACAATGCCAGCGCCCAGCACCATGACGTTGGCCGGAGCCACGCCCGGAACGCCGCCCAGCAGCATGCCGCGGCCGCCCTGGTTCTTCTCCAGGTAGTGCGCGCCAACCTGGGTGGCCATGCGGCCGGCCACTTCGCTCATGGGCTGCAACAGGGGCAGGGTGCGGTCGGGCAGCTGCACGGTCTCGTAGGCCACGCCAATGGTGCCGGCGGCCAGCAGGGCCTTGGTCTGGGCCTCGTCGGCGGCCAGGTGCAGGTAGGTGAAGAGCAGCAGGTCGTCGCGCAGGTACTTGTACTCCGCGGCCATGGGCTCCTTCACCTTGATGACCATCTGCGCGGCCCACGCCTCGGCGGCGGAGACCATCTTGGCGCCCGCGGCCACGTATTCCTCGTCGGAAAGACCGGAGCCGATGCCAGCGCCTTTTTCCACCAGCACGGTGTTGCCGCGGCGGATAAGGGTCTCAACAGCGCCGGGGGTCATGGAGACGCGATCTTCCAGGGTCTTGATTTCCTTCGGGATGCCGACGATCATGGGATGCTCCTTTTGGGGTGGGTAAAAGTTGGTGCCTACTCGCTGAACCAGGTGCGCGCGCCCTTGGGCAGTGGGATCCACTTGCGCCTGGCCTTCATGACCACAAACGATTCGCTGGAGGCGATGCCCCCCACGCCGGAAAGGGCCTGGTCGAGGAAGTTGTACAGATCGGCGATGTCCTCGCTGGTCACAACCTCAACCAGTATGTCGTAGCGCCCGGTGACCGCGGCCACCCAGTTCACGTCCGGCAGCAGCGAAATCTCCTCAAGCTTCTCATCAAGCTGCATCTGCGTCTGGAGCTTAATGCCGACCAGGGCCACGGAAAGGCCCTTGACCTGGAAGGGATCCACCAGCCCGGCCACGCGCAACAGCCCCTGGCTGATGAGGTTCTTCATGCGCGCCCGGATGGTGGGCGCGGTGACGCCGAGGCTCTCGGCCAGATCGGCGGACGAGGCCTGTCCGTCCTTGGCCAGGGCGGCCACAAGCTTGCGGTCGGCGACATCGAGAACATTTTTCATTGGTGGATTTTCCTGCCTGAAATTTTCTGTTTCGAAAATTTACAAGTAAGAAATATTGCAAAAGCAAAATACTTGTCAAGCCTCGCCGCTCTATTTTCCTGTTCCGGCACCGGATTTATTCCCGGCCTTGCGGGCAATTCTCCCGCCGCGGCCCGCCCTCTCTTGTGGGCAGCGCCCGCTTGATGTATGCGTTTGCAGGAACCCAACCCCCGCCCCTGCCGGTTCGCGCCCATTTTTCTTGAGGAGGCTGCCAGTGTCGCCGGACGAACGCTTGCTCTCCGTGGCCGAAATCGCCCGTAAGCTGGGCGTGCCCGAGTCCACGGTGCACTACTGGAAGAACCGCTTTGCCCAGCATCTGCCCAGCTCCGGCTCGGGACGGCAGAAACGCTTCCGGCCCGAGGCCGTGGAGGTGTTCCGCGTCGTGGCCGAGATGTTCAGCCTGGGGCACAGCGCCCAGGATGTCATGGAGACCCTGGGCAAGAATTTCCCCCTCACCGCGTCCATGGACGGCGACCCGCTGACCCCCGGCGGCGATGCCCCGTTCTCCGCGCGCGGCGGTTCGCGCAACCCGCGCGATGCCGCCTCCGATGCCGCCCTGGCCGAAACCGCCATGCGCATGGCCGCGGCCATGGGCAAAGAGATGGGCCAGGAGATCGCACGGAGTATCGGCGAGGGCCTGCGCCAGCATCTTTCCGGCCGCGCGGCGCTGGCCCCTGGCGAAGAGCGCGACGCGCTGCCGCCGGGCCCCGGCGTGGAGGAGTTCGACGCCATCAAGGCCGTGGTGCAGGACACCTGCGGTCGGCTGGACGCGAGCGCGGGCGAGGTTTCGCGCATGGCTGCGGAAAATGCGGAGCTCAAGGCCAAGCTCACAGTGCTGGAGTCCGAGCTCATCCGCTTGCGCAAAGACCGCCGCGAGATGGAAAAGTACCTTCTTGACAAGATCAAGGCCGTGACTACCTAAGGCCAAGACGGAAGAGCCACACCTTTCGTCAGCGGGGATCCTCCTCCCCGCAAACGGCTCGAATCCTCCATCAGCCCAGCCAAGGCCCCGCTTCTTGCGGGGCCTTGTGCGGTTGACGGCTAAACGTTGACGGTTTCATCGACACAAGCAGAAAGGAGTCGCCCATGGCCGCACAGGCAACCTACGAATTCAAAGCCGAGATCAAGCAGCTGCTCGAAATCCTCGTCCACTCCCTGTACACCGAGCGCGAAATCTTCCTGCGCGAGCTGGTGTCAAACGCCTCCGACGCGCTGGACAAGCTGCGCATCACCACCGCCGACTCCGACTCCGGCGACGACGCGCCGCTGGAGATCCGCATCGAGGCGGACAAGGACAAGAAGATCCTCACCATCTCCGACAACGGCATCGGCATGACCGAGGCCGAGCTGGTGGAGAACATCGGCACCATCGCCCACTCCGGCTCGGCCAGCTTCCTCAAGGCCCTCAAGGAGTCCGGCGGCAGCGCGGACGGCATCATCGGCCGCTTCGGCGTGGGCTTCTATTCCGTATACATGGTGGCCGACAGCGTCTGCATCCGCACCAGGAGCCACCGCGAAGGCTCGGTGGGCGTGGAGTGGACCAGCGACGGCCAGGGCGCTTACACCATCAGCGAAATCACCCCTTGCGACGGCGCGGAGGCCATCAGCCGCGGCACGTCCATTGAGGTGCGCTTGAAGGACGACCAGGCCGAGCAGTTCACCGATGTGGAAGGCTTGCGCCACATCATCCGCAAACACTCCAACTTCATCGGCTTTCCCATCATGGTCAACGGCGAGCGCGCCAACACCGTGCCCGCCCTGTGGCGCGAGCCCAAGTTCCAGATCACCAAGGAACAGTACAAGGAGTTCTACTCCTTTTTGACCTATGATCTGGACGAGCCCATGGACGTGCTGCACACCTCCGTGGACGCGCCCGTGCAGTTCAACGCCCTGTGCTTCATCCCCGAGAAGAGCAAGGACTTCATGGGCTTCGACCGCGAGGACTGGGGTCTTGACCTCTACGTGCGCCGGGTGCTCATCCAGCGCCAGAACAAGGACCTTATCCCGCAGTACCTCATGTTCGCGCGCGGCGTGGTCGACACCGAGGACCTGCCCCTGAACATCAGCCGCGAGACGCTGCAGGACAACCGCCTCATCCGCAAGATCAACACCACCCTCACCAAGCAGCTGCTGGGCCAGTTGTCCAAAATGGCGGAGGACAAGGACAAGTACGCCAAGTTCTGGCGCGAGCACGCCCGCGTGTTCAAGGCCGGCTACATGGACTTTGTGAACCGCGAGACCTTCGCCAGCCTGCTGCGCTTCAATTCCAGCGCCTGCGAAAGCGCCGAGGAGCTCATGAGCTTCGAGGACTACATTGCCCGCGCCAAGCCGGACCAGAAGAAGATCTACTTCGCCTTCGGCCCCAGCCGCGAGGCACTCAAGCTCAATCCGCACCTGGAGATCTTCCGCAAGAAGGGCGTCGAGGTGCTCTACCTTTTCGAGCCCATCGACGAGTTTGTCATGGACGCCCTGCACACCCACAAGGACTTTGAGCTGGTGCCCGCCGAGGTGGCCAAGCCCGAGGACCTGGCCAAGCTGCCCGACGTGGAGACCGCAGCCCCGGCCGACAGCGCTCCGGCTCCGGAAAAGGACGCCCTTGAGGCCCTGCTCGTGCGCGTCAAGGCCGTGCTGGGCGATGGCGTGGCCGATGTGCGCGCGTCCTCGCGCCTCACCGGCAGCCCCTGCTGTCTGGTGAACCCGGACGGGCACACCACCTCCAGCATGGACAAGATCATGCGCTCCATGAACCACGACAACTCCGTGCCCAAGAAGGTGCTGGAGCTGAACCCGACCCACGCGCTCATCCGCAACCTGGCCGATTTGAACCAGGCCGACGGCAACGACGCCTTTGTGGAGCAGGCCGCGCGCCAGCTCTTTGAGTCCGCGCTGTTGCTGGAGGGCTACCTGACCGATCCTCATGCGCTTGTGGGCCGCGTGCAGGACCTGCTGACCAAGTCCAGCGGCTGGTACGCCAAGAGCAAGTAGGGATAAGGCGGAGAAGAAGAGAATATGCGCCGCAGGCCGGAGGGCCTGAGGCCCTTTGGTCCCCCCCGGAGGGGAGAGCCGGGCACGCCCTGACGCGGGCAGGCCAAAGGCTCTGCTCCGGCAGGGTGCCGTCGGCTGCGGCGGGCCTTGCGTTCCCGCAGCGGCAGCCGGTTCCCCGCGGCCGTTGACCAGGATGGCGAGGCCGTCCTCGCGGTGGTCCATGCCGAGGGAAACTGCCACCCGGCGCCGGACGTCGGTGCGGAGTGCATCGCCACCGCGTTCGCCCAGCCTTTTCCCCACACGGGGCGGGCGTTAAGAAGGGGGCGGGAAGGCCGCTGCCTCGCGGTGGAACCGGCGAGCGAAAAACGAGTGAAGCGAAAAGGGTTCTTCCCGGTGGCGAAAACGCCGGGAAGAACCCTCTTGTTTTGTGACAATTCGGCAACAGGGCTCAGACGGGAATTGCCTTGCCCGCAGGCCGGGCGTAGTCTCCCGCCGCCTGGAAAATCAAATGAACAAGCAGGAGAATGTCATGCTGGAGCAGAATATCGTCACCCTTTCGGCCGCCATGACCTTTCACGAAGCCGTGGACAACACCGTGCTGAAGGCCTTGGCCAAACTCGTTGCCGCCGTGCGCCAGGAGCCGGGCTGCCTGGAGTACTCCGCCCACGTCCACGCCGAGGACCCGCGCCGGGTGCTCTTCTACGAGCGCTGGCAGAATCAGGCCGCCCTCGACGTGCACAGCGCCGCCGAGCCGCTGACGACCTTTCGCGAAACCATGGGCCCGCGCATCATGGGCCCTTCGGAGCTGAACGCCTGGAAGCGCGTGAACTAGGCTGAGCAAGCCTCGCCGCCCCCTGGCGGGCCTGAAACGAGAAAGTCCTCCTGGCGCCGCGGCGTCGGGAGGACCTTTTCGTTTGGATTGGGCAAGCGGATCGGGCGAGCGCCGCTAATAGTCTTCCTCTTCCCAGCCCTCGGCGCTGATGCAGCGCTTGGGACACAGGGCGATGGCCTCGCGCACCTCGTCGTGGGTGGCGAAGGTGCGCTTGAGGTAGGGCCGGGCCATGTCCTCGTTCCAGCCGAACACTTCCGGGCAGATCTCGGCGCAGCCGGAGCAGGCGTTGCAACGCGAGAGGTCGAGGAGCACTTCGTGCAAGGTGTCGCCGGGCATGGGGACCTCCGGGGTTGGACGTTGCGGGTTTGGCGCCCGGGCTACACGTTGAAGCGGAACTCGATGATGTCGGCGTCCTGCACGATGTAGTCCTTGCCCTCCAGCCGGGCCAAGCCCAGCTCCTTGGCCTTCTTGAAGTCACCGGCCTTGAGGAAGTCCTGGTAGCCGATGACCTCGGCGCGGATGAAGCCCTTCTGGAAGTCCGTGTGGATGACGCCCGCGGCCTCCGGGGCTGTGGCGCCCACGCGCACCGGCCAGGAGCGCACTTCCTTGTCGCCCGCGGTGAGGAAGCTCATGAGGCCCAGCAGCTTGTAGGTGCGGCTGATGACCTTGTCGAGGGCGGACTCGGTGAGGCCCAGGTCGGTGAGGAACATGGCGCGCTCCTCGGGGTCCTCGATGGCGGCGAGCTCGCGCTCCAGCCGGGCGGAGACCATCATGTGCATCTGGCCGTCGCCGTCGGCGGGCACCTGGTAGGTGTCCATGGCGGTCTCGGCCACGTTCCAAACGTAGAGAATCGGCTTGGCGGAGAGGAAGCGGAAGCCGCGCATGGAGGGCTCGGCGCACAGGGCCGGGTCGAGCCGCAGGGGCTTTTCGTCCTCCAGCATGGCGCGCGCCTTGGCCAGGCACTCCTCTTCCTTGCTGTCCACAAGGTCCTTGTTCTTCTTCTTGTCGCTGGCCATGCGCTCCTGGCGCTTTTCCACCACGGCCAGGTCGCTCACCAGCAGGTCCGCCTCCACCGCGCCATACTGTTCCTTGGGATCGGAGAGGCCGGTGAAGGCGTCGAGCATGCACAGGTGGCAGTCATAGGGGCGGATTTCGTTCAGCACGCGCTCGCCCAGGCCGCCGGTTTTGCCGCCGCCGCCGGTCACGTCCAGGTATTCGATCTCGCTCAGGGTGATCTTCTTGGGGTTGAAGAGCTTGATGAGCGGGTCGAGGCGGGGCTCCGGCACCTTGACCATGGCGCGGTTGCCGGCGACTGCGGCCTTTTCGCCCGCCAGGGCGGCGAACATGTCGGTCTTGCCGGAGCCGGAGAATCCAAAAATAGCGGTTTTCATTGGTGTTCCTTGCGTGTGGAATGGGTCCGGCGGAGCCCGGAAGGCGACCATTCTAGGCTGAAGCGCGCTCGGATGCAAGGCGCGGGCGTGCGCGGTTCCTTTGCGGCGCGCGCAGGCGTTTGTCTCCGGCAACGATTTGCCTTACAGTGGCGGCTCGCCGGAGGCGGCAGCGCGGCGCGGCGGCAAGCCGCGGCAGGACCGGCGGAAGGTCAGCGCAGCCGGTGGCCTGCCAGGCGGCGAAGAACAGGCGGGAGGCGCAAGCATGTCGGGCGAGCGGAACATATATCTCATCGGCGCGCGGGCCAGCGGCAAGACCACCCTGGGCCGCAAGCTGGCGGCGCGGCTCAAACGTCCCTTTGTGGACACGGACCGGCGCGTGCGCCTGCGCACGGGCAAGACCGTGGCCGACCTGGTGGACGCCGGCGGCTGGGAGGCCTTCCGCGAGGCCGAAAGCGTGGCCCTGGCCGAGGTGGCCGTGTTCTCCGGCCAGGTGGTTTCGTGCGGGGGCGGCATTGTGCTCATGCAGGACAACCGCGACATGCTCGAGCGCGGCATCGTGCTGTATTTGAAGGCCCCTGCCGAGGTGCTGGCCGGACGGCTTGCGCGAGATCCTCTCGAGGCCCAGCGGCCCTCCCTCACCGGCGGCGGCGTGGCCGACGAGGTGCGCCAGGTGCTGGCCGAGCGCGGCGCCCTCTACTTGGCCTGCGCCCACGCGGTGCTCCCGGCGGAAACGCCCCTGCCGGAGCTGCTCGAGCTGGCCCTGGCCGAGATAACGCGCCTGGGCGGGATCACGCCCGCTGTTGCCGGACGCGGACGAATTTCATAAGATGTCATTTGCGCCAAAAGGCGCGCCCGAAGGCGTGCCTGAAAGTGGGAGCGCGCCCGCTCGCCAAGCTGTCCGCCAGGCTTTTGCTCGTCAGCCCGCCTGAAGGGGGGCGGGCCTGCTGGGCTCAAGAAGGCGCCGGATGGCCCGGCGCACGCAGCGCAGGGGCGGAACACGCAACGGCGAAACAGGAAGTCGGCAAACGCGGCATGCCTCGGTCTTGCCGCGGCCGCCGGACAACCGCGCGTCCACATGCGGCGCGCCACGGCATGCAAAAGCCAGCTCTGGCAAGGAGCGCCCCATGAGCGCCTGGAAGCTTGAGAAGAACATCGCCGACCTGCCCGGGCTGCTGCGGCAACTTGCGGACGCCCTGGAGGGCAAGCCCGCCGGTCCGTTGGCCGGTTTCCCGCGCGAGCCGCGCGAGCTGGAGCTTTCGGCCCTGGGCGGCGGCGCGGGCTATGCGGTCAAGCTCAAAGCCCGGCGCGACGGGGACAGAGCGCCGGACTACGAATCCGTGGGTCGCAGGACTGAGGTCAAGGGCGGCGCGCGCGAGGCGGACTCCGCGGAGCGCGGCCGGGAGAAATACCGCCAGCTCAAGAAGCTCATGCAGGCGGACTACAAGGCCTTGCAGAAGGCCGCTCAGGCTGGCGCGCTGCCCGCGCCGGACGTGCTGGAGTCTTTTCTGGCCCTGTGCGAGTCCATGGGCGGCATGGCCCAGCCGCTGCTTTCGCCGCACGGACTGGAGGCCGCCGAGCTGGCCCGGGCCAACCAGATTTTCATGGAGGACGCGCTGGCCCTGCGCCGGGCCGCATCCGCGCGCGACGCGGCCGCCATGGCCGAGGTGCTGGCCCGGCTGGAGCGGCGCAGGTCGGCCTGCCACGCCCAGTTCCGCTAAGGCCCAGAAATTTCACCCCCGCAATTTCACCCAGCCTTTGCGGGCAAGGAGCACGGATGACGCGCCAGCAACAGCACGAGGGCTGCCACGCCCTGACGGTCAAACCCGTCACGCCGGAAGTGACCGAGTTCGACGAGCGGCTTTTCGCCCGGCTCATCGACACGAAGCTTGACGTCAAGGCCGAGGCGCGCATCTTGACCCCTGGCGCGGTGCAGCCCGCGCAGGATTCCGTTCTGGCCGTGCACTGGCACCCGGAGCACGTGCCCTTGGCCCTCATCAAACGGCGCATAGAGGCCAGCTACCCGGCCATGCGCAAAAGCCTCATCATCCCCACCCAGCACAACGAGCTGCTGGAGTATGGCCCGTACACCGGGGTGGAGGTGGACTGCTACTCGCGCGGGTTCAACCAGAAGGTGCAGCTGCTTTTGCACTTCCGCACCGAGAAGCTGGGCGAGGCCCATGTGCTGAAAAGCATGCTGGCGCACACCCACGCCTACCGCCAAAGCCAGCTCTTCGACTATTTGACCACCGTCACCCGTCCGGACGAGGCCCGGCTGGCCCAGGCGGCCAAAGAGGCCGGCGCCGAGCCGGAGCTGGTGGACCTGGCGCGGGCCTGCTGCCTCAAGCTGGAGGCGCTCATGAACCGCCACGCGGGCGACATGCCCGTGGACGCCATCAAAAACAAGCTGGTGCGCAATTTTGTGGACGGCTTGCGCCCCCTTCTGGGCGAGGCCGCGGCCAACCGCGTGCAGGTGTTTTTGAAAGAGGTCAAGGCGGTGGTCAAGGCGCAGTTCCCGCTCACGTATTTCTACCGCACCACGGAATTCATCGAGGAAGCGCGCGCCCTGGGCGGCGGCGTGGTCATTCCGCACCCGGAGCAGTTTTGGCCCATTTTGCTGGCCAGCTACGACGTGGACGGCTACGAGGTGTGGAACCCGCAGTCGCAGCGCTACACGGAGTTCCTCATCTCCGTGCTGTACGAAAAGAACCGCAGGCGCGGCAACGGCGAGCGACGCATGCTGGTGTTCATGGGCGACGACACCCACATGGGCGAAAAGACTCTGCCCGTCAGCGACCCGGCCAAGGCCAGCCGAGAAATCGGCCTGCAGCCCGCCTGGGACGACCTCTCCATCGGCAAGAAGCTCATCGTGGCGGACATGGACCGCGCGCGCGTCATTGAAGAATATTCCGCCCGGCTGGACGGCTAGGCCGCACAGCTACCGGACGATCATGTCTGGACGATCAGGCCAAGGGGGGCTCATGGGCACAGACCAGAAGTTCGTGTTTGAATCCATGCAGGACGCCGAGAGCATCCGCAAGTATCTGGAGGCCGTGATGGACGGCCTGAGCAAAGGGAGGCTGGCCGTGGCCGCCGGGCAGGAGCAGTTCGTCCTGCAGCCCACGGACCTGTTGACCTTCACCGTGAAGGCCAGAAAGCGCGGGCGTTCCGGGCGGCTTTCCCTCACCATCTCCTGGCGCTGCCCGGAGGAGGATGCGCCCAAGACCGGCGAAACCCTGAAGATCGAGGCCTGACATGAGCGGTCTGGAGGGGTTGGAGGAGAATTTCCGCTTTCTCGTGCTCGAGGTGACGAGCCAGATGGCAGAGACGCGCGCCTTTGTGGCCGCGCCCACCCACGCGGGCTACGACAAGGTCGTCTCGCGTGACGACTACATCGACAACCTGAAAAACATCGTCGAGGACGCCTGCTACTCGCGCATCCACAGCGCGCGCGGGCTCTCCAAGCGCGACATCGACCGCATCCGCGGCCTGCAGATCATCTCCGCCAATCTGGAGCGCATTGCCGACTACTGCGTGAACATCGCCGGGCAAATGCGCTACCTGAAGGACCTGACCGTGCTTTCGCGCCAGGACCCCGGCCCGCTGTTCGACATCATCGACGAGGGCCTTTCGCGCATTCTTGAGGTGCGCTCCCGCGCGGACGTGAACGGAGCCCTTGGCATCTGCCGGGCGGAGTTCGACCTGGACCGGCTGTACAAGGACGCCTTCGACGCGCTGATGGAGGAGCTGCGCCAGGGGCGCGACGTGCAGAACGGCGTCACCGCCATTTTCATCTTCCGCTACCTGGAGCGCATCGGCGACTCGCTTTTGAACATCGGCGAGGCGCTGCTCTTCTCGGTCATCGGCGAAAAGATCAAGATCGAGCAGTTCCAGGCCCTGCAGCAAACCCTCTCCACCGCCGGGTTTGAGGGCGACGTGGCCGACATCGACTTCCGCTCCATCTGGGGTACGCGCTCCGGCTGCCGCATCGGCCGGGTGAGCCCCAAGGACGCGGCCCAAGACGTTTTGGACGATCCGACCCAGGGCGGCGTGTTCAAGGAGGGCAACCTCAAGAAGATCCGCCGCGAGCGCGAGAATCTGGAATACTGGGCCAAGGTTTCGCCCGGCACAGGCCCGCGCATCTTCAGCTACCACGAGGAGGGCGACAGCGCCTCCATGCTGGTGGAGTTTCTGCCTGGCTGCACCTGGACCGAGGTGGTGCTCACGGCCGAGGCCGAGATGCTTGAGGACGCCATCTTCGTGTTCGAGCAAACCGTGGGCGACATTTGGCGCTCCACGCTGGAGCGCGGCGAAACGCCCGTGGACTACATGGAGCAGCTGGAGCGGCGCATGCCAGCCGTGCGTCACGTGCACCCGGATTTCTTCCGCCAGGAGCGCAGCCTGGGGGCGGCCGCCATCCCCTCGACGGAAGAGCTCATCGCCCAGTGCCGGGCCGTGGAGGCCACCCTGCGCGCGCCCATGACCGTGCTGTTGCACGGCGACTTCAACGCCAACAACATCGTCTTCGACCAGGGCGCGCCGCGCGTGCACTACGTGGACCTGCACCGCACCCGCAGGGGCGATTTCATTCAGGACGCCTCGGTGTTTCTGGTGTCCTTCTTCCGCATGCCCATTTTCGAGCCGGGCCTCAGGCGGCGCATCAACCACATGATAGCCTCGTTCTACGACCATTCGCGCGCCTTCGCCGACGACATTGGCGACGAGGCCTGGCAGGCCCGGTTGGCCCTGGGCCTGGGCCGCTCGCTCATGACCAGCACGCGCTTCGAACTCAATTACGACTTCGCGCGGGAGATGTTTCTGCGCGCCCACTACCTCATGGAAGGCCTTGTGGCCCATGCGGGCAAACCCTGGGAGACCTACCGCCTGCCCAGGCCCATCCTGTTCTACTAGGGCATGGGGGAGAACGCCGTGCGCATCGCCGTGGTGGGAATAAGAGGGGGCTGGTCCTCTGAAGTTTTGGCCGACGCCGTGGGCCGGGCCACGGGCCAGCGCCTGCTGGTGGATCTGGACCGCGCCCGGCTCGACCTGGCCGCCGGACGGCTGTGGTGCCCGGACCAGGACGGCCGTAGCGTGGATTTGTGCGGGCTCGACGCCCTATGCGTCAAAAAGGTCGCCAGCGGCTACTCGCCGCACATGATCGACCGGCTGGAGATGCTGCGCGTGGCGAGCGCGCACGGGGTGCGCTGCTTCTCCGACCCCTCGCGCATTCTGCGCCTGGTGGACCGCCTGGCCTGCAGCGTGACCCTGGCCAACGCGGGCATGCCCCTGCCGCCAACCACCATCACCGAGGACCCGGGCCAGGCCCTGGACGCCGTGCGCGCCTATGGCCGCGCTGTGCTCAAGCCGCTTTTCACCTCAAAGGCCCGGGGTATGGCGCTTCTGGACGCCGAGGCCCTGGACCCCAGCGAGATCGCCACGGCCCTGGCGGGTTTTTGCGCCGGCAATCCGGTCATGTACATCCAGCAGGCCGTGGATTTGCGCGGCCAGGATCTGGGCGTGTGCTTTTTGGGCGGCGAGTACCTGGGCACCTATGCCCGGCGCAAAGGCGCGGGCGGCCCGGCCGGGGCCGAGGCCGCCTGGAGCACCAGCACGGCCAGCGGCGGCCGCTACGCCGCCTTCGACCCGCCGCAGGACATCATCGACCTGGCGCACCGGGCGCAGGAGCCCTTCGGTCTGGACTTCACCTGCGTGGACGTGGCGCTCACCGAGGCCGGGCCGTATATCTTCGAGGTCTCGGCCTTTGGCGGGTTCCGGGGGCTGTTGCAGGCGCGCGGGCTCGACGTGGCGCAGCTGTTTGCGGCCCATGTGCTGAAGGAGCTTGCGCGGTGAGCCCGCCCCTGGCCTCTGTCCCGTCGTTCGACGCCATGGCCCGCGCGCTGGCGGCGCGCGAACCCGCGCCCCACAGCCTTTGCCTTGGGTTGGAGGAGCTGACCCTGCGCGTGCGCTCCAACTCGGCGGCGGTCATCGACGATCTGCGCGGGTACTTTGCGCCGTTTCTCGCCGCGACAGGCACGATGGACGGCATTGCGGACGGCGCTGCGGCGGACCTGGATTTTTTGCTGCTCGACGGCCCGGTGGCGGCTCCGCCCGTGGCCCTGGTCACCCGGCCACACCTGCCCGGCAAAAGGCCCGACAAGGAGCGCGCCGCGGACCTGCCCGGAGAGGACGGCGGCGGCCGCCTGGTGCGCAAGCAGGCCACGGGCATGCTCTTCACCTTTGGCGGCGGCTGGAACATCGCCCTCGGCCCCTGCGCGCAAAACCGCAACCAGCTGGTGAATTTCCTCTGCGCGCGCTACATGGAGCGCCGCGTGGCCCAGGGCTGGGTGCTGGGCCATGCCGCGGGCGTGGTCATTCCCGGCGTGTCCCTGCCCCGCGCCGTTTTGGCCGATGAAGGTCCGCTCAACACCACCGGCGACCGCGCCCTGGCCCTGTGCGGGTTCGCGGGCATGGGCAAAAGCACCCTGGCCCTGCACCTGGTGGTGCGCGGGTGCGATTTTTTGAGCAACGACCGGGTGCTGGTGGAGCCGCGCTGCGCTTGCGGCAGCATCGGCAGGCCCGTGCTGCACGGCATTCCCAAGCATCCGCGCCTGAATCCCGGCACGTACTTGTCCTACCCGGAGTTGGCGCCGCTGCTGGCCCGCGCCCTGCCCGAGGCCTCGCGCCGGGCCTACGCGGATTTGCCCGCCGCCGCGCTGTACGCCGTGGAGGACAAGTACGACGCCATCATCGACGCCTGCTTTGGTCCGCCCAGCGGAGGTCCGCTTCGTGGAAAACCGGCAAGCGCGCCAAACGGCCGCCCGTCGGGCAATGCACCCGGCAATTTGCCAAGTGGTCCCTCCTGCGATTTCTCGGGCTGCGGCGGGGCCTCCGGCCTTGCCGAGCGTCCCATATCAGGAGCACGCTCCGGCGGGACTTCGCGCTTCCGCCTGGCGGCGCCCCTGGCCGGGCTGGTGGTGCTCAACTGGCGGCACGGCGGCGGAGCCATGCAGGCCCGGCGTGTGGAGTTGGCCGAGCGCCCCGATTTGCTGGAGGCCCTGCGCAAGCCGCCCGGAGCATTCTATCTGCCCGGCGCGCTCAAAACCGCGCGGCTCACCGCGGCCCAGTGCCTGGAGGCCCTTTGCGGCGTGCCCGTGCTGGAGCTTGCGGGCGGCTCGGACTTTGCGGCCGGAGCCATGGCCTGCCTGAACTTTCTGGACGATTAGCACAAGGACGGAACCATGAGCGGCAACAGCATCGGCACCCTTTTCCGGCTCACCACCTTTGGCGAGTCCCACGGCGTGGGCCTGGGCGGCGTCGTGGACGGCTGTCCTCCGGGCATCGCCATCAACGAGGAGCTCATCCAGCGGGAGCTGGACCGCCGCAAACCCGGTCAGGGCGGGGTCGCGGCCACGGCCCGCAAGGAGTCGGACGCGGTGCGCCTGCTCTCCGGCGTGTTCGAAGGGCTGAGCACGGGCACGCCCATCGGCTTCATCGTCATGAACGAGGACCAGCGCTCGCGCGACTACTCGGCCATCATGGACGTGTACCGGCCGGGCCATGCGGACCTGGGCTACGACGCCAAGTTCGGCCGGCGCGACTACCGGGGCGGCGGACGCTCGTCTGGGCGCGAGACCGTTGCGCGCGTGGCGGGCGGGGCCATCGCCCAGGAGCTGCTCAAGGCCGAGGGCATCACGGTGGGTGCGGCCACGGTGGAGCTGGGCGGCATTCCGGCCGCCGGGCGGGATTTTGAAGGCGCGCTTCTGCGGCCGTTTTTCAGCGCCGATGCTGAGAGCGTGCCCCTTTGGGAGCAGCGCGTGCGCGCGGTGAAGGCCGAGGGCGACACCTTGGGCGGCATTGTGGAGCTGCGCGCTGCGGGCGTGCCCGCGGGCCTGGGCGAGCCGGTGTTCGACAAGCTGGACGCGCGCCTGGCCTATGCCCTCATGGGCGTGGGCGCGGTGAAGGGCGTAGAGGTGGGCGCGGGCTTCGCCGCCGCGCGGCTCACCGGCAGCGCGAACAACGACCCCATGACGCCGGACGGATTTTTGTCCAACAACGCGGGCGGCATTCTGGGCGGCATGGCCAGCGGCCAGGAGCTTGTCTTGCGCGTGGCGGTCAAGCCCATCCCCTCCATCTCGCGGGAGCAGCAGACCGTGAACAGCAAGGGCGAGGCGGCGCGCATCACCATCGGCGGGCGGCACGACATCTGCGCCATTCCGCGCATCGTGCCGGTGCTCAAAGCCATGCTGCTGCTGACCTTGGCCGACTTTGTGCTTTTGCAGCGCAGCGTGGGGCGGTAGCGGGGGCTGCTCGACGCGCCGAAGCAGGGATTTTTCGGGAGAGAGCTGGACGCTGGATGCGCGCGGGCCAGCGCGCCACCGGTCCGGAACTGCTGACCCGGGGCCGGGGCCCGGAACTGTCGCCCCGGAGCGGGCGACTCGCTTTGCCCGTTGGAGCGTGCAGAACAGGACGTTGCAATGACGGCAAGCTCACCCCGCAGGGCGTGCGCTGTCAGGATGCTGGAGAACAAGCCGTCGGCGCGATCCGTCGGCTTTTTTGTTGGCGGGGGGCCTGGGCGGGATCGTCAATGCAGCGGGTGTTTGCGTGTTGGGGGGCAATCGGTACGCCGGGGGGCACGCGCCGGGCGGCGTATCAGTTTGCGGCGGCGGCTTTGCGGCGCAGCAGGCATTGCTCCAGGGCGCGGAACAGCTCCTCCGCCACCAGGGGCTTGGGCACGAAGTCGTCCATGCCCAGCTCCAGAAAGCGCTTCCGGTCCTTCTCGCGGGCGTAGGCCGTCAGCGCGATGATCGGCACGCTCTTGTCCAGGCCAGGCACCTCGCCCCTGCGGATGTGGTGCGTGGCCTCGATGCCGTCCATGAGCGGCATCTGAATGTCCATAAGGATGGCGTCCACCTTGTCCTTGTCCAGGGCGCGCAGGGCCTCCACGCCGTTTTCCGCCAGGAACACGGTGTAGCCCATGCGCCGCAGCAAGGTGGTGGTCATCATGCGGTTTATCACCTCGTCCTCCACCAGCAGAATGCGCGTGCCCTCGGTTTCCGGCGTCGGCTGCCGGACGGGCTTGGCGTCCTGGGCGCAGGTCTGGGGCAGCGCCAGGCGTAGGCGGAAGTAGAAGCGGCTGCCCCGCCCGGGCGAGGAAGTGGCGGCTATCTCTCCGCCCATGAGGTTGACGAGGTTGCGGGCGATGCACAGCCCCACGCCCACGCCGCTGCGGCGTTTGGTCAGCACGTCCTCGGCCAGGGTGAAGCTGTCGAAGATGCATTCCATCTTTTCTTCCGCAATGCCAACGCCCGTGTCCTCCACATGGAACACGAGGTCCACCCCGTCCGGCGCGTGTTCGTCCGGCTGGTCGCCAACTCGCTTGACTGGAGATTGCCCGGTCCCGGGCGGCTCCGCCAGGGTCACGCCCATTTCGATGCGCCCGGCGCCGGTGCATTTGAGCGCATTGCTCATGAGGCAGACCAGCACCTGGCGCACGCGGAACTCGTCGCCGCAGACGCGGTGGGGCACGCCCTGGCGAATGCTCAGCTCCAGCACGAGCCCCTTGAGCTTGGCCTGCACGGAAAAGTTGTTGGCGATGGAGCGCATGAGCTCGGCGAGGTCGAACTCCTTGATGATGGGCTCTATGGCTCCGGCCTCTATGTCCGCCAAATCCAGCAGGTTGTTGATGACATTGGTGAGGCGCACGGCGGAGTCGCGGATGACCTCCAGGCAGTCCTGCTGCTCCTCATCGGGGTCGCTCGCGAGCCCTACCTGGGCCATGCCGAGGATGCCGTTGAGCGGCGTGCGCAGCTCGTGGCTGATGTTGGCCAAAAACTGCGACTTCATCACGTTGGCGCTCTCGGCCATGATCCTGGCGTTCACCAGCTCTTTTTCGCGGCGTATCTGTTGGGTGATGTCCTGGGAGAACTCGGCCAGGGCGTCCACCTCGCCGGAGTCGTTGACCACGGGGTAGATGCACACGGTGCTGGTGCGGTCTTCCAGGTCCTCCTGGTAGCAGATGGGGCTTTTCTCGCGCAGGGCCATGCGCAGCTTGTCGCGGCGCTGGGTGGCGCTTTGTTCGGGCAGGCAGGCGTAGGACGAGGTGCCGATGAGCTCCTGCACGGTGCTGCCCAGGCGTTTAGCCGCTTCGTCGTTCAGGGCCAGGAACACGCCCTGCTTGTCCACGAGTATGGCCGATTCCTGGCTGGCGTTGAGCAGGGCCTTTATCTTGCGCTCGGAGTCGATGACCTTTTTTTCGGAGAGCACGTACTTGGTCACGTCCTCGCGGATGACGATGCCGCCGATGAGCCGGCCGTCCTTTTTGACCGGGATGGCGCGCATGCTCTGGTAGCCGCTCTGCCCGCCGCTGAACTCCGAGGTGAAGATGTTTTCGACCTGGATGGGCTGGCCGTTGAAGACTTCCTCGATGTGCTGGGCCAGCCCGGAACTGACGATGCCCGGCAGGTCGAAGATGGACTTGCCGAGGTAGTCTTCCTTTTGGCGCTTGTCTTTGGCGAAGTTGTGGATGTGCCAGTCGTTGACGAAGGTGATGTCGCCCTGGCAGTTGAAGCACATGATGGAGACCGGAGCCAAGCCCGCCAGTTCCGTGACGTCGCAGAGGGGCTTTTCTTCGGTGTCCGTCTTGGCCATGTTTTCCTCCATCGCAGTGGGGAGGCGGGCTGCGGGAAATACTGCCACTGTATGCTGAGGGTTATAGCAGTTTGTCGGATATGGCAATCTGATTAACGGTCTCCCGACAGCGGGTTGACCAATTATTCAAGCTCTGCCCCGCAGAGGGGTTCGCGTGCCCCGGCTGTCGGCGATAATATCCAATGAATTCAGAGTATGCGGAAAGGCTTGGCGTCCTTTCTGCGCAGACACTGTGACCCTCAGCCCAGGCGCGGGCTGCGGCGGTGCTTCGCGCCGGGCTGCTTGGCCGGGACCAAGGCGTTCCCGCATGCGGACGCGGCCCGCGGCTCCGGCCATGGCGCAGCGCTCCATGGTGCGCTCCGGCTGCGGGGCCGGGAGTGCCTCTCGCCGGGCACTCTGGCGCAGGGCTGAGACGCCGCAGCGGGTACCCCGGGCGCAGAAGCTCTTGCGGCGCAAAAATGCCCGGCGCGGCCCCCCACGTGCAGGCGAGGCGGCGGCGCCGGGCGGTGTCGCTCTACCGGGGCGTCAGCTCCGCGCGGGCCAGGCGCGCGGCCTCGACCATGTTCGTCAGGCTGGCCAGGGTCTCGGGCCAGGCGCGGGTCTTGAGCCCGCAATCCGGGTTCACCCACAGGCGGCTGGCCGGAATGACCTCGGCCGCGCGGCGCAAGAGGTCCAGCATCTCCGCCGTGCCGGGCACGCGCGGGCTGTGGATGTCGTACACGCCGGGGCCGATCTCGTTGGGATATTCAAAGCGGCGGAAGGCCTCCAAAAGCTCCATGCGGCTGCGGCTGGCCTCGATGCTGATGACGTCCGCGTCGAGCCGGGCGATCCACTCCACGATCTCGTTGAACTCGCAGTAGCACATATGGGTGTGGATCTGCGTTTGCGACGCGGCCCCGCCCACGGCCAGGCGAAAGGCGTCCACGGCCCAGAGCAGATAGGCGTCCCAATCCGCGCGCCGCAGGGGCAGGCCCTCGCGCAGGGCGGGCTCGTCGATCTGGATGGCCTTGATGCCCGCGGCCTCCAGGTCGCAGACCTCGTCGCGCAGGGCCAGGGCGATCTGCCTGCAGGTCTCGGCC
>Ga0209373_10002509_pt1 | contig 18299 bp, 16 predicted proteins | sample Higcelweek5metaG_FD_187173 | JGI IMG/M metagenome (GOLD analysis project Ga0209373, IMG submission 187173) | Freshwater pond sediment microbial communities from the University of Edinburgh, under environmental carbon perturbations - High... | ecosystem: Environmental > Aquatic > Freshwater >... | reverse complement strand
TTCGTGTTTGAGCGGAGCGTGCAGCCAGCCTCCGCCTTGGGGACTGAACCATGCGCATTCTGCTGAGCATACCGAGCCTGGCCACAGGCGGGGCGGAACGCCAGTTCGCGGCTTTGGCCTCCGGGCTGGCGGCGCGCGGGCACGATGTGCTGGCCGTGATCCTGGGCCGGGGCGGAGTCCTTGCGCAGTCCTTGGGCCTTGCCAGGCTGGTTGAGCTGGGCAAGACCTCCCGCTGGGACGGCCCGCGCGTCGCGCTTGCGCTGGCTGCAGTGCTGCGGCGGGAGGCACCGGCCGCGCACTATGCGTTTTTGCCCAGTTGTTGCGTGCTGGGCGGGCTCCTTGCGCCGTGCTTCCCCGCCACGCGGCTTGTGTTCGGCGTGCGCGCCTCCAATGTCGAGGGGCTGCGCCCTGCCGGGCGGCTGTTGCACCGGCTGGAGGCCTGGCTTTCCCGCCGCGCCGACCTTGTCGTCGCCAACTCCCGCGCCGGGCTGCGCCATTGCTTGGGGCGTGGTTTCGCCGCAGCGCGCTCGGCCGTGGTGCCGAACGGCATCGATACGGAACGTTTCCGCCCAGATCGAGCCTCGGGAGCGGAACTGCGCAGGAAGTGGGGCGCATGCGAAGGGCGACGGCTTATTGGGCTGGCGGCGCGGCTTGATCCCATGAAGGACCATGGGTTGTTTCTGGAGGCTGCGGTCCGGCTTGCGGCGCAACGGCCTGAGGCTCGCTTCGTGTGCGTGGGCGGCGGGCCTGCCGCATATTCCGCGTCCCTGCGGAACAGAGCGGAGGCGCTGGGGTTGGCCGGGCGGCTTGTGTGGGCCGGCGAGCAGACGGACATGGCGGCGGTCTATAACGCTCTGGATGTCTTTTGCCTGTGCTCGGCCTATGGCGAGGGGTTTCCCAACGTGCTGGGCGAGGCCATGGCCTGCGGCGTGCCGTGCGTGGCCACGGGTGTGGGCGATGCCGCGCTGGTGCTGGGCGGAACGGGCGTGGTGACGCGGCCTGGCGACGCTGCCGGGCTTGCCGCCGGGCTTGCGGCCATGCTGGCGCGCACGGAGCAAGCTGGCGGGGCAATCAGTGAGGCCTGCCGGGAGCGCATCGTGAAGGAATTTTCCGCCGCGCGCATGATTGCGGCCACGGAAGCTTTGTTGCTCGGATTGTAGGGGAGTGCTGGGCGCGTTGGCGGAGGTTAAAAAAAGAGCCGGGCAGGCCCCCCACCTGCCCGGCAGACACGTCGGTCCAACCGACGCGGCCGCCGGGAACGTTGCCGCCCGGCGCACGGCGTGATTTAAACAATATCCGTACCAAATAAGTCAAGTACAAACATCTTAGTGCATTACGTAGAAGAACGAAGAAAAGAAGGCTTTAGACTGGTCAAAAAGTCGCCCTTGCAGTATGCTTAATCCGGAATCGTTCCGGTTTTGCCAGAATTCGGGACAGGGGGGAGAAACCCATGGCCACCGTGCTTGTGGTGGATGACGACGATCTATTCCGCGAGTTGCTCTGCACCTCGGTGGAGCGGCATGGCCACACGGCCACGGGAGCCGGGAGCCTGGCCCAGGCCCGCCGCGCCCTCGCCGATCAGGATGTGGATGTGGTCTACCTGGACGTGCGCCTGCCGGACGGCTCCGGCATCGAGGCGCTGGAAAGTTTGCGCGCCAGCCTGGACCCGCCGGAAGTCATCATCGTCACCGGCCAGGGCGACCCGGACGGCGCGGAACTGGCCTTGCGCTGCGGCGCGTGGGACTACATTGAGAAGCCGGCCTCCGTGGACCGCATGGCCCTGCCCATGCTGCGCGCCTTGTCCTACCGGGCGGAAAAACGCAGGCACCGCATCCCGGCCCTGCCGGAAACATCCGGCATTGTGGGCAAAAGCCCACGGCTGGCGGCCTGCCTCTCGCAGGCGGGGATGGCCGCAGCAAGCGGCGTGGACGTGTTTATCACCGGCGAAACCGGCACAGGCAAGGAGATCTTCGCCCGGGCTATCCATGCCAGCGGCAGCCGGCCGCAAAGCCCCTTTGTGGTGGTGGACTGCACGACGCTGCCCGGCACCCTGGCCGAAAGCGTGCTTTTCGGGCACGAGCGCGGCTCCTTCACCGGGGCGGACCGCAAGCAAACCGGCCTTATTGAGCAGGCCGACGGCGGCACCTTGTTCTTGGACGAGGTGGGCGAATTGCCGCTTGGCGTGCAGGCGAAATTTTTGCGCGTGCTGCAAGAGCGCAGCTATCGGCCGGTGGGCGGGGGGCAGGTGCGCAAGAGCGACTTCCGCCTGGTGGCCGCCACCAACCGGGACTTGGCGGCCATGGCCGAGCGGGGGGAATTCCGCCACGATCTGCTGTACCGCCTGGGAGCTTTTTCCCTGGAGTTGCCGCCACTGCGCGAGCGCGACGGCGACATCCAGGCCCTGCTCGACTGGCGCTTGTCCAACCATGCGGCGCGCTCCGGAAACGCAAGCCCGACGCCCAGCCCGGAGTATCTGGAGTTGCTGCTCTCCCACCATTGGCCGGGCAATGTGCGCGAATTTCTGCAAACCGTGGACATGAGCCTTGTCGCAGCGCATGGCGAACAAGTGCTGCTGCCCCAGCATCTGCCGCTGGAACTGCGTGTGCGGCTCATGCGTGGCCGGGTGGCCTCGCGCGCGTGTGCCGCACCGGCTCCCTTGGCCTCAACCGTCGGTGGCATTCGGCCTTGGCGCATGCACCGAGCCGGGATTCTGGTAAAAGCGGAGAAGGACTATTTCGTCGCGCTCATGGCCTTTTCCGGCGGCGATGCCGCCTTGGCGTCTGAACTGTCCGGACTCAAGTCCGCAAGGCTTTATGAATTGCTGGGCAAGCATGGACTCGTGCGGGGGCGGCGTGGAGGAGATGTGATTCCGGAAATTCCGGAATAGGCCCGCTTTTATGGGCGTTCAGTGCTGCTCGAGCGGTGTGAGAGCCTTGCTCCGTGTTGCATTGCGGTGTTTGGAACGGAATTTGATTATAAGTGATGTTGCGCGGGCTCAAGGGGCTTTAGGCCATGACCGCCCGTCAACTGGAGGGACCCTTGATGGCCAAAATCCTCATAGCCGAAGATGACCCCATCTCCCAACGCTTTGTCTCCGCCATTGTGGAACGCATGGGCCACTGCCCCGTGGTGAGTCCAAACGGTCGGCACGCGTGGGAGGCCTTGAACGCTGAAAACCGTTTCGCCATGCTCATCACCGACATCATGATGCCCGGCATGGACGGCACCACCTTGATACGCACCATGCGAGCGGACGACCGCTTCAAGGATCTGCCCGTCGTGGTGATGTCCGCCTTCATTGGCGTGAGTGAGATTTCCGGCCTGCTCGGGATCGGCGCCACGTGGTTCATGCCCAAGCCGGTGGACCGCACGGTGCTGGAGGATTATGTGAAGCGGGCCTTGGAATAGGCCCGCAGGCGAGGCGAGGTCCATGCGACATCTCTTGGCTGCGCGCCGGGCCCCTGGCAGGGTTCAGCCGTGGCGCCCAGCGGGCTGTTGCGCCCGGCGCGGGTTACTTGCGCGCGTGATTCAGCTTTTGGCGTTGCTCTGGCTCGCGGGCGTTCTGCCTGGCTTGCCTGGCCGCGTTCTTGCCGCCGCACCCGCAAACAACGAACTGGTTGCTGTCGTTCCTGCCAGTTTGCCCCCTCTTTATTATCTCGACGCGGCGGGAACCCCCACAGGGTTTGCCGTGGAGGCCTTGCGCCAGGTGGCCGCCCACGCGGGATACCAGTTGCGCGTCATCGTCGCAGCAAACCCGCAGGAGGCCCGCCGCCTGGTGGATCAAGGCGTGGCGCAGGTGCTTCCCGGCATGGGCGTCAGCGATGAACGCGCACTCCGCTTTCTGTTCACCCGGCCCATCGAAACCCAGCCCGTGCACATATACACGCGCGCCAACAGCCCTTGGCGCGAGGATTTGGCCTCTTTGAGGGGGGTGCGGGTTTCGGTGCTTGCGGCAAGCATACCGCATGACCTTTTGAGCAAGGACCCGGAGATCATTCTGCTGAAGTCGCAGTCCTTGTCTCAGGCCATGTTCGATCTGATTTCCGGCGAGACGGACGCCCTTGTGTTCCAAAGTCCGTTGGTGGATTTCACCGCCAGCGCCGCCGGCCTTTCCAGCAAGCTGGCCCGCAGCGCGAAACCGTTGTTTGAGGTGAGCCGCGCCTTTGCGGTAACTCCCGGAAGGCCGGACGTTTTGGCCCGGCTGGACACGGCCTTGAGCGCGTACCGAGATACGGCGGAATTCCGCTTGCTCTACAAGGCCTGGCACGAAGAGCCCAGTCCGCCGCTGCTGTCTCCAGAGGCCTTGTGGATCGTGGGCGGGCTTTTCGTGGTCCTGGTCGGTTCGTTGCTGCTGTGGCGGTACGTTTCGCTTTTGCGCATGAACCGCAAGCTTCTCACCGCGCTGAGCGCCCGCGACCAGGCCCTTGCCGAGCTGCGCTTGACTCAGGAGCGCGTGGAGACGCTCTTCACCCTGACGCACATGGACGCGGCGGATGCCCGCGCGATCACCAGCTTCGCCTTGGACGAGGGCGTCCGCCTGACCGGCAGCGAACGGGGTTTCCTGCTTTTTATCGAGAATGACACGGTGGACCTGAAGAACGCCCAGTGGTCGGCGCATGGCAAACCCCTCCCGGTGGACCTTCCCACGCCTTCCTATCCCATTTCAGAAGCGGGGTTGTGGGCCGACTGCGTGCGCACCAAAACACCTCTGGTGGTGAACGACTATGCATCCTGCGGCTGTGGCAAAGGCCTGCCTGCAGGCCACGCTCCTCTGAGCCGCGTCATGTCCGTGCCCATGGTGGCGGATGACAAGGTGGTGGCTGTTTTCTGCGTGGCCAACAAAAGCACCCCCTACGACGAGAACGACACCCGTCAGCTCCAGCTTTTCCTGGTGGGCCTGTGGCGCGTGCTCCAGGCCCGCCGCGACGAGGAAACCATCCGCCAGGCCAGGGATTACGCAGAGGGCCTTGTGGAAGGCACCAACGCCATTTTGGTGAGCATGGACACAGAGGGCAATGTGACCTTGTTCAATGCCGCGGCAGAGGGCATCACCGGCTTCACGCGGGAGGAGGTTCAGGGACGCAACTGGTTCGCTTTCATGCTTCCTGAGAACATGGGCGAAACCAGCGCCGCCTTGTACCGCGACTTCATGGCCGGGCGCGTCGCCCTGCCCAGGCAGCACGAGGGCGTGCTGCGCACCAAGGACGGGCGTCTGCGCCATATTTCCTGGCAAATCAGCCTGACCCGTCAAGGTGATGCCGTTACGGGGACCATAGCCTACGGCATCGACACCACAGAGCGGAAGCAGGCCGAGGCCGAACTCCGCCGCTTGCACAGGGCCATCGAGCAAGCCGCCGAGGGCGTGCTCATTGCGGACGAGTCCGGGGCCATCCTGTATGCCAACCCATCTTTTGAGCGCATGACCGGCCTGACGCGCGCCAACGCGCTGCTCAAGGGGCAGCAATCCGTGTTTGATTTGGACATCTGCGTGCTGGACCACCACAGCTCCGCCATTCAGGGAGAGGGGCAGGAGGGAATTTGGCGCGGCACCTGCATGTTCACCCGGCCCGGCGGCACGCCGGCCGAGGTGGAATTCACCGTGTCGTCCATCCGCAGCCGCGCCGACCGCCTGGTGAGCTACGTTGCCGTGTGCCGAGACGTGACGGAAAAGCGGATGCTGGAGCATCAGCTTTGGCAGGCCCAAAAAATGGAAGCCCTGGGTACGCTGGCAGGTGGAATCGCGCACGATTTCAACAACCTGCTCGCGTCCATCATGGGCTTCACCGAACTGGCCTTGGATGACATGCCGAAGGAGTCGCGCGGGCGCGCCTGTTTGGACCGCGTGCTGGGGGCCAGCCTGCGCGCCCGCGAGCTGGTGCGGCAGATCCTCTCCTTCAGCCGCCGCAGCGAGCACAAGCTGCGGCATCTGCGCGCCGACGCCGTGGTGGCCGAGGCCCTGAAGCTTCTTGAAGCCTCTTTGGCCAAAAACATCGACATCCAAAGCGAACTTGGAGCCGGGGCCGTCATCTTGGCCGATCCTTCGCAAATCCATCAGATTGTCATGAACCTGTGCACCAACGCGGCCCAAGCCATGGAGGGCGCGGGCGGACGGCTTCTGGTGCGCACCAGCGCCGCTCCGCTGCCCGCAGAGCTCGCCGCAAGGCATCGCCTGCCCTCGGGCGAATATCTGGTGCTGTGTGTGGAGGACCAGGGGCCTGGCATAAGCCCGGAGCACCTGGGCCGTATTTTTGATCCCTTCTTTACGACCAAGGGACCCGGCGAGGGCACGGGCCTTGGCTTGGCCGTGGTGCACGGCATCGTGACCAGCCTTGGCGGGGTGGCGTGGGCGGAAAGCGATCCCGGCCATGGCGCGCGTTTTCAGATTCTTTTGCCCACGCAGCCAGGCGGCGAGGATCTGCCCCGCAAGTCCTCGCCAGGCGACCTGCGCGGACACGAACGCATTTTGCTTGTTGACGACGAGCCCGACATGCTTGAGCTGGGACGCCAAGCCCTCACTCCTCTTGGGTATAAGGTGACCACAGAGCATTCGCCCGAAGCGGCCTTGCGCATTCTTCTTGGCGCGCCGCACGCCTTCGATCTCGTCATCACCGACATGAACATGCCCAGAATGACCGGGTTGCAGCTTGCCCAGGGCCTGCGCCCGGTTTGCCCCAATCTGCCGATCATACTCATCACCGGCTTCAGCAGAACCATCCCCCTGGACCGCCTGGAATCCCTTGGCGCGGTCCGGCTTCTGCCCAAGCCTTTTTCCACGGGCGAGCTGGCCCAGGCCGTGCGCCAGGCTTTCGCTTCGAGAACGGGAGGGGACGCATGACCCAATGCATTCTTGTGGTTGACGACGACGGCGACGTGCGCGAATTGATGTGTCGCATGCTTGAGCAGGACGGCTATCGCGTCGTTCCCGCAAACGGCGGGGAGCAGGCTTTGGAGCAGGTGGAGCGGCTCGATCCGGATCTGGTCATCACCGATGTGGTTATGCCTGGCGTGGACGGGTTCGAGGTGCTCTTGAAGCTGCGGAACCTGGCTCCCCGGGCCCAGGCCTTGGTCGTCTCGGGCGGCGGCCGCGTCGGGCCGGATATTTATTTGGAAACGGCAAAACGGCTGGGCGCCCGCGCCGTTCTGCGCAAGCCCTTCACCCGGGCCGAGATGCTTGAAGCCGTGCGCCAAGCCCTTCGTCCGCAAACATCCCCCCAACCCTCCAGGCAGGAGCCATAGCCATGCAATCAGACATAGAACCATTGGCCGACGCCTTTGTGCGCCAATCCATAGCCGCCGCAAAAAACCGTGTCCGCGCCCAAAAGGCCGCACAGGAGAAAGATCCCTCCCAGGCATTGTTCCTGGCCTTGGCCCAGGGGCAGGAGGTACAGGCTAAAAAGGCGCTGCTTCTGCTTCGCGGGCGTATCGGCCTCACGGCGGAGAACATGGCCGAGGCCCTGCAGGAATCTCGTGAGATGGCCGTGGAGACCCTGCCCTGGACCGTGCTGGCCCAGGCCGAGGGGGACCGCGCCGCGGGAGCGCTTTTGGTGCAGATGGCCCGCGCCTTGGCTAGCCATCTGGCCGTGCATGAAGCAAGCGCGGGCGGGGAAACGGTGTATTATGTTTGCGCCATTTGCGGGCATATCCATGCCGGGGCGGACCCCGGGCGTTGCCCCGTGTGCCAGGCCTTGCCGGAGAAATTTGTGGCCGTGCAGGCCTAGGGACAAGGAAGCTGCCGCGCCATGCTGTTTGAAGCCCTGCACTATGCCCGCGCCCGCCTTGGCGGCGAGCCGAATCCCCACGGCCATTTGACCGAGCTTGTGGGCATTTGGGCCAGGCACCGGCGTCAGCGCCAGGCTTGGGCCGGGCATTTGGCGCGCGCCAGGGCCTTGTGCCTTGCCGCAGCCGAGGCCACGCCCCCGCAGGCGCGGCGCACGGCCCTGGTCTATGGCGGGGGGATTTTGAACGATGTGCCTCTGGGACAGCTTTCAACCTTGTTCCGCCGCGTCGTCCTGGCGGACATGGCCTTTTTGCCGCACACGGTGCGCACGGCCAAGGCCCTGGGAAACGTGACCCTGGCGCATGTGGATTTGACGGGTGTTTTGAGCGCCCCGCCGTTGGCGGAGCTTTCGGAAGCTTGTGCGCTGGCGCCGGATTTGACCCTGGGGCAGGCTGACGCGGATTTCGCGTATTCCGCCAATGTGCTGTCGCAATTGCCGCTGGCGCCCTTGCAGGCGCTCGGGCGGCGCAGCCCGGCTCCTGATTTGGAACAGTTCAGCGCCTGCGCCGCTTCCCTGGTGCGCGCGCATTTGGCGGCCCTGGCGGCGCTGCCGTGTCCGGCCTGCCTGGTGGCGGACATCCTTGAACGGGGTCTGGCCGGCGGCGAGGTGCGCTACGAGGACGACCTGTTGTTTGGCGTGGACCCCGCTTTGCCCGGAGAGACCTGGATTTGGCGGCTTGCCCCGCGTGGCGAGGCACACCCGGAATTCGACATTGAACGCCAGGTGCTCGGCGTCGGGGATGCGCATGCCTCCCGGCCGGATGCCGAGGGAGACAGCCATGTCTGACAAGGGCCACGATGACTCCGCCGAGACGCGGGCCGCATCTCCGGCTTCTGGCGCGCAGATTCCTTCCGCAGAGGTATCGTCCTCACATCGGGTTTCCCCGCCGCCCTTGCCGCCGGATCCGGCCCTGTGCCTGGAAAACGATTCCGTGCGCCTGCGCACCCTGGAGCAGCGCGTGCACCAGAAGATCGAGGACGCCGAGGGCTACGGCTTCAATCTGGACGAGCAGCGCATGCTCAATGCCTTCTTCGACCTGGCCCAGGAGTACGACTCGCGCCGGGATCTGCTCACCATTTGCGTGCTGCTGCCCATGATCTACTTCCATCAGGAGGTGCGTGTGTACCTGCGCACCTCGGAGCAATCCTGGCGTTTGGCCCGCAGCCTCTCGCTGCCGGCCGATCTCCCGGTAGGCGAACCTCCTTCCGTCTCCGCCGTGCGCGGAGCGCATTTCTACGCGCCCATCAAGGGCCGCAAAGATACCGCCGAGCTTATGGGCTTCCCTCTGGAGCACGGCATTCTTGGCTGGATAGAGGTGGTCGGAGGGGCGGTCCTTTCTCCCAAGCACCAGCTGTTTTATGAGAAGTTTGCCGGGCGCATGGGCTACCAGATGCACAACCGCATGGCCCGGGCCAAGAACCGTGAACACCTCACCTTCATCCAAAATCTGGTGGCCGACATCGGGCACAACGTCATTGTGCCCAACATGACGTTCAAGCTGTTCTTCAACCGTCTGCGCGGCTCCATTTCCGCTTTGGAGCGGCTCATCCTCGAGGCGCCCCTTGATGCGCCACGGCAGTACCTGCTGGAGCTCGATGTGCTGCAGACGCGCATGCGCGCCCAGTACGAGGAGATAAACCGGCACTACGAGCAGACCAGCCTGTTTCTTGAAACGCTGCTGCGGCGCAGGCACTTTGAGGAAGGCCGCTACGTGCTGGAGAAACGTCTGGTGAACCTGCGGCAGCAGGTGGTGGAGCCGCAGGTGGAGCGCTTCCGGCCCCGGCTGAGCGACCGCGGCGTGAGCATAGACCTCTCCATGGGCGGCATACCGGACAAGCCTGTCATGCTGATGGCCGATTTGGGGCTGGTGGCCCAGGTGTACGCCAACCTCTTCTCCAACGCCGTCAAGTACACCCGCGCGGTTGTGGGGCCGGACGGCCTGGCCAGGAAGTTCATGGCCTACGGGTGGTCCGTGCAGCCGGATGTTTTCGGGCCCGGGCGCAATGGCGTGAAGCTCAACGTCTTCACCACGGGGCCCGTCATACCGGAGGACGAGCGCGGCCAGCTTTTCCGGCCCGGTTTTCGCGCCAGCACCACCGGGCAGGAGCACGGCACGGGCCAGGGGCTGGCCTTTGTGCGGCAGGTGGTGGCCTTGCACGGCGGACAGGTGGGGTACGAGGCCGCGCCCTTGGGCAACAATTTCTTCATCATCCTGCCGTTGGAGAACGAAGAAGGTTAGCAGCGCCGCGAAGTGAGGAGCTTGCGCCTCGTCGTGGCGTCTTGCCGTGCCGGGTCGACGGCAAGCTCAAGGTTCGGCAAGGAGTCGGTCTTTTTCGCTGTCCGCCCGCGACCTTCATGCTGATGCAGGCATGCAACGCGGCTTCCAGAGGGTTCTTGTTCATGCGGCAATTCGCCCACCTCGTCCAAGAACAAGGTGCCGCCGACACGCGCACCTTGGCGCCGCTTCCGGTGACGAGGCATTTCTTCCGTCTCCGTTAGGTGACCGCTCCGTCTCATTTTTCCCGTCCGTTGCTTCGCATCCGCAATTGAAAGGCCCGGAACGTTTGCGCGTCCCGGGCCTTTCAATTTGAAGCATGTGGAAGGCCAGGAAGAAGTCCCGGCCGCGAGCAGCGTTGTCTACCCTACCCGCACTTGGTGTAGCCGCACTGCTTGCAGCAGTGGCAGCCTTCCTCAAAGGTCAGGGCCTCGCCGCATTCCGGGCACGTTTCCTTGCCCAGGGCGTTAGCGTGGGCGTTGGCGTGCTTCTCGCCGGTCATGTAGCGGTTCTCCAGCACCCAGGCCACGGCGTCGGGGATGGACTGGAGCAGTATCTTCTTCTGGAACTTGGGGTGCTCGCCGCCGATGCCCTTGAGCTGCTCGACGATGTCGCGCACTTCGACGCCGCTGCGCAGGGCCAGGGACACAAGGCGTCCGATGGCCTCGGCCTTGGCGGTGATGGACTTGCCGGATTTGCCGATGGTGGCGAAGACCTCGAACGGCTTGCCGTCTTGCTCATTGATGGTGAGGTAGAGCGCGCCCAGGCCGGTGTCGACCTTCTGGGTGAAGCCGTAGACGATGTCCGGGCGCTTGCGCACCACGGTCTTGGGCTTGCCCTCGCTCTCGCTGTCCTTCTTCTCTTGGCCGTCGCCGGTGCACAGAACCTGGGAGGCCTTGCAGCCGTCGCGGTACACGGTGACGCCCTTGCAGCCGTACTCGTAGGCCTTCCAGTAAATGTCCCAAATGTCTTCCTGGCTGGCGGAGCTGGGCAGGTTCACGGTCTTGGAGACGGCGTTGTCCGTGTATTTCTGGAACGCGGCCTGCATCTTGAGGTGCCAGATGGGCTCAATGTCCATGGCGGTGACGAAGATGCGGCGGATGTCGGCGGGGAGGTAGTCCATGGACTGGATGCTGCCGCCCTTGGCGACCTCTTCCATGAGCTTCGGGCTGTAGGCCTCGGCCTTTTTCAGCGCCGCCTCGAAGAAAGGGTTCACCTCCACCAGCTTGTCGCCGTCCATGACGTTGCGCACGAAGGACAGGGCGAAGAGCGGCTCGATGCCGGACGAGCAACCCGCCAGGATGGACAGGGTGCCCGTGGGCGCGATGGTCGTGGTGGTGGCGTTGCGGTAGGGCCCCTGCTTTTTCGCGGCGTAGGTGCTGCCCTCGTAGGCCGGGAAGGCGCCGCGCGTTTCCGCCAGGGCCTTGCTGGCCAGTTTGGACTCGTCCTGAATGAAGCCCATGAGCTTCTCGGCCAGGGCGACGCCCTCCTGGGAGTTGTACGCCACGCCCAGCTGGTACAGCAGGTCGGCGAAGCCCATGAGGCCAAGACCGATCTTGCGGTTGGTGCGCACCATGTCGGTGATTTGCGGCAGGGGGTAGACGCTGGCCTCGATGACATTGTCGAGGAAGTCCACGCCCTGGTGGATGACGGTGCGCAGGCCGTCCCAGTCGATGCGGTCGTGGGCGGTTTCGTCGTAGAAGGCGGCCAGGTTGATGGAGCCCAGGTTGCAGGCCTCGTACGGCAGCAGGGGCTGCTCGCCGCAGGGGTTGGTGGCTTCGATTTCGCCCAGCTGCGGCGTCGGGTTGTCGCGGTTGATGCGGTCGAGGAAGACCATGCCGGGATCGCCCGATTCCCAGGCTTTTTGCACCAGCATGGAGAAGACTTCCCGCGCTTTCAGGCGGTCGCGCACTTCGCCGTTGTTCGGGGCGATGAGGTCGTATTCCTCGTCCTTGTCCACGGCCTGCATGAAGGCTTCGGTAAGGCCGACGGAGAGGTTGAAATTGTTCAGCTCGCCCTCGTGCTCCTTGGCCCGGATGAAGCGCAGGATGTCCGGGTGGTCCACGCGCAGAATGCCCATGTTGGCGCCGCGGCGGGTGCCGCCCTGCTTGATCTGCTCCGTGGCGGTGTTGAAGATGCGCAGGAAGGAGAGCGGACCGGAGGCCACGCCGCCGGTGGAGCCCACGCGGGAATCCGTGGGGCGCAGGCGCGAAAAGGAAAAGCCCGTGCCGCCGCCGGACTTGTGGATGAGCGCGGCGTGCTTCACGGCATCGAAAATTTCCTCGATGGAATCGCCGACGGGCAGCACGAAGCAGGCGGCCAGCTGGCCCAAATCCGTGCCCGCGTTCATGAGCGTGGGCGAGTTGGGCAGAAACTTGAAGCTGGTGAGCAGCGTGTAGAATTCCAGCGCCCGTTCCGCCACCTTGGCTTTGCCGCCCTTGAAGTTGGCCTCCTGGGCCGCGATCTTGGCCGCAACGCGCCAGAAAAGCTCCCTCGGCAGCTCATAGGGCTTGCCGTCCGGGCCCTTGCGCAGATAGCGGCGGGAGAGCACCACCTTGGCGTTCTCGTTTAAAACGACATCAGGCAGATCGGCCGGCATCGGAGGCAAGGTTTGGGGCATATGGGCTTCCTTCAAAGTGGTTGGATTCCAACCGGAGTTCTCTCCGGGTATTGTTTTGGAAAATCACGCAAGTGCTGATATTGTCTGCGTACTATCAACATTCTCTAGAATAATCCATAACCCGCAAAAGCAGCAACACCAAGGGATTTGGATGAAAATCCGCACCTGACAAGGGCTCCTGGGCAGCAGATTTTTTTACTTTCTAGGAAAAATTCTCAGCAATATCCTCAAAGCCCAATGCACGGATTACGCTGTTTGATAGGAGCATGCCCGCGCGGGTGAGACGGAGGCGTTCCGGGGTCAACTCCACCAACCGGGAACGCATGAGCTGCTCCAGCAAATCCGCGTGGATGCCAAGCAGGTCGAGTCCGGTTCGCGCCTTGTGCGCGGCCAGGTCGAGGCCGTCCGTGGTGCGCAGGCTGAGCATGAGCGCCTCGCGGGCGCGGACTTCCGGGGGAAGGCCCTCGCGATTCGCCTGGCCGGCCGTGCCTGCCCGCACGAGCGCCTCCCATGCGTCCATGTTTGCGGGATTAGCCCACCGCAAGGCCTGCGCGCTGTCCGGCGATGTCATGGTGGACACCGCAGCGGGGCCGAAGCCCAGCACATCGCATCCCTGCCAGCAGGCCAGGTTGTGGCGGCATTGCCGCCCTGGCCGGGCGAAGTTGGAAATTTCATACTGCCCGTATCCGCTGGCCTCCAGGAGCTCTGCCCCGCGCAGAAACATTTCGGCTTGGGCGTCTTCGCCCGGCAGGGTGGCCAGCGTGTGCGCAGCGGCCGCAAGGGGCGTGCCGGGCTCAATGGTCAGCCCGTAGCAGGAAAGGTGCTCCGGCTCCAAGGCCACGGCCTGGCGCAGGGTCTTGAGCCAGTCCTCGGGCGTCTGTCCTGGAAGGCCGAAAATGAGGTCCAGGCCGATGTTGTCAAAGCCTGCCTCACGGGCGTCGTTGTAGGCGCGCAGCGCTTGCCGCGCATCGTGGATGCGGCCCAACGCGGAAAGGGTTGTGTCGTTCAGGCTTTGCACGCCGAGGCTCAGGCGGTTCACGCCGAGAGCGCGGGCGGTGCGCAGCAGTTCAAAATCCGCTGAATCCGGATTGGCTTCCATGGTGATCTCGGCATCTGCCGCGAGGAGGAAGCGTTCGCGCAACAGGCTCAAGACGCGCGTCAGCCCTTGCGGACCGAGCAGGCTCGGAGTGCCGCCGCCGAAAAACAGGCTTGGCGCCGGGCCGGAGTTCAGGCTGGGCGCCCACGTCCCGGCTTGCTGCCGCATCTCCATCGCCAGCGCGGAGAGATATCTGGAGAGCATCCCCCGGTCCGGTCCGCCAGGGCCGACAGGCACGGAGAAGAACGCGCAGTAGCTGCACTTTGCCCGGCAAAAGGGTGTGTGCACATAAAGGGTAGGCGGCTGGCGCATGGCCTAGCGGGTGTATCTGCGCGCGCCCAGGTAGCGTTTGGCCCAGTAGCCGTCGCTCATGTTGGCCTCGGAGATGCCGCGACCTGGCCTGGGGCTGTGCACGAACACGCCGTCCTCCATGTAGATGCCGACATGCCAGCGGCCCCGGCGGTTGATCTTGTAGAAGACGAGGTCGCCGGGCTTGAGCGCGCTGCGGGGAACGGGGTGGCCGATCGCATACTGCTCCGCCGCGCTGCGCGGCAGGCTTATGCCATGCTGGCGGAAGGTCCACTGGGTGAAGCCGGAGCAGTCGAAGCCGGTGCCAGGCGTGCTGCCGGCGCGCCGGTAGCGGCGTCCCTTCTGCGTCAGACCGGTGCGGACGACATCCAGGCCGAGAGAAGGCGGCAGCTTGGACAGGCGCTCCAAGCGGGCTTCCACTTCGAGGTCGTCCAAGGTGGGAAATTCGGGAATGTCCGTGGCCTTGGGCGGTGCTTCAGCCAGTCCGGGCAGTCGCAGGGAGCCGGTTCTGCCGGGCGGCGTCAGGGGCACTTTGCCAGGGAGCGGTCCGGGGAGTTCCTGCGCCGGACTGATGACGTAGCGCTCTGAGCTGGGGAGGTTCTGCTCCGCCAACAGGCCTGCGTTTTCGGCGCTGATGGGGTCCGGGCCTGCGGAAGAAGGGCGCACGGATGAAGGCAGGGGGGCGCATGCGGCGTAAAAAAGCATCCCGGCCATAAGGCTCAGGATGCGGGCGGTCCGGAATTTCCGGCCAAGGGGGGTGCTGTAGCGGGCGGAGCGCCCGCGCTTTGGATGTGTCACGTACTCTGTTGCTCCTTGGGGCCGCTCCGGTCAGGGTTCCAGCGGGAAGGCTCCTGCTGGGTGGGGGGATGACGCTGGACGGCCAAGTGCCGGGGTCCGGTTCGCAGGCCAGCCAGGATGGGGCAGGCGGGATAAAGAAGGCGTCGCCGGAGCGCGGTTCGAGGAGCTATAGCCTGAATTGCACCCCCGCGCCAAGCGAAAAAGCGCACTCCAACCGTTGTGCAAGTAGTTGCCCACGACCTTGGCTGGACGTCTCCGCACCTCTTGACCTCGCCGCATCAACGGTCTATCGGTTAGCGCGAAAGCTTTTACCTGCAACGTGTTTCATGCAGCATCGGCAAGCGTCGATTATCTGAGGCGATAGCGGCGGGGGTGGCTCAATGACGGCGCAGACATACACGCATAGGGATCTTGCCCGCGAGCTTGGGGTCTCTGAGACCACGATAAAAAGCTACCGCAGCAAATTCCCCACTTTTCTGCCCGTTGCCCGGGAAGGAAAGCCCGTGCGTCTGCACCCGGAGGCCTTGACCGTCTGTCTGCGTATCCGCGATCTCTTTGCGGATGGCTTGTCGATACTGCAAACTACGCAGATTTTAAAGGCTGAATTTAAAGAATATCCGTTGAATCGACGCTTGCCGATCAGCTCTGTCCGCCCGGTCGTCGGAGGGGCGGGAGCCGGGGTGGAGCCGCCTGCTGAAGAGGCCCACACGGCAGCTTTGGCGGAGCGCATTGACGCCCTGGCCAAGGGACAGGCCCAGGCGCAGGTCCGCATGGAGCAGCTGGAGGCCGAGGTTCGCAATCTCGCCACCCTGGAGGCCGCGTCCAAGGCCTTGGTGGCGGAGCTTGTGGCCGAACTGCGGTCCGCGCGCGCCAGTGTTTCGCCTGTTGGCTCATCCGTTTCGTTCTCCGGCGCTTCCTCCGCTGCTGGTGCTGCGCAAGGCGCCCAGTCCGGCCAAGCTCCGGGCGAAGGAAGGACGGCGGAGACGTTCCCGGTGCCGCCGCCTCCGGCTTCAGCCGCGACGCTTGAAGCGCATCCTGACGACGGGCCGACAGTGCTCACCGCCCGCAGGATCGTCACCGTGCATGGCGCGGCAGGGCCTGTCGCCTCCTATGCCCTGGGGCGCGAGCCCGCGCCCGAACCGCCTTTCCCCGAGCCAGACGCGCCGCCTCCGGCCTTTATGTCGTTGCCCGCGGTCATCCGTTCGGATCGTGGCGACTTCTTGGGCTTGCCGGGCGGCCAGAGCGTGCGCCGTCTGGTCGAAGTGCTTTCGCCGGATGGCGCGGCCGTGACCTGGTTTGCCGAGGGCGCGGACGCCTGGACCTGCTCCATTCCTCTTGGCCGGGCGCAGAAGCGCGAGATGGTTTTTGAGCGCACAACCACGCCGAGGGGCAACCTTGTCGGGCATATCCGGCGCATGCGCATCAATGAGGCTGAGGCCACTCCGGTGCAATTGCAGGAAATTTTCAGACAACTGCGCGACCAGATGGCGTGATTCTCCCCATCAACAGGAGCGAGCATGAAGAGTGTTTGTGTTTTTCTTGGTTCCAACCCCGGCAACAAGCCGGAGTATCTTGCTGCGGCGAAGGCCACCGGCGTTGAGCTGGCCAGGCGCGGCCTGACCACGGTCTACGGCGGCTCCAACGTGGGCCTTATGGGCGCGCTCGCGGATGCGGCCCTTGGCGCAGGCGGCAAGGTCATCGGCATCATTCCGGAGTCGTTGCGGAAAAAAGAGATCGACTACGATGGCCTGACTGAACTGCATGTGGTCGGGTCCATGCACGAGCGCAAGGCGCTCATGGCGAAGCTCTCTGATGGGTTCATCGCTTTGCCTGGCGGCATGGGGACCCTGGAGGAGCTGTGCGAAATCCTCACCTGGGCGCAGCTTGGTTTCCACAAGAAGCCGTGCGGATTGCTCGATGTGGATGGGTACTATGCATCCCTCAGCGCATTTTTCGACAACGCCGTGGCCCAAGGATTCGTCCAGTCCGCGCACCGGGCCATGCTGCTCACCGCAGCCACGCCTGCGGCCTTGATCGACCAGTTCGCGACGTATGTCGCGCCAGTGGTCAATAAGTGGATCGAGCGGCCTCAAGCCTTGTAAGGTTGCCTCGGGCGATTCGGAACGGGGCCGGGCTTACTGCTGCTGCTGCGGAATGCCATCCGGCATTGTGGGCGGCAGGTGCTGATTGCGCTGTTTGAGCACCCAGCTTTTCAGATCCTCCGGCAAGGCGCGCCAGGAGCCTGATCCGTTCCGCCGCCAGGCGGGCAGGCCAAGTTCCGATACCAGCCGCACTATCTGCTTGGGGTTTTCTCCCACGGCTTCGCAGATTGCGCGCGCCCCCTTGATGCAAATGCCGGCATGGATGTCCATGATCGTTTCCATCTGTACGCTCCTTTGTCTTTTGATTTGGTGTGCGTGTGGCGGGTTTGGAGGGTTTGGCCTATGTTATTGTCAGGCGACAATTGAAATGCGCAGTGCCCAAGGCGTCACGCGGATGGTGAGGAGGCCGAGTTTTTTGCCAGTTGCCAGACTTGCCCGGACCGCCTCCGGTTGCAGCCCCGTGCTTTGGCAAATGTGCGTGAACGTTTCGGCGAGCTCTCCGGCCCGCAGGCCGATAGGGACGCCTTCCCGCTCGACAACGCAGGCTTTTCTTGCCGCCTTGAGCATGCACCAGCACCACAGCCGCCAGAGATCGGCATCTTGCCAGAGGCGTGTGGAAAGTGTCTTCCTGGGCAAAAATGTGTTGCTGTTCGCCATGAATTTATTTTGTCAGAATGTTATTTTATTGTCAATATGAGAAGGCATAAACGTATGGACTTGGACAAATTGTATGCTACTAATATGACAGAAGGCTAACGGTGCGCACTCCAGCGCGCACAAGCACAAGGGGGGCGGTTGTGGATTTTACCAGCAATCTTCGCAAGATGCTCTGGTCCAAGGTCGGAGAGAAAGGCAGCTTCGCCAACCGCAAGCGGATGGCCGACGCCTTAGGCGTCGACCCATCGCAGTTGAACAGATTTTTGGAGGGGGAGCGCGGGCTTTCCGTGGATTCGCTGGGGCGCATTTTAGATGGCCTTGGCGCGCGCATCGTGCTGCCTGGCGAAACCGAACCCGTCGATTCGGCGCGGGAAGTCTGCTTTGTGGCGCCGGCTTCTACGGATGCTGAAAGTGATGCAGCGGCTCCAGCAGCACAGGATTATTTTGCCGTGCCCTTGACCTCGGAAGCGGCCGCCGCGATGCCAGGGCGCATTGCGCAGGCCGATATTTTGGGCTGGGTGCTGGTGTGGAGGCATCACGAGTCCGTGCGTTTTCGCACCGATCTTGTGGCCGTGACCATTGCCCCAGGCGAACTTGCCATGGCGCCGACGCTGCATCCTGGCGACGTTGTCCTTGTGGACCGCGCTGAGAAGTCTCCAGACCC
>Ga0209373_10002508_pt1 | contig 18301 bp, 11 predicted proteins | sample Higcelweek5metaG_FD_187173 | JGI IMG/M metagenome (GOLD analysis project Ga0209373, IMG submission 187173) | Freshwater pond sediment microbial communities from the University of Edinburgh, under environmental carbon perturbations - High... | ecosystem: Environmental > Aquatic > Freshwater >... | reverse complement strand
TAAAGAAAGAGAGCAGAAACTTGAAATTTTCATCCCTAACGGACCACGCCTAGGTAATAATGTAATTGAAGCACACGAGGTTTCAAAATCTTTCGGAGATAGACTTTTATTTGAAAATCTTGAATTCAATCTTCCACCGAATGGAATTGTTGGTGTGATTGGCCCTAATGGTGCTGGAAAAACTACACTTTTCCGTATGATTATGGGAATTGAACAAGCCGATAAAGGAACTTTTTCGGTAGGCGATACCGTTGTTATTGGTTATGCCGACCAATCTCATACCGAAATTGATACTGAGAAAACAGTTTTTCAGGTTATTTCTGGTGGTCAAGATGAGATTATGGTTGGCGGACGATTGTTAAATTCTCGGGCTTACGTGTCAAAATTTAATTTTGGAGGTTCGGATCAGGAAAAGAAATGTGGCGTTCTTTCTGGAGGAGAAAGAAATAGGCTTCACTTAGCACTCACCTTAAAATCTGGTGCAAATGTTTTATTGCTCGATGAACCAACAAACGATATCGACGTGAATACTCTTCGTGCGTTGGAAGAAGGTCTTGATAATTTCGCGGGATGTGCTGTTGTTATTTCACACGACCGTTGGTTTCTTGACCGTGTGGCAACTCACATTTTAGCTTTTGAAGGCGATTCTCAAATCAAGTTCTTTGAAGGTTCATTCTCTGAATACGAAGAAAATAAGAAGAAACGTTTGGGCGATTTAACCCCTCACCGTATAAAATATAAGAAGCTTATTAAGTAAGCGCAAAATTAAAAGTAAGGTTTAAATCTTTATTTTGAAAGGAGGAAGAATATTCCTCCTTTTCTTTTTAAGAGCTCTTAAATTCAGCAATTTAAAAGATTTTCATTTTTAGAGCGATTTTATGCAACCGATTGCAAAAGTTTGACCGTTTTATTTATCTTTGTAAATTAGAAAAATTAATCTAGCTTAATGAGATGAATAAAGGTAGAGAAGTAACAATTTACGATATAGCAAAAGAGCTAAATTTATCTGCTTCAACAGTAAGCCGGTCTCTAAAAGGGAATAATGTTATTAAAAAGGCAACCCGAGATAAAGTGACTTCTTGTGCTGAGCGGTTGGGTTATCGCACAAATGCTTTTGCACGAAATTTAAGAAAGCAGAAAACCTATACTATTGGTGCAATTATACCTCGATTAGATAGCAGTTTTATGTCAACATGCCTTGCTGGGATGGAAGAGGTTGCCAACGATAAAGGCTATAATTTAATTATCAGCCAATCTCACGAATCAATTAAAAAGGAAGCCGAAAATGCTAAAACAATGTTCGACAACCGAGTTGACGGAGTTATAGTTTCATTATCGGTTCAAGATTCGGATCTATCTTATTTTAATCAATTTAAAAATAAAAACGTACCAATTGTCTTTTTCGACCGTATACCTTCACAACCTGAGAATGTGTGTGTTGTTGTCGATAACTATAATGCTGCTTATAATGTAGCGAAACATTTGATTCAACAAGGGAGTAAGAGGTTGGTTCATTTGACTATTGATTCTAAGTCGAATGTGTATGTAGATAGATTAGAAGGTTTTAAGCAGGCTGCGATTGATAATAATTGTGATTTTAAAGCATTTTTCATGGATGAAATGAATATTGATTCGGGGCGAAAAGGAGCAAAGCAAATACTTGCTATGGATAAACTTCCTGATGGGATATTTGTTTCGAACGATATGGCTGCCGTTGGCTGCATGTTAGAACTTAAAGATAATGGAATTGAGATCCCATCGCAAATTGCTATTGTTGGTTTTAATAATGATGCAGTTTCAACTATTGTTTCTCCGCAACTTTCAACTGTCTCGTATCCAGGTAGAGAGGCGGGAATTTTGGCTGCCAAAAGTTTGATTGGCTTTTTGGAAGGAGAGCAAGATTATGCCCAAAATGGAAAGGTCGTTTTAAATTCAGAGTTAGTTGTAAGAAAGTCATCTTTTAGGAAAATAAAATAAAGAAAGGGTATTGTTGTGGATAATAAATTGAAAATAAGTGGAATAGTTTTATTTCTGACAATCTTGTTTGTTTCGGGCGTTCATGCTGAAAATGGTTATGAACTTTGGCTTAGGTATAACCCACTCGAAAATCAATCTGTTGCTAACGATTACAAAAAATCGTTGAAAGAGGTTGTTGTTTTTGGAAATTCCGAAACCTCAGAGGCAATAAAAAAGGAACTCAGTATTGGATTAAAGGGTTTATTGTCTGTTGAATACAAAGTCGGCAGCAATGCTGAAGTTGATAATTGCTTAGTTGTTGGAACGCCTAAAAATTCACCTTTTATTGCTCAACTTTCCATAAATGAAAAGCTGCAAAAGTTGGGAGACGAGGGGTATCTTATCTACACAATAGACAAAGGTGCAAAACAGCGAATTGTAATTGCTTCTCAAACAGAAATTGGAGCTCTTTATGGAACCTTTCATTTTCTCCGTTTGTTACAGACACAGCAAAATATATCTGATCTAAAAATAGAAGAATCGCCTAAAACAACTCACCGATTACTAAATCATTGGGATAATCTTGATAGAACAGTTGAACGTGGTTATGCCGGTTTTTCGATATGGGATTGGCACAAACTTCCTGATTTTATCGATACTCGATACGTTGATTATGCTCGAGCAAATGCTTCTGTAGGCATTAATGGAGCCGTTGTGAATAATGTTAATGCAAATGCTTTAATTCTTACAGATCAGTATCTTCATAAGCTGTTGGCTCTAGCAAAGGTTTTTCGTCCTTATGGCGTAAAGGTTTATCTTACAGCTCGTTTTAGTGCCCCAATTGAGATTGGAGGATTAAGTACTGCTGACCCACTTGATGCTAACGTAATTAATTGGTGGAACGAAAAAGCGAAAGAAATTTATTCGATTATACCTGACTTTGGAGGATTCCTTGTAAAAGCAAACTCTGAAGGACAGCCTGGGCCTCAACAATATGGGCGAAATCATGCCGATGGTGCCAATATGTTGGCAAAAGCAGTTGCTCCGTTTGGAGGTGTTGTTATGTGGAGGGCTTTTGTTTACGATAACAATGTTCCTGACGATAGAGCTAAGCAGGCATACAACGAGTTTCAGCCATTAGACGGCAAATTTCCAGAGAATGTATTTGTGCAGGTGAAAAATGGCGCAATTGATTTTCAACCACGCGAACCATTTCACCCTTTGTTTGGAGCAATGCCCAAAACTCCATTAATGATGGAATTTCAGATTACCCAGGAATATCTTGGGTGCGCCACTCATTTAGTCTATTTAGCACCTCTTTACGAAGAGTGCCTCGATGCCGATACTTATGTGAAAGGCGAAGGATCTACTGTTGCAAAAGTAGTTGATGGCTCATTGAATTCTCATAAATATTCAGGAATGGCCGGAGTTTCGAACATTGGAAACGATATAAATTGGTGCGGTCATCCTTTTGCTCAGGCTAACTGGTATGCTTATGGTCGTTTGGCATGGAATCCTGAAAATTCTTCGGAACAAATTGCAGATGAGTGGATTCGTCAGACTTTCACAAATAATCAGAAATTTATTGATGTTGTAAAGCCAATGATGATGAACTCACGCGAAACTGCTGTAAACTATATGACTCCACTTGGACTTCATCATCAAATGGCATGGAATCACCACTGGGGCCCTGGTCCTTGGGTTAATATTGGCCGTCTCGATTGGACTTCGCCCTATTACAGTAAAGCCGATTCGTTTGGCATTGGTTTCGATCGTTCATCAAAAGGCAGTAATGCTGTTTCTCAATATTCTACCTCTGTAAAAGATAAGTTTGACAAGTTAGAATCTTGTCCCGAAGAATTTCTTTTGTGGTTTCATCATGTTCCTTGGGACTATAAATTGAAAAATGGACAAACGCTTTGGAATGGAATGGTTGATAAATATTACGGTGGTGCCGAGTCTGTAAAGAAGATGCAAAACGATTGGGAGAGCATAAAAGGGCTGATAGATAATGAACGTTTCTATCATGTGTCTCAGCTTCTTAATATCCAAGCAAATGAAGCTATCTGGTGGCGAAATGCGTGTTTGCTTTATTTCCAGCAATTCTCAAAACAGCCTATTCCTGCCAATTATGAGCAGCCAAACAAAGCACTCGATTATTATCAGAATCTGAAATTTCGGTTTGTTCCCGGAATTTCTAACTAAGTATAAATTTAAAGAGATGAGTTATTTAGACAGATTATTCAACCTTGAGGGTAAAGTTGCAGTAATCACCGGAGGTGGTGGTGTTCTTGCATCTGAAATTGGAAGTGGGCTTGCTAAGGCCGGAATTAAAATTGCATTCCTCGATATTAATGAAGAAGCTGCAACTCTTGCGGCTGAAAAAATTATTGAAATTGGTGGGGACGCAATAGGGTTGAAAACAAACGTTTTAGAAATCGAGGCGTTAAAAGAAACTAGAGATGCGATTTTAGCAAAATTTGGAAAAATCGACATTCTTTTGAATGCTGCTGGCGGAAATATGGCTGGAGCTTCGGTTAACCCGGGTCAAACAATTTTCGACATAAATGTTGATGCTTTAGACAAGGTTACAGATCTGAATTTTAAAGGTACAGTACTCCCTTCGTTGGTTTTTGGCGAAGTTATGGCCAACAACCGTTCAGGTAATATCATTAATATCTCTTCGATGGCTGCATTACAGGCAATCACGCGTCAGGTTGGTTACTCGGCAAGTAAAGCCGCTGTGTCGAACTTTACAATGTGGATGGCAATGGAAATGGCGATGAAATTTGAAGGCTCGGTGCGCGTAAATGCAATTGCTCCAGGATTCTTCATCGGAAATCAGAACCGCGATTTGTTGATTAACCCCGACGGATCGTACACTGAACGGAGCGAGAAGATACTAAACAATACCCCAATGGGGCGTTTTGGCGAAGCTAGCGAATTGGTAGGTGCGGTACTCTTCCTTGTAAGCGATTCCGCTTCGTTTGTTACAGGAGTTGTTCTGCCTATTGATGGCGGTTTTAGCACTTTTAGCGGAGTTTAGTCTTATGGAATTTACATATTCATGGAGATGGTTTGGACCTAACGATCGGATCAAACTTGATAGTATTAGGCAAGCTGGCGCAACTGGCATTGTGAATGCGTTGCACCAAATTCCGGTAGGCGATGTCTGGCATAAAGATGATATTCTTGAACGCAAAAAGATGATTGAAGATGCTGGGCTTACATGGAATGTCGTTGAAAGTCTTCCTGTTAGTGAGGATATTAAACGGCAAACCGGCAATTATCTGAAGCACATCGAAAACTATAAAATATCGATCCGGAATCTTGCAGAGTGTGGTTTAAATGTGATTTGCTACAACTTTATGCCAGTCCTCGATTGGTCGCGTACAAACTTGAAAGTTGTTTTTCGCGACGGGAGCCAGACTTCAGGGTTTCAGCTTTTCATTTTTGCCGCTTTCGACATGTTCATCCTCAAAAGGCAAGGAGCCGAGAATGACTATCCTTCTGATGTAATTGAAAAAGCTGAAAAGTATTTCAGCGAACTTGATGAAAACGGAATTAAATTGTTGAAGGATACAATTCTATATGGACTTCCAGGGTCGATGCAAACTTATTCGCTCGAAGAATTTCAAGAACACCTTGACTTATATAGCGGTATCGACCGTAAAAAGTTGAAAGAGCATTTAAGCTATTTTCTAAATCATGTGGTGCCTGTTGCCGAAGATTGCGACGTTAAAATGGCCGTGCATCCCGACGACCCGCCTTGGAACTTACTAGGGTTGCCACGTGTTGTAAGCACTGTCGATGATTTGAAAGAAATTGTTGAAATGATTAAATCTCCATCGAACGGAATTACTTTGTGTACAGGTTCGTTGGGTGTTGGACATTTCAACGACCTTACTCAAATTGCTCATGAGCTTGCTCCAAATATTCATTTTGTGCACCTGCGAAATGTGATTCGAGATAAAGGTCTAAACTTTCAGGAAGAAACATTTTTTGGAGGTGATGTCGATATGATTGGCGTTGTAAAAGAGCTTGTTGCCGAAGGATTCAGAAGGGAAAAAACTACAGGAAAAAAATGCAGCTTCCCGGTAAGGCCTGATCATGGCCACCAAATGCTCGAAGATATTGGACAAGAAAATTATCCTGGCTACAGTCTTTATGGACGGATGAAAAACCTTGCCGAGATTAAGGGCTTGACAATGGGTATTATAAGTATGACAAAGTAGGTTTTAATATCAAAAGTGTAGGGATTTTAGCAAAGAATACCTTTGTTAAACCTCTTGCTAAATTATAATTTGAATGAGGCTCAAAAGGAATTTACTTCCCTTTTGAGCCTCATTTCTTTCAGAAATATCTGTCGAAAAGCCCAATAAAGGTCTCAAAAGCTTTTATTTAACTGCGAAGTAAAAGAAATTGACAAATGATTTTTATATTTTTAGAGAATATAGAAATTGAAAGCCATGAGACATAGATTTTTTCTAACTGCATTGGTGCTGGTTGCATTGTTTGCAAACGGACAGGAAACACCTGTTTATTTCAACCCTGAGTATTCAATTGACGATAGGGTTGAAAGCCTTATTCAACAAATGACACTTGAAGAAAAGGTGTCGCAAATGGTTTACAACAGTCCGGCAATTGCTCGTTTAAATATTCCGGCATACAACTGGTGGAACGAGAGCCTTCATGGCGTAGCGCGTTCGGGAAGGGCAACAGTTTTTCCACAAGCCATTGGTTTGGGTGCAACTTTTGATGCCGATCTTTTGCTTCGAATTTCAACTGCAATATCCGACGAAGCACGTGGAATGTATAATGCTCAAATTAAGATGGGATATCGCAATCAGTATGGTGGCTTGACCTTCTGGACTCCCAATATCAATATTTTTCGCGATCCTCGTTGGGGACGTGGGCAGGAAACTTATGGCGAAGATCCTTATCTTACTTCACAACTTGGAGTAGCTTTTGTAAAAGGGCTACAAGGGAATGATCCATCTCATTTGAAAACTGCTGCTTGTGCCAAGCATTTCGCTGTTCACAGCGGCCCCGAAAAATTACGCCACGAGTTCAATGCCACAGCTTCTAAAAAGGATTTAAACGATACATATCTTCCCGCATTTCATGCCTTGGTCAATGCTGGTGTAGAATCGGTAATGTGTGCCTACAATAGCACAAATGGAGAACCGTGTTGCGCTAATAATTATCTGATTAAAGATGTGTTACGAGGAAAATGGAATTTCAAAGGGCATGTAGTTTCCGATTGCTGGGCATTAGTCGATTTCTACGAAGGGCATAAGGTGTGCAAAGATGCTGTTGAAGCTTCGGCAATGGCATTGAAAGCCGGAGTTAACCTGAACTGTGGGAGTGTTTACCCTTCATTAGTAGAGGCAGTTAAACAAGGCTTGGTGAAAGAAGTGGAAATTGATTCGTCGTTGGCAGTTCTGTTGACCACTCGTTTCAAACTTGGATTGTTCGATCCTGAAGGGTCAAATTTGTATGATACAATACCTACATCTGTTATCGATAGCGAAACACATAGAGCGTTGGCTAAAGAGGCGGCATTAAAATCGATGGTGCTGCTAAAGAACAATGGGGTGCTTCCTTTGAAAAACAATTTATCGAAATATTATATCACTGGTCCAAATGCTACAAGCATTGAATGTTTGTTGGGTAATTATCATGGGGCTAATGGACAAATGACAACTTTTATGGAAGGTATTGTTGCCGCAGTCGATCCTGCGTCGCAAGCGCAATACAGGCCGGGAACCCTGCTCGCCAACGATAATGTAAATCCGATTGATTGGGTTGTTGGTGATGCTATTAAGTCGAATGCAACAATTGTTGTTCTTGGCATAAACAGTTACTTAGAAGGCGAAGAGGGCGAATCTCTTTTGTCACCCTATGCTGGTGACCGACCGGACTATAACTTGCCAAAAAACCAAATTTCGTTCTTAAAGAAACTTTGCGAAGGCAATCAAAACCCTGTAATTGCTGTAATAACTGGCGGAAGTCCAATCAATTTGGCTGAAGTTATGGAACTTGCCGATGCTGTAATATTTTCATGGTATGCAGGCGAAGAAGGTGGTAACGCGTTGGCCGATATCATTTTTGGGAAGGTTTCTCCTTCAGGAAAATTGCCCATAACATTTCCTAAGTCGTTAGATCAATTGCCTGCTTATGAAGATTATAATATGGCTGGGCGCACTTACCGTTATATGGAAAAAGAACCGTTATTCCCATTTGGCTTTGGATTGACATATTCCAGCTTTTCATTCTCTGAACCATCAATTTCTAACGGTACCATTAAAAGTGGAAAATCTGTAAAAATTTCAACAACGGTTACAAACACAGGGAATTTCCAATCAGAAAATGTTGTCCAGTTGTATGTTTCAAGAATTGATGATACAGAGTTGACCCCTTTATTTTCGTTGAAAGGAGTAGAGCGAATTGCTTTAAAGCCCGGAGAATCGAAACATCTGCAATTTGAAATATCATCTCAACTATTGGAGAACATTAACGACGAAGGCATTTCGGTATTCGAAAAAGGCTTTTATAAGATTTACATTAGCACATCGCTGCCAACACAACGTAGTCTCGATTTGGGGGGCGATAAATTTGTGTCGGCAAGTTTGAAAGTTAGGTAATTAGTGAAAATAATGACGTGCTGTTAGTTGAATTTATTTCTACTTTCAATGCAGGCTTATAGTTTTAAACATGAAATATTTGTCCCTCAAAAATGTGGCAAACTGATATATTTGACGAACATCCAGAGCTTTAATATTTAGCAACTTTGCGATGTTATATATTGTCGAAAAAAATCAACAGAAATATAACAAACAAAAAAAATCAACAGTGAACACTTTTATGGCATTTAAAATCAATAGGATATCAATAGTTGTAGTTCTATTATTTTTTGCAACTCTTTTCTCATCAGTTGCAATAGGGCAAGTGAAAATACCAAATATTCTTAGTTCGAATATGGTTTTGCAACGCGAGCTTGAGACCAATATTTGGGGATGGGCAAGTGCTGGAGAAAAGATTTCGGTATCATTTCGCGATCAGGTTGTTCGAATCAAGGCAGATGTTGATGGAAAATGGATAGCGAAAATTGCGACTGGTAACGCAGGTGGTCCTTTCAGCATGGTAATTAAAGGGAACACAACTATTTCTCTCGATAATATAATGGTGGGCGATGTTTGGGTTTGCTCTGGGCAGTCGAATATGGAATTTCAGCTTAACCGTGCAGAAAATGGTGCCGCCGAAGCTCGAAAGGCTAATTTTAAGAATATAAGGCTATTTCAGGTGCAGCAAAACACCTCAATTTTGCCATTGGAAAATTTAGCTTCAGCTCAATGGATGGAATGTAACCCACAAACGGTTGGCGAATTCTCGGCTGTAGCTTATTTCTTTGGAAAGAAAATACATACTGAAACCGGAGTACCAATTGGCTTAATCAGTTCAAACTGGGGAGGAACAAACATTGAAACATGGACAAGCCAAGATGCATTAAAAGATGATGCGGAGATGATGAACTTGCTCTCGGGATTGAAAGGCTACGACGCAAAATCCATGGCTGAAAAACTGAAGGTTACTTTTGAAAACTATCAGGTTACTTTGAAAAAAGTTCAAGACCCTAATTGGTCGCATGCCTTCATAAATCCTGACTTTAATGACGCTGAGTGGCAACTTATGAAACAACCCGGACTATGGGAAAACCAAAATGACTACGAAAATTTCGATGGAATTGTTTGGTATCGGAAAACGTTCACAATTCCTGCAGGTTTCAACTTTAGTAAGGCTGTTCTTTCACTTGGAATGATCGACGATACTGACATTGCTTGGGTTAACGGGAAAAGGGTAGGCGAGACGTTCAATAAATACAATGCTCCACGAAAATATGATATTCCTGCATCTGTTTTAAAAGAAGGCAAAAATCAGCTTGTTTTACGGGTAGAAGATTATACCGGTGGTGGAGGAATTTATGGAGCAGCTTCTGAATTATACCTTACTGATGGTGCAATATCGGTTGATTTATCGGGCGACTGGAAAACAATGAAAGATGAATTGCCAGTTCCTCCAAATCCTACTTCTTTGTCTCAATCAACTTTACAACCAAATCAATATCCAACACTGTTGTACAATGGAATGATTAATCCGTTAGTCTATTTTGGCATTAAAGGTGTAATTTGGTATCAGGGCGAGGCTAATGCCGATGCAATGAATCAAGCTCTACGATATGAAAATCAACTGGAAAGGATGATTGCCGATTGGAGGAGTCATTGGAATATCGACTTCTATTTTTACTTAGTTCAACTTGCAAACTTCCATCCCGAGACTTCAACTCCTCAAACTGAGGTTTGGCCTTTTCTACGCGAAGCACAGGCAAATTCACTATCTGTTCCAAAAACAGGAATGGCTTGTATAATTGATATTGGTAATGCAAATGATATTCACCCAACAAATAAATTAGATGTTGGCGATAGGCTTGCAATGAACGCACTTAAGGACATTTTTGGAAAACCAATTATTTCAAATGGACCACGTTTTTCAGATGCAAAATTTGAAGGTAATAGGGCAATTATTACGTTTTCTGAAGTTGGTGCAGGGCTCAAGAGCACGAATAAATATGGCTATATTAATGGTTTTGCTGTGGCTGGCGCCGATAGGGTTTTCCATTACGCAAAGGCCTCGTTTAAATCGCAAAACTCTGTAGTTGTTTTCTCCGACAAAGTCGACAAAATTGAATCTGTTAGATTTTTATGGGCCAACAATCCCGGCGAAATCAACCTTTACAATTCAGTTGACTTGCCTGCTGAGCCTTTCCGAACCGATAAATGGTAAATGCTAATTACTAAATAATTTAAAATGAAACGATTTCTCTTATTTTTTGCCGCATTCGTGTTCTCATTCTCTGTTTTTGCTCAAAAAGCTGCGCATTTGGCCTTGACTCCGCCAATGGGGTGGAATAGTTGGAATATTTTTGCGTGCGATATCGATGAACAGAAAATACGGGATGTTGCTAAGGCAATGGTCGATAGAGGCATGAAAGATGCTGGTTATGAATATGTAGTGATCGACGATTGCTGGCATGGACAACGCGATAGTTTAGGATTTATTCAGTGCGACCCAGTAAAGTTTCCTTCAGGAATCAAGGCCTTAGCAGACTATATTCACTCTCTTGGTCTGAAATTCGGCATTTATTCCGATTGCGGAACAAAAACCTGTGGCGGTCGCCCAGGAAGCCTTGGTCATGAGTATCAGGATGCAATGCAATATGCCAAATGGGGGGTCGATTATCTAAAATACGACTGGTGTTTCACCGACAATATTAATCCGAAAGGAGCTTACACCTTAATGCGCGACGCACTTGCTGCCACTGGTCGCCCAATTCTTTTCAGCATGTGCGAGTGGGGAAATAGCAAACCTTGGGAATGGGCTTCTGAAGTTGGCCACATGTGGAGGACTACCGGCGATATTTGTGCCAAATGGGAAGGCTCGTGTTCTAACGGAACATGGACAGCGTGGAGTGCAATGACTATTCTTGACATGCAGGAAGGGTTGCGCCAATATTCTGGCCCCGGGCATTGGAATGATCCAGATATGATGGAAGTTGGAAATGGTTTCACTCTGAGCGAAGATCGTGCACACTTTTCGATGTGGTGTATGGTTAATGCACCGCTAATTGCAGGTACTAATATTCAGAAAGCTTCCGACGAAACCATTGAAATTCTTACAAATACCGAAGCAATTGCAATCAATCAAGATAAACTGGGAATACAGGGTTTCAAAGAATCGGAGATAGATAGTCTCGAAATTTGGTACAAACCTTTGGATGATGGTGAGTGGGCTGTTTGCTTCTTGAATCGCGATTCAATTGCTAAAACAATCGACTACAATTGGGCCGAGAAAGTAATTAATGATGATCTTTCTAAACGAGAAACAAAATTCAATGAAATAACTTACTCTATTCGTGATGTTTGGGCTCATAAAGATTTAGGAAATACTAAAAAATCGCTCAAGGCAGTGGTGCCTTTGCACGATGTGTTGATGCTGCATTTATCTGTGGAAAAAAAGGCTGAAAAGAAAGCTGGAAAGAAATAGTAATTTCATATTTAGTTGAAAGAATGGGGCTTTTATTTTTGCTATAAACAAAATGGTATTTGATTTTAGCAAAAATGGGAGCCCTATTTTTAAGTTAGATCTTAATTTTGGGCATTCGATTTTTTTGCGAATAAGAATTTTCACTTTTTATAATCACTAGCCATGAGAAAATGTATTAATTTATTATTAATCACAATTATGTGTTTATTTGCACATAGCTCTTTTGCCGTTTCAATTCACTTTAATTCATTGGGATATCTTCCCAATCAACCTAAAGTTGCAACGGTTTCTTCCGAATTTGAATCGTTTCAGTTGGTCGATGCCAAATCAGGAAAGGTTGTTTTTGAGAACAAAACCTCAGAACCTGTTTCTCAATCCGATATAAATGTAACAGTTCGGTTTGCCGATTTTTCAGCAGTTACAACTGTTGGAACTTACTTCATAAAAGTGTCGGATAGTGTGAAATCGCCAGCATTCCCAATTTCTAACAATGTTTATAATTCAGCCTTTTATACTTCAATGAGGGCCTTTTACCTTTGGCGTTGCGGAACAGCTGTTGACGGAACGCACAATGGAGCTCATTTCTCGCACGAAGCTTGCCACCTCGAAGATGGATGGCTCGATTCAATTGGGTACCCAAATAAGCAGAAGGATGGCGTTGGTGGCTGGCACGATGCCGGAGACCATGGCAAATATGTGGTAAATGCCGGAATTACTGTGGGAATGATGTTTGTTGCGTGGGAACAGTTCAACAACAAGCTGAAGGACTATAATTTCGACCTTCCTAAATCGAAATCAAAATTACCCGACTTTTTGGAGGAGATTAAATGGGAAACTGATTGGTTGTTAAAAATGACTTATCCCGATGGATCGGGAAGGGTTTCGCATAAATTGACAAGAACCAATTTCGAAGGTTTTGTTCTTCCTGAACTTGACACCGAAAAGAGATATTTTACCGTTTGGAGTTCGGCTGCAACGGCCGATTTTGTTGCGGTTATGGCTCAAGCTGCCCGATATTTTAAACCTTACGATAAAGCTTATGCCCAGAAATGTCTCGATGCAGCTGTGTTAAGCTATAATTTTCTGAAAATTAACCCAGAAGACCATAAGTTTGAACATAGAGGATTCAGTACTGGCGGTTATCAGTCGGCCGATGATGATGACCGTATTTGGGCTGCTGCTGAGCTTTGGGAAACTACGGGCAATGCAGAATACCTTGCCGATTTGGAGACCCGCCTAACAAATTACAACAAGAAAGTTGACGAAGTTTGGGATTGGGGCGGTGTGAAAAATATGGCTGCCTTCTGTTATATCCAGTCGAAACGAAGCGGGAAGAACGAAAAATTGCTTTCAGAAGTTAAGAAACAAGCTATTGAAATAGCCAACACTATAGTTTCAAAGGCTAAGGCCGATGTTTTTGCCCGTCCGCTTGGCGAGTATTATTGGGGAAGCAACGGAACTGTTGTTCGTCAGGTGTATAACTTGCAGGTTGCCAATTCAATTCAGCCTGATAAGAAGTATGTTGAAACATCACTCGATGCGATTGCCCATATTTTTGGCCGCAATGTTTATGGTCGATCACAAGTAACAGGTATTGGCATAAATCCTCCAATGAACCCGCACGACCGTCGCTCGGGTGGCGATACTGTTGTTGAACCATGGGCAGGATATCTTGTTGGCGGTGGAACAAAAGCAACCGATTGGCAAGACGATTGGAAAAGCTATTCAACCAACGAAGTTGCCATTAACTGGCAGGCCGCGCTGGTTTATGCATTAGCTTGGTTTATTGAGTAAGATATTTACCTGAGTTCGATTTAACTTTAGAAACTAAATCGAACTCAGGCAATTAATGCAATTTACTTAGGCTGTTGTACCATAATCAATTTGCTTATGTCGTAACCTCTGGCTTTTGCTTTTTCAAGTAGTTGATCAAGAATTGCTTTGTCCAGTTGCGGAGTTCGGCTCAGTATCCAAAGGTATTTGTCCGAATTGCTGCCAATAAGTACATATTGGTAGTTGGCATCTAATTCAAGGATATTGTAAGCGCCATAGAAGTTCCAGAAAAACGAAACTTTCAGGTTGCGGGGCGTTTCAGGCGAAGCAAGTTTCGCTTTTCCTTCGGCCTTTTTGAGTTTTCCGTTGAGACTGCCCTTATAGCCTTGGTTTAATACTTTGATTTTCCCATCGCTACGCAACGAGTAATTTGCTGTTGTTCCTTCAAGTCCGCGTTCGAACGAATGGTCGAAACGGGCAATTTCGTACCATGTTCCGAGGTATTTCTCAAGTTCAAAATCAAACTCGCTGTTGATTGTCTGATCGGGTTGTGTCATTGCTTCTGTTTTACATGATGTTACTAACAGAACGAAAGGTAATAAAAGTAGCCATCTCATATTTTTAGTGTTAGATAATTTGTTGCGAATTTATAGCCTTCAACTTCGGCCTTAATAAAATTGAAAAGCTCTTCTTTTGACGAAAGTGCATGTTGCAATAGAACGTTGGCCATTCCGTAAAGTGCCGGAAGTGTCGATTTTTTAGTTAGGTAATATCCGTCGAGGAAGTTATGGATGCCTCCCGAAATAATCAGGTTTTTGCAGAATATTGGTTGCTGATTGGCAATTGAGTTTACCATTTCGAGCATTTCTGACGCATTGTGCCCAAATTTTGCCAATGGAGACATGAATTCAGTGTATGATTGCTGACTGCGCATGATTTCAATTGCAGTGAAATTTGTGCCGCCAAATGCTCCAAATTCCAGACCGTCGATTTCCAGTTGCAGTAGTTTTTTCAGGCTTTCGGGTCCAATTCCCTGTCCAACTTCTTTTACTATGATCGGATATTGTTTGTTCAGTCCGTCAATGAATTCGGCAAGGGTTTCTAACGGTGGGCGTTTGAAAATATTCCCCTCAGGTTGCAGCCACTCTTGTGCCGGGTTTATGTGGATAATCAGCCCATCGGCATTCAGTTTCTCAATAATGAGTTCGTGAATTTTGTTTGTCGATTTGCTGTCGATCAGTTCTTCAATTTGGGCAATTCCGAGGTTGGTAAAAAACGGGCAATTGTTGCCAAGCACCGGGCGGAGGTTAAAATCTTCGAAGTGTTTGTTGTTTTTAAGCAATGAGCGGCAAGAGCCTAAACCCATTCCCAAACCAAATTCGGCACAAGCTTCTGCCAAAATACGATTAATTTTTCCTGCCTCTTTTGCGCCACCCGTCATGCTCGAAACCCACAAAGGATGATTTAGCGTTTTGCCCAAAAATTCAGCTTCGCAATTGTGTGTGGGATGTGCATTCAAAAGAGGTTCATAACAAAACCTTTCATCTGGATTGATTGTTGCCGGAACCGAGAGTGCGGCAAAGTTTATATGGTCGTTTTTCCGACGTGTCATCTTTCAATTTTTTATCAATAAAGGTATGCCTTTTCTGTTTGTTAAACTGAAATTTTTCAGACAAAGGCTTTTATCTTTCAATTACAAAGTTGTTCATCGTTTCTACATTGCCCGATTTGACATACACATTGCTTCCTTCGGGTTGTATCAACAAATTATCGATTGTAATATATTTCCCTTCTACCTCAAGCTGGTATTTGAATCCCGGCTTAAAGGTTACTGGTTGGTCAATGCGTATCCAATTGTTGTAAACATTGTGCTCTTGTCGTGTCGAAAGAATTATTTTATCGGTAACGAAATTGTATTTGTCTATAATGTTGATGGTTGCCTTTGGCATATCGAAAACCCTTGTATCGAAATAGAGCCAGAACGAAAGGTTGTAGTTGCCTGCCATCCCTTTTGCCGGAAAGTCTTCTGTAAACACATCAACAGCTTTGTTGCGTTTGTATAATGCACCGTTGCCTGCAAAAATGCTTTTCGATTTTAACTGCTCAAAGTCAAGGTAGAAGACTTTTTTCAACTCAACATCGGCCTTCATTTTTTCGTTTCCGGCGAGAGTTGTTTTTATCGAATCGGCCCACGAAACCCAGTTTTGATAGCTTTTGGTGAACAATTCGGGCGAAACTTTTGCCAGACTAACGTATTTGTCGCTCCAAATAATTTCAGATCGATCTTTTAACCACTGCTCTTCTTTTGACAGATTTTCATTGGTGCAAACAAGCAGTATTGGTTTTGAATTCATGTCGTCGAAACGGGTTTTACGAATGCACGAATCGGCTAGTATCTGAACACTGCTCAACGCATTTTCGAACGAAATGTAGGGCGAAAGGCTCTCAATGATTGGCAGATGTGTGTGGTACGAACATTTCATTGCTTCGGTAAAAGCGTTCATTCCACGTTCCATCATTAGCTTGTCGCCAGTGGTATTGGCAAAAGGCAAGAAGAAGATTGCTTGGTAATCAGTTGGTTCTATCTTGGTTTTGCTCAGGTATTCGGTGTCCGATGTTTCGAGTTTGTCATTAACCGAAACGATATTCTTGAAACTTGCATCGGCATTGGCATAAGCATCGTACGACCAGAAAGCCAATGTTAGCACAATGAACCAAACCGATTTTTTTGTTTGCCCATTTTCCCTTAGTTTGATGAAATATTGATAGATGTAAGTTGCTGCATAAATGGCGAATACATAGTAGAATATCCACGAGAAGCGGCCTAAAGCACGGAATTGTTTCAGCGGGGGAATAATTTTGGCAAGGATCCCTGTTCCCGGAATGCACATCGAAAAGAGGAGAACAAGAAATGCTGCCAATAAGAAGGTGTTCAGTTCTTTATGTGGAAATATTGCAGCAATATCCCTTCGGGTGTAAAACCGGTAGAGAAACATCATTGAAAAGATAACCGCAACAACCATTGCAGGCAAACCCACAAAAGCTTGGCCTTCCCACTTAATGCCTGTCATGTTGTAAATATTCTCGGGCAGAAGTTTAAATAGCTGCTCGAATGGCATGAAAATGCTGAAAAGGTTGGCCTTATATTCAAAGAATCCGAAAGGGTTTTCAGGCCTGTCGGGTACCCAATCAGTTAAAAGTGCAAATCCGTTTACAACAAGAATTGGGACAATTGCCAGCACGAAAAGCTCTGTTCCATGTCTCATATATTTACTCAACTCTTTGCGCCCAATCCAGCAGTCGGAAAGGATGATGGCAAAGATAAAAAAGCTGTAAAATCCAAGATAGTAACTGCTTGTGAACCCTCCAAAAATTCCAAGAATGGCAATAAGTATTCTCCAAATCCAGACGCTTTTTCCTTCGCGAATTTTGATTAGGAAATACCATAACATTGGGATGAAAAACAGGTACGACATTTCAATTTGCGCCTGTAAACGTTGTAGTTGTGGCGACAAAAAAAGTATAATAATTGTAATTACTGCGGAATACCAAACAGGCAATTTACTTCGGCGCAAAATGAGGAATATGAACGGGATTGCTAACAAAATATAGAGAATCATCGACAGGTTTAGAATCCCAACTCCCAATGTTGATACGGGAATAATATTGTTGATAACCCTGAAAATTTCAAGTTGCGATGGTTGGGCATTGTCGTATTGTGTGTGTTCGCCGTAAGGGTAATTTATGCCATCGAGTGTTGTGCCCGAACCGTATTTCAAACTGTACGAAAAGTTGTAATAACCCTTTATGGCATCGCCCGACTTGCTGAATAAGTAGCTGTTAGGATGCTGCAACACCTTACAAAAAATGAACCCGAGAATAATAGAGGTAACAACAATCAACGAAAATATGACAATGTGGTTCTTCTTCATTTATATAGTTTTACTAAAGCTGCTTCGACACAACAGCGCATAAAATAACTAAAAAAAGGCGAAAGACTAAAAAATAGAATAAGAAAGATTGTTTAATTATTTCTCGTTGTCAACCATCCATGTAGCATCCAGTAGAATCATTGAGTCAAGTGAAATGCCTTTTTCTTTCGATTTTCTTTCGATTTTCGATAACCAATCTGGAGTATTCTTAATCGTTTGGATGTAGCGTTCAATTTTGTTTTGCCTTGAATTTATTTGAGGTTGAGGACTCCAATTTGATGATGTTTTTTTGGCATTCAACTTTATTATCTTATTGTTGGTTTTGCTGTCGGAATAAATAGTGTCAGAATCAAGACGAAGATTGCTCCTTGTAGCCACATCTTGTAATATTTGGGTTAGCTGTGGTGCATTTCTTCCTAGAGTAGAATAAATAAGAATATTCTTTCCCTCAGCTAAAATGCTGTCGAGATTGACAGGGGCAATTCGCCAAAATTTTGCATTGTTTTTTTCTCCTTCGTAAGTAATAATGTTTGGGT